>Ga0207114_1221_pt1 | contig 12859 bp, 8 predicted proteins | sample Alteio_BWMinHeat_70_FD_153560 | JGI IMG/M metagenome (GOLD analysis project Ga0207114, IMG submission 153560) | Enriched cells from forest soil in Barre Woods Harvard Forest LTER site, Petersham, Massachusetts, United States -... | ecosystem: Environmental > Terrestrial > Soil > Temperate forest >... | reverse complement strand
TAAAGGCAGTGGACGGAGTGGTTGGACTCATGATGATATCGACTTCTTTAAACGCATTGATAAAATCATCACGAACGAGACGACGTATTTGTTGTGCTTTTAAATAATAGGCGTCGTAATAACCGGCGGATAGTACATACGTGCCAATCATGATGCGTCGTTTGACTTCTTGACCAAAACCTTCGCCGCGCGTTCTTTTGTAGAGGTCTTCGAGATTTTCAGGATCTTTGCATCGATATCCATAACGAACTCCGTCATAACGGGCCAAGTTCGATGAACATTCGGCAGGCGCGATGACGTAATAGGCAGGGATTGATAAATGCATGGACGGCAACTGAATTTTTTTAAATTGAACGCCTAATTTTTCATATTCGCGTTGCGCATCCTGTAATTTGGCGGCAACCGCGCTGTCTAAATTTTCAAAATATTCTTGCGGTAAACCGATGCGTAGACCTTGTAAGGATTGATTGAGTGTGGCGGTATAGTCAGGAACCGGTTTATCAACGCTGGTTGAATCGTGTTCATCAAAGCCAGCCATGGCGTTTAAGAGTATCGCGGAATCTTCCGCGGTTTGAGTCAGAGGACCGCCTTGATCTAAGCTTGAGGCAAACGCGATCATGCCGTAGCGTGACACGCGTCCATAAGTGGGCTTTAAGCCCGTGATGCCGCAGAGTGATGCGGGTTGCCGAATGGATCCGCCCGTATCGGTGCCGAGGGCGCCGGCTGCAAGCGAAGCCGCGACTGCGGCGGCGGAGCCTCCGGAAGAGCCGCCAGGAACCCGTTCTCTGTCCCATGGATTTTTGACCGGTCCAAAATAGCTGGTTTCATTGGATGAACCCATGGCAAATTCATCCATATTTGTTTTGCCCAAGGGAATAACGCCCGCTTTCGTCAGGCGTTGTATCACGGTGGCATCGTAGGGAGCGATAAAGTTATGTAATATTTTTGAACCGCAGGTGGTTCGAATGTTTTTGGTGCAAAAGATATCTTTGTAAGCGATGGGAATGCCCGTGAGAGGGCCGGCAAGTCCCGCGGCTCGTTGCGCGTCTGCTGCATGAGCGGCTGCTAATGCTTCATCTTCGGTGACGGTAATGAAACAATTTAATTCGGGATTCCATTGCTTGATACGATCCAGATAAAATTGGGTTAATTCAACGCTCGATATTTTTTTATGGTGTAAATCGTTAGCAAGTGCAGCAATAGTTTTCATGAGTGATGCCTTGTATGTTTAAGCTTCTTCGATAACTTTGGGAACGAGATAGAGTCCCACCTTAACTTCGGGCGCGATGGTTTGGAACAATTCCCGTTGATCATATTCTGTGACGGAATCAGGGCGTAAACGTTGAAAAAGATCCAAAGGATGTGCCAAGGGTTCTACAGAAGACGTGTTGATTTCATTCATGTGCGCGACAAAATCGAGAATACGGGACAGTTGAGGGGTGTTATGGGCAATATCTTCTTCAGATAATGTTAAACGCGCCAGATGCGCTATTTTTTTTACTTCATCAGTAGTTAATGACATGTAAAAAGCTCCTGGTTAAGAGCCGCGATTATATCGAAGTTTAAAAGCTGTTGCACGGGTTTGTGCAGGGCCTGCGTATGAAAAATTGACCGTAGGGGCGCCCCTTGTGGGCGCCCTTCATCACTTGGTATGAAGATGTGCAAGAGTGCCAAATTTAAAGAGGGCGCCCACAAGGGGCGCCCCTACGGTCAATTCTTTATTCGTAAATCCTGCAAGTTTGTGATTCTTCTTTGCTTAACGGCGCAAGATTGTTTAAAATCCTAAAAATATAGAATTCTCTTTGACTAAAGGATTAAGAAATTATGTTTAAAAGAATACGCGGATTGTTTTCGAGTGATTTGTCCATCGATCCTGGTACGGCTAATACGCTGATCTATGTGCTAGGAGAAGGCATTGTGTTAAATGAACCTTCCGTGGTGGCGATTCGGCAAAACGGCAATCATAATAGCCAAAAACATGTGGCTGCTGTGGGGACAGAGGCAAAGTTAATGTTAGGACGCACCCCTGAAAATATTATGGCCATTCGTCCTATGAAAGATGGTGTGATCGCTGATTTTTATGTGACTGAAAAAATGCTTCAGCATTTTATTCATAAAGTACATGGAAATCGCCTATTACGCCCTAGTCCGCGCGTGATTGTGGCAGTTCCCTGCGGATCTACGCAAGTGGAACGTCGTGCTATTCGTGAGTCGGCCATTAGTGCGGGTGCCCGTGAAGTGTTCTTGTTAGAAGAACCTATGGCGGCTGCGATGGGGGCTGGATTGCCGGTCGACGAACCGCGAGGATCGTTGGTGGTGGACATTGGTGGAGGTACCGCGGAAGTGGCCATTATTTCTTTAAATGGCATCGTTTATTCTTCTTCCATTCGGATCGGTGGTGATCGCTTTGATGAAGCGATTGTTAGCTATGTGCGGCGTAATTACGGTGTGCTGATTGGGGAATCGACCGCTGAAAAAATCAAACATCAAATTGGTCTGGCTTATCCCACGAGTGAAGTGCTCGAGATGGAAGTGCGCGGACGAAACTTGGCGGAAGGTGTGCCACGAAGTTTTACGATTAACAGCAATGAAATTCTGGAAGCTTTGCAAGAGCCTCTGTCGGGTATTATCAGCACCGTTCGCGCGGCGTTGGAGCAAACTCCACCCGAATTGGCGTCAGATATCGCAGAGCGTGGCATGGTTCTGACAGGCGGCGGGGCGCTGTTGCGCAATATCGATCGTTTATTTATGGAAGAAACGGGTCTTCCGGTCATTATTGCGGATGATCCACTGACCTGTGTGGCTCGCGGTGGTGGTAAAGCTTTAGAAACGATGGATACCGTGGGTGCGGATTTTCTTTTTAGGGAATAAAGGGTTTGCATACATCGCCCATAGTGAGACCTATTTTTTCTGTTAAAGGATCACAACTTGGTTGGCGCGTATTTATTTTGCTCATTAGCGCTTTAGGCTTAATGATCGCTGATAAATATGTGCCTGCTACCGAGCATATCCGAACAGCCTTATCGCTTCCTTTGCTTCCGCTGCAATATCTTGTCAGCGCTCCTATTCAAGTCATCGATAAAGTCACTCATCTATTAAGCACGCAAGATGCCCTGCGAAAAGAAAATATCGATTTAAAAGCAGAACAATTGTTATTGAAAGCGGAATTACAGCGAGTGGCCGCTATTGAGCAGGAAAATAATCACTTAAAAGGGTTATTAAAATCGTCTCAACAGATCCACGGTAAGATGATGATTGCTCAAATGCTTGCGATGGATTCTGATTTAGCGACGCATCAAATTGTCTTAGATAAAGGGTCCCATCACGGAGTGTATGTGGGGCAGCCGGTGTTAGATGCTGCCGGCGTGATGGGCCAAGTGATTCAAGTGGCTCCGTTGACCAGTCGTGTGTTATTGATCAACGATGCAAAGAGTGGCATTGCGATTGAAAATGCACGAAGTGGTCTTCGTTCTATTGCCATGGGCGATGGCTATTCCGGTCGTTTGCGGTTACTGAATGTGCCTCAAACAGCAGATATTCGAACGGGCGATCTTTTTCTCACGTCTGGATTAAGCGATCGTTATCCTGCGGGATATCCCGTGGGGCGAGTGCTCTCCATTATTCATGATCCGGGATTGCCATTCAGTGCGATTGTTTTGGAACCCAGCGCGCATTTAGCTCAAAGCCGGCAAGTGTTGTTGGTCTGGAAGGAAAAGATATGAAGCATAATGCTATGAATGAGAGCAACATCGGAGGAGCGATTGGCTGGTTCCCAGCATCGACGAGCCGATCACCGATTTGGATGATGGCGACCATGCTTTTTGTGGCATTGGTGTTAACGTTATTGCCTATGTCGCAAGGCATTGCTTTTTTTCGTCCGGCTTGGGTATTGCTAGTCTTAATTTTTTGGGCATTAGTGCTCTCGGAACGTACCAGTATTACGTTAGCTTGGATTGTCGGAGTCCTATTAGATGTATTGCATGGAACTTTATTAGGAGAGCATGCTTTTGCTTTGACCGTGGTCGTTTATATAGCTGCTCGATTTTGCCATCAAATACGAATGTTTTCTTTATTTCAGCAAGGAATCAGCGTGTTTTTTATGGTATTATTTTACCAATTTATTTTATTTTGTATTCAAGGATTCTTAGGGGACTTACCCGAAGGATGGCGATATTGGCTTCCCTCATGTACTAGTATGTTATTATGGCCATGGATTTTTACTATGATGAGGGATTGGCATCGCCGTTTTGATTAGGTTAACGTTAGGTTATTATTATCTTGAAACTTTTTCCAAAAATTATCCGAAGCTTTTTTTATCTTGCAGCGGCCATGGTCATCGTGGCAGCGATCATGGCAATCACGGCCCGTTTATTAACTCCGTTATTAAATCAACACCGCAGTGATTTTGAAGTCTGGGCGAGTCAATTGTTGCATCAACCAGTGAGCATTGGAAAAGTGCGTGCGGATTGGCGCGGTTATGTTCCTGAATTTTCTTTTTCACAAGTAGTGATTCTCGACCAGAAAACGCGTAAGCCTGCCTTTGAAATTCAAGAAATAAAAATCGGGTTTCAAGTGTTTTCCAGTTTATGGCAAAGAAAAATTGTGCCGCAAGACATTATTCTAGAAGGCGCTTCTATTACGGTATTACAAGATGTGGCAGGTGCATTTTCGATAAAAGATTTGCCCGTTCAAAAACAAGAAGAGTTTCAATCGTACGCGCTAAAAGATATTTTAGCCTGGGTTTTTTTTCAACCTTATCTGTCTTTGCGTGAGTTTGAAGTGCATGTGATGTTGTATCAAGGAGAAGAAAAAAAATTATTTTTAAATAAAGTATCGCTTGCGAATTATGATAATCGCCACAAAATCAGCAGTAATTTTATCGTGCAACAGGATATTCCCACGCGTATTCACTCACAGATTGAATGGGATGGCCCACTGTCAGATCTCGCGCACGCACAAGGGCATGCATATTTTCATTTGGAAGGATTTTCACTTCCTCAATGGATGAAGTTCAAAGAATTTTCGATGAATAAAATAGTGACCGGGTGGCACCTGCGTCAGGGAATTGGCGGCGCGGATGTGTGGCTGGATTGGAAAAACTTGCAGATCCAAGAAGTGCAAAGCGTTTTTCAATGGTATGACTTGGCATTTTATTCTTCCTTTAATCAAAAAACTTATGTGATCCCACGTCTGAGCGGGCATGTGGGATGGAAGATGGAAGGAGATAAGCAAATTTTCGCGGGAACTGATTTGCTGATTGATTTTCCAGACCGTCTTTGGCCTGCCACTTCATTTTATGCGGTTGTTTCCCCGCAATTAGAAGAGTTGCATCTGGGTTACGTGGATCTTCAAAACATTACTCCGATCCTATTGGCTCATTCAGATTTTCCTGAAGTCTGGCGTAAAAACATCCTCACGCTTAATCCTTCCGGCGCTCTTTCGAATTTGATTCTTTCATGGCGCAAGGGACTGACCGACTATCTCAATATGTCTGCGTCAGGGACTGCTCAATCGCTGAATGTGCATGCTTTTCAAAAAATTCCTGGAATTCGTAATTTTTCTGGCGATATCGCATGGAATGGCAAGTCAGGAATGTTGAATGTGGACAGTCACTCGTTGGCTGTCACCTGGCGTTCTCTTTTTCTTGAGCCTTTAATATTTGATCAGGTTTCAGGGCGCATCAATTTTCAAATAGATGCTGCCGGAGGATGGTCATTTAAAGTTCCTGAACTCTTCGTGAGTAATGCGGATTTAAAAGCGAAGGCTTTTTTACACATGATTTTTCCGGTCAAGGGATCGCCGCATATTGATTTGCGCGGAGATTTTTCTTTAGAAAAAGCGGTGCGCGTAGCACATTACTTGCCGGCACCGATTCTCGATCCTGATTTTATGGGTTGGATGAAGAGGGCCTTTTTGAATGGTCGTTTGGACGATGGCAAAGTGGTGCTTCGAGGCGATTTAAGTGATTATCCTTTTGATAATAAAGCCAAGGGTATCTTTAAAGTGAGCGGCAACATTAAGAATATGGATCTTGATTATGCTCCGCGCTGGCCTGTGCTGCGACAATTTTTTGGGCAAGCGCTGTTTTCTGGACGGACTGTGACGGTCACAATGGATTCTGCGGTACTCTTGGATGTTCCTTTAAAGAATATGTCAGGAACCATTCCTTATATCGGTGATGACAAGCCTCAAGTTTTGCATGTTAAAGGAGATATTCAGACGGACTTAGCCCGTGTGATGGACTTTATTCATCAAAGTCCTCTAGAAGAAAAGATTGGCCAAGAAATGTCTCAGGTGCAATTAGAAGGGCCGACTTCTTTAGATCTCTCGTTAGTGGTTCCACTCGGTGCTCCTAAGCGCACGACTGTGTTGGGAAAGATGCAGTTGACACAAGATCAATTAATCTTGCCGGATTGGAATTTACAGTTAGAGCAACTCACAGGAGCGTTGCGTTTTACAGAGGATGTTATTGCCGCGGAAGAATTACAAGGCAGTCTTTTTGGAGAGCCGACGTTACTTCAACTGTCTACGGTCAAGGCTTCTCAGAAAATACCTTCTTTTGTGAAAGCCAAGGTCACGGGAAAAATGGACATTGCGCGCTTAAGTCACGCGCTGGATTTATCGTTGTCGCGCTTTTTATCCGGAACGACCACTTATCAAATGTCTTTAAATTTATATCCTTTGAACTCACTCAACAATCAAGTGTTCTTGTATTCTAATTTACAAGGTGTGTCCGTAAATCTACCTGCGCCTTTTGGGAAAGATGCTGCGGTCAATCGTGATGTATTTCTAGACTTTGATATTCAACAAAAACCGCAGTCTTTGGCTCATTTAAAATATGGCGATTTAGTGGATGCGAAGTTTCGTATCGTAGCGGAGAAAGATAGTCGTGTGATTGATATTGATAGCGTTCCTATCCAGGGAAGAGTGCGTATCGCTTATCCTTTTGATATCAAAAAACCAGTGCAAGCACAATTAGAAAAACTCGTGATCAGTTCTGGTAATAAACAAACCATATCACCCGTTGATCCTCAAGGGATTCCGCCGCTTGTGATCCGCGCGAAGCAATTTATTTATGGCAACAAAAATCTAGGGCAGCTGACGTTAAATACCCTTCCGACATCGGATGGGATGATTATTCAAAATTTTAATTTGATAACGCCTGATTATGATTTTAAATCGCAAGGACGATGGGGTGTTGCGAATAAAACGCAAAAAAGCCAACTTCAGGGGACGCTTCAAAGTGTTCATGTGGGGAGTTTGTTAGATCGTTTCAATATACCCATGAAGAATCTCGTGGTTAATAAAGGAAAGGCGGCATTTAATTTACGTTGGGAGGGTCCGCCTTATGGTTTTTCTTTGGCGAATATGTCTGGGGAATTTTCCTTTAATCTTGAGAAGGGACGGATCATTAATTTGAATGAATCGAGTAATAAGAAAATGGACATTGGCCGCATGCTGAGTGTGTTTAGTTTGCAAACGATTCCGCGTCGGTTAAGTTTCGATTTTAGCGATTTGTTCGAACAGGGATATAGTTTCGATTTTGTGCAAGGTGATTTTGTCCTAGACCACGGGGATGCATTTACTAAAAAAGATGCTATCTTCGAAGGGCCTGTGGCTCGTATCACAGCTCATGGGCGTATTGGTCTATTGACAGAAGATTATGATTTATTGCTCAGCGTGTCGCCCTATGTGACCGAAAGTTTGCCGCTCGTTGCAGGAGCGCTGACGTTAAATCCGCTAGTCGGAGCGGCGGCTTGGTTGGTCAATAAGGTTGTGTTAAGCAAGCAAGTGTCTAAAGTGATTACCTATCACTACACCGTGACCGGCCCATGGAAAGATCCCGTGTGGCAGGCGTCGTCATAATGTTTATTTGGTGGGCACGCGAAGCGAAGTCCCCACCCTGCAACTTGATGTAGTTAAGGTTAAGATAAGTGTAAGCCAAGGGTGGCTTCACGCAGTTAAGGTTAATTGCTAAGTGAGTGGGCCAAAGGCACACTCCCCTTCCTCCTATTCTTTTTATAGGAGGAAGGGGTGGGGGGAAGGAGGTTTATTATCATTCCTCACCATTAAGGTACGTTAAACAATCATTACTGGAGATTACAATGGATAAAATAAAACCGATTTTTACCGTAGCTGCCACCTCTGTCGGAGGTCGTACGGGGCACAGCGAGACCAGCGATAACGTTCTCACCATGGATTTTTCCATGCCCGCAGAAATGGGTGGTCCAGGAACCGCCGGCACCGTCACCCCGGAACATCTATTCGCGCTCGGTTACGCAGCTTGCTTTGGCGGCGCGCTTTCCTTTACAGCGGAACAACGTGGAAAAGACGCCTCTCATGCGAAAACAACCTGTCGTGTTTCCATCGGAAAACGCGCAGAAAGTGGTTTTGCGTTATCTGTTAAAATGTTCGTCGAAGATACCACTCTCCCACAAGCGGACCTCGATGCCCTCGTCAAAGAAGCCCACGAAAAAATCTGCCCCTATTCTCATGCAACACGTAATAACGTCGAAGTGTTATTTGATGTTAAGGGAGCGTAAAAGAAAAAAGAAATAAAAATGCTCCAATATAAGAAAAAACTTAAATCCAATGCCCGTATTCTTCGAAGCAATCTAACACCAGCTGAAATGTTGTTATGGTCACGAATACGCAGAAGGCAACTATGCAATATACAGTTTTATCGGCAAAAGCCGATTGGACACTACATCGTTGATTTTTACGCGCCCGAAGCAAATCTTGTCATTGAGATTGATGGCGGCCAGCATTTTGAAACGGATCATATGGAGCGAGATAGAGCGCGAGATCATTATTTGGCTGAATTAAATTTGAAGGTATTGCGTTTTGATAATTTGCAGGTATTGCGGCAAACCAATGATGTGCTTGAAGTCATTTTCGATGTAATCAATCGGTCTGTTCTAAAAAAGAAGGAAGGAGTTATATAGTACAAATCCCCCTAACCCCCTTTTCAAAGGGGGGAACCAAACGCAACGTTTTGCGACTACTCGCTTGAGAGAACCAAACGCAACGTCTATATTTACCAAGCTAAAGTGTTGCAAGCTAAAGTGTTGTGTTGCACCAAGCTAAAGTATTGTGTTGTACCAAATTAAAGTGTTGTATCAAGCTCCTGAACTTCGGAAAGGTTCTCCCAGGGTGATCGGACTCAAAGTGAACACAGATTCGGACCGGAGGCACTTCCCCCTTTGAAAAAGGGGGAATGAGGGGGATTTGTATAATTAATTTTTATATTAATACAAATCCCACTTAATTTCCTCTGCAATCCCTATCGTGTATTCCCAACAGAAGAAGCATGTGCTGTGGCAGAGTTTTCTTGGTTGTTTTGGAGCATGCTGTTCTCCATATCGCGCACTTCATTTAAGGTTTTTTGCGCGAAAAAACGTAGTGATTTTTTATATTCTGGTTGTCCCTCCTTAGCGCGTGGATGATAATATTCGTTTATTCCGCTGTTCAAAATTGTTTTGGTATAATCAGTAGATCCAGGATGTGGGTTCAGTAAGCCAGCCATCAAGTGATGTTGTAAGGCAGGAATCAATAGCCTCTCAATATAAAAAACCCTTCTCTCTTTTTCTGTTTCTATAGGGTCCAATCCGAAACAGCCTCGAAAAAAATTAGCAACAGCATATAGTGCGGCGCCAATTTTATCTCGCCACTTGAAGGTAGCCGCCCGTTCTGTGAGATAGGTTGTGAATGTTGATATTGTCTTGCTGACAAAATGCCTGATTTTCTGTTCCTCCTGTGCTTTTTTGTATTCCTCTTGCGCTTTTTTGTTTGCTTTGTTCGCCTCGTTTTCTTCAGTAATTTTTCGAATATCCGTTTTGATGCGATCTTTCTCGGATTTTAAGACAGATACTTGTTGAGTCTGAGTCGTTTCGTTTATTTGTGCCTTCAGTTTTTGTGCTATCGAAAGGCAGATAGCATTATTGCTTGTTGGCATTCCTTTAAGCATAAGCGCAGAAAGTCTGTTTGTTTGAGCCTGTGTTTCGGCATCTAACCATAAGAGTTTTGCTTCTAGTTTCGCCATCATGGGTGGAAGTTTTGCTGCTAGTGATTCGATCATCGTCGCTTGCGGATCGATAATTATTGTGTTCTGACCCGCATTAGAAGAAGTTTGAGATTCTCTTCCCATTGAAGAGATTGATAGAACGACTGTTCCTTTTCTTGATAGGTTACCGCTATTGGTGGCCGATAACTGTTTTATAAACGAGAGTTCTTGTGAAGTTTGGTGGAAGTGTTGTTTGAGTGCTGCGTCTTGTTGCGCAATTTCTTCCGCAGCTTTTTTAAAAGCACGCATTTGTTCGAGTTGCTGCCTGTTTTCCGTAATCAATTCCGCTAATTTTTCTGTTACTATTTTCAAATGGTCACATTGTTCTTTCCTTTTCTGTCTGTTTTGTTCTAGTTTTTGTGTGATAGAAACGCAAACATTATCAGCGCCCTGTATGGGTTGAAGTTGAGAAATCGCCTCCTCGATTATGTTTAATTTAGTTTCGAATGATGCGATATTTTCCTGGCTCTGATGAAAGAAGCTCTCTTGAGCGTCAAGCTTTTCTTGCGGTTTTTTACAGGCCAATTCTAAACCATCGAAATTGTCTGAACTGCTAGCAGAAGATGAAGAATTACTTTGTTCTTCCTGTAATAAGTTGCTGTCTTGATCTGATAATATTTTCAATAGCTCGTCTGTTTCTTTATAAAATTCTTGTCCGAGCGAGTGGTTTTGTTCCTCAATTGCTCCCGCGATTTCTTTAAAGGCAAGCATGTGTTCGAGTCTTTGCTTATCTTCTAATATTTTTTTCGTAATAGTTTCTTCTGATCCTAACGTGCATAAATGAGCAGCCGCATACTGAAATCTGAGATCGTCCGTAATATTCTCTTTTAATTGGATTTCCAATAACGTGATATTTTCTTGAACTTGTTGAAGAGATCCCTCTTGAACGAGAATATTCGTTTTCAATTCTTCACAGGTCGAGTCTAAGCCATCGAAACTATCTAATAAGGTATCAGTGTTACCAAGATCAGTTGGCATGGGTCGCATCCTCGTTTTGTTTCATTTTTTTATATGATACTAAAATTTCGCTAAATTACCTTGAAGCAGTGTTAGCGGCAGAGTTTTCTGCGTTATTTTGGAGCGTTCCATTCTCTACCTTAGCCAGGTTCTTTTTGGTTTGGTCCAAGAAAAAGCATAGGGAGTTGTTATATCCTGGTTGTCCTTTTTTAGCTCGCGAAGAAAAATCCTGCATCCCTTTATCCAGGAATGTTTCTGCCAATTTTTTGGCAGAAAAACATCGTTCCGAATTATGCAGTAAGGCGGGCATTAATTGCTTCTGTAAGGCAGGAATCAATAGATTCTCAATATAAAAAACTCTTTTTTCTTTTTCTGTGTATACACGTTGATATCCGAAACAGCTTCGGAAAAAATTGGCAACCGCATACAGTGCGGCGCCAATTTTATCTCGCCATTTGAAGGTAGCAGCCCGCTCTGTGAGATAGGCTCTGAATGTCACGCTTGTGTCGCTGACAAAATCAGTGATGCGCTTCTCTGCTGTCTTTTCCCGTTCTTTCATGATTTTTTGAATATCCATTTTGACGCGATCTTTCTCGGATTTTAGGGAGGATAATAGCCTGGTCGTTGCGTTTATTTGTGCTTCCAGTGTTTGTGCTATCGAAAGACAAATAGCATTATTGTTGGTTGGCATTTTTTTAAGCGCAGAGAGTCTGTTTGTTTGAGTCTGTGCTGCGGCCTCTAACTGTAAAATATTTTTTTCTACTACCGCTATCAACGCTAGGTGTTTCTTTAGTGATGTTGTCGTTGTTTTCCGTAGATCAGGAGGCAGGTTGTCTTTTATGAGCGTGAGCTCTTGTGAGGTTTTATAAAGGTGTAGTGTCAGTTCTTTATCCTGTTGCGCAATTTCTTCCGCGGATTTTTTAAAGGTAGGCATTTGTTCGAGTTGCTTTTTATTTTCTAACATTTTTTTCGTAATGTATTCCACGTGCTCTTTTAAACGGTCTAATACTTGTTGCTTTCCCTGTGAACTGTTTTTTAGTTTTTGTTTGACGGTAGAGTAAATATTATCAACGTTCTGCATTGATTGAATGTTAGGGATCTGTTCTTGTTCTGTGTTTATCTTTTTTAATTCGGTTTCGAATGACGAAATTTCTTCTTGTGAACGTTGAAGGTATTGCACTTGCGCGTCAATATTCGCTTTTAGTTTTTCACATGCCGATTCTAGGCCATCTAAACTGTTTGATTGTCCAGCAGGAGAGGGAGAATTGCTTTCTTCTTCCTTTAATACGTTGCCGTCTCGATCTACTATTATTTTCTGCAGCTCGTTTGATTTTTCAAGTATCTTTTCTCCGAGCGCTTTGCCTTGTTCCGAAATTTTTGTCACTGCGTCTTTAAAGGCAAGCATTTGTGCGAGCTCCAGCTTATCTTCTGATATTTTTTGTGCCATGGTTTCCGCTGATGTTGCTGCATTTAAAGAATCTGAAGATGTTTTTTCTAATTGTAGTGTTAATTGATCTACTTTTTCTTTTTGTTTTCTAGTGTTCTGTATTTGCTGTTGTAGTTGTTGTTTATCAGAATCCTGCATACGGAAAACTTGAAGGCCATTAGCGTCCGTCGTGTTGTTTTGAGAGAGACGATCTGCCAAGATTTCATTTTGAGATTCAAGATTTTTCAGGGCTTCATGTTGAGAGTTAAGGTTTTCTGTGATCTCCTTTGATGTGCTCTCCAATAATTTAATATTTTCTTGAGCCTGGCGAAGGGATTCCTCTTGCGCATCAACATTTATTTTCAATTCTTGATATTCCGATTCTAAGGCATCTAAGCTTTCTGAGTAAGTAC
>Ga0207114_1220_pt1 | contig 12865 bp, 10 predicted proteins | sample Alteio_BWMinHeat_70_FD_153560 | JGI IMG/M metagenome (GOLD analysis project Ga0207114, IMG submission 153560) | Enriched cells from forest soil in Barre Woods Harvard Forest LTER site, Petersham, Massachusetts, United States -... | ecosystem: Environmental > Terrestrial > Soil > Temperate forest >... | reverse complement strand
GATATGGTTAAAGTAGCTGCTTTGGAAGGCACAGTAGAAAGCATAGGTTTCAGAAGTACCCGGATCCGGACGGTAGAGAATACATTGGTAACCGTACCGAATAAGAAGATGGTCGATGCCGAGCTTGACAATTTGAGCCAACGGAACCATCGCCGGGTAAAGTTCACTGTCAACCTGGTATATGCCACCAAACCGGAACAACTGAAAGTTATCTGCCGGGATATCGGAACGCTCCTGGACTCGAAAGAAACAATTCTTGCTGAAGACAGACAGGTACGCCTGCTCGAATTCGCCCCTAACTCCATCAATATTCTTATCCTGTATTACCTCAATACTCCCGATTGGAATACCTATCTGCACGTTTTGGAAGAAATTAACTTTGGCATCATGGAGATCGTCTCCCGCAATGGAACCGATTTCTCCTCTCAAAGCGCTACAGGCTTTATACATGTAGAAAAACATTGATCGCCTTTCCTGGCGGGGAACCCTGATGAGGATATGATGTTTTTATTTCGTATCTTTATAATTCAGTCTCCAATCAATCAATGACCAATTTTCTTCGGATTCAGGTATGCCTGATATTTATTTTCTTTTTATCCTGCAGGAGCTTTGCCCAGCAGACTACACTTTTTGACATCGAGGTAGCCAAGATCAAGGTTGGAAGTCTTGTAACTGAAAAGGTTGTCAAGGACAGTATGACCATTTACATTTTCCGGAGCGAGGTAGATGCCGGATTTATCATGCGGGTAAAGGTATCCCATACCATCAGTTGTGTTTATATAAAAAATAAGCTTGTAAGAGCCGACATTCATTCTGTAATCAATCAGGATAAATACGTTTCCTCCGTAGCCTGGAACAAGGACCATTACGATTACGACTGTTCCACTTATAAGTATCACAAAACAGGAGTGCTTACCAGAGACATCGATTTCAGTGTGGTTAAGATGTATTTTGAAGAACCTCTGGTAACCGGTGCCATTTTTGCCGAGAATTACGGGGTACTTTGCCCTCTTTTATGCTCCAAACCGTCAACCTATCACCTGGACGTTGATAAGAACTCGAATACCTTTCATTATGCCAACGGGCTTATTCAGCGGGTAGAAATGGAAACTCCCCTTTTTAACTATGTAATCCGCAGAAAAACATAAGATTTTTTTCCACCGCACAATATCCTCTTAAACCTTTCGTTTTACCAGTACGATCAAACCATCCCCCCATTTGATTCGAGCGTTACCGCTTAGCTTCGTCCCCTTTTCTTAGTTATGGAATTCATCCCCTGATTGCATCTTTCGGAATAATAAACTCTTTAATCCTTGCAACATGGGAAGTATTGAAAACAACAGCAACTCAATGAACGAAATCGTTTTTGAGAACAGAAACAAAGCCTATGGGGCTTATCTCATCCGCCGGTCATATGATGACTCGCTGATTAAATCTTTCAGTCTTGCCATGTTGGTATTGCTCGGCCTGATTGCATTTTACCACTTTATGCCGGTAAAAAAAGACAGCTTTCCTCCTCCCCCAAATAACGAAGGAGTGGTAGTTAATCTGAAACCTGAAAAAGAAAAAAAAATCATAGAGATTCCAAAACCCAAAATGGCCTCCAGCACACCAAAAAGAGAGGCTCCTACGGTTCCTTTATTTGAGGACTCGACGAAACTAGATCCTCCAAAGAAAGAGGAACCAAGTAAATCCGATGATTTAGCCAACAAAGGCAAACCTGGCGATTCTACTGGTTACAGTTCAGGTGCGGGTGGCAAAGGCAATGATTCATCTGCAATTGAAGTGTTACCAGCAAAAAAGGAAGTCCAGCGATTTGTGGACGAAATGCCTGAATTTCCGGGTGGGGATATGGCATTGATGAGATATATGAAAAACAACATCCGGTTCACCCAGCAAGCTATTGATGCTGGAATAAACGGAAAGATGCTTGTTCAGTTTGTAGTGGACGAAGAAGGAGTCGTCCGGAATGTGGAAATTCTGAAGAAGCTTGGTTTTGGATTGGAGAAACAAGCAACGAACGTACTTTTAGCCATGCCCAGATGGAAACCTGGGAAAATGGGAGGGAAAGCCGTTCCTGTTTACCACGTTCAGCAAATAAAATATGAACTTCATGAATGAATTCAAACAGAACCAACAGTCGCATACTAACAGGCTACTGTTTATAAGTGTAATGTATTTACACCCAAGTCCCCCTTTTATAGAAGTAATTTAGCCTATCTAAAAAATAGATCCCCACATGCTGAATTCAATCCTTCTGCAAATACCTGTAGCCTCCGTGACGGATACGGCTAAAAAAGCGGTAAATGCAGCCGCTGGCCTGAGCACGGCCCCTGCGCCCAAAACAGAAGCTTCCCTTTCCTTGCTGGAAATGGTGATGAAGGGAGGCTATATCATGGTGCCCTTGTGTATCCTCAGCATCCTGGCCATTTATTTTATAGTGGAAAGGATGATCGTTATTTCCAAATCATCCAGGCTGGACTCTAATTTCATGAATCACGTGAAGGATGCTATTCTGAGCGGGAATCTGGAATCTGCCAAAACACTTTGCAAGACCAATACCAGTCCGGTTGCCCGGATGATCGAAAAGGGAATTTCCCGTATTGGCCAACCGGTAAGAGAGATTGATGAAGCCATGGGCAGTATAGGGAAAATTGAGATTTACCGTATCGAAAAAAATGTGGGTTACCTCAGCCTTATCGCCAAACTGGCACCTATGTTCGGATTCATAGGAACAATCCTGGGTGTTATCAAGCTGTTTTACGCCCTCTCCCTCACCGATGATTTTACCATCAAAACCGTTTCAGACGGATTGTACACCAAAATGGTTTCCAGTGCGGGAGGGTTGATTGTGGGTATTCTGGCTTTTCTTGGATACTTCATACTCAATGCCATGGTAGAAAAGGTGATCAATAAAATGGAAAAGAGCAGTGTACAGTTTATGGACATTCTGCAAGAACCCGGAAAATGAATCTACGGAGAAGAACACGTGAACATGCAGAAGTAAGCACGGAGTCGTTGAACGACATCATGTTCTTTCTATTGCTATTTTTCCTGATCGTAGCGATCCTTGGAAATCCGAATGTCATCAAACTCCTGTTACCTAATTCCAAAGAAAAATCGGAACACGCCGTTAAGCCAATTTATCTGATTGTAGACAAGGAGCGGAACTATTACATCAACAACACCCCCATCCGCTTCGATCAACTGGAGCCGGCCATTACCTTTGAAATGAAGAAGAACGGAGTGCCTACGGTGGTGGTAAAGATAGACCAGGGCCTTTCCGTACAGGATCTGGTGGATGTGCTTCAGATAGGAGACAAGCTTAAAGTAAAAATGGTTCTGGCAACAAAACCCTCCACCTAACAACGGCATTCATGACAACCATGGCGGAAGAGAAAAAGAGTCCCTTTGGGGTTCCCCTGCTGGTGACCTTGCTGTTTCATGGGTTGTTGATTCTATTACTCTATCTCATTATCATTCACCAGCCCATTCCTCCTTTTCCTGATTCCGGGGGCAGTCCCGGCATAGAAATATCTCTGGGAACCGACCTTTCCGGAAGCGGAGACGATGCAGGGAACAGTGCCCACGCGGTTAAAAGCCCCGCTTCTCCCGACGACAACCAGGTGGTCATCAATGATGTGGAGCCTACAGTTGCACTTGATCACAAAAAGGCCAAGCCCAAAAAGCATGTTGAAAAAACTTCGACGGAGGTCAAAGCTCCTGCTCCCGAAGCAAGTGCAGACCTGATGAAAGCCCTGGCTAACTGGGAAACAACAAGCAAAAAAGTCTCCGGCTCCGGCCACGGTACAGGCGACAAACCGGGTAATGAAGGCGATCCTAACGGATCTCCTACAGGCAAAGGAACGGGCAACCCGGGCGATGGATTGGGTGGGGACGGAAACGGGGGACCGGGAGGACCGGGACCAGGAGGACCGGGACATGGAACCGGAGCACGTCTCAAAAACAGACACCTCGTAGTACCCGCTGTGCTGGTAAGCAATTTACAGGAAGAAGGGATTGTTTGCGTTGCGATCACAGTAGATAAAGACGGAAACGTAACCGAGGCTCATGCCATTGCCAAAGGATCCACCACCACCAATTCGACCCTCTGGTCTACCGCACGCCAGGCAGCTTATAAGGCCAAATTCGACAAAAGCCCCGACGGCACCTCTGAACAACATGGTATCTACCAGTTTGATTTTACATTGAAATAGTATCTACCCCCACTTGCTTCTTTAGCTCCGATTTACTTGGCAGATAAAATTTGAATTCTTTGGCAAATATTTGCTTGTTCCCTTCAGGAGAAGTAAAAAGAAACACATTTTTCCCTTTCATTTCCCCCCGGGAATACCGATTTTTGTTATCTGGCCTCAGGTCAGTCTGAATTATGAAACCGATCACACCCGGTTACTCCGAGACGCTTGAATATTTGTACGAGAAGCTTCCTATGTACCAGCGCATAGGCCCGGCCGCATATAAGCCCAACCTTGACAATACACTTGCCTTATGCAAAATGCTCGGTAATCCTGAATCCAGGTTCCGCTCCGTCCACATAGCAGGAACAAACGGAAAGGGCTCTACTTCCCACATGCTTGCCGCCATTCTGCAGAATAGCGGTTTAAAGGTCGGGCTCTACACCTCTCCTCACCTGCAGGATTTCAGGGAAAGAATACGCATCAACGGAAAAACCATTTCCCAGCATTATGTGGTAGACTTCGTAAAAAAGCACAGACATTCTTTCGAAGAGATAGCTCCTTCTTTTTTCGAGTGGACTGTTGGGCTTGCATTCGACTTCTTTGCAAATTCGAGAGTGGATGTCGCCATACTGGAAACCGGTCTTGGGGGAAGACTTGATTCCACCAACGTGGTTACCCCCCTTTTATCAGTCATCACCAACATCAGTTATGATCATATGAATCTGCTTGGCGACACGTTGGAAAAGATTGCAATTGAAAAAGCCGGAATCATCAAGCCAGGCGTACCGGTGGTTATCGGAGAAACGCAAAAAGAAACGGAAGACCTGTTCCGTCAGGAAGCTGAAAAGAGAAAAGCTCCTGTTTTTTTCGCAGACAAGCACATCACTGCCAAAATGGTGAAGGATTCACCCAGACAAGGTTTATTCATTGATATAAGGAAGGAAAATAAATCCTGGATGCAGGATGTGGAATGCGGGCTCAGGGGTTCATACCAGCTCAAAAACATTGTCACAGTCTCCGAATCCGTCCTGCAGCTCAGGGCGCTTGGGTTTCGGATAGAAGATAAAGACATTCGCAAAGGCATCCTATATGTGAGTGTTATGACGGGCCTTCGCGGCAGATGGGAACAGTTAAGCACCTCACCTCCAACCTTTGCCGACACCGGACACAATGAGGCCGGTATAAAAGAGGTACTCAAACAGTTTGACGTGACACCACACTCCCAGTTGTTTTTTGTATTAGGGGTTGTGAACGACAAAGACCTCCAAAAGATTCTGTCCCTCCTCCCTGCCCGTGCTGAATATTTCTTCTGCTCTGCATCTGTGCCAAGAGCTCTGGATGCTAAGGTCTTGCAGCAAACTGCACAGAAATACGGTTTAAAAGGAAACTCCTATGCCTCTGTCAGGGAAGCACTGGATGCCGCACAAAAGAAAGCAAAGCCCACTGATTTGGTTTTCGTTGGCGGAAGCACCTTTACCGTCGCTGATGCCTTGTAATATTGAGCGCTTCAAACCCCTTTCCTGCCCTCAATTAATTTTCAGATCTCCAAAGAAAATTTCTTCTCTTCCCGATCTTATCAGAAACACTTAAATGGAATCGAATTAATTATGTTAACCGGACTTACAAACCATCCAACTTCATTTTAATTCCGCACTAAGGCTTACCCGACCATACTCATTTAATCCTATCCTGTTGAATCTGAGTCAACAAGAAAATTATCGCCATTCCAAACCAAATAATTTTCCCTTAAGCTTCTATCCGTTTCCCCTATCCTTTTTTCATTTCAATAACACGAATGTAACGATTTCATAATTCACATTTCGTGTACCAAATCTTATATATGCGACATTTTGCGCCATGAAGGGTTACCTGAACGGTACTCCAACCAATGTAGTGGTTATCGATGCCCCATTGAACGTGTTGAATGTTACCGGAAACAATCTGGTGAAGATTTATCCTAACCCAGCCAGTACCCAGGTTAATGTGGAAACTACTGAAAAGGCCACTATTGAACTGATGGATGCCGAAGGAAGGGTAGTATATTTCAAATCAGATGCTACTGCTAACGAAAAACACGAAATAGACACCCAGAATCTGGCTTCAGGTGTTTATATGATCAAGATCTACACCGATTCTTTTGTAGTGGTGAAGAAAGTAGTGATCAATAAATAAGCCTTTAATCAATAAAGAAAAAGCCTCCCGCTGGTGTGGGAGGCTTTTTCTTTTTAGGAAACCGCATTCATACGGTTAAACGCCTTCTGAAGATCTTCCGGTCCTGCCTTGGTCATGGCATCGCTGAAGCCGAAGGTCAGTTCGGTCTTACCCTGATACAATTGTTCGAAGATGGACTCGATAAAGTCGCTTACCGGAGGAGCGGCGTTGTGCAGGCCTATGCCTCCCAGATCGGTATTGAGGGCTGGAGGAATAATTTCTATGACTTCGATGCTTTTGTCTTTCAGCAGCTGACGCAGGGAAAGGGTAAAAGAATGAAAAAACGCCTTGGTGGCGGAATACACCGGCACTTTGGTTAAGGGTACAAAAGACAATCCGGAAGTAACGTTGATAACCGTCCCCAGATTTTTAAGTCGTATAAACAAGGAGGTGAGGTGAAGAGGAGCTTCTATGTTGATGGCTATCTCTGTTTGGGCTTTTTTAAAAAAGTCGGCATCCGACACACTCATCCATTGCTGAATACCGGCGTTATTAACAAGCACGTTCAGGTCGGGATGCTTTTCGGCAACCCATTTATAAAGGGCTTCCCTGTCCCCTTCCTTTTCCAGGTCACATACACGGGTAATGAGGGAAGGGAAACGGGCAGACACTTCCTTCAGCACATCCTCCCTTCTGCCGCAGACAATCACCGTATTGCCCTCTTTCATAAAGCGTTCTGTGAGCCCCAGGCCTATGCCGGAAGCTCCTCCGGTGATGAGGATTTTATTGTTGGATTTTTTCATTTGGATGCGGGTCAGGTGTTTATGTCGTTAATGGACATAAAGATATGAAAAGTCCCCTACGGACTAATTCCGCATCAACATGAAGAATCCCTTCATATCATAATTTTTCGAATCGTCCCCTTTCGCATGAATGATGTAATAATAGGTTCCGTCGACAACCGGGAGGCCAGCATTCGTTCTTCCGTCCCACCCTGCATCCTTGGCCTGGAGCTCGGCCAGCTCAATTCCCCAGCGGTCATAGATACGGGCTTCAAAGGAGGTGATGCCCTGGGTGTTTACTTTAAAAATATCGTTTGTACCATCACCGTTTGGAGTGAAAATATTCGGGATCACAATCCAGGAAGGAAGATCGGTAACCACAATCGTTTGCGTGTAAGTGCTGGTGCATCCTGCAGCATCTGTCACCGTCTCCGTTACCACATAGGTTCCCCCGTACGGATACACATGAGTAGGATCTATACCTGTACCCGATGAACCGTCCCCGAAATTCCAGTTCCAGGTGACGGCATTCAGGGAGCTGCTATCCTTGAAGGTAACCGGCAGAGGGGTGTATCCGGAAAACAGATTGGGGATGAACAGGGCTGTGACGGTGTTTACCAGAACCGAAGTGCTTACAATGTCTGTTCCGCAGTGGTTGGTAATGGCAACCGTATACCCTCCGGCATTAGTCACCGTGATGGAAGGAGTACTGGCTCCCGTGCTCCAGGAGTAGCTTGTTCCGCCTGATGCGGTGAGCTGGGCCACACTGCCTGCACAGATTAGGGCGGGACCGGTGAGTACGCCAATAGGAATGGAATCGGCCTGTACTGTTATTTTTGCCGAATCACTTCCACAGGTATTGGAAGATTTCACCGTATATACTCCACTCGTATGCACCGTGATGGAGTCTGTGGTGGCTCCTGTACTCCAGGAATAAACCCCTCCTCCGGATGCTTTCAGAACAACCGAAGCAGGGCGACAAATCGTGGTCGGTCCACCAGATGTCACCAATACTACTGGCGTACTGCCTTTGTTGGCAACGGTGTCTTTTACGGAAGTGCTGCAACCGGCATTATCGGTTATGATACACGTATAAATACCGGAAGAAAGCCCAATGGCTAAGGGCCCTTTCTGACCCGAAGCCGGCGCAGGGCTCCAGCTATAGGTATAGGCAGGTGTTCCGCCACTGACCCCGGCGTAGGCCTGACCGTTCTTTTGATGGCACGTAGCATCCTGGGCAGAGTCTTTGACCGAGAGTGGAGTGGGTTGGGTAATCGTAAATACCTGTTTGGAAACACATCCGTTGGCATCCTTAACAGAACAGGTATACACTCCTGCACACAATGCGCCAACACTTGATGCAGAACCAGCAACCGGAGACCAGCTGTACGAATAAGGACCGGTGCCCCCGCTTACATTCACCCCTGCCGATCCCGAACAGATTCCAAAACATTTACCGTTGGTTTGAATGTCAGCCACAGCAATTACCGAAGGCTGGGAGATGGAAATGACGGCAGAAGCGGCACATCCACCTGCATTGGTAACAGTGACGGTATAGCTGCCGGGAGAAAGTCCCGATACATTTGCTGTACCCTGACCGCTGCCGGGTGGTGGTAACCAGGAGTAAGTAAGCGGAGGGGAGGAGGAGGATACGGTCACCGACGCCGTCCCGGTATTTGCACCGTTGCAGGAAACATTGGTGGAACCGGAGGGAGTTGGAACAGGGTAGGGATAAAAGGTAATGGTTGTATCAATGGTATAACTACACGCTCCCAGCGTAACAGTGACCTGGTACTTCCCGCTTTGGTTCACCGTTATGGAGGAACCCGTAGTGGAGCCAATGATACCCGGACCAGGAGGCACCTTTGCCCACAGAAAGGTTGTACCCGGGGCTGTGAGGGGAGCACTGATGGTTGCAGTATGTCCTACGCAGAAATCGTTGGCAGCAATATTCAGCACCTTGGGGCCGCAGCTTCCATCCACGTAAGCGTAACCAAAGTGTCCGCCTTCATCACAACCTGCGGCGGTAAAGGTTACGGTTACCGGATGACCGACATAAGAGGAAAGGTCGAAACTGTTGCTCTGCCAGGGACAGTAGAAGATAGAATCATTCACGGGCGATTTGAAATAGCCCGGAGGAGGAGTGCCGTTTGTGCATTCCTGATAATATTGCAAGCAAGGAACGATTTGATTGGCCGAATCGAGGACACTGACTTCGAAGTAAGGCTGATCGCCCAGGGGATGCCCCCCATCTTTCAGAACAACCGCATAATTATAAGTATAGAGTGCGTTGGCGTTGGTAACGATAAAGGTATTGGAGATGATTTCTCCGCCACTATACACATCACCAGAACCTCCGGCCGTAGGGGTTTTGGCAAAGAGTCTTCCAGGATCATGGTATCCCGAGCTGCAAGGCTTTCCATAAGAGGGGCCATAGATATTGGATTTCTCTCCACCCAATCTCACCGAATATTTTCCTCCTCCGGGGTAGACCATTGGAAAACCACCAAAGGGATCATTGCCCGATCCGGTGGTGACAATGGTATGTGCGTTGCATGAATTTTCAGCACCGTTGATCATGCCTGAAGGATAAAAGAATCCGCCTATATTAAATGCCGTAATGAGGGGTGTGGCGGATCCGGGGTTAAAGCCCGTGGATCCTGTCCATCCGGTAAAATCTCCTGTTTCAAAGTCCGTGTTATTGCAGCCCACAGTCAGTGGCTTGGGATGCCCGGATCTTCCTTGTATACGAGGAGGGTGCTGGTTCAAGGGTGGATTCCCTACCCCGCTTTGGCAATAACATAAATGGCTCCAGGAAATCAGAATCAAACACAGAACGAATTTCGGGCGTTTCATTGGGCAGGGATTAAATGGATTAAAAAGGCTTTAACGGAAACCTGTGTATGCTGGAAAGTATTTCAACAAAGAGCTTGGAAAAGCTGCATGCAGGCAATTTGAATAACTCTGTGGCCAAATTAAGGCTCGAAATACATTTTTACAGACCAATTATTGCGCATTCTTAATGTCCGACTCACAACAATTAGGAGAGATATAAATTGCATGAAATTGAAAAACAAGCACATACAATTACACAAAGCCGGAACAGATTCCTTTTTTCCTCTAAGTCCATTTCTTAACATTTGGGTAATTCGGATGTTTTTAGTTTAAATTTGTTTAGTCCGATTCATTATCCGCCCTGCATTCATAGGGCTAAGGGACTCATCCGGCCGGTTTCCAGTCCGGGTGTCAATCCAATTCTTCTTTTACTAATTTGTTTCCGGTATCCTGCCGGAGACCGTGTAATCCCACCAATACTCCGGGCCTATGAAAGCTACCGACGATCTTTTTCAGCTCATCCACTCCCTTTCCAAAACGGAGAAAGGATACTTTAAAAAGTTTTGTACCATCCATGCTCCGAGCAAGGAAAGGGCCTACCTCAAATTATTCAATGCCATAGCCAAGCAGAAATCATATAATGAAAACCAACTGAGGGAAAGCTTGCAGAACGAGTCCTTCCTGAGCTATTTATCTACGGCCAAAAACTACCTCCACAACCTCATTCTGAAAAGCTTGCGTTCTTACGATGAAGACTCTGAAGCAGATGTGGTCCTGCTCAACCAACTGAGAGATTTTGAAATCCTGTTCTCCAAAGGGCTTTTCCAACAATGTTCCAAAGTCCTTCAGAGAACCAAAATCCTGGCTACTGATCATGACCGGTACCTGGTTTTGTTACAGGTCTATTCTCTTCAGCTCAAGCTAAATGAATCGCGCCCCAACAGGGAAAAACAAAGATCCATTTCCGAAGAGGATTATGAATCCCAAAGGCGCCTGATTTGCGAATATTCCGAATTTGTTCAATATCAAAAACTTTTGAACGATTTCATTTCTTTCAGTAACGTACAGGGATCAGAGACGCGAAAGAAAGAACACTCCCTCCTCCTCGACCAGATCATACAGAGCCCTCTTCTTCAAAGGGATGAGAAAGGAATCAGTTTCCGCTCCAGGATCCTGCACTACAACTGCTGGGGAATGTATTTTTACCTGAGATCCGACTTCCGCGAAGCCTATGAGGTGCAGAAACGTTGTTACAATTATCTGAAAGCCCACCCGGAGAAAAAGAAGGAACAATCTGAGTCTTACCGCGGCACACTAAACAATTTCCTCAACACCTTGCTGGCATTGGAGGAATACGAGGAAGCGCTGGAAGTGCTGGAGGAATACAAGAAACTGGGAAGTCTGTCGGTGCAGATGGAAGTAAAAATTTTCCTGGGTGCTACCATCACAGAGCTGTTTATTGCAGAAGCTACAGGTAACTTTGATACCGCTCTGACAGAGATCCCCAGGATAGAGAAGAAACTGAATGATTATAAGGGGAAGATGAACAGCATCAATGAACTCATTATCTATTTTGATATCTCCACCCTGTATTTCGCGGCAGGGGAATTTTCCAGATCTCTTTTCTGGAGGAACAAAATGATTACTCAGTGCGACCTCTCCATACGGGAGGACATGTTTTGTGCTTCCAAAATCATGAACCTGGTGAATCACTTCGAACTGGGGAATACCGACATTCTGGAATACATGCTGCGTTCCACCTATCGCTACCTGTATCAGAAAAAAAGAATCTTTAAGCACGAGAGCCTGATCCTTATCTTCATCCGCCGCTTATGCAATATCACCACCGGTCAGGAACTCAAAGAACTTTTTTCCGGCTTACGCAAAGACCTCATCGCCTTGCAACAGGACCCCTATGAAAAAAGTCCCTTCCATTTCGATCTGATCTCCTGGCTGGAGAGTAAGATAAGCAACACCTCCTTCCGGGAAATTGTTCAGGAAAAAATCCGAAACAAAAGGAAGAACAAACCTGTACGATCAGCTCCTGAAAGCAGCAACCGACCCGGGCTGACAGCCCCTTTGTGAAAGCTGACTTTTTCATTCCGCAATAACTATTTTCTCCCGGCGCAGGATATCCTTGTTGGCTCTCACGATCAGGGAATACAGGCCCCTGCTCAGGTTGGATTTATTAAAGGAGAAAAGACATTCCCCTCCATAGCAGGGTCCGTTGTATAGTTCTTTCACCAGTTTTCCTCCCATGTCATACAAAGAAATGTTGAGGAGGTCTGTTTGTTGCGCGTCAAATTCAAGGCTGAAGTTATCCACCACGGGGTTGGGGAACACTTTCATGGAAGCGATAGGGCCGTTTACCGGTGCAACACCGGTTATGTAGCTGGCATCGTAGATCTGGGCCACATAGGCATTCCAGTTATTGGAAGAAGTTCCGTAAGCACCCGCCATCCATACACAAGGCAGCACGGCGTTATGCTTCCTGCACATACCGCTGTAATCGCCCCAGCGCTGAGTACCGCTGCCAGATACATAGCCATCGCTTGATTTCACAGCCGTGATGGCGCTGAAGGTCATGGCATCATCGCAGTTCACCACATCCACTTCCGGATAGATATTGGAGTTCGCCTGACTGAACCCGATCATCACCGATTTATCCGCATCGGTAACAGAATAAGAAGCCACTCCCGGGTAACCGTAGTCGGTATTGTTCGCGGAAAAGAGTTTGGAGGTATTGGTTTTGGCATTTACGTCCAGGCGGTTGTAATTGATTCCGGTATTGCCACTGGCATCACCCGAGTTGAAAACAAAATGTATGATCCCGTTTAAATAGAACCCGTTCATACACCTGCAATCCAATATTTTCAGTTGGGCTGAAGTCCCCATTTG
>Ga0207114_1219_pt1 | contig 12928 bp, 12 predicted proteins | sample Alteio_BWMinHeat_70_FD_153560 | JGI IMG/M metagenome (GOLD analysis project Ga0207114, IMG submission 153560) | Enriched cells from forest soil in Barre Woods Harvard Forest LTER site, Petersham, Massachusetts, United States -... | ecosystem: Environmental > Terrestrial > Soil > Temperate forest >... | reverse complement strand
GATATCAGGGGGCTGGCGAAGATTTTTGATTAGTTGTCCTGCTATCAACTAATTCCGATTTAGTGTGAGAGCAGGAGTGTGGAAAAAACAAAGCGAGTGCAGTTCGCTCTACGCGCTCACACTCGCTCTGACCTTCTGTGATCCCCAGCGGGGCCGAACAGACGTCAATAATTTTGTATTTGCATTGTATATTCTGTTGATCACCCTATTATAATCTCACGAAAGCAGTTTCTGCCTCAGCATAAAATCCAGCTGTTCATTTGCGGCCAGCAGCTTTTCGGTGAGCTCCCGGTTTGCCTGGCGCAGGGAGTACATTTCATACGCATTCTCTATAGCCATTTTCAGTTCCTGCTCTTCCCAGGGCTTGGTGATGTAACGAAACACCTGTCCCTTGTTGATGGCACTGATCACAGCCTGAATATCCGTATAACCCGTAATCAGGATACGAAGCGGATCAGGGTATTCGGGGATGATGGATTCCAGAAATTCCACCCCGGTTATTTCGGGCATACGCTGGTCGGTGAGGATCACATGAAAGGTGTTTTCTTTCAACAAGGCACGGCCCTCGGCAGCGGAAACGGCTGTTTGGATGTCATACTCTCTCCGGAATAACGCCTTAAAAGCCAAAAGGTTGTTGACCTCATCGTCGACATAAAGAATTTTTATTTTTGGTTGATCCATAAGAATAGGTATTGAATGAATAAGCCACTTGTTTTTGTCAAAGACTTCAGGACGCTGCTATTGGTGGTTGTTTGGGAAGACTTATCGTAAACAAGGCTCCCTTTCCGGCTTCCGATTTGACCGAGATTTTGCCTCCGTGTTTTTCAATGATGCTGTAGGCGATTGACAAACCAAGCCCCATTCCTTGTCCGATGGTTTTGGTGGTGAAGAAGGGCTCAAAAACCTTGCCCAGGTTTTCTTCTTTAATCCCTATTCCGTTGTCCTGAATACTGATATAAGCCATCTGTTCATCCTGCCAGGTGGTGATTTGAATGAGGCCGTTTCCTCCAATGTTTTTTTCATTGATGGATTGCAAGGCATTATTAAGGAGGTTCATGAAAACCTGGTTCAGTTTTCCGGGATAGCATTCGATCTGGGAAAGGGAGCCGTACTTTTTTTCAATCTTTGTGGTTCCTTTGATCTCGCTGTTTAACAGGATGAGGGTGGAATCCAGTCCTTCGTGTATGTCGCAGGTTTTCAATACATCTTCTCCGAGCCGGGAGAACGTGCGAAGTCCTTTTACTATTTCTGCCGTTCGGGAAGCTCCGTCGTCAACGCCCAGTACCAGATCATCTATTTCCGTAAGGGAATAGGAAAGGTCCAGTTTGGTTGCCAGGGCGTTAATCTCTTTGAGTTTTTCATCCGGAAGGGTTCCGGGTTTTATTTCGGCATATTTGTTTAGCATGAGTTTGATTTCATCCACTGTTTTTTTAATGGATTTAATATTTGATTTTACAAAATTTATGGGGTTGTTGATTTCATGCGCAATACCGGCTGTCAGCTGACCCAGTGAGGCCATCTTCTCTGCATCCACCAGCTGACTTTGAGTTTCCTTGAGGTGGTTGTAAGTGCTGTTCAATTCTTTGTTGGATAATTCGAGCTCGTTGGTCCGCTCTTTTACTTTTGTTTCCAGCATTACATTTTGCCCTTTCACAATCTTTTCGTTTTCCTTTAATGCCGACAGGGCTTTTGCCTGGGATTCCTCTTTTTCCTTTTTCAGGGAATTGATACGATCGGCAAGACCGAAGGAGAGGAGCATCACTTCCAGAGCCGATCCTATGGGCATGGTATAGCGGGTGAAGGTGTTGTAGGGAAACACCTCAAAATCTTTCAGTATAAAAATAAATATACCGGTGAGGAAGGTGGTCCAGGCAATGAGGAAGAATTTGGCCGGACGGTACCCCATTCGGTAGATGATGATGGCTTCGGTGAGCAGGAATCCCGAAACAAGCATGGCGGTGACTTCGATGATGAGGTAGCTGGCCTTGAATACATCGAACAGGGAAAGACCCAGACCTACAATGTACAGGGCATAGAGAACAAAAGAGAATTTATACAGACGGGGAGTGTGTTCTTTGGACCGGAGGAAGACCCTCAGAAAGGCAAGTCCTGCGGCTCCGGAAAGTGCCGGAAAGAAAAATTCGGAATGGATGGCAATCCATGGAGAGTTGGGCCAGAAGAATTGAAACGTCTGACCCTGAAGGCCAATCTGCGTGCCTGCAACGCCTATGGTATACACCACATAATAGAGATAGTTTCTGTCCCTGACGGAAAAGAAAATAAACAGGTTGTAAATAACCATCACCAGCAGGATGCCGAAATAGATTCCGGAATAGAGATTTTTCTGACTGGTAATTTCATCTACCTTGTCTATAGAGCCCAGCACTAGGGGCAGCTGGATCTGGTCTGACGAACGTATTTTGAGCAGGTAAGTGGCGGTTTCGTTTTCGGGGATATGCAGGCGAAAGATATAGTCGGGAACCTTAAATTCTCTTTTCGAAAAGGGGACGACCTCCCCGAGTGTTGTTTCCGAAAAACTGTTCCCGGGAAGCCAGGAGTAAAGGGTTACCTTGTCCAGAGTGGGCTGTTCAAGCAGCAGCAGGGGATCTTTCAGGGAGGTGGCATTGACGACGCGGAGCTTTACCCAGAAAGTGGAGTTGGAAATGCCCATGTTGGGAATCCTTTGTGTGCTTGGTTTGTATTGTTCAGAAGCCCAGGCTTGTTCGGGAGTAAGCGTGCCGCTTTGATCTTCCAGGATGCTTACCGAGCCTCCGAGATCAATGCAGGAGTGAATATCCTGAAAGGTTACTGTTTTCTGGGAAAAGGAACTTCCGGGAAACAAAAGGAAAGAAGCGAAAAGAAAGAGCAGGTGCCTGGTCATAAATTTGAAGATCTGTTTTGATTGGGTTTATTTTCCACTTCCTCCCTGTTTTCCACCGGTCTTATATGAGGAATAAGGAGGTTGTAATCGATTACTATTTCACCTTTGGGGCCTGTTTCCGTAATCAGCATTTTGGGATTAGCCCTCAGGTAAAGCATGCGTTCCCGGTCAAAAGGGGTGCTCGTTGAGAGATTTTCCGCGTTCAGGATACCGACCACATTGGCCTGGTATTCGGAAGTGGGGTATTCAAAATTCCCATGGTCACCCAGGGATGTATCTATTATAAAACCGACTCTTGAAAACATGGGCAAGGAATATTCGGCACATATTCCAAGCAGGGTACGGAACTTTAACTGATTGATAACGGATATGGCCGCCCGTACGAGCAGGACGCTGATCCCTTGTCCTGCAACCTTTTTGGAGTTCCACAAACCACAGAGCTCTCCTGTGCCACCGTTCAGGCGATGCTTTCGGACCAGGTCAAAAACCTTGGGATCAATTTTACCAACAGCTGTTTCTACCGGAAGCCGGTGGATGCCGTCGGCAACTTCCACCCGTATACCCCCAACAAGCATTCCGTCCACTTCGGCTATTACTCCGTAGGCATGTGGATTACTAATCCAATCCTTGTTATAAGAAGTAACATTGAGAATACCATAGTCTTCCAGTACCATTCTGTGCCCTTCAATATATTCCAGGCAAACGGCTTCCTCATCAACAGGACAAAACGTTCTGATCCGTATCATTTTATTTGTTTACATACAACACCTCATTTACGTCTCTTTTTAAAGAGCGAAAATTTTCAGATTCACCAGCTACTAACCGAAACAAAATAATTTCTTCCGAATCCGGAATCATCCGGAACAGCGTTATAAATTTTTCATGTAAAACATTCAATTCATTCATCAATTCCTTGCTCAATCCATTTTCGGGGTGTTGAACACGCTTGGAAAAAAGATATATGGCCGAAGTAAGGGGGAGGAAGGACAATCCTTGCTGCTGTGCCGTAAGCCAGGCCCTCTCCGCACACCTGCCTCCAATGAATGAGCTGTGGGGACTTCCTCCGGGAAGGGTCAGAAGACCAGCTACAGACGCTCCGCCCAGGTATTTGTTCGCAAGTCGTTCAAACACTCCTCCTCCCTTCCATTGACGCAGGTGATCAATCACTTCCGGATTCTTTGCCATTTTAATGTTGGCTCTTTCAGAATGTTCCAGATCCAGCAATGACAAGTCAATGCCATCCTTTGTTTGCATGGCCGATGCCGGGGTCCAGCGAATGGTATTCACCCAATCGTTGTGGCATTCTTTGTGCAGCATGCGTATTCTTTCCAACTTTCCAAGAATCTGACCAAGAGCTTTGATCTGACTGGCTTCCGTAATCCAGCTACAATGTACATTTCCCAGGCTTTGGGCGGCATCGCGTATGGCATCCAGTGCTTTTGCCGGAACCGGTATTGCTTGTCCCCCTTTTCGTCCTGTGCGGCGAAGAGGGATAAAGGGTTCAAGCGCATCATAAGCATGCGTTTCCAGGGAACCCGGGGAGGGATTTGTTTCCTTTTGAAAAAAGCGAAATACCGCAGCCAGATTCCTTTGACACTCCGTTATACTTTCCACCCTCACCTCCAGGTTCAGGGAATGGGCTTTCAGCACCAGGTTTTCGGTAGCGGCGCCCAGTGCGATGAGTGAAACGCTGTGGTTTTTATCCAGGAAGAAGCCGGAACGGGAAGGATCTACAAACAGGTAGAGATTGGTTCCGTCAAACAACCACTGCCAGGGTTGGAGATTTCCATCGGAAGGGGCCAGTACGGCAGCACTCACCAGTTCCTTTATGGTGGCTACATCCGGACGGAGTTGTTTTTCCAGCACCTGGAGGTCGGATGGTCCCAGCTGCCCCCGCATTTGAGAAGTGTTGTATGCCATTGGGGAAGGCAGAGGAGCTTTCGCTTCTCCCGGTTTGTCGCAGATAAGTTCTTCCAGATCTACAAAATAACGTCCCGATTCATGAAACTGATTGAGGATAATTCTTCTGCATACATCGGCGGCAAGTGCGCCCCCAAGCACAACAGAGGAACCCAGTTGTGGCCAGGTGCTCAGGCTGTGGCCTATTTCGAGCATGGAGGCTTTCAGCTTGGAAGAGATGGTTTCTTCTCCAAGCATGGGAAGTATGAAAGGGATTTTATCTTCGTTACTTAGGTTGCCAATCTTGCTGATGTCGAGGTGGTCAATCATTCCGTGCAGCAAAGGTCTGTCCGGCTCCAGGTCAAAACGTTCCACATCCAGTGTTCCCCTGTCGTTCATATCCATCACCACGGGTATACCCAGGGCTTTGGCTTTTTGCCGGCAGATGATTTTGATGTCGAGTCCGTCGCATTCTTCCACCAGGATATCCAGTTTTCCTCCTTTCAGAAAAAAGTCATCCATGTTTTCCCTGGTCAGGCCATCGCAATAACAAACGGTTTGCAGGTAAGGATCCATTTCCGAAATTTCACGGGCCACGGCAATGGCTTTGGAGATGCCAAGGTTTTGTACTCCGGTCTGGATACGGTTCAGGTTGGTGAGTTCAAGCCTGTCGAAGTCGGCCAGGCGGATTTCCCCAAAGCCCCTCTCCATGGCCATAGCCATGGAAATGGTTTTTCCGACAGACAGACCAATGACTCCGATTTTTTTTGTTCCAAGCAAGTCTCTCTCGGCCTTGGTAATTTTGTATTGGTTGCGGTTGGTTCTTACCTCTATAAATTCCGCTTCGTCGAGCAGGTGAATTAATCGGGAGGACCAGGGGTAATAGACCCACACCCCATATTCTTCCGGAAGGGTTTTGTTCAGATAATCTTTAACCAGGATATTCAGTTCCTCTGCGGAAGGTCTCTTCCCCGGGTTTCTGGATTTCAATAATTCCTGAAGCTGGCCTTCCAGTTCATCCTGAACGATGATGTGAGGATGTTTTTCAAGAAGCAGTTCCAGGCTCACTCTGTCCGAAGGTATAGTAAGCCGGTAAAAGAGGGGGCGGTAAACGGTGTCGTCGGTAATGGTTTTGGCAAGAAAGGAAACAGGCGAAGATTTTAGAATCCGTTCATCTTTCATACGGGGAGATTTGCGAGTGAGCAGTATAACTAAAACGGTACCTGTGTTCTCACACAGGAAGTATCAACTCCTACCTACATCTGATTGGGTATCGTTACTTTAAATGTGGTGCCCTTTCCGGGTTGTGATTTCACTTCTATTTCCCCGCCTATCTTTTCAACCGCTTCCTTGGTGATGTACAGTCCAAGACCCGAGCCCGGCTTTTCCTGAGTAGCCCGGTAAAACATGTCGAAGATCCGGTCCATGTGTTCCGGATCAATACCAATGCCTCCGTCTTTGATGGAAAGCGTGGCAAACTTATCAACGACATCCACGTCCACCGAAATGAATTGTTCCGGATCGTTTTTTTTCTGGTACCGGATGGCGTTTAGAAAAAGGTTGTTGAGTATAACCTGAAGGCGGAACTCGTCCGACTTGAAAATGCGCTCTTGCTGTACATGAAAGTCGAACCGGATCTTTGCTTTCTCCTGTACGTGATCAAAGCTGTGCCAGGTTTCCTGGATCATTTTTTTAAAATCCAGCTCACTGGGTTGGGTTTCCAGTCTGACGTTCTGGTAATAGTTGATGATACTGCCAATAAAAACATCGAGGCGGTCTATGCTGCGCTCGATCATCGGGAGGTATTCCTGTTGGGGGTAGTTGCTTTGTGTTTTCGCGAAGTTGATGATGCCTTTGATAGACATCAGTGGTGCCCTCAAATCGTGGGATGCGCTGTATACAAACTTCTCCAGTTCATTGTTGGTTTTCTGGAGCATTTCCTGTTTTTCTTTCAGAAGGCGACGGGTGAAGCAGATGTCAGAAGCATTTTTCAAAATAACTTTCAGCTCCTGTTCATCCCAGGGTTTGTTGAGGTAACAATATACCCGGCCTTTGTTGATGGCACCGATCACATCTTTCAGGTCGGCATAACCGGTTACGAGAATACGGATGAGGTCGGGGAATTCGGAAACGGTAGATTCGAGAAACTCCACACCGGTTGTTTCCGGCATGCGCTGATCGGTGAGTATGATAGCGACCGGGGTTGATTTCAGGATAAGTTTGCCTTCGGCGGCAGAATTGGCGGTAAAAACATCATAGTCCCTCCGGAATGCAGCCTTAAATGCTGTCAGTTGCCTCGGGTCGTCATCCACGTACAGAATAGGTGTCTTCTTCTCTGCCATAATTGTTAATAAGCGCTCAGGCCAGTTTCACCTGGATTCTGTAATTTAAACGTAACTTATAGATTATGAGTGGTTTGTGAAGAAAAGTATCCTGAAATGCAGAAAGAGCTTTTTCAACAAATCCTACATTCAAAGATAAGGTTTTCTACGGTTTTTTCGGATTAGAGTTGGGTTAGAGAGCATACGAAAACAGCAAATTTCTTACACATGGAAGAATTATCGTGTTTTCGTAAAAATGGAATTTGGAAATTAAGGATAAAGCAAGAGTGCAAGGCCGGACAGGTCTCCTTTTTAATGCTCAAACATGCTGAATATAAGTGCTCCCATCAGTCCCCCCCAGAGGCTGCTGTTGAAAGGTCGGGACGTGATGGGGCAGGAACCGGAAGAACAGCCCACATAGAAATAGTAGGCATAGCCTCCCATGGCTCCCAATACTACTCCTGCCAGAACCCATCGGTGGGAAGAAAGGAAAGCCCTCACTCCTGTGTTCTTTTTCATAATAACCGGATTTTGTATTACAAAGATAAGACTCCTGTACGTATAAAGAGGATGATGCAGATTACTTAAAAGTGAAATAAAAGCTAATTAAGATCATAGTCTGGCCGGTGCAATCGGAATAATTTCACATTACGAAAGAGTAATCACCAGATCCCAATCCCATGAAATATATCATTGTAGGAGGAGTTGCCGGCGGAGCCAGTACAGCAGCCCGTTTAAGGCGTTTGGATGAACATGCCGAAATCCTTGTTTTTGAAAAAGGAGAACACATGTCCTATGCAAACTGCGGTTTACCTTATTATATAGGAGAGGTAATTAAGGACCGTAATAAACTGATCATACAAACCGCCTCCACCTTCCAAACCCGGTTTAATATAGACGTGCGTACGAGGACAGAGGTAACGTCCATTGATCGGGGCAGAAAGACAGTCGTTGTCTGCAATCGGATTAACGGAGAGATCTATGAGGAAAGCTATGATAAGCTGGTTCTTTCACCAGGGGCTTCGCCCGTGCGTCCTCCTTTGCCGGGAATAAACAGCGAAGGCATCTTTACCCTGCGTAATGTGGCCGATACCGATCGCATCAAGGCGTATGCTTCCAAACACAAATCGGGCAAAGCGGTGGTGGTGGGAGGAGGGTTTATAGGATTGGAAATGGCCGAGAACCTTTACGCTCTGGGAATGAAGGTGAGTGTGATGGAGATGGGTTCCCAGATCCTGGCCCCTCTCGATTTCCCGGCAGCTGCCATCGTGCAGCAACATGTGCGTTCCAAAGGAGTGGAACTCCTGCTGAACACTTCCGTGTCGGGATTTGAAAAATGGGGAGAGACCATCCAGGTAATGATCAAAGGAGGAGAAGCACTGGATGCCCAGGTGGTTATTTTATCCATAGGAGTAAAACCCGATACTGCGCTCGCTGCCGGAGCCGGTCTTAAGCTGGGTCCGGCCAGGGGAATATGGGTGAATGAGTTCTTGCAGACATCCGATCCGGATATCTATGCCGTAGGAGACGCGATTGAATACCCCAACCCCATCACCGGAATATCCATGAACACCTTTCTGGCGGGACCAGCCAACAAGCAAGGAAGAATCTGTGCCGACAACATCGTGTTTGGAAATACCCGCCAATGGAAAGGAGCCATTCAAACGGCTATCGTGAAAGTATTTGACCTGACAGCAGGAGCAACCGGTGTTGCATCCAAACACCTCACAGCCGCCCGCATCGATCATCTTGTTTCCAATACACAAAGCGCTTCTCATGCAGGCTATTACCCGGATGCAAAACAAATGAACATACAGCTGACCTATGCGCCTGATACCGGGCGATTGTTAGGTGCACAAGTTGTTGGAAGCGAGGGAGTGGATAAGCGCCTGGATGTTTTTGCATCCATCATCCGGCAAGGCGGAACGATTTACGACCTGGAAGAATTTGAACATGCTTACGCCCCTCCCTATTCCTCCGCAAAAGATCCGGTGAACATGGCAGGATTTGTTGCGGAAAATATACTACAGAACCGGCTCCGGTTGTTTTACTGGAACGAAGCAGAAAAGCTGGGCCCTCTGGACCTGTTAATAGACGTACGTACATTCGGGGAATTTGCTTCCGGCACCATTCCCGGAGCCATACACCTGCCTCTGGAAGAACTAAGGGGCCGACTTTCAGAACTGCCCAAATTCAAAAACATCTACCTCTTTTGTCAGATAGGACTAAGAGGGTATCTGGCACAGCGCATACTTTTTCAAAACGGATACGAAAACACGCGGAACCTTTCGGGTGGTTACAGTCTTTGGAAAGTATGTTCAGAAGAAAAGGCTTTGGAGGGAAAGCCCTTGTCCCACGCCTGAGAACCGGGGATAATTGCCTACTTTTCCCCCATGAAAAAAAGAATACTGGGCAAATCGGGCATAGAAGTTTCTCCTATCTGTTTCGGAGGCAATGTGCTGGGGTGGACGGCCGACGAGTCCATGTCCTTTCGCATCCTGGACGCTTTTGTGGAAACGGGATTCAATTTCATTGACACGGCCGACATTTATTCTTCCTGGGTTCCGGGAAACAAAGGAGGGGAATCGGAAACCATTCTGGGCAACTGGATGAAAGCAAGGGGAAACCGTTCTTCCCTTGTCATCGCCACTAAAGTAGGGGGACATGGAACAGGACCCGGCAACCGTGGATTGGATCCCGCACACATCATTCAAAACGTAGAAAAATCACTGCAACGTCTTCAGACCGATCATATAGACCTGTATCAAAGTCACCTGGACGATGTACGCACCCCGGTGGAAGCAACGCTTCAGGCCTATTCCAAGCTGGTGGAGCAGGGGAAGGTGAGGATTATAGGAGCTTCGAATTTTACGGTGCAGCGCATGCAGCAGTCCCTCGAGGAGAGTGAGAAACATTCCTTTCCTTCTTACCAAACCCTTCAGCCACTCTATAACTTATATGACCGGAAAGTATTTGAAGAAGAGTTAGCGCCTTTTTGTGTGGAGAACGAAATTGCCGTAATCAATTACTTCGCTCTTTGCAGCGGATTTCTGACCGGCAAGTACAGGAGCAAGGCCGACTTAAATCAGAGTCCCAGAGGAGAACGTATAGAACGTTGTTTGAATGAAAGAGGGTTTCAAATACTGAAAGCCCTGGATGTAGTGTCCAAAGAATACCAAACCACCCCGGCCGTTATTTCCCTGGCCTGGCTACTGGCAAAACCTGCCGTAACCGCTCCTATTGCAAGCGCTTCTTCTCCGGAACAGTGGAAGGAACTGGCTAAGGCGGTGGAGATCAGTTTGGATGGGAATACGATTGCGTTTTTGGATTGGAAGAGTGAGGATTAAATTATTTAATCCGGATCAACTATGAAAGGAATTTATTTCGCACAATAGTTTAAGTACATCCTGGAAAATGCCAATTAAATCTTCCGCCAGCAAAGAAAACGAATTCGTCATCAAGGCTCTTTCCGATTGCAATAAAGCCATTGAACTGGATCCAACTTCAGGTGAAGCTTATTTTATGCGGGGGCAGATTGAGAAGATGCTTCAATTCAATAGGGATTATTGCCGTGACTTTCTCAAAGCCAGGGAGTTGGGAACAGAGGTGGAGGCGGAGTATTTGAAGGGGTGTAAGAAGTAAAAGGAATTCCTGAAAGTCTGCAGAGAGTCGATTAATTCCGTTTGGATGAGAATTCGATTGCAGGTACTATTTCCATCAATGCAGTATCTGTTTCCATCGATGCAGACACTATTTCCATGAATGCAGCATCTGTTTCCATCGATGCAGACACTATTTCCATGAATGCAGTGTCTGTTTCCATCGATGCAGCGGCTATTTCTATGAATGCAGCGTCTGTTTCTATCAATGCAGCGGCTATTTCTATGAATGCAGCGTCTGTTTCTATCGAAGCAGCGGCTATTTCTATGAATGCAGCGTCTGTTTCTATCGAAGCAGCGGCTATTTCTGTAAATGCAGCGTCTATTTCTATCGATGCAGACGCTATTAAGCAATTTGAATTAGAAAGAATCTCCAGTTTCCACTTTAAGTCCCTGCTACTCAATCAAATTCAAGGCTTGGAATCCCCTCTTCCTGAACAAGAAACTAAAAACCAGGGACTTGACTTTCCAAAACAGACGATCCTTTCAAAAAAGGATCGGATGGAGAAAAACAGGTAACAGGTAGAAAGTCGTGGAAAGGAGAAATTCAAATAATTGTTTCACAGGAAAAACAAAAAATAATTTCCTTGAAAATCAGGAGGTAAGAAAATACTTTAAGAAGTATTGAGACGAAAGGACCTTCTCGATTGTTATACCGTATAGAATGGAAAATAAAAACATAGTTGATGTCTCACATATGATACAAACACGTGGTCAAATTGAAAGGAAAACCGAAAATTATTCTTCCTGATAATCAGCAAATTGAAAAATAATTCAGGGAATGTTGTAACAAAATCGACTTTCATGACTTTGTACCGTATAGAAAGGCAATTCTTTGGAGGAGATTCCGGAAAAGTTGCCAAATAAGAAATTACGTCTGAGCTTTTGTCTGATTAACAAAAGCAAAGACGAAAGAGCAAATCCTGGCTGCTTGCCTGCCGTAACGAAGGCCAAGTAACGGCAGGCAGGGGTGAGTAATCAACACCAAACAAGGATCCCTGTGTGAGAATCATATGGGTGAAATTAAAAACCGTTCTGACAAATAACCACACCCTGCTGTGTCGGGGTGATTGAAGGAACACAAAACAAAACAAAATGACTGCAAAACCAAAGAAAAAAATGGTGGCGCTGGGGACTTCCAAGATTCCGGTGACCCAGCTGATCGCCAATACCCGTCACTATGTGACGAGTATGACGGGGAATACTCATTTCCCTACTCCGAGTCCAGATCTGGCTTCGGTGACCACTCAGGTAAACCTGCTGGAGACGGACTATAACATCTCGCTTACGCGAGTGAAAGGGTCTGTGAGCAAAATGAGGGCTGAGCAGAAAAAGCTCATCATTCAACTCAAAGCCCTGGCAGCTTACGTCGAGTCTGTCGCCAATGCCGATCCGGACCAACCGTTCGTACCCCAAAAACGTTTACAGCGATTGTAGGTAAACTGAAAGGTTCGGTTATGCTCAACACCAAAGCGGTAAAAGGTTCGGCCTACATCTACCAGATGAACACCGATCCAAACAACGCTGCGGGTTGGTCAACCATCTACACCGGCACCAAGGTCAAATTCACCAAAATCGGATTGACTTCCGCTACCCACTATTATTTCCGGGTAGCTGTATCAACCAAAGGTGTTCAGGCCGACTGGAGCCATGTGCTGGAAGTACTTGTACTATAAGGCTGGAAACAGAAACAGAGCGAAGAAAGAGGAACTCTGTGAATGAGTAGGATAAGCCAGTCCTGTCACACCAACGGCGTGACGGGCTGGCTTTTTTATCAATCAGTCGTGCTGTTGACGAAAGTCATGTTAAAAGAGCATTTTCTGGAATATGTTTGTATTGCTTTAAACAGTTCATTTTTTATTACCGGATCTGTGAATAATGCAACAATCCCTAAAATTTATATAAACATTTCCCGGTGCCTGCCCCTCACCTTTGTTGTGGAAATTAAACACACATCAAAAGTCACAAAAATGAAAAAGCTCATCCCATTCAAAAGCCATAGAAAACACCTGACCGTACTCGCACTGATTATCGGAGGACTCAGTCTTCCACTTTTGCAAAGCTGTCAGAAATATCCGGACGGACCTTTTATCAGTCTCCATACCCGCACGGAACGGGTAGCCCAAACCTGGAGAGTGGACAATTACAAGAAAAACGGAACGGATTAT
>Ga0207114_1218_pt1 | contig 12931 bp, 8 predicted proteins | sample Alteio_BWMinHeat_70_FD_153560 | JGI IMG/M metagenome (GOLD analysis project Ga0207114, IMG submission 153560) | Enriched cells from forest soil in Barre Woods Harvard Forest LTER site, Petersham, Massachusetts, United States -... | ecosystem: Environmental > Terrestrial > Soil > Temperate forest >... | reverse complement strand
AGAGGAGTTTGCGGTCAATTGCATCAAAGCAGGAGCCGATGATTATATTCTAAAAGACCGACTCTATCGATTACCTACTTCTATAGAGAAGGCGTTCTTGTCCAGAAAAACAGGCAGGGAAAAACAAGAGGTTGAATTTTTGCATGCCAGGCTGTCCAGGGCTTATGCAGACCTGGCTGAAAAGAACAGGAACATCACGGAAAGCATACGTTACGCAAAATGTATCCAGCAATCCATGCTGCCCGGTGAAGATAATCTTCAACGACTTTTTCCTCACTCCTTTATCATTAACAAACCAAAGGATATGATTGGGGGTGATTTTTACTGGTTTTCCGAACGAGACGGCAGGTTTTTTATTGCGGTCGCCGATTGCACCGGACATGGAGTTCCCGGAGCCCTTATTTCTATGATTGGATTTAATTTGCTTAATGAAATTGTGCATGGGAGAAACACCTTTCATACTTCATCCATTCTGGATGAGCTCAATACCGGAATTCAAAAAGTGCTCCGGCAAGGCACTTCCGATAACATCTCAAATGACGGAATGGATATTGCCGTGTGTTCTATCGACCGGCTTAACCGTCAGATTCAGTTTGCAGGTGCCAACAGACCGCTCTTTATGAGAAAAAACAAGGAATTCAAAATGATTCGTGGCGTTAAAGCAGGCATCGGTGGAACTGCAATGCAGGAAAAACCGGTTTATGAAAGCCACACAATTTTTTATTCCAAAGGAGACATCATCTATCTCTGCACGGACGGATATGCAGATCAGTTTGGCGGAAAAAAATCAAAAAAAATGATGAACCGCAACCTGATAAAAATTCTTGAGGCCTCGCACTCATTTACCCTGCTCCATCAATATAAACTCATGGTCGAATGGTTTGATAAGTGGAAGGGCAAACTGGAGCAGACCGATGACATTTTGGTGGTGGGCATAGAACTTTAACTATTCTTCCGGCTTTTCTTCCACATTCACTCCCTTTCCATCCAGTATTTCCCAAACACCTTGTACGTGATAGGTGTTTGTATTGTACTTGTTGGTAAGCACGATAACAACAGTCTGGTCCTTTGGTCTTCTCATAAACACACTGTTATAACCGTGCCACCATCCGTTGTGGTAGATGATTTTACTGCCATCAGGCTGATCTGTCAATCTCCATCCGAAACCGTAATTCCTTTTTCCTGCTTTTTCGTTGCTCCCCCCTTTATAGGCTTCTTCCAGGGTTTCTTCCTTCAGGAATTTATGCTCGGCCATGGCCCGTTCAAAACGGAACAGATCCTCCGAGGTGGAATAAATTCCTTTATCACCCAAAACTCCGTCAAGGAAATTAAATGGCGTAAGCTCCCATTTTACCAGCCCTTTATAATTCCTTGTTTCACCAGGTCTTAAGGTGTCTTTTTTCCTGTCTGGTATATAGGTGCAAGTCATCTGGCAGGGATCAAATATCTCCTTCTTCATAAACGAACGAAAATCCGTTCCCGAAGCCTTTTCAATAATGATCGCAAGTAACAGGTAGTTGGAATTGTTATAGCTGAAATGCTTGTTGGGTTTGGCATACACAGCCGGTTTGTTTTCCATCATAATTTTCAGCACCTGCTCGTTGTTCAGCGGAGTGTTGTGATCTTTTACATAATCCTCCATGAAATATTCGTAGTTAGGCAATCCCGAACGGTGATTGAGCAGCATGCGAACCGTAATCCCCTTATAAGGAAAATCCGGAATGAATTTGGTCACCTCATCGCTATAGTCCAGCTTGCCCCTTTCTTTCAGAATCATGATGGCGGCTGCAGTCATAGGCTTGGAGGAAGAAGCCAGCTGAAAAGCCGAACAGGCATTGAGTGGTTTCTTCGCCTTGTAATCTTCGTAACCGAAACATTTCTCATAAATCACCTTTCCATTCTGGGCTATCAGCACGTTTCCATTAAAACGGTATTTCTTAACCTTGGTGAGAAACAAGGTATCCAACTGCCAGGCCTTATGCCTTTCCTTATCGGTGAGACTGGAGGTGTCTGTTGCAATTGGTTTAGGGGACTGCAGGGCAATGTGAGGGGGTTGATCCACACTCCCGGATGCCGTGCCGCAGGAGTACCAGACGGCAGTACACAGAATCAATAAAACACACAGGTATGTAATGCGGGACATCGGCTGTCTTTATTCTCCTAAGTTATTGTGTTTTCCCGCTCCGGCGTGAATGCTTCCTCAAATCTTATTACCGTCTTCCGATGCTTTGAACCTATTGAAAATACTGGTTTTTTTTGATCCATTGTTAATAAATCGGAAACCCGATAATTTGTACCTTCGAATCGATGAATCTCACAATCTCCGAAGCCCGTCGCCTGTTTTTGGAAAGTCAGGGGTTGGGGGCCCCTTCATCAAATCCCGGAAAAGAAGGCCTTCGCTCTCTTATCTCCCAGCTTGGCTATATTCAAATTGACACACTCAGCGTGGTTGCCAGGGCTCACCACCATACACTCTGGTCGCGTATAGAAGATTACAAGGAACAACACCTCTCTGACCTCCTGAAGGAAAGGCATCTCTTCGAATACTGGAGCCATGCAGCTTCTTTCCTGCCCATGTCAGATTACAGGCAATCACTCTACCGCAAGAAAATGTATTCAACGGGTAAGATCCACTGGTTCAGGGAAGACAACCCTAAAATGAAAAAACAAGTGCTGGCCAGAATCAGGGAAGAAGGCCCCTTGCAGTCGAGAGACTTCGAACACGTGCGTAAAGGGCCAGGCAGCTGGTATGAATGGAAGCCCGCCAAACGAGCCCTGGAACAATTATTCATGGAAGGCAAATTGATGGTGACGGAACGCCGGAATTTCCAGAAGGTATATGACCTTGCAGAACGGGTGTTTCCTGACGGCACAGGAATGAAAATCCCTACAGAAAAGGAATTCTGCGAAAAACTGGTACTTCAATCCGTTCAGGCAAACGGGCTCGTCACTCCATCTGAAATGGGTTACCTGCGTGGGCATGCGAAAGAAGGCATCCTTAAAGTTGTCAAAAACCTGGTTAAACAAGGTCGATTGTCAACACTGACCCTGGATGGGAAAGACACTTATTATGCAGACCCGGAATATGTTCAACGCATTCTTGCCTCAGCAACCGGGCCTTCCCGGATTCATATCTTATCTCCGTTCGACAATGCGGTCATCCAACGCAAAAGACTTCAGACCCTTTTCGGGTTTGATTTTTTTATAGAATGCTATGTACCGGAACCCAAACGCAAATTCGGATATTTCTGTCTCCCTGTTATGCAAGGCGATCGTTTCGTGGCTCGTTTCGATCCAAAGGCCGACCGGCAAAACGGGGTATTTTACATTAAAAAATGGTTTTCAGAAAAGGGTTGGAAACCCGACACCGGTTTTAATGAGGAGTTCCCTATCAAGCTTCAGGCATTTGCCGAATTTTCGGGTTGTGAGCGAATAATCTGCGAAAAAGGGATTCCGAGAGAGATAAAACGATTGTTTTAGTCTTCTGAACAAAAAAAGTGAGTATTTTCATGTAAATTAAAATATTGATTTGCCAGCTTCGTCTACCTCCATAGATAAAGGCGACAATGACACTAGACACCACAATGGCAGCCGGGCAAAAAGAAAAAATAGGCCTGGCCGTTCAGCAGGAAAGAAGAAGGCTGCTGAATTTTATCCGGAGCCGTATTCCGGATGAGGCCGATGCCGAAGACATTCTGCAGGATGTTTTCTACCAGTTTACTGAAAGTTTCATGTTACAGCCCATAGAACAGGTAAGCGCCTGGCTCTTCCGGGCGGCCCGAAACCGGATTACCGACCTCTTCCGAAAGAAGAAATCAATACCCTTCAGTCGTTTAATCACATCCCGGCAGGAAGAGGAAGATGATTCTCCCGGCATACAGGACCTGCTACCCGACCCTGCAGACGGACCCGAAGCAGCCTACGCCCGCAAAATCATCCTTCAGGAACTGATGGATGCTTTGGAAGAACTGCCCACAGAACAAAGAGAAGCCTTTGTCATGAACGAACTGGAAGACAGAAGCTTTAAAGAAATGGCTGAAATGACCGGAGAAGGGGTCAATACCCTCATCTCTCGCAAACGATACGCCGTGCTGCATCTCCGGGAACGCCTGGAAGAATTGTACAAAGAACTTATTACTCACTAAAAAAAACTCAATACCATGAAAGGTAAATTTATAGCCAAATGCATCTTTTTCGGCATCCTGTTTATAGGCTGCTTCTTTGCCCTGGGATATGTGATCATGCACCTCTGGAACTGGCTTATGCCGGCTCTGTTCTCCGGACTCCACGAAATTACCTACCTCCAGGCATTCGGGTTGCTCATCCTCTCTAAACTCCTCTTCGGTGGTTTTGGAGGGCATTGGAAAAGACACGGAGGATGTGGAGGACACTGCGGTGGAAGACACAGCTGGAGATCGCGCTGGGAAGGTAAATGGTCTCAGATGACTCCGGAAGAACGGGAGAAATTCAAAAAAGGATGGGGCGGAAAGTGCGGGCAGTGGGAGGCAAGTTCAGAAACCAAAACGGAATAATTTTTCGTCTATTTACGGAACCGGTCTCTTATTCCTCTGGCAGTTTACCCAGAATATAAGAGACCGGTTTTTCAACTAAAATAGCTTCCGAAACATTTTATCTACCACCGCATATCGGTTCACCAGGTTAAACACCCCATCAATCAGCCAACCCCGATCATTTCCTAGTCTGCGTAGCTGATAATGTCGGCGGTGGTCTTTCCACAACTTCGCATAAACCACGTCATCGTATTCCTTCAGAAATTGAGCAGAGAAATCCCTTTGCCGAAAACATTTCAGTGCCTGCCATCCGGCATAGCGTCCGGAAATCATAGCCTGCCCTATTCCCTCTCCTGTTAACGGATCAATCAGCGAACCCGCGTCTCCGCAAAGCATAAACCGGTTTCCGGAAAGGGTCACCTTGCGTGAACCCAAAGGCAAACCATAGCCTTTCACCTCTTCCAGCATCTCCGCGTTCCGGAACCGCTCCTTCAAACGGGGCTCTTCTTCGATCAGTCGTTTCAACTCCTTCCGGAGATTCAGTTTACGGGAAGCGATGGATTCAGAAAGCACACCCAAACCCACGTTGGCGCAATTATCAGGCAGAGGGAAAATCCAAAGATATCCGGGCAAAATCTCTTTAAAGAGATGAATTTCAAAGGTTAAGGGAGGAATATCCTTTACATTTCTAAAATAAGTACGCACGGCACCCGAATAATGAGCCGGATTCATTTTTACTCCTGTCAGCATCCGGCATACTACTCCCTGAGCTCCGTCACATCCTATAATTAGTCTGGCTGTCATTTGCTTCCCGCCTGCAATTTGCACGCTTACACCCTCCTCATCCGTTTGCACACCGGTTACTTCGGCCTGGGTAAAAACAGTTATGTTCTTTAATTCCGAAACCAGCTCAAAGAGAAACTGATCAAATTTCAAACGGGTTTGAATGGTTCCGCTTTCCTCCGAGCAAACATCAATGATTTTTCCATTCGGGGCTACGACTCTCATGATGCTGACAGGCATTTGCTCCTTTAGCTTCCTAAATGCTTCCGCATATGCGGGACGGATGGTACCGAGCACTTTTGGTATATAAGCGGCCAATGCATCTCCACATGTTTTATCACGGGGAAAGGAGGATTTGTCTACCAGCGCCACTTTCAATCCCGAATCGCCCAGGGCCAGTGCACAAGTGGTACCAGCCGGGCCGGCTCCGCAGATAATGACATCAAATTCAGTGTTTTGCATACGTGGACCAGAAACTGAAGGCGGACTTTAGTTCATAAAATTGAGGAAGCGCCTGAGTGCAAAGATATTCCAGAAAGGGGTACAGTAAAAAAAGCAATTTCAGAGTAAGAAACAACTGTATCAGACTATAAAACAACTGTTTAAGAGTAGGAAATAATTCATTCAAGCTTAGAAACAATTGTTTCTGCTTGAGATACACTTCAATCCGACTGTAAAACAACTGTTATCGACTCAGAAACGATTAATGCTGACTTCGAAATAATTGTTTCAGACTGATAAACAGTTAAATCCAACTGTGAAATAATTGTTTTAAAGTGCTTGTTGCTTATTTCCGACTGTGAAACAAGTAACTCCTACTCAGAAATAGTTAAATCCAACTGTGAAATAATTGTTTTAAAGTGTTTATTGCTTATTTCCGACTGTGAAACAAGTAACTCCTACTCAGAAACAGTTAAATCCAACTGTGAAATAACTATTTTCGACGAAGAAGAAGAGATAATTGATAGAAAAATGGGAAAAGCAGAGAAAGAGATCGAAAAATGAAAGAAGGGAGTAAAAGGGGTTCTGTTGAATGCAGATTTTTTTGATTATGATTTCTTATGTGTAAAAAATGATTTCGTGTATCCCTGCGAGACTGTAATCATAACTAATCATAGATTGTCTTATTTAATCTGCGTTCCATCATACAATGCCGTCAGGTTACTACATATTACGCCTGTATTGTCCTCCCACTTCAAAAAGAGCTTGTGTAATCTGCCCAAGCGAGCAGAATTTAACTGCTTCCATCAGTCCGATAAAGATATTCTCATTCTTTACAGACATCAACTGGAGTTCCTTCAGCACCTCCGGAGTCCTGGGAGCATTCCCTTTCTGAAGTTCGCTGACCATGGAGATCTGGTATTCTTTTTCTTCGCCGGTGGCACGGATCACTTCCTGGGGAAGTACAGTTGGAGAACCTTTGGATGACAGGAATGTGTTTACTCCAATAATGGGATATTCTCCGTTGTGTTTCAGTGTTTCGTAATACAGGCTCTCTTCCTGTATTTTCCCTCTCTGATACATGGTTTCCATAGCACCCAGCACCCCTCCCCTTTCGCTGATTCGTTCAAATTCAAGTAATACCGCTTCTTCCACCAGATCGGTAAGTTCTTCAATAATAAAGGAACCCTGCAAGGGATTTTCGTTTTTGGCAAGACCCAACTCCCGGTTGATGATCAGCTGAATGGCCATGGCCCTTCTTACAGACTCTTCTGTAGGAGTGGTAATGGCTTCATCGTAGGCATTGGTATGAAGGGAATTGCAGTTATCATAAATGGCATACAAGGCCTGAAGGGTGGTTCGAATGTCGTTGAAGTCGATTTCCTGGGCATGAAGGGATCTTCCGGATGTCTGGATGTGATACTTCAGCATCTGGGAACGTTCGTTGGCGCCATACTTCAACTTCATGGCTTTGGCCCATATCCTGCGTGATACTCTTCCTATGACCGCATACTCCGGATCAATTCCGTTAGAGAAGAAGAAACTCAGGTTAGGCGCAAACTGGTTGATGTCCATGCCCCTGCTTACGTAGTACTCTACAAAAGTAAAACCGTTGGCAAGCGTAAATGCCAACTGGCTGATGGGATTGGCCCCTGCCTCGGCAATGTGGTACCCGCTGATGGAGACGGAATAAAAATTACGGATTTTGTTATCCGTAAAATACTGCTGCACGTCTCCCATCAGGCGAAGAGAAAATTCGGTTGAGAAAATACAGGTATTCTGTGCCTGATCTTCCTTCAGTATATCTGCCTGAACGGTTCCCCTCACAGCACTGAGCGTTTCGGCTTTGATCTTGCTGTACACCTCAGCAGGCAGTACCTGGTCTCCGGTAACACCCAGCAGAAGGAGTCCCAGTCCGTCATTTCCTTCGGGAAGAGGGCCCTGGTACTCGGGACGGTGAACTCCCTTGTGATCGTAGATCTTTTTGATTTTTTCCTTTATCTCCTTTTCGAGTCCGTTCTTGTGAATATACAATTCGCATTGCTGATCAATGGCGGCGTTCATAAAAAAGGCGGTGATGATGGCGGCAGGACCGTTGATGGTCATGCTTACCGAAGTCTTCGGATCGGCCAGATTAAAGCCTGAATATAGTTTTTTGGCATCGTCCAGACAGCAGATGGACACACCGGAATTGCCGATTTTCCCATAAATATCCGGACGGTGTTCGGGATCCCTTCCATAAAGGGTAACGCTGTCGAAAGCGGTTGACAGACGATGGGCAGGCATGTTCAGGGAAACGTAATGAAAACGCCTGTTGGTCCTCTCCGGACCGCCCTCCCCTGCAAACATGCGGGTGGGATCTTCCCCTTCCCTCTTAAAAGGAAAGACTCCGGCGGTATAGGGAAATTCACCCGGCACATTTTCCTGCAGGTTCCATTGAAGAATATCTCCCCAGGCTTCGTAACGGGGTGTTACCACCTTGGGCACCTGCGTGTGTGAAAGGGATTCGTAATGGGTTTGTATCTTCAGTTCCTTGTCTCTTACCTTGAAAATGAAGAACTCGTCGGTATAGGTTTTTCTTTTGGCAGGCCAGCCCTTCAGAATCTGTTTATTTTTTCCATCCAGGTTCAGTTCTATCCCCGCATACAGCTCTTCCAGTTTTTTGATGAGGCGGTCTTTGTCATCCAGTGCAGATGCATGGAGACTGTCAATTGCATTCCGGATAGAGTACAACTGCTGAGCAATGTTTTTCTGCTCGAGAACCCACTGGTCATATTTCCGGTTATTCTCGGCAATCTCGGCGAGGTAACGGGTGCGGTGAGGAGGGATAATGTAGATCTTCTCGCTCATCTCATTGCTTACAATGCTTCCCGAATGGAGGTCGGCTCCTGTTTTTTCGGCCAGTTTGTTCATCACTGCCTTATACAGCCTGTTCATCCCCGGATCATTGAACTGGGAAGCGATGGTGCCGAATACAGGCAGTTCTTCATCCGATGTTTCCCAAAGCTGGTGGTTGCGCTTGTATTGCTTTTTTACATCGCGTATGGCATCCAGTGCACCTCGCTTATCGAATTTATTGAGGGCGATGATATCCGCAAAATCAAGCATGTCAATTTTTTCAAGCTGGGAAGCGGCTCCGTATTCGGGAGTCATCACATACAGGGCTACCTGGCTGTGTTCCACGATTTCCGTATCGCTTTGTCCTATACCCGAAGTTTCCAGGATCACCAGATCGAAATGCGCCGCCCTCACTATATTAACAGCCTCCTGAACGTATTTCGACAGGGCGAGATTGCTCTGACGGGTAGCCATGGAGCGCATATAGACCCGGTTGTTTTTGATGGCATTCATTCTTATACGGTCACCCAGGAGGGCCCCTCCTGTTTTCCGCTTGGACGGATCAACAGAGATGATGGCTATGGTCTTATCCTTAAAATCCAGCAGGAAGCGCCTGACCAGTTCGTCCACCAGTGAAGATTTACCTGATCCTCCGGTGCCGGTAATACCCAATACGGGTGATTTGGAAACAGCAGCCAGCTTCCTTACTTCGTCCAGTACGGCTTTGGATTCTACCGGAAAATTCTCGGCAGCGGATATAAGACGGGCTATGGCCTTGTCGTTCTTGGTTGTAAAATGCTTCAGTTCTCCGTTCAGATGTGTGCCGGTGGCAAAATCGCATTTACCCAGCATGTCATTGATCATACCTTGAAGACCCATGGACCGCCCATCATCGGGTGAATATATCCGGGTGATTCCGTACTTGTGCAATTCTTCGATTTCCGAAGGCAGAATGGTCCCCCCTCCTCCTCCAAAGATGCGTATATGGCTACAGTCTTTTTCTTTCAGCAGGTCATACATGTATTTAAAAAACTCTACATGTCCTCCCTGATAAGACGTAATGGCAATGGCATTGGCATCTTCCTGAACGGCACAATCCACAATTTCCTGAACACTCCGGTCGTGTCCCAGGTGGATAACCTCCGCCCCGCTGCTTTGAATGATCCGTCGCATGATGTTAATAGCTGCATCATGACCGTCGAATAGGGAAGCCGCAGTAACAATCCGGATTTTATGTTTGGAAACATAAACCTTGGATGGGGCGGTGAGTGTGCTCATGGTTAATACTTGGATAAGATGAAATGTTCCCGGTTAAGCTACAAATTTAGGGGTATACAGTCACTTCTGCAAATGGAAGCTGCCATCCTCATTTAAGTATTATTCCTATCTTGCAAGCTGAATCGAGCACCCCGGATGTACCCATTGTCAGACATTAAAAAAATCCTCCTTTTTCTGCTTCCCTTGCTTCCTGCATTCCTTTCGGCCCAAACCATACCGGATGCTGATTTTGAGAAATGGAACAGCCTGTCCTACAGTTTTCCAGTTGGAATGCAAACATCCGGGACTGTGACACAAGTCAACCCCGGTTTCCGGGGCAATTATTCCATAAAAATTCAGGGTAGTCAGGATGGGATACAGGCCGGCTCCTTTGGTTACGGGAGCCTGAACGGGGCTGCCTTTTCTGGCGGAATCCCTTTTGCTTCCAGGCCCGATTCGGTTACCGGTTATTTCGCCAGTCACATTGCCCTGCATGATACTGCCTGGATGTTTGTTATTCTGAAGAGCGGAGGCAATATAATCGGTTCTGATTCTGTTTTTATTACCCAATCCAACACGGCCTTTTATTCCAAGTTTAAATCCCCGCTGCACTACCGAAGCGCCACCCCACCCGACAGCCTTATATTCCTGGTATTCTCCACGTGCCCAAGGCATATTAACGACTCCACCTACTTACTTGCCGACGAACTGGGGTTTACTCACTCCTCTGTTCCGCTTCCAAACGGGGATCTGGAATCGTGGTATAAACGCTCTTACCAGGATCCGAAAGGCTGGTCAACACCCAATTATCTTGGCCTTTCCGCCGCACGCTATCCCGTCGCCGATACGATGGATGCCTTTGCCGGGAAAGCTTCCTGCCGCCTCACCTCTTTTAACGTGGGAGCCTATTCCCTCAATGGAGTCACCTGGCTTGGAAAAATGAAAAACGGAGTACTCAAACCCGGCTTTCCGGTGAACCAGAAAGACACGATGCTTTTGGGCTATTACAAGTTTCAGCCTGCTAATGGAGACTCGGGGACGGTAATGCTTCAGCTCTTCCGGCACGACAGTTTGGTTGGTTCGGGTTCCCTCTACCTGGAAGCACCTGCTTCCAACTGGACTCCATTTGTTGTGCCCGTTACCTATCTCCCTTCCTTTACCGGGACACCCGACAGCGCTGCCATTTTAATTGCCGCTTACAAATGGACTTCCTCTTCAAGCCCATCCCGGGGACATTCCATTCTGGAAGTGGATGAGCTGAATTTCAATTCTTTTGCAACCGGGATTCAGGAGGAAGGAGCATCTCCTACTGCATTTCAGGCTTTTCCAAATCCATTCAGGGATTTTACAGAACTTCATTTTAGTCTGCCTGAAGCAGCACCCGTTTCTGTTTCCGTTTACGACGGGAGGGGAAGTTTGATGAAGACACTGGCAGAGACCTTATACACCAGCGGTGAGCACGTGCTGATTCTGGAAAAGGAAAACATGCACGAAGGAATTTATTTTGTGGTTCTCCGTTCCGCAGACAGGGTTCAGACCCGGAAGATTTCCGTTCTGCGGTAAGCATTCAGCCTCTTATTGTTTCGATGCAATCCCTTTTATATAAGCACGCAGATTGCCGCGGTATACCTCATTGAACTCCTTTTCAAATTCTTCGTACTTCGAGTCGTACCGCCTGAACGACATAAAGAATGCATTTTTTTCATCCAGCGCATTCCGGGTGTAGGACATATATCCGTGTTTGTGAAACAACTTTAGGCTTTCCACTCCCCGGATGGTTGCATAGATAAATTCCATCTTTTTCATTTCCTTGCTGCTTACCGGGTCTCCCGGTTTAAAAGATTTGTATAGACTGTCGAGCCGGGTTGTTGCATCCAGTATATAGGCATTGTAGATCTTACGGTCGGATTTGGAATGCATATAATCTTCGTACATTCCAGAAGAGGGCCCGTATTTTCGCTGAAGGAAAAGCTGAGCCCCTTTATCTCCAACAAAATTGGCCAGATTTTCGTTGAAATCAACGCTGCTCTTCAGGTAAACGGTACCGTGTGTAAGTTCGTGAATAATCAGGTCCGCCAACTGGCCTTCGTTCCGGTTCAACATGCTGCTCAATACCGGATCCCTGAACCAGCCCAATGTTGACCATCCGCTTACGCCTCCATAATCCACGTCATATCCCTGGGCTGCGAGGGCATCGGCTTCTTTTTTTCCCTTATCGTAATTAAAAAATCCTTTGTAGGATACGGCACCCAGAAAAGGAAAAAACCATTCCTTCGCTTTCAAACGGAAGGGTTCGGAAGCAGTGATGGTCCACAGTGCAGGTTTACCATGCTGGTCGTAGATGGTGGTGTAATTATCCGAATGCTTTAACCCCAGACTGTCGTTTGCGAATTTTTTTATTTCGGCAATGAGTTCCAGTTTCCTTTTGAGCGAATCAGGAAATGCAGGATCTTTCATGACTTCCACTATGCTTCGGGTGTTCAGGATTAACTGTACCTGCCCCTTGGCCTGACCCAGACCATAAACTATCAGATCGCTATACACGCATCCGCTAATAATCAGGATAAGCATAACCGCTTCTAAAACAAAAAATCGAATAATCCGGAACATGTTGCAAAATTAGCCTCTTTCCTGAAAGGAACATATCAATTCATTCATACCTTTGGGTTTGTAATTCTTTTCTATGTTTTTTATCCTGTCCAAACTCTTCACCTTTCTTCTTCTGCCTGTCACCTGGCTTTTTGTGCTGCTGACTTATACCATTTTGTGCCGCAAACCGGTAAGGAAACGAAAATTATTATTGATTTTTTTTACCTCCCTTTATATTTTCTGCAACAGTTTTCTGGCAAATGAATTCATGCGCGTATGGGAGGTAAAGGCCGTGGCTGAAGACGAACTGGAGGTATACGATGCCGGAATTGTGCTGAGCGGAATGATGACTTATGACCTGAAACTGAAAAAATATCAGTTCATGCATGGGGTAGACCGCTTGTTGCAGGCTGTTGAACTTTACAAAAAAGGGAAAATACGTAAGATCGTTTTTACGGGAGGTTCCGGCAGTCTTACCTACAGCTATATCAAAGAAGGGATGCTCATTAAAA
>Ga0207114_1217_pt1 | contig 13022 bp, 9 predicted proteins | sample Alteio_BWMinHeat_70_FD_153560 | JGI IMG/M metagenome (GOLD analysis project Ga0207114, IMG submission 153560) | Enriched cells from forest soil in Barre Woods Harvard Forest LTER site, Petersham, Massachusetts, United States -... | ecosystem: Environmental > Terrestrial > Soil > Temperate forest >... | reverse complement strand
ATTGCCTTTCTGCGCAGCCGCAGCAAACTGGAAATGCCTCAACTGGAGTTGAGCCGCTCGGAAGTAAAACGCGGGGAGAAAGTGTTTACGGCCGGCTTTCCGTATGGTATGCCCCTCGGCATTACCGAAGGAATTGTTTCTGCAACCAACCAGATACTTCAAAACCGCGCTTTCCTGCAGGTAGACGCAGCCATCAACCCGGGCAACAGCGGAGGCCCTCTTTTCAATGAAAGCGGACAGGTAGTGGGTATTATCACCTCCAAATTCACCCAAGCTGACAACATGGGTTTTGCCATGCCTGTAGCTGATTTGATGGAGGTGATGGCATTTCTCACCAATACCGGTAACGGCTTTTCTATACGCTGTAACTCCTGCGATGAACTGATTAACAAGAAAGTTAAGTTTTGCGAAAGTTGCGGAGATCAAATCGACGAGAAACTCTTCGACGATTATGAGATGAATGCTTTTAGCAAGTTCTGTGAATCAACTATTGAGAATATTGGGATTAACCCTGTCCTTGCCCGCAAAGGACACGAGTTTTGGGAGTTTCACGTGGGAAGCGCCCTGGTCAGGATGTTTGTCTGGAAACAAAATTACCTCTGCATCACTTCACCCCTAAATATCCTGCCTAAGAAAAATCTCCAACCCGTACTGGCCTATCTGCTGAGTAATCCTGTAGCCCCTTACATGCTGGGTGTTTACGATAACACTGTTTATATCTCTTACCGCATCGCGCTGACCGACATCGAAACCCGGTTCAAAACCGAGTTGCAACAAAACATCAGCCAAATGTTGAAAAAGGCCGACGACATGGACGATTATCTGGTGGAAACTTTCGGTTGTGAAAAAACACATTTTTCAAAAGCGGTGTAGGACAATTTCATAATCCTGCATTCAGGCAGAAAGGATCCTGACCATCAATTGCGACTTTGGGCATGCTCGCCCCTTCTTGCATTTGTTTCCCTGAAATTTGTGTTCTTTTCAACAAAATAGACCAGGAGAATAAAAAAAGGAATGAGGAGGAAATTTAATGTTCTTCCTTTGAAATGATAAAACAAATAATCACCCGCTCCTGCTACAAGAAACAATCCGAACAATAATCCCCTGGTAGGACCATAGCTAATATAGTTGCAAACCAATAAACAGGATAGCGCCATCAGCATCCATAATAAGGCCTTTCTTTCGGGGTAACCACTTCCATAAGCGGCCAATGCCGAAAGCGGAGCAATGATAAACATCCAGTGACGACTTTGCATATAAACGTATCCCATTTGAGGGTGATAAAAAAGAAGACTCAGAAATATCAGCAGATAGACTGCATATCTGCTCAAATAGGATTGCCAGGAGGACCAGCCACCTGAAATAGATTTACCAATTACCGGTATAGCTATCAGAAGAATGAACAGGTAATAGAGTGAGTCATTGATCCAGGAGGGCAAAAATGACGAATTATGAGACCGAATATCAATCGCCTGTACACCGTCCGAATCAATTTTACTAGAAACAAATTCCCGCATGGAGTGTAAGCGGTGAAACGGATCGCCTGTCAAAACATAGTACAACAAACCAAGTAGCAGTAAGCAGACAATGGAGGAAATAAGAGCCGGTTTCCAAAAGTCTGAATGTACTTTCCTGAGCAGATCCCTCCCTCCTACTACTAAAATAAACGGCACCGTAATCAGCATGGTCTCCTTGGTAAGGAAACCGGCAAACCAAAATACAGGCAGCATCCAGCCCATTCTTTTTTTGTTATCTGACTTTTCCCTCGCGTAGTATAAACCAAGCGTCACAGCGGTTGCATAAAAGGCAACAGGCAAATCGGGATAAAGTTCCATGGCATAGGTCACCTGTTCGAGGTTGACAGCAACGAGGAAGGAAGCGACGAGGCCGACTTTGGGAGTAGCAACCTTTGCCAGAAACAGGTAGGTCAGCAGGATTGTCAGCAGACTAAGAAGCAAGGGGAGCAGGCTGACACTATAGGCGTTAACTCCAAAGCACTTAAAAAACAAAGAGAGTGGCAAATATAATCCCGGACGGTTTTGATACTGATCAAACCCTAAATGAAAATCAGGTGAGAAGACCTGGTTTGCATACCGGATATATTGCTCAGGATCATCACCGGTACCGGTTGGCATAATCGGGTGCAGAAAAAGCCAGGCAAACAAATGCAAAAGAAGGATCAACAACAGCAGTATGCCAGGCCTTTGCACCCGCCCGAAATCAAGACTCATGGATAGGTTTAGTTTGACAGAAAGATAGTCAATTTTACAAACGAGGGTGATTTTCGTTTTCGGGAATCGGAAGAGTTGGTATTACTCTTTACTGATTTTTCGGAGTATCCGCTCCTGGCCAGAGCTTACCTGAAGAAAGAAAATTCCGGATGGAAGTCTTGTCAGGTCCAGATCCGCGGCCATTTCGGTGATCTGTGAATGGAATACTTCCTTGCCTAGTATATCATAAATCTGAACCGTTCTTTCCTGGTTAATTTTTTCAAATCTAAGGGAGAGTTCTCCACTGAAAGGAATTGGATAGAGCTTAAAAGAGTCACTCAGCGGATCGGGGTCCTTAATTCCGGTACAGAGGTGAACCAAAACTTGTGTTGACCTGCTACTCTGGCAACCATGGATATCTGTCATGGTGAAAGTAACCGTATAATTGCCAGCCACGGTATAGGTGTGCAATTCAGGTGGGCAGGAAGTTGCCGAACTTCCATCCCCGAAATTCCATACTCCAACGTTACATGGCACAGTAGAATTAGATAACCAGAAATAGACATTATCGGGAATGCAGATAGAATCGTCTACAAGCAAACTGTATGTTGAACCCGGGTATTCATTTACGGATGTCATCGCCGAATCAACCGGGGTGCCACAATTGTCAGAGACTTCGACAGTATAAGTTGTAGAAATCGTAGGCGATGCAACAGGATTAGGAATATTCGGATTACTCAATCCCGCTGACGGGGTCCAGGTATACGTATAGGTGCCGTTCCCTCCACTGGCCGAAGCATTCAGCTGAACATTTGAGCCTTGGCAAACAGCTGAGGATGCACTTGAAATAACTTCCAGAGGAGGATTTACCGTGATGGTCACCAGAGCAGGGGCCGATGAAAGTCCACCATTGTCGGTTGCAATGATTGTATAAGTGGTAGTCACCAAGGGGCAGACAGGTGAGTTAATCGGAGTGCCGCTGAGAGTCCAGGTATAGGTATAGGGCGGCGTTCCACCCGAAGCGGTAGCACTGAGGGCAATGCAGGAACCAATGCATATTGTTACCGGTGACATGGGAGTGACAATGGGGTTGGATCCCCTTATTTCCAAGCTAAAAAAAAGGAATAAAGAAAGGCAAGTCAGCAGAAGTGTTGATTTCTTCATGGGTCTTCCATTAAAAGGTTTGATACTTTAACGTTCAGCACCAGTCTGAACCATTATCTTCTGAATAGTTTGCACTCTTTTATAAAACTACGGTATTTTATCCCTTCAGAAAACGGGATTGAGCGAATGGTAAGAATGGATGAGCAAAGAGCGGGAAAGCAGCGGTGATTTGCGATTTGGTCAGAATCAAACGTCAAAATCCAGAGTGAACCTCACTCGCTCAAACTAACTTTTACTGATTTATTTTTCAATTTTTCTCCACGAATCAGATCCACCACACCTCCTGCCTTATTCCTTTTAACAGCAGCAAAGGAGCTGTGATCCATCACCTCTATCAATCCCAGCTCCTCTTTTCCAAGTCCCCCTTTCTGAAGCAAGAGGCCCACGATATCTCCTTTGCTTATTTTTTCCTTTTTCCCTGCATTGAGAAAGAGTGTAACCCATTCGGAAGGGGCCGGCACCTTTCCTCTCTCTTTAATTACTTCTTCCTGTGCTTTTTCTTTCGTGCAAGCAGGGAGATATTCTCCCTCACTCAGTATCAGCCAGGTTGTACCTTCGGCATGCATTCGGGCGGTTCGGCCGTTACGGTGCACAAAAATAGTCTCGCTTGCGGGCAGTTGATAATGTATAACGTTTTTAATGGCAGGTATATCCAGTCCCCTCGATGCCAAATCGGTGGTGATGAGCAGATGATGCGTTCCGTTTCGGAACTTGATAAGGGCCCTTTCCCGTTCGTCCTGTTCCATTCCCCCATGGAACACATCGTGTGTGATATGCTTTTCGGATAATAAGGCACTGATTCGGTCAACTGCTTCCCGGTGATTGCAGAAGATCAGGCTGGGTTCGTTACCCAGATTACAGATCAAGGCAAACAGGGTTTCGAGTTTATCCTTCCCTCCTGCTTTGATGAATTTAACCTCCAAACTACTGACAGGAGCATGGACGAGGAAATCCAGCTTAACCGGGTTTCTCAGTCTTACGAAGGAAGGTATTTCCTTCAACTCCGTGGCAGAGGTTAAAATATGCGTTTGAATATTTTTGAGTTCCGACACAATGGAGCTCATTTCCTCTTTGAAGCCGAGTTCAAGAGACTTATCAAATTCGTCCAGGATTAAAGTTTTCACCGTTTGAGGATCGAAGCTCCTAAGTCTCAGATGATGGGCTATCCTGCCAGGCGTTCCAATGAGTAGCGCAGGAGACTGAAGCAGGTTGTTCTTTTCCGTTTTGGTGGAATGTCCTCCGTAACAGCAGCTCACTTTGAATCCGGTTCCCATCGTTCGGAAAACCTTTTCAATCTGAATGGCCAGTTCACGGGAAGGGACCAGCACAAGCGCCTGAACCCCTTCATGGCCCGTTTTAAGATGAGGAAGCAATGGCAGCAAAAAAGCCAGTGTTTTGCCGGAGCCTGTAGGAGATAGAAGTACCAGATCGCCCGGTTTTTCAAGTGCAGCACAGGAGGCTTGTTGCATTTCGTTCAAAGCCGCAATTCCCAACCGGGTGAGGATGTCTGGTGTTTTCAATTTTAGTAAAGTAAGGGGGAAAGGTAGTCAATTCCTTTTCAATTCTTTATTCTGTTAAGTTCCTCAGCGGCCGCTCTGTTTTTATTCTGGTAAGCTGATGTGGAAGAACCCAGCTTCCAGGTAAGGCCCAGGTGCAGGAAACGGGAGTTAGCATAAAAAACTGTGGAGATATCCATGTTCTGGTACTTGGTATCGGTTTCGAAATGTGCCCACAACAAATCTCCGGCATTAAGTTTTACGGTACCCCGTTCTTCCGCAAATTTCAATTGAATCCCTGCATCCACAATACAAAAGGGGTTTGTAACGCTTATCCCGTTGGCCTGCTTGGTAACATAGAGGGCACTGGCTTCCACATTCCAGCGTTTACCAAGCCGGAAACTGTTCTGCGTGTTGATAGCGGCAGAAAGCATTGCCTGGTTCACATCGGCACCTTGCCAACTCCCTTCGTACTGCTTGTAAAAAACACTGATGGAATTTGTAGTTGTCCACCATTTGGTCAAAGGATACGACAAGGCGGTATTAAAATTATAATTAATGACTGTATTCAGGTTAACCGGCATGTTATAAGTGATATGGGTAGCATCGTCTTGTCTCGATACTTCGGTAATCGCATCGCTGGTGCGGCTATAACCAAGTGTGGTGTTCAGCAACCCTTTATAAACATGGGTAAACTCAACTCCGTTTGTATACTGGGGTCTGAGCGATGCATTCCCTGAATTAAATGTATAAGGACCTCTGGCATACAGAAAGGGATTGACAGATACATAGTCGGGCCGGTCTATGCGTTTGCTATAGGAAATGTTAAATGTGTTTTTGGAGTTCGCTTTCCAGTTTATAAAAAGACTTGGAAACAAATCCAGATACGTGTGGCTAAATGCCGTGTCACGGGTGACGAGTTCTCCTTTTACGTTGCTTTGCTCTCCCCGGAGTCCAGCCTGAACACTGAGTTTATCATTGAGTTCCTGGGAATAGTTCAGGTAACCCGCATTGATGTTTTCGGTGTAAATGAAATGATTGGTCATACCGGCATCGGGATAGCTAATGGTTCCAATCACGTTCCAGTAATGTCCGTCGTTGTCAGATTTGACCTGGGCGGTTTTCATTCCAGCATCCATTTTAATCTTCTTTCCAAAAGTGTGGGTATAATCGGCTTTGAGTGAGGCGATGGTGATGTTGTTGATCTGTTTGGAAACGATATGCTGGAACGGGGGCAAGTACTGATTGTTAGCGTCGAAACTGTAATAATAGAGGTTATGTTCGTTAGGGTTCAGATAATACAGATAATCGGCATTCACAGTGAACTCCTTTCCGGTGGAATCAATCTTGAAGTTGTAATAAAGGTTTGCATCATCACTCTGTATGGGTTCATACACGTTGAAATAGCTGTTTATGCCTCCTGTGGTCCGGCCGGAGGAATCGCTCAGCACAATGTAATTGAGGCTGTTGCTTGCTACCCCGTGTATATCACGCACGTTGCATAGGAAACCCAGGGTCTGTCTGGAGGAAAGCTGATAATCCACCCCCAGCTTTGCAAACTGGTTATCAGCTGTTCCTTCCTGAACCATGTGTTGAGTCAGGGTGCTTTGCAAACGACTATTGGAATAAAACCGGTTGGTGATATCGGTTGCCCAACCGTCTACAACAGAAGAGTAGTCATAGCTTCCGAAAAAGTTCCATTTTGCAGTTCGGTAATTGAGGTTGAACCCTACATCCCCTGTTCGGGCTAATACCGGGAATACCTTTTCATTGGAGACGAGACCGCCGCCGTGTACCGAACCATTGAGACCAAGAGCCTGGTTTTTCTTCATAACAATATTGATCACCCCGGCACTACCGGCTGCGTCGTATTTAGCCGGAGGATTTACCATTATTTCGATCTTTTCAATCTGATCGGCGTTCATGCTTTTAAGCAGTGTAGCCAGGTCTGCCGGTGCGAGATTACTTGGTCTTCCGTTTATGAGTATCAGTACACCCTGTTTATTCTTCAGGCTGATGGTCCCGTCCTGACTCACTGAAACACCAGGAAGTCGCTTGAAGATTTCCAGGGCATCGCTCCCGGAAGACACGATACTTTTGTCTATGTTCACCACCATGCGGTCGATGCGCCTTTCTATGAATTGCCTTTCGGCAACAATCTCCACATTGTTAAGACTTTTGGGTTCAGGTTTTAATAAAATATCACCTGCATTAAACACCTTGGCCGCATTTGTGAGCGAAAAGGGCTCCGTGAATGTTTTCTGATATCCCAGGCAGGAAATACGCAAACGGTAGTTTCCTGCAACTATGTCATCAAGCAAAAACATCCCGCTTTCGTCGGTGGTGGTACCCTTTACCAGACTGGAGTCCGAGCTTTGTATCAGCAACACATTTACATACGGGATTGAAGTACCCGGGGCGCTTATCACACGCCCCTTTACCTGCGCTAACAATGTAACATCAAACAGGATCAGAGAAGTCAGGATCAGTACAGCGTATCTGGATTTTTTCATAAGTCACTTTCTAAACAGCGCATATTCATTCTGTTGCCTCGAAAGTAGCACATATTTTTTACTCATTCAAGTTGATTGAGCAACCGGAGCGTTTGATTGAGCAGAATGCTGGTTTACGGGTGTAGTTTGCTCTTGAAAACAGGCCGCTGTAAGCACCTCCCCTGCTTTAACTCTGTTCTTTACAGGCTTATTCAAATAGGATATCAATTGAAGCGGTGTTAATCCTTTTGCCGGGGACTGGTAAATGACATCGCTCTCGGTTAAGACATCATTTACTTCCAGGTTGTGTTTAGCAACAGCGCATTTCCCCATTTTATATCTTGAGTCGAGCTGATAGGATTCAATCTCCTCCGGTTTATGGTAAGTCAAACCAAGGGATTGATCTATACGGGACAGTTCGCCGACCAGTACTGATATTTCATCCGGAGTTGCTGAAAGCTTATGATCAGGGCCTTTCTGAGACTTATCCAGCGTGAAATGCCTCTCAATCACATTTGCTCCCAAGGTTCTGGCAAGGAGTGATGCCTCATTGGTAAGGAAATGGCAAGAATATCCGATGACTTCTGTTTCCAAAGCCTTCTTCAAAAAAGGAATTCTCGACAAGTTCAGGTTTTCTCTGGGAGTTGGGTATGAGGAAATGGCATACATCAATACAAAGGGAGTGTCTTGTTCCAGACAGCAATGGTAAGCTTCTTTAATTTCGTTCAGGGAGGACGCTCCGCAACTGATGAAGTAGGGCTTTCCGGTGGCTGCCACTGCCTGGATAAGAGGAATATTGGTGAGATCTGCAGATTGTATTTTATAGGCATCTATCTTCAAATGCTCTTCACAAAACACAAGACTCTCCTGATCAAATACAGTCATGATAAAATCCAGACCCAACCGGTGTGCATGCGCATTGCATTCTACAAGCCAGCCCTTTTTAGGCTCCAGAAAATCCCGGTGTTCACCGTACGTCTTACCGAAACTGTTTGCGCTTGTATATTCCGCCTGGTAAAACTCGGGCATAAACAAAGTGGAGTTGTTCCGCTTTTGAAATTTCACTGCATCAAAACCGCAGTCCCGGGCTCTTGTTATGAGTTCAAGGGCTTTTATTTCTTCGCCCTGATGATTGTGGCTTAGCTCGGCGATCAGGTAGCAGGGATTGCCCATTCCAATAGTTTTCTCGTTGATTTTCATAGTGTACCTCCTGTTTTTCTGGTGTAAAGGATCTGAGCCAGCTCGAAGTCTTCGAGGGTGTCAATATCCACGCATTGCTCGTTTGTTTTAAATAGGTAAGGGGTTTTCCCAATCGGGTAACTGAAATAGATCAGGTCTCTTTTCTTCATGATGCAAGCCGAATCCCAGGAATAGACAGGCTCCATGTGCTGTGACATGGAATGCCATTTGCCATACATAAAATTCAGTGGTTGCCCGTTCTCCTTTATCAGAAATTTGTTAAATGGAGCTACCAGTACCAAACTGTCGTGTTCTCCTTTTACCCGTGCCCAGGTATCCGTCATGCTCTGGTATTGGTCGAACAAAGGATTGACGACTTCCACCCACAGGATATCTTCGTCTTCTCCAACCGGTAATTCCTCAATCATTCCCTTGAGAGCATCCGGCCAGGACGTATTATCGGAGGCAAGGCCCGGACTGCGAAGTATAAAATGGATTTTATACTTATCGGCAAGTGCTTTGATTTCCGGATCCTCGCAACTCAGGTAAATATCATTCGGATGCTGGCTTTCCAGCAATTGTTCAATTTTTATTTCCACGAGATTTTTTTGCCCGGAAAAGGGCCTCCAGTTTTTGTCCTTTACTCTGATTGAGTGTCTTTTGGCAGGGATTATGGTTTTCATTTAGCTATAGATTTTATTTAGAATGCTCTGTGTTGGAGAACGTGTTGCCTGATTTTTCAAGGAATAAAATGCCGGCACAAGATTCAGTATCTGATTAAGTTCAAGGGCTGTTGAGAAGGTGTTCAGGTTATTTGATTTCATCATCAACAGCGCATCGGGCTGATGATTTAGCTTGCTTCCCGAAATCATGGGCTTCTCCAGAAAACACCCCTCTAACGTATTGTGAATACCGGCACTGAATCCTCCTCCTACCCAGATAAGTGTAGCAAGGGCGTAGTAGTGAAACAAGGTTCCGTATTCCTCCGTTACGATAACATCATTGGCTTTGAAATTCAGCTGTTTTATTCTTTGGCTTTCATATGGTCTTGCAGGTAGCACCACTACCCTCCAGTTTTTTGCGTTGCTGCTCTCCATTTCAAAGGCCGAACGCAGGATCTCTGCATCTTCCCCATAGGCACTCCCAATTACCAATATCGGTTTATCCGAAGGGAAGCTGCTTTTCAAAAGTTTAATTTGTTCCTTTTCTCGTTCATATCTCTTCCGGATGCGATCGGTTTTGGTATCACCGGGACTGGAACAATGCTTGTTCAAGTCTCTTTCCTTATTAACAAAGAAAACATGTTCAGACAATGACTGAGCAAGTTTGAAGAGAGGAGAATAGATAAGGGCTTGTTTTTTTTCCACCACATTGATAAGATAAACCTTACCCAGAATCGAAGCTGCGTTCATAAAGCCGAACCAGAACTCATGCCGGTTAACGACACTTACTTGCGTTTTTAGTTTCCATAAGAGATAATAATAATGCAGAAAAAAGTCAAACGGGGTCAGGTAACAATGTGCGTACCCCAGCCTTCGGGAGTAGTGGTATCCGTTTGCCGAATGGAACAGGATGACGCAGTTCTTTTTGCGCGCTTCCATTTCTTCAATCAAGGGAACTACCTGCTCGAACTCTCCTACGCTGGAACAGAAAATGATTGTTGAGCCGGGTTTCTCCTTCAATAGCTCTTTAATTCCCTGATACGAAGCTACACGAGCCGACAAGTAGGTTCTAACCTTACGACTAAACATACCAACACCAGAAAGCAGTAACACGGAAATCGCCATCACCCCATCGTTCAGCAAACCCATCAGGAGTATCAACCCTTTCTTAATCATGGAGCAAATAATTTATATGAGGAAACAAAACGGACACGTTCACATCCTTCCGGCATTTGTCATCACCGAAGGAACAGGTCCTGTTCCCGTCCTTATGACAGGGTCTGCAACCCAGTGCGAGAGAAAACGGCCTGCTCTTTTCCAGATAAGGACTGTAACCGAAACATTCATGAGTAGGCCCAAAGAACATGAGTACAGGAGTACCTACACTTTCCGATAAATGCGCGAGGGCGGAGTCGTTGGCAAGGGAAAACTTGCAGCTTTGAAGTATACTGGCTGCCCTCCACAAGGTAGTCTTGCCGCAGATGTTCTCTATGTGCAGTGCAGAATCCAGTTTTTGTATGATCCTTTCTCCATCGGCATGTTTATCTTCCGATCCCAACAGTACAATGGAGTATGTTCCGTAAGCATCAACCAGGTAACGGATAAATTCGATTACGCGTTCCAAAGGCAATTCCTTCAAAGGAAACAAGGAGCCCAAACAAACGGCGATGCGCATTTCTTTTTTTTCTCCGGTATCTATGTTTGGAAAATAGTCTATGCTCCAGTCGGCGGAAATATTCAGTTTATTCAACCCCGCCAGGGTACATTGGGCCATGGCCTGACGACGGGACAAAAGCTTCTTTGCATAAACAGAAATATTGTTTTTCCTTCCCCTGAGCTTTGCCTGAAGGACAAACAAAGACCTTGGAAGACTGTATTTGTTCCAGCTTACATATCTGAAATTAAATTTCATTCGTAACAATGCACAGAGGAGAATGGATCGGGCCGAACGCTGCAGATCAATTACCAGATCTATCTGAGCCGTGCTATTCCTGATAAGCGTCAGATTTTGGCGGTAGGTGTTTCCCGAACGGATATTTACCGGTATCACTTCCGGAAATGCATTTCTCACCAGGTCCAATGTCGGCTCTCTTCCTACCCACAGGATAGACGCACCCGGATAATTATGCCGGATGACAGATAGTGAAACAAATGACAGGATAACGTCGCCGATGCCTCCCGTACGTATTACTGCGATGGTTTTCATGGATGAATGAATGGGTGGCGGTTGGTTCAAAGATATCTGAATTTATCTACTGACGGCAATTCGTTTAGCATCTGTCAATGCTTATCATTTAATTGATTCCGGGTCATCTATTAATTTTCGAATTTCCTTGACACCTTCCTCCAGTTCATTTTCAATAAGTGAATCATCGAAAATCGATCTCATGTATAGTTTATAAATCCTTCTGTAAGTTTGCTCGGCAGTGACACGCACTTCATATACATCCCGAAACGTAAGCAATCCTCTTCGTTTTTGCCTTCTAGCCGATTGGTACAAGGGTTCCATACGATCCTTAAAAAGTTCTTTGTAATACCGGAACATATAGGCCTTCTTTGACTTTTTGGCAAAACCAACGGCAAATCCGGTCATCAGATATGGGGTAGCAACAATGCTGTGGTAAGAATAAGGGGGGAGTGGTCCAAATGAATTTTGCTGCCCGCTTACCTGTGTAACGTTGATATTCCCTTCGGCAATTTCCAATCCTGCTTTCACGAAAAAATTCACAGAGTAATGCTCACCCCTGAAACAGCTGCCTATGGTAGGACCTCCTGCCCAGGATGTCATGTGCCGGTCACGCAATTCCATCTGAGGCTGGTAGTAGTAAGAACTGTATGTGTTCCCGCTATAACTGTCTCCGGGCAAAGCCCATTGATTCTTATACCCATAGGAACTGAAACTGCAATGAACTCCGGAATAAAATCCCTGATTTCGTTTTGAATAGAAGGTGGCTGAAAAATTCAAGGCTGCTCCTGTGTAATTGAAATAATCCCCGGCCGAAATAATGTCTGAGCCCCTGAACGCAAAGGAGTTGATATAGCCCACGCTCGAGCTTAATTCTATATTCGGATGTGGGGAAAAAACCACCCCCGCCCCTGTTTGACGAACCACATCGTAAAAACCGAAGACCCGCCATCTGGCATAGTAAAATGTATTGTGCTCGTCTTTCAAGGGCTTATACCCTTGTCCGAAGAGGTTGACGGAACTTAGAATAAATAAGGATACTACTAGGGTTAAAGCTCCTTTACAGGTCCGATTTTTTAGATGTGTAGTCATGTGATGAGGTTTTTAGTCCGCATCAAAACTACATCATCAGAAAAGCGATGTCAAACAAAAGGGTTGGAGATCAAGGATTTGGGATAAATGTAAGACTTTGGGATGAATGACAAAGCCGTGGGACAGGCGTCAAGCTTTTTTCAATTCCTTCAGACCGGATAAAATGGATGAAGAAAAATTTCGGGAGACCGGAACCGTTTCATCTGTTCCGTCAAAACTGATTTTATATCCCTGGGCATTCCCTTGTATGTGCTTCACCTTGTTTAAGTTAACTATTGCACTCCGATGGCAACGGATCAGATAAGGAACCAATATCTGCCCTTCCAGTCTTTTTAAACTGCTGCGAAGTAAGGTGTTTTGAATTCGGGAGTCATGCATGTGCTTGATTTCCGAGTAGTTATCCGATGATTGAATAAACAGGATGCAGTCACCATCCAGAGAAAGCGTATCCTTCCCATTTTCGGCCGTAAATAATAGACGCTGACTGGAAGGAATTTCATTTTGGGTCCTAACAGACTCAGAATCATTCCTGTCATCCAGTT
>Ga0207114_1216_pt1 | contig 13050 bp, 7 predicted proteins | sample Alteio_BWMinHeat_70_FD_153560 | JGI IMG/M metagenome (GOLD analysis project Ga0207114, IMG submission 153560) | Enriched cells from forest soil in Barre Woods Harvard Forest LTER site, Petersham, Massachusetts, United States -... | ecosystem: Environmental > Terrestrial > Soil > Temperate forest >... | reverse complement strand
AGCCATCCGTGAAGAGGTATACCGCCTGCTTCGGAGTGAGTTGAACAGAGTGCTGACTAAAAGCAAACCCTGCCTGGTCTCCTATGGAGCATTTGTCTACTGGAAGAAGGATCAGCTCCTCTTCGTGATTGGCTATAATCAACCCGTTTTTAGCACCAGCATACGTGAGTAGCATGGATTTTTTGTGCAGCTTACAGAGGGTCACGTCCATTCCGTCCGTTGAACCTCCGGGGTTGCTTTTGAGGAGTTTTTCCATCATTTGTTCGTTGATGGATTGTAAAATCAACCCCGGCTCACGCAGATGTTTGTCTTTTACTGCGTATTCCAACATGTCATATCCAAGCATGCTCATCATGGCTCCGGGGACTCCATGACCGGTACAATCTACCACGGCAATAAATAAATCGTCCCCGTCTTTGAACCTCCAATAAAAATCACCACTGACGATGTCTTTGGGTAAATGATAGATGAAATAGTCACTCGCTTCTTCCGGTTCAAATAAGCTCAAAGGCAGGATTGCTTCCTGAATTCGTTTAGCATAATTAATGCTTTCGGTGATATGATGATTTTTGTCTTCGACCAATCTTTTCTGTTGTTCAATCGTGTTGTTTTTCTGCTCCAGCATCTTATTGGCTTTTTGTTTCTGGAGGTTGCTTCGGTAGATGAGTGTGGCAAGAGTAAGTGCAAGAAGAAGGACAGCACTAACGGAAAGCATAATGATGCGTTGACGTTTCTTTTCACTGGCAAGTATGGCGCCTTTCTTTTCCTGTTCAGCCTTCATTATTGCTGTTTTCTTATCATACTCATAATTCATCTCCTTTCTGCTTGATTCAATACTTTTATCCTTATTGAATAACGTGTCCTTTATGACCGTATAAGCTTTTTGATGTTGAAATGCTTTGAAATAATCTCCTGTTTGATAATACAGTTCGCTAAGACTTTTGTGTTCTTGCTCTTGGAGATCCTGGGCGCCAATGCTGTCTGCAAGACTTAGAGCCCTTAAAAATAAATTTTCGCCTTCCACGTATTTGCCTTGGCGGATACGTATGTGAGCGATATTACCGAGACAAAAAGAAAGCGCATGTGGTTCACCAATATCCTCTCCCTTCCTTGATGCCAGGAATAAATAATACAAGGCATTGGCGTATTTATTCTCCAGGGCAAATTTGAAGTTCCCTTTTGCCCAGGCAGAATCTCCCTGTTTAATATAAATATCACCGGCAGTAGAATACCCGCTGATCATCCCCAACTTTTCCTTTAGTTCCGTCATTAGATTTAACGCCCAAAAATTATAATTCAATGCTTTGGCGAATTCTCCCTGAGCGGAATAGATGCCAGAAATGTTGCCAATGTTCCGGGCAACTTGAAATTTGTGACCCATTTTATTTTCTAATTTTAATGCTCTGTACATGTAGTCCAAAGACTGGGAGTTATTTCCCTGACTGCTGTATACTAATCCAATATTACCCAGGGTCAGCGCAAGATCATTGGAGTCTTTTACCTCTTCCTCACGCCTAAGGGCGTTGAAGTCGCAATCGAGTGCCTTGAGGTAGTTGCCTTGACTCCAGTAGGTAGCACCCATATTATTCATCAGTGTCGCAGCTCTCCCTTTATCACCTATTGAATCGGCAATTTTTAGTGCAAGGGAATAATAATCCAGCGCCTTCACATAATTGTCTTGTTGACTGCTCACGTTGCCCAGGATGTTGTTAATAGCCACCTGTTGCTTTTTGTCACCTGTTGAGTCGGCAATTTTTTGGGCTTGGAGCAAATATTCAAGTGCTTTTTGGAAATTGATCAGTCGCCAGTAAGTGTACCCAAAATCAGTGAGCACCTTGCTCCTGAATATCTTGTCTTTAGTCTTTTCACTCCATACAGAGGCCTTAATTAAAAATCCAAGAGCACCCCTGTAATCCTGCTTCATGTTCAGGAAATTGCCCATCTGATAGTTGGAGAGGGCGAGTTTGTTGCTTTTGGTTTTACTTAGATAAATGCGGAGCTGTTCATCCTTAATTTCCGTTTGTGTGGAATCAGGAAGCATTTCTGCCAGAAGCAAGGCCTTTCTACAGACAGAGATGGCAGAATCCTGCTTGCTGTTTCGAAGTGCCCAAGCCAGTTGGTTTAAAGCATTCAGGCGGGTAGTGTCATCTTTGGCTGTTGCATATGCATGAAACAGGGAGTCTGTTTGTCCATTTTGGGCATGCAGGCATCCCCCTGGAAGAACAAACAATGTGAGAAATATAAAGAAGAGGTTAATTCTGCTTTTCAAAATGAATTCCTGATTGAACCATTAAATTTTAAAACCCACCACCAGTACATCATCTCTTTGATTCGTACTTCCTTTCCAGTTGTTAAATTCAGTTAAGAGTTCCATCTTCTGTTGATCACAGGACAATGTGCTTATCTTCTTCAGGAATTGTCTGAATCTTACCGTCATGTATCTTTTACGGTCAGGTCCTCCATTCTGATCGGCATAGCCATCCGTAAACAGATATACCGATTGTTTATTAGTAAGCTGAATGGAGTTTTGTGAGAATGGATATCCTGCACGGTCACCGACCGAACATTTGTCTGCCGGAAAAAATGTAAGCTCCTTATCCTGCTCAGCCACAATCAAACCGTTTTTAGCTCCGGAGTATGTCAGGTTTAAGGTTTTAACATTCAGTTTGCAAATGGTCATGTCCATTCCATCCGTAGCTCCTCCGGGGTTGCTCTTTATCAGTTTTTCCATCATCTGTGTATTGATGGATTGAATAATCAGAGCGGGTTGCCGCAGTTTTTTGTCTTTGACCGCATATTCAAGCATGTCATAGCCCAGCATACTCATCATCGCTCCCGGAACTCCGTGTCCGGTACAATCGACTACCGCAAAAAAAAGATCATCTCCATCTTTGAACCTCCAGTAGAAATCACCGCTTACAATGTCTTTCGGCTGGTGATAAACAAAAAAACCGGAAACTTCCGCTGGTTCAAAAAGCGTTGCAGGTAAAAGGGCTTCCTGAATTCTTTTTGCATAATGGATACTGTCAGTGATGTGCCTGTTTTTAGCTTCGACCAGGGTTTTCTGTTCCTCAATGATGGTGCTTTTTAGCGCAAGCAGACGGTTTGCTTTTTGTTTTTGAAGGCTGCTTCGGTAAATAAGTGCCGCCAGGCTAATGACCAGTAGCAAGACGGCGATGATGGAATACATGATAATCCGCTGTTTTAACCTTTGGCTGGCATTCAACGCATCTTTTTTTTCCTGCTCGGTTTTTAGAAGCGATGACTTTTTATCGTATTCATACCCCATTGCTTTCCTGCTGAATTCAATGCTTTTGTCTTTATTAAGTAAGGTGTCTTTGAGCATGCCGAATTCACGGTGATGGGTGAATGCTTTTTTGTAATCTCCTGTCCGGGAATAAATATCACTTAGATTTTCATGAATAATCTGGCTTAGGGAGGGTATGCCAATGCTCTCTGCAATAGCAAGTGCCTGCAAGAGTTTTGCCTCAGAGGGAACGAACAGTCCCTGTCGGGTTTGAATCTTTCCTATTTGGGTCAATGAAATAGCAGTCAGGTGGTTTTCTCCTATTTTTTTACTCGTGTTCAGGGCTATGGAGTAGTAGAAGAGAGCGTCCGGGTATATTTTCTCAAGGGCATATTTCTGATTTCCGCTTGCCCAGGCCGAGTCGGCCTGCTTCATGTACACATCGCCAATTGAAACGCAGGCATAAGCGATTCCTCGGTTGTCTTTCAGTTTTTTACGGATATTCAGCGCCCAGAGATTGTAGTTCAGCGCAACGGAATTATTGTCCTGGGCAAGGAGGACTTCGGCAATGTTCCCGAGATTGCGGGCAATTTCGTAATTGTTGTCGAGCTCTTTTTCCAACTTCAGTGCTTTGAAAAAATAATCGAGCGCTTTTTCGTAATATTTCTGACTCTCATAAACGGCTCCTATAGAGCTCAAGGTAATGGCTAGGGAATTCTTGTCCTTCAGATTTTCTTCAATGGACAATGCCTTGAAATTGAAATCCAGGGCTCTCAGGAAGTCGCCTTTATTGTAGTATACGAGTGCTAAATTGTTAAGCATGCGGACAAATCCTGGTTTGTCGCCTAATTCTTCGCATAGTTTCAATGCCTTGAAGTAATAAGTCAGTGCATCCTCATACTTACTTTGTGAAGCAAATACGATACCCATATTTCCGCAGATACGGGCAATCTCTTTTTTGTCTCCGTACGTTTCAATCAGTTTTAATGCCTGGGCCTGATATTCCAGTGCTTTGGGGTAATCGCTAAGGCCATAGTAGGCAATGCCCAGACCGCTCAGAATTTGAGATTTGAGGCGGTTATCGCCCTGGTCTTCACTCAGGAGGGCTTTAATAAAATAGCCGAGTGAGTTGTGGTAATCAGTTTTAATGTTCAGGAAGGTCCCGATGTTGTAATTGGCCCGTGCTGTTTTTCTTCTTTGGGTTTTGACCAGTAGCTGATTTTGTTTTTCTTCTTCAGGAGGCACCCTCGTATCCGGATCGGTTAATTTTTCGGAAAGAATCAGAGCTTCCTTTCCTAAAACCAATGCGGAGTCCAGGTTTTGTTGTCGTAATTGCCAAGAAAGAGCTATCAGCGCATTGATCTTATCCGTATCATTTTTTGCTTTTTGCAAAATCCGAAGAAGGGAGTCAGATTTTGAGACCTCTGCAAATGAATTGTCCGTGTTAAATACCTGTAAGGTCAGTAATAGAATGAAAACAGAAGAGCATAGTTTCATCACGCAGATTTTCTAGTGCCCAGATCCAATGATCAAGACATCATTATTAGCTTTCAGTATCAGAATATGCAGCGTATTCAGGTTGTCGGTGTCACCTTTTGCTGCGAAGTATGGGCTGTGTTTTCATCATTTCAAACTTTGAGACCAACAACCAGTATATCATCCCTTTGAGTCACCGTGCCTTTCCATGCTTTAAATTCTGTCTCAATCTTTTCTTTTTGTACTTCGCAGGGTAATTCTGCAATTTGTTGAAGAAGGGTTCTGAACCTTCGGTCCATGTATCTTTTGAGATCCGGCCCTCCTTTTTGATCAGCGTATCCATCACTGAAAAGAAACACCGATTCATAGGGCTGCAGGCTAATCTGATGTTGGTTGAACTGGTATCCGACTGCGTCGCCTATGGAGCGTTTGTCTACATCGAGAACGCTCATATTCGCTCCCTGAATGACACATAGTCCATTTTTAGCTCCTGCATAGGATAAGGTCATAGTTTTTCGGTTAAGGCAACACAAAGTCATATCCATTCCATCTTTTGATCCTCCTGGATTGCTTTTAGAGAGTTTATCCATTACTTGATCGTTTATGGCGTTGAGAATCAGGGCAGGCTGCCTGATGCCTTTGTCTTTTAAGGCGTATTCGAGCATGTCATAACCCAAGAGACTCATCATGGCTCCAGGAACTCCATGGCCCGTGCAATCTACCACGGCAAAAAACAAGTCATCTCCATCTTTGTATCTCCAATAGAAATCGCCGCTGACAATGTCTTTCGGTAGATGGTAAACAAAGTGGTCCCGTACTTCTCCCGGTTCAAATAATTTTTCCGGCAGGATAGCTTCCTGGATCCGCTTTGCATACTGGATACTTTCGGTGATATGATGATTTTTGTCTTCCACAAGCTTTTTCTGATGTTCGATTGTTCTGTTTTTTCTCTCCAGAAGCAAATTGGCCTTTTGTTTCTGACGGCTGCTTCTGTATATAAGTAAGGCTAGGCTGAAAACAAGCAGGAGGACGGCTCCGATAGAATACGTGATGACTTGCTGACGCTGTTTTTCACTTTTTGCAAGCGCATCCTTTTTGCTTTGTTCGGCTTTCAGCAAAGCCTCTTTTTTGTCATATTCATAACTCAAGGTTTTGCGGTTGGATTCAATACTCTGATCCTTGTTGAAGAGAGAATCCTTTATGGTTGTATAGGCTTTGCGGTGTTCATAGGCTTTCCGGTAGTTTCCGGTGGATTCATAGAATTCACTCAGGTATTGATGACTTGTCAATTCCTGGTTAAGGGCCCCTATACTGTCGCTCAAAGTGAGGGCTTGATTAAGGGTGCGTTCTGCTTCAGGATAATGGCCCATGCGTGTCTGAAGGTGACCTATATTGGCCAGATAGACGGCAGTAAAATAGAGATCTTTTACCTGCTTTTCAATTTCGAGTGCTTTCGTATAATAGGCAATTGCAACCGGATATTTGACCTGGTTGGCATACTGATAATTCTTTTTGCTCCAGGCTGAATCGCCTTGTCTTAAATTCACGTCAGCAATGACGCTGTAACTTAACGCAATACCTTTCTTGTCGTTTATTTCCTCCCGGATTCGGAGTGCCCAGCTATTATAGTTTATCGTGTTCACATAATCTCCTAATTCATTGTACAAATCTGAAATGTTTCCCAGATTACGGGCAATCTGAAGCTTATTTCCAAGTTTCTCTTCGATGGCGAGTGCCTTGAACATGTATTCAAATGCGTTGCTGTAATTCTTCTGATTCCAGTATATCAGGCCAATATTGCTCAGTGTTATTGCAATTTGTGGCTTATCTTTTAACTCATCTGCATCCTTCAGTGATTTGAAATAATAATCAAGAGCCTTCAGTAAGTTTCCTTGATTCCAGTATGCCAGGCCTATATTATTCTTGGCAAACATTGAGCTGAGAGAATCTGAACTTTTTTGAGCCGCATCTAAAGACCTGTTGAAATAATCTAAAGCTCTCGGGAAGTCGCTCCGGTCGTTATAGATCAGTCCGATTCTGTTTGTAACGCCTGCGATCATGCGTTTGTTATTTAGAGAGTCCAGTATTTCCAAGGACCGGAGATAATAAGACAGCGCTTTTGTATGATCGTTGAGCATATCATAGGTTATCCCAATATCCTTTAAAATCATACCCAGGAGTAAGGGATCCTTGGTTCGGTCGGTTAGAACGAGTGCCCGGATCATGTAACCCAAACAAGCCTTATCGTCTCCTTTGTTACCCACCACCACTCCCATCTCGTAATAGGTGCGGGCCAGTTCCCTGGACTTTAATTTGCTCTTAAAAATACGGAGCTTCTCATCTTTGATTTCGGTTTGAGTGGAATCGGTAAGACCCTCTGCCAGAGTAAGCGCTTCTTTTGCAAAGATCAGTGAGGAATCCAGGTTCCTTCCTAACAATCCAACGGACAAGGATAATAAGGTATTTATCCGGCTGGTATCTACATGAGTTTTTTGCAAAACACTCAACAGGGAGTCTGTGTTAGATCGCTGCCCGAAGGAGTTTGAAGAAGGGAATAACCACCCCAGAAGAATGCAATAAACTATAGTACGAAAATCCATATTAGTTAATTATCGTGTCCTTGTACACCTCTGCTTAAATGGAGGAAAATGAGGTAAATTCTTTACAAAACACAAGGGAAGATAAGGAAAATGCCGGCAAACTGAGCATTTTTGACTGAAATGTCCTTGTTTTAACCTTGCCTGAGGTTGCCAGGTTAAAAGGTGCTTCAAAAGGCCTCCATCACACCCTGAGAACCTGCTAGTCCGAAAAGTGAAAGTCGAAATATTGCTTACCTTTAATTGCTTTTCCGTACGTCCGGAACACTTAAAATCTCTGTTATGAGCGAAGAACAACAAGTAAACCCCAACCAGTTAAATATAGAACTGAGCGAAGAAGTGGCCGAAGGCATCTATTCGAATCTGGCAATTATTACCCATTCCAATTCCGAGTTTGTCATTGATTTTGTAAAGCTTATGCCCGGGGTACCGAAGGCAAAAGTGAAATCGCGAATTGTGCTCACCCCGCAACATGCCAAACGCCTGCTGAAAGCATTGAAGGACAACATCTCCAAATTTGAACAGGTGCATGGACCTATCAAAGATACCGAGATGCCCAATGTGCTTCCCCTGAATTTCGGAGGACCGACGGCACAAGCGTAGAAAAAATAACCACTGAGGCACTGAGGGCACTAAGAAACACTAAGGCTTTTCGAATATTACTTAGTGAACCTAGGTGACCTTAGTGCCTTAGTGGTTTTTAAAATTACTTATTATTTTTTCCATCTGCCCTTTAATCTCCTTTGTACAAAGGTTTCCAATGCTTCCTGCGTGGGTATGATTCAAGGTTTCTGAGAAGGTGAAATCACCGTTTGCTATTTCCTTCCCTACTTTTTTGTATGCTTCCCGGAAGGGCACTCCCTTTAATACTTCTTTGTTGACTGCTTCCACACTCCATATAAATTTGTATTTGGGATCTTCCAGTATATGATCGCTTACCTGAATGTGCTTGAGCATATAATCGCTCATCCGGAGGCAGGAGCTGAGTTCATCAAAGGCCGGGAACAGGCACTCCTTGGTGAGTTGAAAATCCCGGTGATAACCCGAAGGCAGGTTGGCAAGCATCAGGGTGAGTTCATTGGGCAATGACTGAATCCTGTTACACCTGGCCCGGATGAGTTCAAATACATCCGGATTTTTTTTGTGAGGCATGATGCTGCTACCGGTGGTGAGGTGATCGGGGAATGAGAGAAAACCCAGGTCCTGTCCCATATACAGACAAATATCCATAGACAGTTTGGAAAGTGTGGAGGCGATTCCCGCCAAACCCATCGCGCATACCTTCTCGGTTTTTCCCCTGCTCATCTGGGCATACACCACATTGTAGTTCATGCTTTCGAAGCTTAATAAGCTTGTCGTAAGCTCACGATCGAGGGGGAAGGAGGAACCGAAGCCGGCGCCTGAACCAAGTGGATTTTTATTGGCTACCCTGTACGATGCATGTAAAAGCTCCAGATCATCCACAAGACTCTCGGCATAGGCGCCGAACCAAAGTCCAAAAGAAGAAGGCATGGCTACTTGTCCGTGTGTATAGCCAGGTAACAGTTTGGCCCGGTGCTGTTCTCTGAGTTGCTGCAAGGTTTCAAACACGGTGTTTACTTCCCCAGCCAGAAGCGTGATTTTTTTTCGGATAAAAAGCTTAATGTCAGTAAGTACCTGATCATTGCGGGAGCGACCGCTGTGCAGTTTCTTTCCGGCTTCACCAATGCGGGCGGTGAGAAGTAATTCCACCTGGGAGTGTACATCTTCCACTTCTTCCGCGATCTGAAAGGAACCCGATTTTATTTCCTTCAGGATCTCCAGGAGTCCATCTTCAATCAGCTTGAATTCCGACCGAGTCAGGATTTTAATCTTCAGCAACATCCTGGCATGTGCAAGTGAGCCTTCTACGTCGGCTTCTGCCAGAAGAAGGTCGTATGCTTTGTCTTTCCCAGCGGTAAAGACATTGATCTCATTCGTTTCTGAATGGGAGAGCGTGTTTTCTTTTTGCCAGAGTTTCATGGTAGATTAATTCTTAGTTTATCTTCAGTAGTTGTTTCAATAATCGAATGTAAATATCAATCCCTTCCCTGATTTCTTCCAGCCAGATATACTCATCAGCTGTGTGGGAGCGGGCTGAATCTCCTGGGCCCAGTTTCATCGACGGAATATGCAACAGGGCCTGATCAGAAGTGGTAGGAGATCCATAACTTGAAAGCCCTAACTTCTTCCCGGCTTGAACTAAGGGATGATCTTCCGGAATAAAAGACGGACCAAGCCTCTCAGAGCGGGCATGCACCTCCGATTTAATATGCTGACGGAGAGTATTCAGTATCTCGCCATGTGAGTAACATTCATTCAAGCGTATGTCTACTGTAAAATGACAGGTTCCCGGTACCATGTTATGCTGCATACCGGCTTCAATCATGGTCACACTCATTTTTACCGGTCCCAGCCAAGGGGAGGTTTTGGGAAAACGAAAATTCCTGAACCAGTGTATATCATCCTGAGCCAGGTATAGCGCATTTTCTCCTTCATCCCTGGCCGCATGACCTGCCTTTCCTTTTGCAATGCAATCGATCACAAGCAAACCTTTTTCAGCCACGGCCATTTGCATTCCGGTGGGCTCTCCTACAATTGCACAGGTAAGATTCCCCAACTGGTCCAGAATGGATTCTATGCCCCCCATGCCTGAAATTTCTTCTTCCGCAGTGGCTGCGTATGCCAGGTTGAAATCCATGTTTTTCGTATCATGAAAATACAGGAACGCGGCCATCAACGATACCAAAGCCCCACCGGCATCATTACTACCCAACCCGAACAGTTTTCCGGAGGACACCACCGGATCAAACGGATCCCGCATATAACTGCTGTTTGGTTTTACCGTATCGTGGTGAGAATTTAAAAGTATTGTCGGCAGATGTGATTGGAAGTGTTTGTTGAATGCCCACACGTTGTTCCCCTTTCGGAAGGTTTGGACTTTCTTACGCAGGAGAAAATGCTCCAGCAAGTCCCCGGTTTTTTTTTCTTCCAGGCTGTAAGATGGGATACGGATCAACGCTTTCAGCAACTGAATGGCTTCCTTTTGAAATTTTTCAGTTTGTATCTTTTCAGATGGAGAGCTCAGTACCATGATGTGGTTTGTTTTGAATAATATTTTCTATCGCCCCTGCTTCGGCAATGATAACTTTTTCCACGCCCTTCTCCAGGGCAAGGAAGGCATTGTCCAGTTTTGGAATCATCCCGCTGTGAATGCACCCGGAATTTTTAAGATGGGAGTACTCGGACTTTGTTAACTGAGGAATAACAGATCCCTTGTCCGTCATATCCCTCATCACACCCTGCTTCTCAAAGCAGTAATTCAGCTGGACCTCGCAGAATCGGCTCATCTCAGATGCTATGGCCGAAGCCAGCGTATCCGCGTTGGTGTTCAGCAATTGTCCTTTTCCGTCATGGGTGATGGAACAGACAACCGGAGTGAATCCTATTTCGAGGAGTGACTTAAACCGTTCACCATTCACACTTTTTTCATTCAGGTCACCCGCAAAACCATAGTCCACACCTTCTTTTTTCCGAAGGGTTGAAGAAATGCAGTTCATGTCGGCCCCTGATAGTCCGATGGCATCTGTTCCCATCGCTTGAAGACCCGCAACCAGCTGTTTGTTTATCCAACCGGCATATACCATTACTGCGATCTTCAGTGTATCTGCATCCGTTACCCTCCTTCCTTCCACCAGTTGCTGAGGAATTTTAAGCTTGAGTGCCAGTTCGGTCGTCATACTTCCTCCCCCGTGAACAAGTATACAAGGGTCTGAGAGGTTGGCAATCTCCCGGATAAATTTATTCATGGAGGATTCATCCTCAATCACGCGTCCGCCTATTTTTATGACCTGCAGCTTATTCATTTGGAAAATTGTATTTGCTCATTTTCGTGTAAGCTCGTTTCCATAGAGGAGAGTCCATTGCTCAGCAGAATCTTTTTCAATACTGCCTGAGCCGCAAATAGCCGGTTGCTGGCCTGTAGTAAAACCAGGGAGTAGGGTGCATCAAGTACCTCATCAAGTACCTCCAGGTTCCTCCTTACCGGAAGGCAATGCATCACCCTGGCCTTGTTGGTGCATTTTAACTTTTCATGCGTGAGCATCCACTCCTGATCCCGGCAGAGAATTTTTCCATATTCCTGATATGACGACCAGTTCTTTACATACACGTAATCGGCCCCTTCAAGGGCTTGTTGCTGTGAATGGAGGATTGGAGTACCCCGGGTAAAATCCTCATTCAGTTCATACCCCGGAGGATGTGTGATGACAAACTCCACTTCGGCCTTGCGCATCCATTCGCAGAACGAGTTGGGTACGGCCTGGGGCAATGCTTTGATATGAGGAGCCCAGGTAAGCACCACTTTGGGTTTTCGTTTCCCCGTCCAGGTTTCCCGTATGCTTACCAGGTCAGCTAAGCTTTGAAGAGGGTGAAGGGTGGATGATTCAAGTGATACCACCGGCACTTTGCTGTATTTCATAAAACTCAGCAATACTTTTTCCTTCTCATCCTCTTCCCGGCTGACAAGACCAGGAAAGCACCTGATTCCAATGATATCACAATACAGGCCCATCACGGCAGCCGCATCTCGTATATGCTCCACCGTATTTCCGTTCATGATTGTTCCATCCTCAAATTCCAGCGCCCAGCCTTCTTCGTTCATGTTCATGACCATTACGTTCATTCCCAGATTTAGTGCCGCCTTTTGTGTGCTTAAGCGGGTACGTAAACTGGGGTTCAAAAAAATCAGGCCCAGGGTTTTGTTTTTTCCCAGAGAAGAGAACCGGTGAGGGTTTTTCTTCAGAAGAAGTGAATCATCAACCAGTTCGTTGATATCCTTCACGTCGTTTACGGTGGTGAAATATTTCATGATAGGGCCGGGAGTGTTTGAAGTGATTTTTTAAAAGCGATGACAAATGTCTCCAGCTGATCCCTGCTTATATTCAATGCAGGAAGGATGCGGAGCGTATTTTTATTCGAAGAAGACCCTGTGAACATCAGGTGATCGGAAAGCAGTCCTTCCCTTATGGGAGCACAAGAAAAATTTAACTCAATGCCTGTCATCAGTCCTTTGCCCCTGATCTCTTTTACTCCTGGAACACCGAGAGTATGATTTTTCAGGTATTCACCCATTGATTTTGCGTTTTTCAGAAGCCCTTCTTTTTTTATGACATCCAGTACGGCAATTCCGGCTGTGCAGGCCAGGTAATTGCCTCCGAAGGTGGTGCCAAGCATTCCGTGTTTGGCCTGGATATGGGGACTGATCAGCACTCCTCCTATTGGAAAGCCGTTTCCCATTCCTTTGGCTACTGTGATTATATCCGGACGTACCCCGCTTTCCTGATGGGCGAAAAAATCTCCAGTCCTTCCATATCCGCTCTGGACTTCATCCACGATCAGGATAACTCCGTGCTTTTCACAAAGTGCTTTTGTTTTTTGAAGGAAGGCTGAACTTGCAGGGTAAACGCCGGCAACCCCCTGTATTCCTTCAACTATCACGGCAGCCACATCGTTGCCGATGTGCGCTTCAAGAGCTTGTTCGTCATTAAGAGGAAGAAACACCACCTCCGCACCTTTGTTTACGGGAGCCTGAATTTTCAGGTCATCGGTACAGGCCACGGCCAGGGATGTTCGTCCGTGAAACGACTTTTGAAAGGCAATTATTTTTTTCCGACCGTTATGAAAGGAAGCCAGTTTCAGTGCATTTTCATT
>Ga0207114_1215_pt1 | contig 13066 bp, 8 predicted proteins | sample Alteio_BWMinHeat_70_FD_153560 | JGI IMG/M metagenome (GOLD analysis project Ga0207114, IMG submission 153560) | Enriched cells from forest soil in Barre Woods Harvard Forest LTER site, Petersham, Massachusetts, United States -... | ecosystem: Environmental > Terrestrial > Soil > Temperate forest >... | reverse complement strand
TTACGCCGACGCCAATCACCCATCTTATCGAATCGATCGCTGTATAATTGATAAGCCTGAAGTAGTAACTGGTCGTTGAAATGGGTTCGCGTTTTGAGGTTCTCGTGGAATTTTTTCTCAACATACTGTCGAAAACTGGCAAGTTCATCCGCGCAGTCTTGATTGGTTCGTGAGTTTTGAACGGCGTCAAATATCTCGTTCAGTTCCACCAAATCCCATGCATCATGTTGCTTCCGTTCTGCTTGCTCTGCTGGGCTTTCGGCCGGCGCTTGCTCTGCGATTTGTTCTGGTTCTAAAGAGCGTGCAATCATTTCAGCCATGTCCGCATCTTTATCACCTAAAGCAATCTGCAGGGCTGTTTTGTCGCGAATGATTCCATTAAAGGTAGAGACGACTTTGGTGCATTTTTCATGAAGCAAGCGCGGATTAATTTGAATCATCCGTTCGGCCTCATCTTGTCTGCCCCAAGCCACTAATTGGCATAAATGATTCGTTAATCGTTCTTTGACTAGAGGGTAAAGCACCTCATCCCCATCTTTTGAGGCCAATTTGTTGATTTCTTCAAGATCATAACGTAATTGATGCACACAGCCGTGGTTTTTTGCCTTCATCGCTTCCTGTTTCGTCACATCATACTTTGTATCTGAACTCTCACCATAATATACTTCGCGACTGCTGATCACGCGATAAAGTGCAGGCCACATCGTGTTTAATAGTTCTTGAGTTAAGACACCCTTGTTTTCGGCTAATAATTTTTTGAATTGCTCCGCTTCTTCTGGTGTACATTCCATGTCGGGATTGATGCGATTAAAAGTGACGCGACGGCCCGCCGCATCCTTGAGATCATATTCTAATACATGTGAAAAGACGTTCTCTTTGGCTAACTCGAGAAGATGAGGTAGCACATCCCGTTGAAAGGTTGCTAAATCCGTATGATTCGTTACGGGTGACGAAGATGACGATGATGATGACGACGAAGAAGATGATTCAGATGCTAAAGCGGCAATGAAGTTGCCGGCTGGAATCAGGCCTAAGGTTTGGCTAAGCTGCTGTTCGGTGATCTGTCCTTGTACGGATTCGTATTGAGAATTACGCACTGTATAGTTCAGTATTTTTGTCTTGTTATCATAGGAAACATAAAATCGGTTAAAGTCTGGTTCTCCCGATTCAGGATCAAGCTCAGTCATGCGGTGCAACGTATATTGGATAGGTATCCATCGAAATGGGATAGACGTTGCCACTGTAGGATCTGTGGTGTGCGATCTGGTTGAATTTGCGTTATCTTCATCGACTTCTTCATTTTTACTGAGATATTTTGTTGCAGCTGCCGCAGAGCTTGATGAGGATGGGGAAGAAGAAACGGTGAAAGAAGAAGATGATGAAGACGAAGATGGCGTGGTTTGACTCTGTTCAGACGCGACGCAAGGAACGTAAGGCTCTTTGAGATAAGAAGCAATGAGTGCGACGAGTTTAGGTTCAGACCCAAGGACTTTATAGAAGATGCCCTGAAACAACCCCGGACATTTTTGAGATGAGGTTGCCATGGTTGGCGAAAGATCAGACGTTGTTTGCGTTACGCTTGAAGAAGACGAGGAGGACGATGAAGATGATGATGAAGACGATGACAGTCTGGAGGACGCAGGAGGTGCAGGAGAGCAAGATACGAAGGAAGCATCATTCGTTGTTGTGTCGAGCTTTTGTTGAGAGAGCGCATTAACTGCCATCCCTGTTGAAGAACATGAAACATCAGGTAAAGAGAAACAGGCGGATGCGGGTGAGGATGATGACGAAGAAGAAGATAATAAAGAAGAGGCGACAGACTCTGTAACTGGCTGGGAGGACGAGGAACAGAATAAACTTTTTATTTTTCTGCCTAACCATTGAAAGCCGCTTACAATGTGCGATCCCAACAATCGAGCGGCTGTTTTTATTTTTTCCCACGTCATACTAAAGCCTCGTTTTGATAATGTGTTTATTCTACAAGAAATAGGGTTTCGTTGTATTAAAATAACCTGAAGAAAAAATAGTAATAAAAGCAACATATTAAAATATGATTCGACAAAGAGATTGTCAAAGTCATTCAACATTTTCAGTTTCATGTTCATGGTGCGGAATGTTAGGATAAATGCAATATTTTAAATTTTTGAGCACAATCGCGGCTAAATGCGGGTCACTATGGATGCAAATGGCAAACGATTTTTATTTAACCAAAGGTATTCATATAAATTGATTGAAAATATTTCCGAGCAAGTTAAAATGGCGCAACTCAAACGAAAATAGAGATATTATTATGACAGAAGAAATCAGCGGTAAGAACACTAAAAATGAAATACTTGATGCGTATCATGAAGTCCTACAGACGCTTAAAGAAACAAAAAAGTAAGCAAACAAGAACAAAAAGTAGCAGAAGAGAAAAAGGAAATACTAGAAACAGCATCCAAGCAAACAACCTAAGGGAACAGCAAGAGAAACACTACATGACACCGCATCATAAACTGGGCGACACGGGCATTGACGTGAGCATCATTGGTCTTGGCACTGTCAAATTCGGACGTAACCAAGGTGTTAAATATCCATCTGCTTTTGATTTGCCAAGCGATACAGAAATGGCTCATCTGCTGGATCATGCGAAACAGCTAGGCGTCAATTTTCTGGATACAGCTCCTGCATACGGTACCAGTGAAGAACGGTTAGGGCGATGGTTGAAACAAACGGGTGGTCGCGCTGATTGGGTGATTGCCAGCAAATTTGGTGAAACTTTTGTGGATGGTGTTTCGTTGTTTGATTTTTCGAGAGAAGCGGCATGGCGCAGCATTGATGAAAGTTTACGCCGCTTGCAGACCGATTACCTAGATCTTGTACTGGTTCATTCAAATGGTGATGATGTAGACATTATTAACAAACATAAAGTATTTGATACTCTTGCCGCGCTGAAAAAATCTGGAAAAATTCGTGCATTCGGTATGTCAACCAAAACAGTCGAAGGTGGGTTTCTGGCAGTTGAAAATTCTGATGTCGTCATGGTGACGTACAATCCTTTAGAAACTGAAGAGCAAGCGGTCATCGCTCATGCGCACAAACTTGGGAAAGGAGTTTTAATCAAAAAAGCCCTAGCTAGCGGGCATATTAATAACATCAGCAAAGAGGGTAATCCGGTTGAAAAATCTATTCGTTTTATTATGGATCAGCCAGGAGTAAGCAGTATTGTGATTGGCACATTAAATCCACAGCATCTTGAAGAGGTCGTACGTTATGCGTGTGTTTTATCGCCATGACAATTAAAATCAAACTTCTTTTCCTTATTCTACTTTTAATCGGTATGTCTGCGAGTGATGCCTCTGCTTCCAACCACTCTTGGAAAATAACAATCGCACCTTATCTCTGGGCCATGAACATGAATGGCCGTGTTCAATCAGGGACGACGACGATGCATGTGTCGCAATCATTCAGTGACATTATGAGCCAATTCCAAGGCGGAGGAATGTTATTAATCGATGCGCAGAAGGATGATTTTGGTTTGTTTGTGAATGCTATTTATGCGGTTCTTTCTGAGGATGTCCTTACAGCGCCTATGACAGTGACATCGCATACAAGGTTTGGAATTTTTAGCGGCGGCATATCCTATACTGTGTTTAACAAAACGTTTGCTCATTCCACGAATCGTCTAGCCATTGATCCTTATTTGGGTGCGCGGTACACATTGAACAATACCACCTTAAAAGCAGCGAGCCTTTCTTTATCTAATAATAAACATTGGACAGATCCGATTATTGGCGCTCGATTGCGTTATCTTTTTCAGGAGCGTTGGTCTGTGATTGCGGCAGGAGATGTGGGCGGGACTAACACTAATAATCATTGCAGTTATAATGTTCAAGGATTTTTAGGCTATCACCCAAAGTTGATAAAAAATACCACGGTCTATGCGGGATACCGGGTGCTTTATCAAAAATATCTGACAGGCAGTGGAGCTAATAGATTTAACTGGAACATGAAACTTTTTGGACCGGTGTTAGGCGCGGCAATCGAGTGGTGAGTGTATCGAATTACCGTTCATGAAAAGCGTTTTCTGTTATTTTCAATACGGGTGACATGAGATAATCGAAAACGGTTTTCTTGCCCGTTAAAATAGAAACAGTGGCGGTCATGCCAGGAATGATATAGAGGGGTTTCTTGTCGGTACCCAAATAATTTTTATTAGTTTTGACGCGCACAATATAATAAGTGTGCCCTTTAGCATCGGTAACGGTGTCTGCGCTGACTTCATTGACAGAGCCTTCTAGTCCTCCATAAATGGAATAATCATAAGCCGTGATTTTTACGGTCACGGGTTGGCCGGCATGGATAAACCCGATATTAGAGGGTTTGACTTGCGCTTCAATGAGCAGCTTATTTTCAAGGGGCACAATAGTCATAATTTCTGCTGAAGGGGGGACCACGCTTTCGGCATTGGCGATGCGAATTTGTTTAATCACTCCTTTCATGGTGGATCGAATGGTGGTTCGATCAAGGCGATCTTGTATCGCGACCGTCGCTGCTTTTAAGGAGGCTAAATCTCCTTTGGCAGTCGCTAATTCATCTAATTGTTTGATATGAAATTGGTCCATCTGATCTTTCAGGTCCAGCATTTGTCGTTCTAAATGCATGATTTCGACAGCGGATGCTGCCCCTTTACTGACTAATGGTTTAGTCATTTTTAATTCTTGCTCTGACAAGGATATATTTTGTTGCATTTTTTGTAATTGATCTTGATGTAATTGTAATAGTTCTTGTTCTGCCTTGATTTGGCTTTGTAGTGATGGGTTGGTGGTATTTGCAATGTCCGGTGGAATTTGAAACGGTTGATGATCCGTTTCTGCAGTTAATCGAGCGATTTTAATTTGCAATGCATCTGCACGAGCGCGGGCTTCATCGAGAGCGGAAAGAAAACGCGTGGGATCAAGATAAGCGATGACCTGATCTTTTTGAACGACTTCTCCTTCATGCACTAATATTTTTTTTATGATGCCTCCTTCCATGTTTTGAATAGTCAGTACATGCGTGACCGGAATGACAGTGGCGGTTGCGACGGTGACTTCTGGAAGCACGGCAAATTTAGCCCAGATAATAAAAAGAAAAAAGCATATGAATGACGTCCATAAGATGAGATGCGCGGAAGTGCGAACAGGAGAACCTCTATTTATCTTGTCCTGAAATTTCATGTTACCAGTAACCTTGTTAAAAGTTTCCTGTTGAAATCATCGCGCCACTTTTACTTGCCCTTTGGTCAGCGCTTGCAATACGGCGTCTCGGGGGCCGTCCACGATAATTTTTCCAGCATCTAGAATGATAATTCTGTCCACCAAGGATAGCATAGAAGGTCGATGTGTCATAATCAGGAGTGTTCTAGTTCTGGAATATTCCATTAAATTTTTTGTGATCATTGCTTCTGTTTGCTGGTCCATGGAGTGGCTTGGTTCATCGAGAAGCAAAAGAGGAGGGTCAAGCAGTACAGAGCGTGCGAGAGCGACGAGCTTTCTTTGCCCGCCGGATAAATTTTTTCCTCCTTCTTGGATGCGAGTTTCGTAGCTTCCTAATTGTGGTCTGACGAATTCATCAATGCCAGAGACTTTAATGGCGCGAAGGAATAGTTCGTTGTCTACGTGAGGTTGTCCAAAAGTAATATTCTCATGCAAGGTGCCAAAAAACAGGGTGACGTCTTGTGGTATGTAACCAACTTGGCGGCGTATTTCAGTACAGTCTAAACTGCTTTGATTGATGTCATCGATATAAATGCTGCCAGAATTAGGTTCGAGTAGTCCTAAGATGAGTTTTGCGATGGTGGATTTTCCAGACCCTACACGTCCAATAATGCCCACATGTTCGCCGGCTTTTACTGTAAAAGAAATATTGCTGAGTGCTGGGGAGGATCGGTCAGGATATTGGAAATTAACATCACGAAATTCAATGGCCCCTTTGAATTCGTTTATCTGTAAGGGAAATTTTCCGATAGGATGTTCGTCAGGAAGTTTCATGATGTTATTCAGGGAATCTAATGAAGTTAACGTTTGATGGTAGCGCGTTAACAGGGCAGCTAATTGTGCTATGGGCGCTAAGGCGCGAGAAGACAAAATGGAGCAGGCGATCAAGGCGCCTAGGGTCAATTGATTTGAGGTAATTTTATAAACGCCAAAAACAACCACCAGAGCAACGGCTAATTGTTGAATGAAAATAGAAAAAAACATATTAAGATTAACAATAAAACGCAATTTAACGCCTATTTGAGCTGATAAATTCACCAATTGTTCCCATCGTGCTTGCATAATATGTTCCGCGCAATAAGTTTTGACGGATTCAATACCGTTGAGAATTTCAAAAATAAGCGCTTGTTTCTCAGCGGAATAACGCAGGGATACTTTCGTTAATTCAATTAAAGGTCTTTGCAATGCGATTCCCAAAAGCAGAGCGATAGGAAACATGCTGAGAGGCACAAGCACCAAAGAGCCGGCTAGAATAGCAATGGTGATCAGAAAAATAATAGCGAAGGGAAGGTCGACTAAAATGGTGACGGTGGTCGAAGTAATAAAATCTCTAACAGAGTCGAAAGATTGTACCGTGTTTGCGAATGCGCCAACCGATTGAGGCCGAGAAGCCATTTTAATATCAATGACTTTCTCAAGAATATTACCCGATACTTGTATGTCGACTACTTTTCCCGCTTGATCGATGAAATGACTGCGTAGTGTTCGCATGAGAATATCGAAAAAGAATACAAGGAAGATCCCGCTCGCGAGTACCCACAGGGTATCGAAGGAATGATTGGGCACGACGCGATCATAGACATTCATGGTAAAAAGAGGCAGTGCAAGGGCAAAAATGTTAATGAGAAACGAGGCCACGAGCACTTCACTATAAGTTGATGTGAGCCGCGTGATGGCATTCCAAAACCAATTTTTTCCTGGATCTTCAACGGCGACATAACTGCTTTGCGTTGTGAAGTGAAAGCCAGGCGTTATAGAAAAAGCATTGCCTGTATAGCGCTGTTCCAGTGCGTCCAGAGGAATTTCTTCGGATTCTTCTTTGGGCGGGGTGAAAATCTTAGCGGTGTAATGTTCGGTAATTTCAGTGAGTATACAAGCTTCATTATTGTTTAGTACCAGGATAATGGGGACCGGAAAATGGGCAGCTTTACTCGTGAGACGATATTTTATGAGCTTGGTGCGGAGATCAGCGCGAGAGGCGGCGCGTTGAAACAGTTCTGGTGTGAAGTTGTTATCTCCTGTCATCGGGAGGCCAGATGTGAGCGTCGTGCTTGAGACGGGTCTTCCAAGAATTTCTGTGATTTGAACCAGGCATGAGAGTAAGGCATTGTTCATTAAGTTGATTCCTTCTTCCTTGTTCCCTTATTATACCTGGTAGGCTTCTCATGGGATAGGCGTTATTGAATGAATCAATTTTTTTAGCCGGGAGGGGGCAGTTATGTTTACCAGGGAACTGAGTTCGGAAGGGGCGGCTACTTTTGTGGTAGCGGCTGCCGCTGTGGTTGCGGCGGCGATTGCAGCAGGAAAATTTATTCAGCATCAATATGAAGAAAAAGAATTAGCAAAACACAAAGCAGAGATTGATCAAATTAATGAAATTTATAAAAGGCATTTAGAAAAAATTTCAGTAACGTTAGATTCGCCAGTGATTGAGATCAAACTCCCGCCGATTTTTGATGCCGAATTTCACCCAACCGTACTTCTGCAACGTACTGCGCTGCAATCGCTCTATGAAGATGGATTATCTTCTACTTATCCTAATAGCCTAGCTCCTTATGGACAATCTATTTTAAAAGCGATGCGTCTATTGACCGCTTATCATGAACGCCGTTTAGATTCGAGAAGGATTGGATTAATGAAAGGTGACGTAGGGGAGGCGCATGATACGACATCGGCGGTGCTCAGTTATTGTATGTTGATGTTAAGCCAGTATTGTGTGAATTTTAAGGGAGATGCCTATGAAATTGCCTGTTTAAAGGCTATGACGAGTTTTTTAAGCGCCTTTGTTTCTTGCAATAAATATAGGGAATGCTCTGAACAATTGGCACCTGTTTATGTTGAATTAGACGATGCTTTGCTTTTTCTGGAAGAGCATTGTTTGAAATTATCGATGCAAGACTTGATTAGGCAATGCAGATCTGATTGTGACAATTTTAACGATCATATGATTAGGCTATGTGTTCAATTAATTATTCCTAATGAATATTGGCCTCAAGTTCCTTATTTAACTTTGGGGGATCATGATATTGCCAAAAAGGTGGTGATACCTCGATATGCTTTCAGAGATGGGAATTGGGAAAATCATATTATAAGAAAGCTTGATGTGGGATATTCCGAGGTTCTCTTGCCCAATTGCATGTTAAGTGATTGGTTGTGTTACCTGGCTCAACAATATGATAGTACGTTTAAAAAAAGTCCTTCGCCTGTTCACAGACCGGAAGAAAATTTTTCTAGTGACACAGAAATTCAAAAGATTACCGAGGCTGTTTTTCGCAATGGAATTTCCAATTTTTTAACTAATACGGCGATAGATCAAGAAGCATTTTCAGCAACCAAAAAAATAGTCTGTATTACGGAAAAAAAGAAGATAGACGAACAGAATAAGGGCGAAAAACAGAAAAAAGAACAGATGGAAGAAGCAAGAATTAAGGAAAAGAAGAAAGAAAGAATTATGCTTTATCGTAATATTTATCAATTGGTGAAGCGTTCGATCTCCGCTCAAAAATTTAGCGGCCAGATTGAAGATCAAATGGAGGAATTAGGAACTTATTATTTCGTTAATTCTTCGCAGTGTGATTTTATTTTTGACGTATTAGATGGGCTTAGCGAGCAAATTAGAGCGATAGCCGGAGAGAAGGGTCTTTCTATGGCAGTACATGGGCTCAAGAGCGAATTTCATGGAGTGATGTTGGAGACTCAGGAAGATGGGTTGCTTCGTGCGTTTGAAAAGGAGTTACAGCGCGCGGAACAGGTTGTTAATGTTATTAAAAAGACCGTTCAGAGACATGTGCATCGTAAGCAACATCGAGAGTATGCGGCTGCTCAGAGTTCTGACCCTGCTCAGAGACTGACAAGAGGGTCAGTGGGAGTGGTGTCTAGCTCAAGCTCTAGCTCAAGCTCTGGCGCAGCTTCTGGACGAGCGGAGGATCACAGTCATTCAGGAGGATTTCAGGGTTCTAATGGATCTAAAAGAGATATTTACCTCGAAAAGAAAAAATTGCTGCAATTAGCGAGAGACGTTCAGCTGGAATTTAATATAGACATGCCGAGATATGAGGTTATTTTAGAACAGCCGGCGGCATCGTTATCAAACATACCGCCACCGATACCGCCACGGCCTGCTGCCATATTGCTAAGTCATCCATTATCATCGTCATCGCCATTGCCGCCATCGCAATCGACATCGTCATCATCCTCTGTGTCATCGTTATCCGCAGCAGGCGCGTCGAGTTCTGCTCTAACACAAGCAGCATTGTTGGCGTCAACGTCTAAACGAGAAGTAGAACCTCATGAGAGTGCCATCGTATCGCATTCCACCGCTTCTTCTTCAGCTTCATCACAATCGGCGGTATCGTTATCGGCAACCAGTACGTCGAGTGCTGCTCTCACACAAGCACCGGTAATATCTGACAAAGATAAAGGAAAGATATTAGAAATTTTAGAGAACTACAGACATCATTCCTGGTTTAGAATAAGCGAAGACCGAAAAAAAGATTCCCGTGTTTTTTATGAAAGTCTCGTTTCTGCCAAGGAGATTCAGAAAATTTCAGCGCTTCTCACACAAGCTTGTACTACGGCAAAAAAATCGGATGTGACCCATGAGAACCGATTCTTTAAACGACATCGGACGGGTAGTCGTTATCTAAAAGCGCTGGATCAGATAGGAAGCTGTATCCCAAGGTCCAATGTCTAAGTTTATGGGTGTAAGTTTAGGGTCTGTTACAGTTTGGTGGGCACGGAGCGAAAAGCGCGCTCCTTTGCCCACCCTACCAAACTGCTGCTGTAGGGTGGGCAAAGCGTAGCGTGCCCACCAAATTTGGCAAATAGGTTCTACCCCACCATCTTCACAGACAGCGACCGTCCCTGTGTAGAACCTCGAACAGTATGAGTAGGCACTATGATGTGTTCGCCTTCTTGCACATGACTGTCCATCATTAAATTCGCCACACGAATCGCGGCGGCAGTGGTTCGGAATTTTTTCGCGATAGTCTCAATAGAGTCCCCTTTTCGGATCATATAAAGTGTATCGCCCGGGTCCATTTTTCTTATTTCTTGCGTGGTTGATGATGCCGTTTCTGCTGCTGTGGCCAAATGAGTTGGAACGAGAATCTGATCGCCGGGATGAATGACGGAAGAAGAATGTAACTTGTTGGCCGTGTAAATAACTTTGGGCGGAAGATTAAAATGTTCCGCAATTTTTTCAATCGTATCGTTTTGACGCACCATATACACCGTGTCTCCGGACTGCATGCGGGCGCTTTTTTCTCTTGGAAATTCAGGTTGTTTATTTATTCTCTGGTATTGGGAAGCTGCCACCACTACGCGTGTTTCTTTTTCAGGAGTAGGTGTCGGCGCGCTGATTTTTTCCGCAAGTAAGGTCGCTTCCTTCGACAGATGGGAAATAGTGGCCAGCTTCCTAGGAATGACAAGACGAGTGCCTTTTTTCAGCGGTAGTTTCTTAAGATGATTGATCTCCCGCAGAGCATAAGAAGTCGTACTAAATTGTTTGGCGATAGACTCCAGAGTGTCTTTCGATTTTATTTTATATTGAATCCATTCGGTGTGCTGGTACAGCGAAGTGCGTGCCAAATGAGTCATGAAACGTTCTACATTTTCAATGGGTAGCATGAGTTTGTAAGGTCCTTGGGGATGTGTGACCAGACGATTAAAGCCAGGATTAAGGTGCTTGAATTGTTTTAAGCTCATTCCCGCGAATTGGGAAGCTTGTTTTAAATCAATTTGTCCTCCGATGTCGACTTGGGCCAGATAAGGGGCGTTTGCAACAGACGGCAAGGAAAGATTGTAAATGTCCGGATGAGAGATAATGATGGCAAGAGCTAATAGTCGGGGTACATAAAGACGAGTTTCTTTAGGTAAGGGCAGGGACCAAAAATCGGTATTTTTTCCTTCTCGAATGTTTTTTCGAATGGCGGACATTACCGAACCTTCACCGGTATTATAAGCGGCGATGGCTAATAATGAGTTTCCATCGAAGAAGTCAAATAGATAAGAGAGATAATCGAGGGCTGCGCGTGTGGAAGCCACAATATCGCGGCGGCCATCGTACCAAAAGTCTTGTTTAACGCCCAAACCAGAAGCGGTATCCGGCATTAGTTGCCAAACTCCGGCAGCGCCAGCAGATGAAAGATTAAAAGGATTATAGCCGCTTTCAATAATCGGGATTAATACGAGTTCAATGGGAAGCGCCCGCTTTTTAACTTGTTGATGGATAAAATATAAATAAGGTGTTGCGCGGGTAGCAGTGTGTATTAAGAATTCTTGGTTGTCCATGCACCAATCAATGCCGTTTTGTACGGCCGGATGTTTTTCATAATGGGGCAGAGAAAATTCAGCGCGTAAAATATCCCATAAGTTATTGGCGTTTTGATAACGAATAAGGTCATCGCCTATTTGTCCTTTTTTATTGGAAGTTGATGAATGATGGGGGTAAATTTCAATGCCTTCAAGGTTTAATGACGCATAAGAAGCACTATTGATAATAACGCAACTGAGCGCCACACACGCCAAGCTAAGCGAATGTTTTATCCAAGAAAAGACCATTTTTTGAGGCACGTTTTTTCCTCACTGATGATGCAAAATGTAGGATCAATAGGCTAAAAAGATATTCTTCCAAGCGGTTGATCTTCCGATGTATGATGTCTCAGTAAATCTAGGGTAGTCAGGATAACAGATGTCGCCGTATAAATTTATTCGGATCCGGTTATCTTAGCTAAATTCATTTGTTTTTTTACCATATTTATTGAGTTTGGTCAATAAATGTTCTTCTTAAGGAAGAATATCAATGTCGCATCGCTTGATTATGCATTGGAATCAATGGCTGAATCAAAGTTTAGGCCAGCTCATTGTTCAGACCGAACAAGAGGTTTTAAAGACCTTTTTATCAGAGGTTTATGGGAAACACGCAGTGCTCGTCGGCGTTCCTCATCAATGTGAATTATTAAATCCTCTCTTGTTGGCATGCCATTTATTGGTGACCCCCCTCCACCATCATTCTTGTCCCGTAAAAGTGATTGAAAGTAGTTTACATGAACTACCGCTTGCTTCAGGGAGCGTGGATTTAGTTCTTTTGCCGCATACTTTAGAGTTAGTTGATAATCCGAGGCAATTATTGGCGGAAGCGTGCCGCATTGTAAAACCGGAGGGGCACCTGATTGTGTGCGGGTTTAATATCTATAGTATGTGGGGATTGAAGAAGCTTTTTTTGCCCATTCATTCAAGTTTTCCGGTGCTCCATTCCCTGACTAGTGGAATGGTAAAGAAATGGTTAAATTTATCTGATTTTCAATTAGTTCAAGAAACTACTACGTTATATCGGCCTCCCATACAAAATTCACAGGTTTTTAAAAAATTGCATTTTTTAGAATGGATGGGTCACAAAAGCCGTTTTCCTTGGGGAGCTGTCTATGTTTTAATGGCGAAAGCTAAAGTTATTCCTTTGACGCCGATTCGTTGGCGTTGGAAACAAAGATTAGCAGGGATGCCTATCCCGACGCATATTCCTGGTCCTTCAATTCGGAACATTCGGAACATAATGAAATGAAATCTGTCGCTATCTATACAGATGGTTCTTGCCTTCGTAATCCGGGTCCAGGAGGATGGGCGGCATTGCTTCGCTATCAGCATCATGAGAAGGAACTCTCGGGCGGAGAATTATCCTCTACTAATAATCGAATGGAATTAATGGCAGCTATTCAAGCCTTAGCCTTTTTAAAAAAACCGTGTCAGGTGGATCTTTTTACCGATTCTCAATATGTACAAAAAGGAATTACCATTTGGTTAGTGGCATGGAAGAAGCGGAATTGGCGTAA
>Ga0207114_1214_pt1 | contig 13091 bp, 7 predicted proteins | sample Alteio_BWMinHeat_70_FD_153560 | JGI IMG/M metagenome (GOLD analysis project Ga0207114, IMG submission 153560) | Enriched cells from forest soil in Barre Woods Harvard Forest LTER site, Petersham, Massachusetts, United States -... | ecosystem: Environmental > Terrestrial > Soil > Temperate forest >... | reverse complement strand
CCTGGGAGCAACCCGTCTGAAGATTGTTGACCTGGTCTCAGGTGCTCAGCCCATCTTTTCGGAAGATCGCGAGTCTGTGATCGTTTTCAATGGTGAAATTTACAACCACCTTGAGATCCGACGCGAGCTCGAATCATTGGGCCGCCGCTTTCGGACTCATTGCGATACAGAAACCGTTCTGCAGGCCTTTCTTGAGTGGAATACCGAGTGTTTCGCGCGTTTGCGAGGCATGTTCGCTCTGGCGATCTGGAGCAAGGCCGAGCAGCGGCTCATATTGGCTCGGGACCGGCTTGGCATTAAGCCCCTCTATCTCGCAGAACGAGGTGACGATCTCTACTTTGCGTCGGAATTAAAGGGCATCCTCATCCATCCCGAAATCGAACGCCAGATAAGTCTTGAGGGTCTGGACTGTTATCTCTCGATGAATTATGTTCCGTCTCCATGGACGCTGATTGACGGCATTGAGAAGCTGCCGCCGGGACGCTGGCTTGAATGGCGAGACGGGCGGACCACCCAGCATACTTACTGGCGCATTCCGACAATTACACCACGACCAACATCCCATGAAGACGCAAAGACTGAACTTGATTTTCTTCTCGACCAGGCGGTTCGCGAGCACCTAATGTCGGATGTGCCGTCAGGGGTCTGGCTCAGCGGAGGAATAGATTCGTCGACGATCCTGCACTACGCTGCCCAGGCTTCAAGTCAACGCCTTCGAACCTTTTCGATCTCGTTTAGCGGCCGCAGCTTCGACGAGACACAATACATCCAGCAGGTGGTGAAACACTACGGAACGGATCACGAGCAGTTAAATCTGAGCCCCGAGGACGACTTGGAAGGTGCCATCGAGAATTTTGCATACTACTCCGATGAGCCCAGCGCAGATTCAGGGGCGTTGCCCGTATGGTTTCTATCCAAATTGTGTAAAACGCGCACGACCGTTGCCTTTAGTGGTGAAGGAGCCGATGAGATCTTCGGGGGCTACCTCACGTATCGCGCAAACCGCATTGCCGCCAAGCTTAAGCATGCGCCAAAGGGGGCGATCGACATTGCGCTCCGCACCCTGGAGCTTTGGCCTACTTCAGATGAGAAAATCAGTCTGGAATACAAGCTGAAACGCCTGCTCCATGGCAGCCGCATGCCGGCGGAGCAAGCCCACGTGTATTGGAATGGAACCTTTTCCGAGGCAGAAAAAGTCACTCTTTTGCGCGTTCCGCTACCGGGCGCTTTTACAAGTATTATCAGCGGCCTTAAAGAAGACCTTCCTGGGGACGGAGTCTCGCCTTTTCTCGAGTTTGACCAGGAGTACTATCTCCCGGATGACATTCTGGTGAAGTCCGATCGCATGAGCATGGCCCATGCCGTCGAGGTCCGCCCTCCTTTCCTGGACCACCGTATAGTAGAATTTGCCTCGACTCTTCCCTCCGACCTCAAGATTCGCGGGGCATGCCAAAAGTACCTTCTCAAAGAGTTGATGAAACCAAGATTGCCCACCTCCGTTGTGCAGCGCAAGAAGATCGGTTTTGATATCCCAGCGCACGATTGGTTGCGGGGACCGCTTCGCTCGATGTTGACGGAAACGTTAACGTCGGCGGAAGCAGAACACTCGGAATTGTTCTGCTTTGAGACGATCCGAAACTGCTTGCGACTTCACCTGAACAGACGCGTAAACATGGGCTATCACCTGTGGGGTCTGGTCATTCTTTTTCTGTGGATGAAACGATGGAATATTCAGTCAGCGCCCTCCCTGATATCCAGGAGACAGGCGCTCGCAGTCGAACTATAAGCGGCAGGCAGGCTTTTCTGATTGTTGTGCTTTTCGCGGCGGCCGTTTATCTGGGCTGCATTCTCTCCCCACCGTCGCTGATGGATGACGTCGATGCAGTACAGGCGCAGATCGCCCGGAATATGCTCAGTTCCGGGGATTGGGTCACGGCACGCCTGGATGGGGTGGCCTACCTCGAAAAGCCTCCTCTCATCTATTGGATGATTGCCGCTTCTTACAAGGTCTTCGGGTTCCATGACTGGGTCGCTCGCATCCCAATCGCGCTCTCTTCGATCGCTCTGTGCTGGCTCACCGCGGCATTTGGAGCTTGGGCTTTCGGAAGACGAGAGGGCTTCTATGCCGGCCTGTGTATGTCGACTTGCGTTGGGCTCTGGCTATTCACACGCATTCTGATCCCGGATGTGATGCTGACCTTCACCATCACACTTGGGGTGTGGGCATTTCTTCGTGTCCTTGACCATGAGGAACTGTATCCGCGAGCGTGGGCGGCCACGCTTGCTGCATCGCTTGGCATCGGATTACTTTTGAAAAGCCTGATCGGGGTCGTTTTCCCTATTGGCGCAGCTGCGATCTACCTCTTGTGCACCCGCCAGTTCCTCTCCGCTCGCGTCTGGAAGCGTCTTCATCCCTTCAGCGGGCTGGCCATTATCTTGCTCATCGCCGCCCCCTGGCACATCCTGGCCACGCTTCGAAATCCACCCTATTTCTCGTTCACGATGAGGAGTATCCCCGGCGAATACCACGGGTTTTTCTGGTTTTTCTTCATCAATGAGCAACTGCTGCGATTCCTTAATCTTCGCTATCCGCGCGACTACAACACAGTGCCGCGACTCTATTTCTGGCTGCTCAACCTGGCCTGGTTGTTTCCCTGGAGTGTCTATCTGCCTGCGGCCACGAAGCTCTCTTATCGGCCGATAGATCGGGCGGGAAAGACCAGGCTCATGGCACTCTGCTGGGTGGGCTGCGTGCTGGTCTTCTTTACCTTCTCCACCACGCAGGAGTATTACTCGATGCCGTGCTATCCGGCAATTGCGCTCCTGATTGGCTCGGCGATGGCGATGAATGGTCGACTTGTCCGGGGCGGATCTCGGGTTCTGACTGTCCTGTGTGCGTGCGCCGTCATGGCGGCCATCGCTATCCTGGTGGCAGTCCGGCATGTGCCGACCCCCGGTGACATTTCCGAAGCTTTGAGTGCACATCCTGCAGCGTACAAGCTCTCGCTGGGACATATGGAAGACCTGACCCTCAATTCATTCGCTTACCTGCGTCTCCCCCTCGCTCTGGCTGCAGTCGCATTTCTTATTGGCGCCGTCGGTACCTTGCGAACAACGCGCAAAAGCGCATACATTGCTGTGGCAGTTATGATGGTGGTCTTTTTCCAGGCGGCCCGTCTCGCGATGGTCAGGTTTGATCCATATCTATCTTCCAAGCCCTTGGTGGATGTACTGGAGCGCTCTCCACGGGGTGGCTTGATTGTGAATCACCATTACTACTGGTTTTCTTCAGTGTTTTTTTATACAGATAGAACAGCGTTGCTTCTGAATGGAAGATTCAATAACCTCGTATATGGATCCTATGCGCCAGACTCGCCTAACATTTTCATTGATGACAATCAATTCAGAAATCTCTGGCGCAAGCCCGAAAGGTATTACATCGTTTCCAAAGCATCTGCAGTGCCTGACTTACAAGCGTTGGTAGGAAGCGGCCAACTGAATACGGTCGAAGAGAGTGGTGGCAAGGTATTGTTGACAAACCATCCACTCACATCGGCTGGGACCTTTTGAGGTCTTATGTGCACAAGAAAACCAATTCGTATGTCACGCGAACTGCATGTGCCAGCTTTTTCTCTGCATTTGAATCTAAAGCTTCAAAGAGTACGTCGATAGTTGTGTGTGTTATTCGGAGGAGACATGCGAATTGCTGTTCTCGGCGGTGATGGGTTCTGTGGCTGGGCCACCGCTTTATATCTTGCAAGTAAAGGGCACTCGGTTGCGATCATTGATAATTTCGTCCGCCGACTATGGGACTATGAACTGGGCGTTCAAACGCTCACACCCATTCATCCGCTATCCGAGCGTCTGGATGTCTGGCATCAATTGACCGGAAAGACGATGGAGCTTTTCGTAGGCGATATCTGCGATTACGATTTTCTATCTTCCACGATCAGCACTTTCGAGCCAGAGGCGGTCGTTCACTTCGCGGAACAGAGATCGGCACCTTATTCCATGATCGACCACAAACACGCGGTGTTCACCCAGGTGAACAATGTGGTTGGAACCCTGAACCTTCTATTCGCTATTCGCGAGCTGCAGCCAGACTGTCACATCGTGAAGCTTGGGACCATGGGCGAATACGGCACGCCGAACATCGATATTGAGGAGGGCTATCTCACCGTCGAGCACAACGGCCGCAAAGATGTTCTCCCGTATCCCAAGCAGCCGGGATCCTTCTACCATCTCTCGAAGGTGCATGACAGCCACAACATCATGTTCGCTTGCAAAGTCTGGGGCCTTCGTGCAACTGATCTCAATCAGGGTGTCGTATACGGCACTATCACCGATGAGGTCATGATCGACGAAGCGCTCATCAACCGTTTTGATTACGACGAGGTCTTCGGAACCGTTCTCAATCGATTTTGCGCTCAGGCTGCGATCGGTTGTCCACTCATGGTTTACGGGCGAGGAGGCCAGACGCGTGGTTTTCTCGACATTCGCGATACCGTGCGGTGCATAGAGATTGCTTGTCTCAATCCTGCTGAGCGCGGAGAATTCCGCGTATTCAATCAATTCACCGAACAATTCTCAGTGCTGCAGTTAGCCCAAATCGTCAAAACAGTCGGCGACCAGATGGGTCTTCAAATCGAAATCGATCACATTCCTGATCCGCGCGTCGAAGCAGAATCGCATTATTACAATGCAAAGCATTCCAGCTTGGAGAATCTAGGACTGAAGCCGCATCTCCTCTCCGACACGCTCGTTGGTTCCCTCATCAATATCGCGCTGCGTTATCAGGATCGTATCGATCCCGCGCTGCTTGCACCTCAAGTGAATTGGCGACAGGCGCGCAATGAACGGCGCATCGAGAGCAGCAAGTTCAAACAACCGTTGTTTACAAAGGAAACCGTCTAAGGTGCGAACTGAAGCTTAAGTCCTGGGACCAATCAAGTCAGCGAGTGTGAACCAGTTCGCCGTTGCGGATCAGATAGTCTTGTCCCCGCCACCGGATGCTCTTGCGTGTAAAGCTGACCAGCCAGATAAGGCATGCAAGCCCGTCCCACACCGGTACCAACGGCATCTTCATCCAAACGCCGCGCTGTCTGAGCCCCCACGCACCAACCACTGCGGTCAGCGCGGTACGAAAAACCAGATAGCCGCCCAAATAGCATGCGGCGATTCCGAAGGTAGGACGCACTGCAACGGCCAGGAGTGCCCACGGCAGTCCAAGAGTAAAAATCAGGCCGAAATGTCCCCATGGGCGCATATGACGCATCACCGTGATCCAGCGCAAGCGTTTATGGAACAATTCTCTCAACGACTGATAATCCGGCACCGTCGATATTGAGTATGGGAGGAGCGCGACCTCGTAGCCCTGGTCGGCGATCAACCGCCCCACCAGCAGGTCATCCGCCGGACGGTTCTCAAGGAAGGCATAACCACCAAAAGCCTGCAGCCGGGTGCGTGTTGTGCCGATCGTAGGACCCAGCGCAAATTTCACTCCATCCAGCTGTTTTGCCACCAGGATCCCCGGATAGAAGTCTGAAAGCATCCCCACGTCTTGTAAGTGCTGAACCCAGGTCGTGTCCTCGGTAGGGACATAAAAGCAAGTAACAGCCCCAATCTTAGGATTTGCCAGCGGCGCAACTATTTTGTGCAGATAGTTTGAATTCACCCGTACATCGCTGTCACAGATGACGAGGTATTCGTGCGAGGCTTCATCCACGAGTCGGACCAGTTTGGCCACTTTGTCGTTCGCAGCCTCGCGGCCTGACCCGATCAGAATGCGAATCCGACGTTCCGGAAACTCGCGAATAAGCTGTTCTAACAGCGGGAACACGGGATCGTTCGTATCTCCGACGCAAAATAAAATCTCATAATTCGGGTAATTTTGCCGGCAAAAGCTGGCAAAGTTCTCATAAGCATCTGGATCAAGCCCGCGTACCGGCTTCAAAATGCTCACTGGCGGCTCGAACCCGCTCTTCTCGTCGGCTTCAGCGCGCGCTGCCAGAAAAAAACGCACGCAGCTGAAGAGCGCAATGGTGTAGTAAATGGAAGGGATGGCAGCAATTCCGAGAAAGAGATTTCGCATCAGGACGGTCGTCATCATACCTCAACGGAGGGCAGTCCACTTATTCTCTAGGAGACGCCATCCGGAAGCAAGAAGCGTCCACTCCCCTCACTGGGTAACACCGCCGATGGGGCTCCTTGAATCTTGGGCCAGCCATGGTGCAGCCCAAAATTGAGCTATCGGTGCTATGCCAATTCGCGGTAGTTCAGCAGGACCACGCCGACCAGGGCCAGGGACAGCGGCCAGACGTAGCTGGCGATGGTGGCCATTCGGCTTTCGCCTAAACGCAGTTCCAGCCATCTGCCACAACCTGCCGTCATACCAAGCAGCGCGATCGGGGTGTGGCTCATCTCCGCAATCAGCGCCTCTTTCACATCCCTGGCAGAATGTTCGTGTGTCAGCAACATCGCAGCGCCGAGGGCACACATTGCAGGAAAAACATAAGTGGCCCACTTCGCCCTCAACTTGCCTGCCTGCACCGCGCATTCGAAGGCTGCGAAAACCACGATCAAAAGTGCCCCGAAACGATGTTGCAGTACGTCTGGCGCGACAAAGCTCTCCCAAAAGGGACGCGGCCCAAGGGGCCAGTTTTCCGGGTCGGCGCGCAGCACGATGAAGACGGCTAAACCGGCAAAGCTCAGCGGCCAAAAGCGAGCCCAGCGCATGGTAGGGTGCCGGCTGAGCAGCGCCAACAGCCCTGCGATGAGCACAATCAGCCCTGCCCAGTGATGGTTGTATTCTGACCATGCTCTGTCGGTATCATCACTCCCGACAGTAGCGACAAACTGCCCGTCCTTGACGGCCTCTTCGAGTGAGCTTGGAGGGGCCAGCGCAGCCAAAGGCGGACTGCTCATACGCGGCGGTTCCGGATGCATGCGTACGTAGATCTCGTGAGATGTAAGCCTCTCCTGAGATGTGACATCGACCGCAGGCGCCTGAGCTGTCAGGGAAGCCGCCGTCAATATTACGAGAAATCCCAGACAAATCTCTGCTTCGGCGACCCGGCGCAGCCGCGCCAGCAAGGGTTCAGGATCGCTGGCCAGCCGCCGTACAAGGAACCAATTCCCGGCGCCGAGCGCAATCATCGTCAAAAAAAGCCAAATCTTGGCAACCAGCATAACGCCATACGCAGTGGTATAGAGCCCGCTCCACGTTCCTACATAGAACTTAGCCATGCCCACTCCGGCCAACATTAGCGTCGCCGCGCCCAGCAACGCCATGCGGGAGTAACGCTCGGTCAAACGCCGCGCCTCGTCCACGTTCTCGACCCGGCCCAGGGAAATCCACAGATAGGGCATTGCGCCAACCCAGGCGGCTGTTCCCAGGTGATGTGCGGCCGTCAGAACCGCCAACAGGCCACGGTAATCTATGCGCGCCGCCGCATGGCTGATGGAGACCGTAGAGGCCAGCATCAGCAGGCTTAACGGGAGCATAGCCGCCGTTGCTGCGCTGCTCTTAAGGCGTGCGCATATCCAGAGTCCAATCGCAAACAGGATCGCGAGAGAGTCTGCGCGGAAGAAGCTTGTGGTGGTCACATCTTTGAGCGTCAAATCAGAGCCGCTCAATAGCAGGGCGCCAGATACCAAAACCATGACAACTTCGGTGGCCACCAACGCAAAGGCGGCCATCCGGATACCCCGGTGACAAGCGTTCTCGACGGTCGCGCTCGCCTTCGCCGGTCGCACTGCAACCAGAAGATATGCAACGCCTCCCAGCAGCAGCGCCTCGAAGGCCAGCATTGCCGCACGCAGCACAACAGTCAGCAGATCCAAATCGCGTACGAACCAAATCATGATTGTTCTCAGGCTTTACTTTACCTGGAAGGGGACCTTGCCACGAGTGATGTGTCCATCCTCGGCCAGGACCTGCCAGCGCAGCACATACGCTCCCTTGACAAGCCCGGTCAACTTGGCAGACAGCACCCCGGGTGAGGGTTGACTCTCGATGGCGACTTTCTCCACTTTGCCGTCAGGGTCGAGCAACGTCAGGCTCGAGTGCTCCTGATCGATCCTTGAACTGTATTTGAGGAGGACGGCAACTTCCGGACCCGAGATGGTGCTGTTCACTGCCGGCTGAGAGTTCACCAACACGGCGTGCGCTAACGCCACTCGGGGAGCAAACAGTGCAATACCGCAAGCAACAACGATAGCGGCCGCAAACCCAGGCCTAAATGTCCAACTATTCCTACACATATTCAAGTCCGCTTCTCCTTGAGCAAATGAGTCACCATGAGCAGGACGCCTTCCGCTGAAGATTACCCACACTAAGATACCACCGTATAAGCTATATAAAACGCAATCACGGAGCCAGGTAGAACGTACGAAGGTCGCGGTCCAGTTGACGATCTTGACGGCCGGAGTCGCCACCGCAAGAGCACTTCTACAGAGCCGTTTGAAACCATTGGTTGTCGCAGGCCTCTCGGTTCGGGGCATTCTGAGGGCACGCCAGGGTGTGCGTGGAGGTTTGATGGGACTCATAATTCGGGACTTGCGCTATGCGGTACGCCAATTGCGCACATCGCCAGTATTCGCGCTCACTGCGGTGCTCACGCTGGCCTTCGGCATCGGTGCCACCACTGCCATTTTCTCCATCGTCGAGGGTGTATTGTTACGGCCCTTGCCATTTCCCAATCAGGCGAGGCTGGTCATACTTGGCGATATCGTCGAAGGCGTGCACCATAGCGGGGGAGACGCGCCAGGTGTTACGGCGCCCGGGATTCGCACCTATATCCGCGACACCCGCGCCTTCTCTGACCTAGGCGGTTACCAGCCATCTACCTATGAACTCTCCGGCCTGGGCGAGCCGGGGCAGATCAATGCCGCGCGGCTCACCGCAAGCGTATTTCCTGTGCTCGGCGTATCGCCCCTGATGGGCCGTGCCTTTACCCAGCAGGAAGATGAAGGCAGCCAACAGGTGGTGGTCCTCAGCTATCAAACCTGGCGCGGCCGGTTCCACGGCGACACCGGGATACTGGGCAGGAAGATTCTCCTCGACCGCAAACCTTACGAGATTATTGGGGTCATGCCGCGCGAATTCGAGTTTCCTCTGGTTCCAGGCCAGTTGAACCGTAGCGAGCTTTGGGTACCGATGAGCTTCACCCAGGCTGAACTGGTGCAAGGCGCGGGAAACTGGGGCTACTCCCTGGTTGGGCGGCTGAAGCCTGGTGTCACCCCCGCACAGGCTCAGCAGGATGCGGTTGGAGCGGCGCAGGAGATCATGCGTAATTTTCCGCCGGCACTTTCCAGCCGCCGCATTCACCCAGCGGTGCAGCCACTCGATGAGACTACGGTAGCGGAGGCCCGACCGCTGGTCAGCACGCTCCTTCTTGCTGTCGTCGTGGTTCTCTTTATTGCCTGCGCCAATCTCGCCGGGTTGTTGCTGGTGCGGGTCATCCGCCGCCGCCGCGAGATCTCCGTGCGCCTAGCGTTGGGCGCCAGCGGAGCGGCTATCCTACGCCAATCCCTTGTCGAGGCGCTGCTGCTCAGTATCGCCGGCGGAATGCTGGGGCTGATACTGGCAGCAATTGCCATGCGTGTGGGTGTCAGCTTTCTTCCGGAAACACTGCCCCGCGTCAGCTCCATCGGACTTGACTGGCATGTGGTGGCCTTCGCGCTCGGACTGGCTGTGCTTACCGGCCTGCTCTGCGGGCTGATTCCTGCTTTTGCCGCTTCGCGCACCGGAGTAAATGAAGCCCTGAAGGAAGGTGGACGCACCGGCACTGCCGGGGGCGGGCATGCACGTCTGCGCTCCGCTCTGGTGGTTGCGGAACTCGCGGTTGCTCTGTTGCTGCTGACCGCCTCCGGCCTGCTTCTACGCAGCTTTGAGAAAATGCGCTCAGTGGGCCTCGGCTTTCAGGTTGATCACACGCTGACTGCCACCTATAGCCTGCCGCGGCAGCAATACTCGACCCAGGCCGCCATTGACGCGTTCAACTTAACCATGCGTACGAAGCTGGAGCAGTTGCCGGGCGTGCAGGCGGTCGGCGTCACCTCGCTGCTGCCAGCAGCAGGAGTGCAGTATTTGGCCACCTTCACTCCCGAAGGCTACGTTCCTCCCAAGGGCGCGGGCTTGAATCTGGCATGGATACCCCAGGTGATGGGCAACTACTTTCAGGCCCAAGGTATTTCGATCATTCGCGGTCGCGACTTCACTCCAGCCGATCGCGAAGGTGCTCCGTTGGTGGTCATAGTCAACCGAACCTTGGCCGAGCACTACTGGCCTGGACAGGACCCTATCGGCAAACGCCTGCATCGTGGCCCGACGGAGGCAGCTTTACCCTGGCTGACAGTAGTGGGAGAAATTGACGGCGTAAAACAGCTTGCCGATGCGCCTACAGAAGAGCAGTTCTACACTCCCTTTAGCCAAGGCAAAGCTGATGTCGGATCTTTTGCGCCTCCCGGCATGCTCACTGGCACTGGCGGCTCCATCGTGCTGCGCGGCCAAATGCCACCCGAGCAGATGGCGGACTCTCTCCGCGCCGTTGTCCACTCTATCGACCCTCAGCTGCCGCTCACCCAAGTGGAATCTATGGGTCATGTGATCGAGGAAGGCCGGGCATCGCGCCGCTTCAATACCGCGCTCATCTCCGCGTTTGCGGCTGCGGCCGTGTTGCTGGCGCTGATCGGCATCTACAGCGTCATCGCGTTTTCCACCGCGTTGCGCAGTCAGGAGATGGCCATTCGTCTGGCGCTCGGTTCGCAGCGCTCCAGCGTCATGCGGCTGATTCTCGTTTCCGGCGCGAAACTCGGGCTGGCCGGCTGCGGCATCGGCGTCATCGCTGCTATCTTTGCCACACGTCTGCTGCGCTCACTCCTCTTCCAGGTCGATGCGCTGGACCCGGTCATCCTTGTGCTTGCAGCCGTCTCCATCTTTCTGCTTGCACTGGCGGCCTCCGTTATCCCCGCCCGGCGTGCTGCCTTCATAGAACCCGTGGAGGCGCTTCGAACGGAGTAGCCGGCGATTCTGCGTCCGATCGAGTCACACCTCAAGATAATCTGGGCGCATCCGGAACTAATGCTGTCCGTTAAGATGGACAGGTGTGGCCTGGGGGGCCAATACCGAATGCCGGAGGTGGAAATTTCGCATCGTTTTGCCGGACCGAACGCGACGCTGATAGGAAAGCCGGGCGGTTTGCGTGAACTAACAACTCCCGCCATGGTTTTGAATCTGGATGCCTTTGAACGAAACATTAACGCCTATCAGCAACAAATAAACCTCTGCGGACTGCAGGCACGTCCTCACGCCAAGAGTCATAAATGCGCAGAGATCGCGCGGCGGCAGATAGCTGCGGGAGCTGTTGGTGTTTGCACCGCTTCTCTCCATGAGGCGGAGGCATTGGTGGGGCAGGGAATCAACAATGTCCTCATCACATCACCGGTGATAGGAGCGGGCAAGCTGGATCGCCTGTTGCAATTGGTGAAACGTGACGTTTCGATTGCGGTAGTTGTGGATGACCAGGAACACGCGGCATGGATGGCAGCCGCGTCGCATCGCTCTGGGCACGTTCTTGATGTACTGATCGATGTGGATCTCGGCATGGGTAGAACCGGCGTCGGCGACATCGATTCTCTACTTCGACTGGTAAACGCGGTTTGTGATGCGGAGGGAATGTCGTATCGCGGAATCCAGGCGTACTCAGGACAGGTGCAGCATATCGAGGATTTCGCAGCGCGAGATCAAGTCTATACAAGACAGCTACGCTTCCTCTCGGAATTGCTCGCAGCATTAGACAAGCGCGGGCTGAAACCCTTCACTGTAAGCGGCGGAGGTACGGGCACGCTGGCCCTCGATTGTCGGGAACGCATCCTGACAGAGCACCAGGCGGGCAGCTACATCTTTATGGATGTGGAATACGAGGCTGTTACCTTACGGGCGAACGACGCGGATGCCGCTTTCGCCACGTCGTTGTTCCTCCACAGTGCGGTGGTCAGCAAGAACGTGCCAGGCAAGGCAACGATCGATGCGGGATTGAAAAGCTTTGCTACAGACGGGCCTCTGCCGCATGTGAGCGCAGGGGCGCCTGCGGGAACAACCTATGCATTTTTCGGAGATGAGCACGGCCGTCTCACCTTTCCAACTCCGACTCATTACTTGCCACTTGGCAGTATTGTCGCGCTGGTAACGCCCCATTGCGATCCCACCGTAAATCTGCACGACTACTTGCACGTCGTGCGGAACGACACGATCGTCGACATATGGCAGATAGATGCGCGTGGAGTGCTATAGGCCAAAACTCTCCGTTGTGCTGCGATTCTCCGTCCTCACCGATGCTGAACGAACGCACAGACATCCGGCTTTTCCTGAATATCAATCCTGAGAAGCAGGTCCAACTACTGGGCTGTAGGCTTTAAAGCCGGCATTCGTCATGCCTCGTTGCGCCTCAGGGTTTTTCATAAAAGTCTCCCACACGAAAGCGGTACGCATATTTTCAGCCATGAGCATGGTGATTCCGGCGTCAATGCCGACGATGTCATGGTCATACCAATTTTTTAATGGATTGAAAGCATCGATAAAGCCGTAGCGGCTCCAGGTCTGCGGGTAACGATTTCTGATATTTTTGAGGACCCGCATCGTGGCCTCCGGCAGAAATGGCAACGAGCCTCCAGCGGCTGCGGGGACCACGGTTCCATCGATCGGGCCCATGGCCGGCGGACCGCCCCAGATCACGTAACCGTTGTCGGAATCTGACGCAGTGATGCCCCAGAGATCATCGCTGTAATCTGGAAAGTTTCCGCCCAGTTCCACGCAGAAGCGGCGGTGCACCTCGGTGGCGATAGTCGAGTTCTGAAAATAATCCGCGTACTTGTCGCGCTTATGCCGGAAGTCGAACCAGGCCTGAGAGTACTGATGCACAAAGAGCGGCGCAAACGAGCCAATGTAGCGCAGTCCGTCATACTCGAAGGTTGTCCGTTTCCATGCTAACCACGCTTCAGGCCGCAGAGGATGAGAAGAAGAACCCATTCCGAGCAGATAGATCATCATCAATTCGCTGTAGTAATCCCACTTGGAAGACAGGAATCCG
>Ga0207114_1213_pt1 | contig 13126 bp, 9 predicted proteins | sample Alteio_BWMinHeat_70_FD_153560 | JGI IMG/M metagenome (GOLD analysis project Ga0207114, IMG submission 153560) | Enriched cells from forest soil in Barre Woods Harvard Forest LTER site, Petersham, Massachusetts, United States -... | ecosystem: Environmental > Terrestrial > Soil > Temperate forest >... | reverse complement strand
CCGGACCAATGCCGATGCCGACAGCGACCTGGCTATGAGCAAATGCCGCAGGAATCGTAAGAACCATGAGCAAAGCAAGTGAACGCAAAATGCGCAATGTAAACCTCCCCGTCTGAAGCTGTCGTCCAGCGTTCAGGATCGACCAGCTGACGTGGCCTCCGGCATCTGTGAATTTGGAAGCCTCACTATTTGAAACACCGAGCAGGGGAAAAGTTGCGGGAAGCATAGAGGTTAGACAATTTTGATTGATTCGACAAGGCCTACCTTTTTCTGTGCATGCCCGTCAAAAAAATGCATCTTGTCCAAAAAAGTGGGAATTGCTCTAACCTCTTGCATCTTCAGACAATTTTCGCGTCTTCAGCCAAGAAATTATGGCATAACAGCGGCGCGTTGCATGAGAATGGCATTTTTGCGCGCTTCTACAGCCGCCACATCCTGGTTGGCCGCTGGTTGAAGCTGCGGGCCCTCGTAGCGTTGGTAGGAGGCAGCCATTTGATCCTTATTCTTTCCGCCCAACGTAACAAATTCAATGGATTGAATCGGGCCGGGAATTCTGGCTCCGAACCAGTGCGGATCTTCGCGCAGCGACCAGGTTACGAGCGACAGCACAGAGCCATCGGGATAGGCCGCATGATTGCCTGAACGTGCGCTCTCGACGGCAAGATCGTTACCGTAAAGAGCCGACATGGTTTGGTGAGGTGGATCGATGCCGGTCGCGATGATCTTCCACTGGAAGGGGTTGAAGGGCAATCTGGCGGCAGCGATCGTCGCCGATTCATTGAAGAGGTCCGTGTCCGCCGGGCTGCGATGCGAGCATCCGGGAAGTGCGATCAGAATCAGCGCCGCCCCCAGGCTATAGATAATTTTCATGGCTCACCGCTCTGCCCGAATGGGCATCGTGTAGACAAAATCGTTGTCGCGCACAGGCAGATGGCAGCCCACACACTCACTCGTGAATCCAGCGTCCTTGCCATAGGGCTTCAGGTCGGTGCCTCGCCAGCGGCCCCATCCCCACCCGGCGGTCGATGCATATTTGGTCTTGTCCTTGACCATGAATTCGACCTGGATAAAGCGTCCCGGACGAACTGCGCCCTGATCGTCTGCAAGCTGCTCCCATGCGACTTTCGCGAAGGCTGCGCCGTCGGGCCAGGGTCGAATCTGCTTCGTCTCGATGGCGTGAATGGCGATGTCGTTTCCAAGAATGGCGCGCATGGTGTGGTTATCGCCGCGGTCGGTGACGCTGACGGTCTTCCAGTTCTTGTAATCCGGAAAGAAAGCAAGCCCGTTGAGTGTGGGCTGCACCGCAGGCGCGGGACCAGTCGATGCGGTCCAGATGTGGAACTGCGCGTCGCTGGACGCAGCCTGTTCGGTCGTCGCTGCGGGAGACTGACGAAATGGATCAAGGTAGTTTTTGAGAATGGCCAGTTGCTCTGGCGTGACAGTGGAGTCTGGATGAACCTGTCGGTATCTGGGCAGAGGCATCGCTCCTAGTTGAATCTGGTTGACGGCCTCGAACAACATTGCCCTCTGGGCCGCGGGCGGAAGTTTGCCGATTTCAGAGAAATTGAGATGAGAGCGAGCGGTTTTTACATCATAGGCGACGAGCCAGTACGCGGGCACGATCCGATCGAACCACGGCAGAGCCGTTTCGTTCGAGTGACAGTTGTAACAGGAGTTCCTGAGTATCTGATGCACCTCAGGGGGCACCTGAATTTCAGCGGTTACCGGCGGATTGTTCAGTGTCGGTCGGATAAACTGGATGCCCAAAATGACAAGACCACCGATGATTACGATCTTCATCAGGAATTTCATGTGCTGTATAGATCATGAGTGCCTTGCGAAAGTTCCACTTAGAATGTCATTTTTTTGTTACTGGAGATTTCCGCAGCAGGTTAGTTCGAAATCGATACATGGCCGGAGGGCCTTTGTTTGTGCCTTGAAGCAAGCTCATGGAAGTGCTTCAATTCCCGTGAGGCCAGGAGATGATCCGAATAAATTACTTCGCGATAGCTCTTCTAGTTGTCGTGGCGTTCATCGCGAGCTCCGTGTGGTATAGCCCTCTGATGTTCGGCCGGGAATTTACGGAACTGAGCGCCGTCAGCGCCAGCGCCCATCCGAATTGGCTGAAAATAGTATGCGAACTTATTCGTACTTTCGTTCTTGCCTATGTGATTACGCGTCTCGTATTACTACTTAACGTAGCGAACTCAAAGGGTGCGCTGCGCCTGGGAATCTGGTTGTGGATTGGATTTCCGGTCATCCTGCTTACGGGCTCAATACTGTGGCAAAATGTTCCGTGGATGCTGGCTGCAATCCACGCCGGTGACTGGCTGATAAAGGTTCTCTTGTTTACGGGTACAGCTGGCTGGTGGGGCAAGGATCGACGCGGCCATGCACCTGTCCAGACTGCGGATTCAAACTGACGCATTCCCCGGATTCCTGTAGAGGGACGCGAAACATTCTGGGCACGGCGGGTCTGATTGGAGGGACAAGATGGGACTGCAGGACGTCAGCGGCAGATTCAAGTTTCGCAGCTGGACCCAGGGCGACTATTCCTATAAGCAGGCCGAGGGCGAACTAGGCGTCCCTGGACAGGTCATGAAGCATCGGGATGAGGATGCGCAGGATGAGCTGAGCGCTGACTCCGGCGAACATGCCGGCCATCTCATCGCGATCCAGTTTGGCGCACCCGGTGGCATCGAAAACATGGGCCTCCAGAATCCCAACATGAATACCTATGCGCCGCGGCGTTTACAGGAGGCGTTGCGCGGCAACGGTGCTTCATACTACAAGCTGGAACTGGACTGGAAGAAAAAGCTGAAGGCCGGCTACCGCATCTCTGTCGTCATCCGGGATAAGTACCATCTGGGCGAGAATCGCCCCTTTGTGCGCTGGGTGCAATGGGTGGAGACCACTCCCACGGGTAAGCAGGAAGCTGCGCAAACCCTGGACTTCGGCAACTTCAGCTCGCCGCAATTACGCGATAAGAGTGGCCAGAAGCCAGGTCCAGTTACAAACCACGGCAAGGGCGCAACTGTCATTCCCTTGTTCGGCTCGCGGCGCTGACCTGCAATTAAAATCTCACCTGTAGACAAGACACTGGAGGAAACGTATGCCCGCTCCAATTCCCGGTATCCACCACATTACTGCCATTGCCAGCGATGCCCAGCAGAATGTCGACTTCTATGCTGGAGTTCTCGGTCTTCGCCTGGTCAAGCAGACGGTGAACTTCGACGATCCCGGCACCTATCATCTTTACTTTGGAGACGGCAAAGGGAACCCCGGTACGATTCTGACCTTCTTTCCCTGGAGCCATATTCAGCGTGGACGCCGCGGCACAGGGCAGGCGACTGCGGTCGCATTTTCAGTACCTGCGGAATCGTTCGGCTTCTGGATCGAGCGTCTCACCCGCCACAGCGTGGAATATGACAAGCCGCAGCGGCGTTTCGATGAGCCGGTGCTGTCATTCCGCGACTGGGATGGACTGGCATTGGAGTTAATCGGAGTGACAGGTGCTGAGAATAAGCCTGCATGGGAGGCCAATGGCGTCTCTGCGAAAGAGGCCATTCGCGGCTTTCACACGGTCACTCTCTGCGAAGACGGCATGGAGCGCACTGCTGAGCTTTTGACCAACACCATGGGCGCGAAGAAGGCGAAGGAAGACGGGTCCTATTTTCGTTTTACGCTCGGCGAAGGAACAGATGCTTCCAACGTCGATTTACATTGCACGCCTGAATTTCTGGCTGGCGTGGTGGCTGCCGGAAGCGTGCATCACGTCGCCTGGCGCGTGCCGACGGATGCCGCGCAGGTCGAGTGGCAGACGAAGGTGCGCGAGGCAGGACTGAATGTAACGCCGGTGCTCGACCGGCAATATTTCAAATCCATCTATTTTCGTGAGCCGGGTGGCGTGCTCTTTGAGATTGCTACCGATCTGCCAGGCTTCGCGCGGGACGAACCCGAAAACGCTTTAGGACAGGTGCTTAAGCTGCCACCCTGGCTTGAGAAACACCGTGCGGAAATCGAAGGCGAGCTACCGAAGCTGCACCACCCGAATCTTGTCGGAGACAGAGAGCGATGAGCGCGCTCGAGTCATTTATCTGAGTCCATGGAAGGTTAGTGGCGCCACGGTTCTATGAGCTTTCAGGCACAGCCTCCTTCAAATCGACCGCCGCTAAGTCGCAAACCGTAGCGTTTAGACACTCCTGCATGGATTCGTCCTTCTTCCGGTCGCAAGAATGACGGATCGTCAAATCGATTTTAGTGAAACAGAGGTGCGACTGCCACGTCCATTCATAAATGTCCGGCCCCCAATCGACGATTCCTTCTCCAAAATATTGGGACGGCAGGTCGAGTCTCTGAATTGGCTTGCCAGTTTCAGGCTGGATGGCCAACACCGCCGAGTGGCCCTTGAGTCCTGTTCCCTCGTAAAAGACGCCATCTCGATAAAAGAAGCCTTCGGTATAGCTCTCGGTAGAATGCGGGTACTTAGCAATGACCTTGTAACCGCTCACCTGAGCCGCCACGCAATCGGCGGATTGAAGAGCAACAGCAACGGCCAGGGTTCCTGCAAAACAGTAGAGAAGACGGGCAATGACGCGCATCAGGCCTTAACAGCCCTCTCCCAGGGCGCGGGAACGCGCACCGAGGCCATACCACCAGCTGTTGCCGCCTGAATACCCATCTCGGTGTCTTCAAACACCAGGCAGTCCTCCGGCGCAACCCCGAGTCTTTCGGCTGCCATCAGGAATGCTTCCGGATCGGGCTTGCTCTTCTCGTAATCTCCCGCGCATACCAGCGTGTCGAAACGGTCAAGCAGGTTCAGCGCAGTCAGAGAGGCGATGACAGACTCCCGTGTGCTGCCGGAAACAACAGCAAATGGAATCTTTCCGTGCTGGTCTTCGATATGTTCGAGGACTTCAGGCACTACGGTAAGTTGCGGAAGAATCTCGAAATAGAGCGATTCCTTACGCGTCGCCACAACCTCTACCGGCATCTTCAGGCCATTCCGTTCGTTCAGAGTAGAGATAATCTCAAACACGGGCATGCCACCCCAGGCATAGAAAAGCTTCTCCTCGAATTCGCAATTCCATTCGCCAAGCGTCTTCTTCCATGCAACATAATGAAGCGGCATCGAGTCGGCGATTGTGCCGTCGCAGTCGAACAGATAGGCCTTGAATGATCCTTTGGGCAATTTCAATTTCATCTGGCAGTTGGGTTCCTCATTTTTATTTTAATGGTCTCGACAGCCGCTCCTGAAACGGCACAAGCTGCCAAGAGTGGCAGCTTGTGTGAGTGGCTACATGGTCTTTCGCGTCAGCGTTTTGTGATCTTGCCGCGAATCACCGTGATGGATGCGGCAGGAAGATCGAACTGCGTATCCGCAGTCACCGGCTGCTCCGATTCAACGATCGGCCCATCCGGATCGGCCTTTCCGGGGCCAAAGATTGCCGCAGGCGTGTCGTCTTTTTCGGGACGATGCGCCGTGAAATCCTTGGTGCGGGGATGCCACGCATACTGATCGCGCCCGAAATGCGCAACATGGACTGTACCGGTGAAGTGGCTCTCTGCTTTGGATGCTCCTTCATCAAAGGCAATCTGCACCGCATGTTGGTTGAACTGGTCGCGGTTTACGATCATCAGCGCCCACTCGCCATCGGGACGCTGTAGAGCATACGTCGTCACCAGCGAATGGCCCGCGCCATCGTCCACGACACTGGTGGCGGGGTAGACATGATGTTCCCCATCTCCGGGCCGCACCCATTGTTGAGTGATCATCTGGCTGGCAAAGAACTGCGCAAGACGCTGCTTGATTTTGTAATCGGCATCGACCGTAAACATGCCAAAGGTGCCGGCGGAATCGTTGCAGCCGCGCTCCAGTTGCAGCGGAAGATAGTGAAAGTAATAGACACCGTTTCCACCCGAAGTGAGAAATGTCCCGATGTAATCAGCGAGCCAGACGCCGCTGAAGATGTCCATGTATGTCTCGCTGGTCGATGACGACAAGTTCGACTCCGTAATGAACATCGGCACATTAGCTGGAAGGCCGTCATCACGCCACACCTGCATGATGTGACTCACAAGCGTCGGCTCATCGTAAAGGCTGCTCCAGCTGATCTTGCAGGGGTCATATGGATAGTGCTCGAACGAGAAGAAAGACAAATCGTTCATGCGCTGATGCTTGCGCAGGTAATCGAGAAAGCGTCCAAGCCATGACGTGCGACCCTGAGCATCCGGCCATACATCGATATCTTTGTTCACGCCCTGAAATGCCGGGCCGCCCAGCTTGAGATTCGGATCGACGCGGTGCAGCGCCGTGGCCCATTGCAAATAGAGCACCGCATAATCCTCAGGCAGCATGTATTGGCCATCGGACTCTTCCCCCATTTCCACATACGAAATCGGATATTTGCGCTTCTCGATGTAGCTGATCTCAGCCGCAGCGTTCTCCGGGGTGTCATACAGCATCGCCACCGGAATCATCGCCGGCAGGCCCCGCGTCACACCGCTGTTATAGAAAAAATCAAAACCCGCCTGCGATTCAAAGGTGCTCTCAAGATTCGAAGGGTCATGCCACGGATCGACCGAGGAAGAGATGGTCGCCGTCTGCTCCTGGTCTGGCGTATGGCGAATAAGATCGTGGAATTGTCCATCCGTCGAAGTTGTCCCGAGCGAAAGCTCGCGGATGGCGTAACCCACACAGTTACGTGGATCGGAAGATCCATGCGTATCGCAGGTATTCGACGACGCGGTCATAAGAATACGGATGAAGCGCAATGAGATGGGAGCCGACGCAAGATGGATCGTCGCCGGACCGCCTTTCCCGTCTATGATCTCGGCTGGGGCGAAGGTCTGCCAGACGCCGCGCGTCGGGGCGTGAATCGGGTCTTCTCCCGTCCAGTATTGGACGGAATAATGCGTCGCATACGGCTCAGCCCAGTCGATGCGGATCGTATCGACGAGCTGATTGGCGCTGAGATCGATGATCACCCACTGCGGATGGAGTGAGTCATCTTCTCCCGTAAAGCGCTGCGTCAGATAGGGGTTGCTCTTCCAATACGTCTCAGGATCGCCGTCCGTCAGCCGTGAGAATCCCGTGTTGCCAGTCCCGTCGTTGCGGGTGACGCCGCGATGCGGCAATACGTAACCGTATGAGTGGCGAATCGGCTCACCCAGTTCGGTGGATCCGGTGAAGTATCCCTTGCCGTCCGGGTCGCTCCACGTGCCCTTCGGGTTCCAGTGCCATGCCTGCACTGCCAGCTCCGTATTCTGCCGATAGGTGACCGTCTGCCAGCCGGACGAGAGTGTCGTTGCCAGAGTCTCCGGAACGAAGTCTTTCTCGAAGGCCTCGCGCGGAATGCGATCGACGCCCGCGCCCAGCGTCTGCGTCGGCACAAAGGTGTTGGTCTTATCGGTGGGCGCAATACTGACATGGATGGTCTGGGCGCAGGCAGCAGCCATAGTGCATGCGACAAAGGCGGCGAAAATCGTTCGTTGCAAGCCGTTCACTCCGGAGAATCTTGGAAAGTCTGTGTTCCGTAAGCTTCAAACGTTTTAATAGGACCTGTCAACTCTCTTTTGCGGCCCTGCGGTACATTCGTCAGCAAGAACGTCTTACACTCATCCAGATCCACAAATACATTCCTGTCTGAAGGGGAAGATGCGAAGCAAAATTCTTGTGTTGGCACTTATGGGGTTGGGGGGCCTCGCGGCATTTGCTCAAGGGCCGGGCTCTAACTGGGTTGGGACGTGGTCAGCGTCACCTGTGGGTTCAGTTGTAAATTCGGGGCAGCCCGGGCCCGGCAATTCTACCTACCGCAACATCATGCATATCAGCCTGGGCGGCAGCGCCGTCCGTATCCAGCTAACCAATGAATTCGGCACCGAGCCGCTCGTGGTTGGCGCGGCAAACATCGCCGTCAGCGCAGGCGGCGGATCGATCCAGACTGACTCTGATCATCCGCTCACTTTCAACGGGGGTCCAACTGTCGAGATTCCCGCAGGAGCCTTTGTGGTCAGTGATCCAGTCACGATGAAGGCTGAGCCGCTCACCGATCTGGTGGTAAGCGTATATCTGCCTGAGCAGCAGGTCAAAAATACCAGCTGCCATACAGCCGGGCACTCCACAAATTACGTGTTGAGAGGCAACGCCGTCACCGCTCCCACGGCAGACAACTCCAGCCCAATCACTTCGTGGTGCTTCGTGAAGGGGATCGATGCCAGCACGAACGCTTCCGATCACGCAGCCGCGATTGTGACTCTTGGCGACTCAATTACCGACGGTGCCCTTTCGACGCCCAACGCCAACCGACGCTGGCCCGATGTGCTCGCCGCTCGCCTGCAGGCAGACAAACGGACCTCCCATATCGGCGTTCTCAATCAGGGCATCGGCGGTAATCGTCTTCTGCATGATGGCTACGGCCCTAGCGCACTCGCCCGCTTTGATCGCGATGTGATCGCACAGAGCGGCGTGAAATATCTCATCATCGTTGAGGGGATCAACGACATTGGCCGTCTGGCCAACCCGCACGAGCAAGGAGACAACATTACGGCCGACGACTTGATCTTTGGCCTTTCACAGCTGGTAACACGAGCGCATCAGCACGGCATCAAGGTCTTCGGCGCAACGCTCACGCCATATATGCACACCGGCTATTCGTCAGCCGCCGGCGAACAGGTTCGCCAAACATATAACCAATGGATCAGGACGAGCGGCGTCTTTGACGCTGTGATTGATTTCGACAAGATCACACAGGATCCGGCCCATCCTGAAAGCTTTCTGCCTGCCTACGACTCCGGAGACAATCTTCACCCGAAGGATGCTGGATACAAAGCGATGGGAGATGCGATTGATCTTTCACTGTTTCACTAAAATCGATTTGACGATCCGTCATTCTTGCGACCGGAAGAAGGACGAATCCATGCAGGAGTGTCTAAACGCTACGGTTTGCGACTTAGCGGCGGTCGATTTGAAGGAGGCTGTGCCTGAAAGCTCATAGAACCGTGGCGCCACTAACCTTCCATGGACTCAGATAAATGACTCGAGCGCGCTCATCGCTCTCTGTCTCCGACAAGATTCGGGTGGTGCAGCTTCGGTAGCTCGCCTTCGATTTCCGCACGGTGTTTCTCAAGCCAGGGTGGCAGCTTAAGCACCTGTCCTAAAGCGTTTTCGGGTTCGTCCCGCGCGAAGCCTGGCAGATCGGTAGCAATCTCAAAGAGCACGCCACCCGGCTCACGAAAATAGATGGATTTGAAATATTGCCGGTCGAGCACCGGCGTTACATTCAGTCCTGCCTCGCGCACCTTCGTCTGCCACTCGACCTGCGCGGCATCCGTCGGCACGCGCCAGGCGACGTGATGCACGCTTCCGGCAGCCACCACGCCAGCCAGAAATTCAGGCGTGCAATGTAAATCGACGTTGGAAGCATCTGTTCCTTCGCCGAGCGTAAAACGAAAATAGGACCCGTCTTCCTTCGCCTTCTTCGCGCCCATGGTGTTGGTCAAAAGCTCAGCAGTGCGCTCCATGCCGTCTTCGCAGAGAGTGACCGTGTGAAAGCCGCGAATGGCCTCTTTCGCAGAGACGCCATTGGCCTCCCATGCAGGCTTATTCTCAGCACCTGTCACTCCGATTAACTCCAATGCCAGTCCATCCCAGTCGCGGAATGACAGCACCGGCTCATCGAAACGCCGCTGCGGCTTGTCATATTCCACGCTGTGGCGGGTGAGACGCTCGATCCAGAAGCCGAACGATTCCGCAGGTACTGAAAATGCGACCGCAGTCGCCTGCCCTGTGCCGCGGCGTCCACGCTGAATATGGCTCCAGGGAAAGAAGGTCAGAATCGTACCGGGGTTCCCTTTGCCGTCTCCAAAGTAAAGATGATAGGTGCCGGGATCGTCGAAGTTCACCGTCTGCTTGACCAGGCGAAGACCGAGAACTCCAGCATAGAAGTCGACATTCTGCTGGGCATCGCTGGCAATGGCAGTAATGTGGTGGATACCGGGAATTGGAGCGGGCATACGTTTCCTCCAGTGTCTTGTCTACAGGTGAGATTTTAATTGCAGGTCAGCGCCGCGAGCCGAACAAGGGAATGACAGTTGCGCCCTTGCCGTGGTTTGTAACTGGACCTGGCTTCTGGCCACTCTTATCGCGTAATTGCGGCGAGCTGAAGTTGCCGAAGTCCAGGGTTTGCGCAGCTTCCTGCTTACCCGTGGGAGTGGTCTCCACCCATTGCACCCAGCGCACAAAGGGGCGATTCTCGCCCAGATGGTACTTATCCCGGATGACGACAGAGATGCGGTAGCCGGCCTTCAGCTTTTTCTTCCAGTCCAGTTCCAGCTTGTAGTATGAAGCACCGTTGCCGCGCAACGCCTCCTGTAAACGCCGCGGCGCATAGGTATTCATGTTGGGATTCTGGAGGCCCATGTTTTCGATGCCACCGGGTGCGCCAAACTGGATCGCGATGAGATGGCCGGCATGTTCGCCGGAGTCAGCGCTCAGCTCATCCTGCGCATCCTCATCCCGATGCTTCATGACCTGTCCAGGGACGCCTAGTTCGCCCTCGGCCTGCTTATAGGAATAGTCGCCCTGGGTCCAGCTGCGAAACTTGAATCTGCCGCTGACGTCCTGCAGTCCCATCTTGTCCCTCCAATCAGACCCGCCGTGCCCAGAATGTTTCGCGTCCCTCTACAGGAATCCGGGGAATGCGTCAGTTTGAATCCGCAGTCTGGACAGGTGCATGGCCGCGTCGATCCTTGCCCCACCAGCCAGCTGTACCCGTAAACAAGAGAACCTTTATCAGCCAGTCACCGGCGTGGATTGCAGCCAGCATCCACGGAACATTTTGCCACAGTATTGAGCCCGTAAGCAGGATGACCGGAAATCCAATCCACAACCAGATTCCCAGGCGCAGCGCACCCTTTGAGTTCGCTACGTTAAGTAGTAATACGAGACGCGTAATCACATAGGCAAGAACGAAAGTACGAATAAGTTCGCATACTATTTTCAGCCAATTCGGATGGGCGCTGGCGCTGACGGCGCTCAGTTCCGTAAATTCCCGGCCGAACATCAGAGGGCTATACCACACGGAGCTCGCGATGAACGCCACGACAACTAGAAGAGCTATCGCGAAGTAATTTATTCGGATCATCTCCTGGCCTCACGGGAATTGAAGCACTTCCATGAGCTTGCTTCAAGGCACAAACAAAGGCCCTCCGGCCATGTATCGATTTCGAACTAACCTGCTGCGGAAATCTCCAGTAACAAAAAAATGACATTCTAAGTGGAACTTTCGCAAGGCACTCATGATCTATACAGCACATGAAATTCCTGATGAAGATCGTAATCATCGGTGGTCTTGTCATTTTGGGCATCCAGTTTATCCGACCGACACTGAACAATCCGCCGGTAACCGCTGAAATTCAGGTGCCCCCTGAGGTGCATCAGATACTCAGGAACTCCTGTTACAACTGTCACTCGAACGAAACGGCTCTGCCGTGGTTCGATCGGATCGTGCCCGCGTACTGGCTCGTCGCCTATGATGTAAAAACCGCTCGCTCTCATCTCAATTTCTCTGAAATCGGCAAACTTCCGCCCGCGGCCCAGAGGGCAATGTTGTTCGAGGCCGTCAACCAGATTCAACTAGGAGCGATGCCTCTGCCCAGATACCGACAGGTTCATCCAGACTCCACTGTCACGCCAGAGCAACTGGCCATTCTCAAAAACTACCTTGATCCATTTCGTCAGTCTCCCGCAGCGACGACCGAACAGGCTGCGTCCAGCGACGCGCAGTTCCACATCTGGACCGCATCGACTGGTCCCGCGCCTGCGGTGCAGCCCACACTCAACGGGCTTGCTTTCTTTCCGGATTACAAGAACTGGAAGACCGTCAGCGTCACCGACCGCGGCGATAACCACACCATGCGCGCCATTCTTGGAAACGACATCGCCATTCACGCCATCGAGACGAAGCAGATTCGACCCTGGCCCGACGGCGCAGCCTTCGCGAAAGTCGCATGGGAGCAGCTTGCAGACGATCAGGGCGCAGTTCGTCCGGGACGCTTTATCCAGGTCGAATTCATGGTCAAGGACAAGACCAAATATGCATCGACCGCCGGGTGGGGATGGGGCCGCTGGCGAGGCACCGACCTGAAGCCCTATGGCAAGGACGCTGGATTCACGAGTGAGTGTGTGGGCTGCCATCTGCCTGTGCGCGACAACGATTTTGTCTACACGATGCCCATTCGGGCAGAGCGGTGAGCCATGAAAATTATCTATAGCCTGGGGGCGGCGCTGATTCTGATCGCACTTCCCGGATGCTCGCATCGCAGCCCGGCGGACACGGACCTCTTCAATGAATCGGCGACGATCGCTGCCGCCAGATTGCCCTTCAACCCCTTCCAGTGGAAGATCATCGCGACCGGCATCGATCCACCTCACCAAACCATGTCGGCTCTTTACGGTAACGATCTTGCCGTCGAGAGCGCACGTTCAGGCAATCATGCGGCCTATCCCGATGGCTCTGTGCTGTCGCTCGTAACCTGGTCGCTGCGCGAAGATCCGCACTGGTTCGGAGCCAGAATTCCCGGCCCGATTCAATCCATTGAATTTGTTACGTTGGGCGGAAAGAATAAGGATCAAATGGCTGCCTCCTACCAACGCTACGAGGGCCCGCAGCTTCAACCAGCGGCCAACCAGGATGTGGCGGCTGTAGAAGCGCGCAAAAATGCCATTCTCATGCAACGCGCCGCTGTTATGCCATAATTTCTTGGCTGAAGACGCGAAAATTGTCTGAAGATGCAAGAGGTTAGAGCAATTCCCACTTTTTTGGACAAGATGCATTTTTTTGACGGGCATGCACAGAAAAAGGTAGGCCTTGTCGAATCAATCAAAATTGTCTAACCTCTATGCTTCCCGCAACTTTTCCCCTGCTCGGTGTTTCAAATAGTGAGGCTTCCAAATTCACAGATGCCGGAGGCCACGTCAGCTGGTCGATCCTGAACGCTGGACGACAGCTTCAGACGGGGAGGTTTACATTGCGCATTTTGCGTTCACTTGCTTTGCTCATGGTTCTTACGATTCCTGCGGCATTTGCTCATAGCCAGGTCGCTGTCGGCATCGGCATTGGTCCGG
>Ga0207114_1069_pt1 | contig 13130 bp, 13 predicted proteins | sample Alteio_BWMinHeat_70_FD_153560 | JGI IMG/M metagenome (GOLD analysis project Ga0207114, IMG submission 153560) | Enriched cells from forest soil in Barre Woods Harvard Forest LTER site, Petersham, Massachusetts, United States -... | ecosystem: Environmental > Terrestrial > Soil > Temperate forest >... | reverse complement strand
GCTGGATGGGATTGGCTTACTAACCGGTTGGCGAATTCCTTTCACCTCAGTGGAGATCGGCGTCGGCTATCCCATGTTTCGCTTTATCATTTCCCCTATTAAGCGGGAACTAGCGGAATATCGAGCGGATCGAGCCAAGGACATTATGCAAAAACTGGAAAACGATCCCGAGTTCGCCGATGCCAATCGGCCACGCAATGTCCGATTCTCCTTCAATCGGGCGCAGTTGGCGAGGGTTCTGCAAGGGGAGAATGCAAACCAACTTCCCCCTCTTCCGCCAGAAGATCAACCGGTTCCTTTTGCGGACTTGGTCGGGCGTGCCCAGTTTCAGACCGCCGCGGCATTCGATGCCATGTATGCCCACCGCTGGAAAGAGCTCAACTCGATCACGCAGGGACTTCAGGCGACCGTGGATCGACTCCCCGACTCCGAGAAACTACCCGATGAATTTCAGGACGAAACCAAATTAAGGAGTTGGTCCCAGGACTTATCTCAAAGTGTCCAGGAGTTAACCGTGCAAGCCGACCGCGAGAAAGCGGATAAAGCGGAGTCGGCGTTACGCGAAATCCAAAAACTGCTGGGCCATCGAGGCTTGGTATCGATGCCGGTGCTCATCGATGAACCGATGCGGTTTTTTGCCACCATTAGCCAAGCTGAGGCCGAGGTGAACCAGACCAACGATCCGGTTTCCTTGAGCGTCATGGAAGGCTTCATGGGGTACTTCAAGGTGGCGCTGATGTGTGGCCTGGTGTTAGGCAGTCCTTGGATCTTTTTTCAGATTTGGTCATTTATTGCCGTCGGTCTTTACCCGAACGAAAAACGGTTGGTGAATGTTTACCTTCCGTTCAGTGTTGCTTTGTTTGTCATCGGAGCGTTAGCGTGCCAGTTCTTCGTGATACCTAAGGCGGTGGGCGCCCTTCTTTGGTTCAACAAATGGCTAGGGATGGCGCCTCAGCTCCGCTTCAATGAATGGCTCAGCTTTGCCATCCTGATGCCGCTGGTATTTGGCATCTCGTTCCAGCTCCCCTTGGTCATGATGTTCCTGGAGCGCATCGGCGTCACGACGGTGCAAATGTATTTGAGCTACTGGAAGATCGCCTTCTTCCTCATTCACGTGCTGGCTGCTTTCCTCATGCCGACGCCCGACATCGTCAGTATGGAAATGTTGGCCGTACCGCTGTTTGGGCTTTACGGCTTGGGGATTCTCCTTTGCAAATTGAATCCGGGGAGCACAGAAAGCGAGGAGGAAACATCGGCAGCCGAGCAGATGGTGGAGGTCTGAGTTAAGAGTGAGTGGTGAGTAGGTGAGTGGTGAGTGGTCGCAAGCGATCTTCCTGCCACTCACCACTCACTCTTCACCATTCACTCTCCGGCCGCACGAATCGAGCAATATTGTGTCCAATTATCGGGAGCCGCGGGTTTTCTTGGTCGGCGCGGGTCCGGGCCATCCGGGGTTGTTGACGCTGCGCGCCGTGGAATGCCTGAGTCAAGCGGACCTGGTCCTTTACGACCGGTTGGTCTCGCCTCGACTTCTGGACTATGCGCCGACCACGGCGGAGCGCATCTGCGTCACGGAGCTGGCCGAACATCACGTCGAACGCTGCCCGCACGTCAATCAAACCTTGCTGGAAGCCGCTCGGCAAGGGAAGCGGGTGGTTCGGCTCAAGGGAGGCGATCCGCTGGTCTTCGGCCGAGGAGGCGAGGAGGCGGAGATGCTGCGCGCCGCCGGGATCGCTTATGAGATTGTACCCGGAGTCACGGCCGGGCTCGCGGCCGGCGCCTACGCAGGAATCCCTCTGACTCATCGACTCCATGCCAGCGCCGTCGCCTTCGTCACGGGTCATGAAAACACCGACAAGCACGAGAGCGCCCTCGATTGGTCGCTCCTGGCCCGGTTCCCCGGAACGTTGGTAATCTACATGGGGATGTCCCGCTTGCGCCACATCGTCGAAGACTTGATCAAACACGGCAAGAAGGTAGATACGCCGGCCGCTGTGGTTCACCTGGCTTCGACCGGCGGCCAGCGAACGGTCGAAGCGCCTTTGGCTGATTTGCCGGCCGCCGCGCAAAAGGCCGGCCTGAAGTCCCCGGCCGTCATCCTGGTCGGCGAGGTCGTGGGGTTGCGGGGGGAATTGGCCTGGTTCGAACAACGGCCGCTTTTTGGCAAATCGGTCTTAGTAACTCGGCCCAAACATCAGGCCGGGGATCTGGCTTCGCGCCTCGATCAACTCGGCGCCATGGTGCATTTGCTTCCTGCAATCGAAATTCGCGATCCTCCGGATTGGGGACCGGTGGATCGGGCGCTGGAACGACTGGGAAGTTTTCAGTGGTTGGTGTTCACCAGTGTTAACGGGGTGCACGCCTTCGTCAGACGTCTGCGAAAAACTGGACGTGATTTACGCGCTCTGGGAGCTATCCGCTTGGCCGCCATCGGCCCCGCCACGGCCGACGCTTTGCGCTCCTATTATTTGGAGCCGGACTTGGTCCCGGAAGAATATCGCTCCGAAAGCCTGGCGGAGGCATTGACAAGCCAAGTTCGCGGCCAGCGAGTGCTGCTGGCTCGGGCCGACCGTGGAAGAGATTTGCTCCGGGACGAATTGGCCAAGATGGCGGAGGTCACCCAGGTTGTGTTTTACTCGCAGGCGGACGTGCTCCAGCCCGGGTCCGAATCACTTGCATGCTTGAGCCGGGGAGAAATCGACCACGTTTTGCTTACCAGCTCCAACATCGCCCGCGCGTTCGCGGCAGCTCTGGATCCAAAAGATCGCGAGATGATTCAGGCCGGCCGAGTGCAGCTAGTCAGCATCAGCCCGGTAACAAGCGCTGCCATGCTCGAAGTCGATCTCCCGGTTGCCGCGGAAGCGAAAGAATACACCTCGGCCGGTGTGGTCGAAGCCCTCGTGAAACTGGCGACTGGAAACTAAGTTGAAGTGTCAGCCCAAATCTGTAGGGTGGGCCGAGTCTTCGAGGCCCACCAGCAAGCTACCTCTACTTGATGAATCAGCCCAGATCCCGAAGAGCATTCCATCCTAAATAGCCGAGGATGCCGCAGCAGATAGCGCCCATGACATCCACGGCAGGACTGATGCCCTGGAAGGGAATGCCCGTGAACAAGTCGAGCAGGAACAAGAGAAGCAGCAAGCCGGCGACACCGATGGAGCCCCAGCATAACCACTTTTCCATTGACAGCCCTTTCACTGCCACCATACGACCTGTCTCGGGGCACGAAGGCCCGGCCTGGGCGTTATAGTTTGCCATTGTAGCGGGGGAATGGCGCGATGCAACGGGCGGCTAGAATAGAAAATACCACTCCACGGCCGGTAGTCAACGCACCACTCGCGCAAATGGTAAAACCGGACGCGAGGGTTATTCATGTCGAGTGATCTTATTTGAACGGTTGTATAGATCGGGAACGCTGGCGACAATTCGCGTGACATAATTCCGTTTATTAGTGCCGGGTATAGTTAGAGGGATTTGACAATCAAATGGAAAGGCGACCCATGCCTGCCCCCTGCCACGTCTGGAATTGGTATGCCGGCTGGGGACTTCTCTTGGCCGCATTCGTGACGGGCGCGGCTTTGGGGCTTTTCTTCCATCAAGAGGATTTCTGGGGCGGATATGCATCATTCCGAAGGCGGATCGTGCGGCTCGGGCACATCGCCCTGGCCGCCCTGGGCATGGTCAACTTGATCTACGCTCTTTCTCCTTGGCCGGACTCTTCCAAATGGCAAACCGTGCCGGCCTCGTCGTGCTTTGTGATCGGGGCGGTGTCAATGCCCGCGGTCTGCTTCCTAACCGGATGGAAGGTGACTTTCCGCGTCTGGTTTGTCATCCCTGTTGTGTCGTTGGTAATGGCCACTATGTTGACGTTGTGGGGGGCATTCCCATGAAAATCGGTTTCCTGGCGATGAGCGGCATCCGCGCTCACGATCAAAAGCTGTTAAAACTGGGTCTGACCTTACCGGGCGTAGTCGAGCGGAGCCAAGTAGTGGCCACGCTTCCCAGCCTGGGCCTGCTCTATTTGGCGGCGGTCACGCCCCCGGAACACGAGCTGCATTACTTCGAAGCGGAAGCGGATGGCAGCGAGCCGGCCAGCGTCTACACCCGCGATCTGGTGGCCATCAGCACCTTTTCCGCCCAGGTGTTTGAGGCCTACGCGATCGCCGACCGGCTGCGGCGCGCCGGCGTCCGCGTGGCAATGGGCGGCCTGCACGTGAGCGTTCAACCGGAAGAAGCTTTGGCACACGCCGATTACGTGATTGTAGGCGAGGGGGAAAACGTCTGGCCCGCCGTGCCGGTGCCGCGCTACGATCTCCTGGCCGATCGTCCTTACAACCGATTCACGGTTCAAACCTCCCGAGGCTGTCCGTGGCGTTGCGACTTCTGCGCCTCCAACGTCATGTTGCGGCAAAAATATCGCAAACGCCCGGTGGCGGACGTGATTCGTGACATTCATGAAATCTCCCGGCTGCGAAAACGACCCTTTTTGGAATTCGCCGACGACAACACCTTTGTTGAAAAAGAATGGGGCAAGGAATTATGCCGGCAGCTGGCGCCTCTGCGGCTCAAGTGGTTCACCGAGACGGATATCTCCGTGGCCGATGATCCGGAGTTATTGCAGTGGATGCGGCGCGCGCGCTGCCGCCAGGTGCTCATCGGCCTCGAAAGTCCGGAGCGAAGCGCCCTCGACGGATTGGAAATGAAGACCAACTTCAAAGCCCGCCGCTGGGACACCTACTTCGACGCCATTCGCGAAATCCAAGACCACGGCATCACGGTTAACGGCTGCTTTATTCTGGGTTTGGACGGCCACACTCCGGAAATCTTTCAAGAAGTGTTGGACTTCGCCCAGCGGGCGCCCCTCTACGATGTGCAAATCACCATCTTGACACCATTTCCTGGCACGCCGCTTTACGACCGGCTGTGTCGCGAAGGCCGCATCCTGCAACACGAGCGCTGGGACCTTTGTACTTTGTTCGATGTGAACTATCAGCCCAAGAACATGTCGGTAGAACAGCTCCGGGAAGGCCTGTATTGGCTCACCGAGCGACTCTATAGCGAGGATTGCCTATTGCGCCGTCGCCGGCCGTTCTTTGAAAACCTCTGGAGGCGACACGATTCGGCCTTCTTCGAAGAAGCTCAAGAAGTGGCATTGGCGGTTTGACAAATTGCGAGGTCTGTTGCTTTGCGATATGGTAGGGGAACACCCGCCACGTTCGAAGCAGGAGACGAAAATATGTCAGCCGTGCCGCTTTCTCAGGTTGCTGTCCAACTCCGTCCGAATGACAACGTCGCCGTGGCCGCCCGCCATCTGCCAGAAGGAATGGAAATCCAGCACAATGGCGCCACGCTTGGGCTGCCTCAACGCATCGGCATGGGCCACAAGCTGGCTCTGCGGGACATCAAGAAAGGCGAAGCGGTTTACAAGTACGGCCAAATTATCGGCTTCGCCAGCCAAGACATCCCGGCCGGCAGCCACGTGCACGTGCACAACGTCGCGGCCGAGGCCTTCGAACGCGATTATGCTTTCTGTCGAGATTGCCCTCCGCCTCCATCCCCCGCCGAGCCGCGCTCCTTTATGGGCTTCGACCGCGGTGACGGCCGATTCGGGACCCGCAACTATATCGCTATTATCAGCACGGTCAACTGCTCCGCCAGCGCCAGCAAGTACATATCGGACCGAATCAAAGAAACTCAACTGCTCCGCGATTACCCGAACGTCGACGGCGTCGTGGCGATCACCCACAAAGCCGGCTGCGCGATGCAGTATGACGGGCCCGATCACAATCAGCTCGACCGCACCCTGGCCGGTTTCGCCAAGCACGCCAACGTGGCCGCCTACATCCTTGTGGGCCTCGGCTGCGAAACGGGCCAAGCCATCCACCTCATCGAGCACCAGGGTTTGATCCAGCTCAACGGCGCTCGCAAGAAGCCGCAGGTCATCACGATTCAAGAATGCGGCGGCATTCGCAAGACGGTCGATGCCGGTGTGAAATTAATTGCCGAGCTGTTGCCGGAAGTCAACGACATCAAGCGGACTCATTTGCCGGCCAGCAAAATCGTCCTGGGTACGAACTGCGGCGGATCGGACGGAAACAGCGGTGTGACCGCCAACCCGGCCTTGGGAGTGGCATCTGATTTACTAGTCGCCCAGGGCGGCGCCAGCATTATCGGCGAAACGCCGGAGATTTATGGCGCCGAGCATTTGCTCACTCGCCGGGCCGTCAGCCGCCAAGTCGGCGAAAAACTGGTCGAGCGCATTAAATGGTGGGAATGGTATACGAGCATCTTCGGCGCCCAAATTAACAACAATCCCTCGCCGGGAAACAAAGAAGGCGGCCTGACCACCATTTATGAAAAATCCCTCGGCGCCATCGCCAAGGGAGGCAGCACGGCCTTGGTGGACGTAGTCGGCTACGCCGAGCCGGTCAAAGCCAAAGGGTTCGTCGTCATGGACACGCCGGGTTACGATCCGGTCAGCATGACGGGCATCGTCGCCGGGGGCGCAAATGTCTTGGTCTTCACCACGGGTCGCGGCTCGGTGTTCGGCTGCAAGCCGGCCCCATCCATCAAGGTGGCCACCAACACGCCTATGTACCAGCACATGATTGATGACATGGACATCGACGCCGGCGTCATTCTGGAAGGAAGGCCCGTAGAGGAAGTCGGCCGGCAGATTTTCGAAGAGATTCTGGCCGTGGCCGGCGGCAAGAAAACCAAGAGCGAGCTGAACGGCGTCGGCGAAGAAGAATTCGCTCCTTGGAGCATCGGGCCGACGTTGTGATGAGGATGGACTGTCGTTGCCCCAACTGCCTCCATTAGAACATTCGAAGATCCGACGAAACCGCTTGGAAACTATTTCTCCTCTTGAAGTCAGTTTCCAATCACTTCGAAGCGGGTAATGGGATGAATTTCCCAGGAAGTATCGATATCGCCGCTGAGCGATCCGGGTCCCACCTCCCCCGGGCCATGCTCGACGTCGAAGAAGATCGAGCCCGTGATCCGAATTCGCAGCGGGGGATCGCAGTACTTGTACGTGCTTTTGGGAAGGCTCCCCCATTGTTCCAGGCAAAATGCTTTGAAGGTTTCCCGGGCGGTCTGGAAGGTATCCCGGTCGGGATAGCCTGCGGGCGGCAGCCCGGAGATTTCGACGTTCATTTTCTGACTCGTGGGAGCGTCCGGGCCTCCTCCGATGACCAAGTGAAAGTCGTTGTCACTTTGCTTGGCCGTCGCGTAGAGGTAGACAACGACGGTCACGTCGTATTTTTCCTGATCGACGCGGTTGGAATCGAAGCCTCTCGGAATGTGGAGATTCTCCATATCCTGCTGTTTCGGCAACCAATCGTGGAATGCCTGGAAGGCGTCGAATTGCATGGTCATGCCATGGGCAATGGATGTCTTGGCGGCGCGCCGCGCCGTTCGACAAAAGGTCTCGCCGTCACTGCCATCCCATATGGCGCTATCGGCCAAACCCCTCGCCGCCGGCGCTCGCGGCTTGACCGAAGCCTCGGCTTCTTTCTGCTCCTTCAATTCATGGACATCGAGCTCGTCGGAATCGATGACCCAGTGGAGGACACCTCGGGGGTCGCGAAACGAAACGCGGTTGCCGGGCGATTCGATTACCGCAGGCCCTGTGGAACGCCAGCTCCAGGGACTCGGCTGACAACCATAACGGCGCCACCGGCCTCGCGCCAGGGCTTCATCCGGCGCAGCGAGAATTTCTAGGAACGAGAGGATAACCAGGACCGCAAAAGATCGACGCATGTCAATCTCCTTAGGTGCTTAAGAAGTCCAATCACAAATCGCGTGGAACGGATGGATATTTTAATCCGTGCCATTCCTGGGCAGCGAGATAGCATTCTGGGCGGGCGTCCGCTCCTAGCCGACGCCATCCCAGTGGGCTACCAAGAGTTCCAGGCAAGCGTGAATGAAAGCAATGAATTGTGCTGGATCGGCGGCGCGAGGCCTTCGGGGGCTGGATGAGAGCGGCATGTTGCGACTCCGGTCAAGAGCGACCTGGCGAACCGGGCCATCAGATATAGCAGCATTTGAATTGGCCGGATTGGAGCCGTCAAGTGAAATATTGGTGAGAAAGGTTCCCAGGGAGATTTATGGAGGCTCAAGGTCTTCTTAAGGAACTGAAAGGAAGCCTGACAACACACCGGCGTTTCTTTCAATCTCAAGCTTCACATCATTACCATCGAGCAAGCTGAGTCCAAGCACGAGATGCCGTTCCAAATGACGGGGAGCCGCCCGGGTCGGAAACTTCGCCAAGCTTTGCAGCCAGCCACTCCGCAGCCCGGACGCAAAATGGATGCATCGGAATGTAATAATCCCTAATTCACATGGAATACCTTGCCACAGGAGGGCGGATGGCACCGGAGAGGAGCGTTGCGAAAGCGTGCTCGCTAATCGCAGCCACTGGAGTTGCTGGGAAATCGTAAACGGACACTAAAGGGAGCGGCCGTATCAACGAAAGCTTCGGCCACTAACTGCAAGGATTGAAATTCAACCAGGAGGAAGCCTCGTTTTGCCCGAACTAATTGCCCTTGTTCCGTCAAAAAGTCACTTACGCGGAAATGAAAAGGGAAATCAGGCATCAGAAAAATCCATATCAGCGTCTGACGAATGTTTCAGCCATTCAGCGGTGTCCTGCTTGGCACAGTAAACTAAGAAGTGGACCTGCCCCTCGGCAAGGCGATTCGCTTCCTCAGAAACCAATTTTGGATCGGAACCGTGGGTAATGATCTTTCTTTGGTAGGCGATTACAAACTGACCGTCATAAGTCTTTTGGATATCAGGGTCATTCATTGCCCATGCGGCGTCCTGGTAACGCTCCAATTCTTCGGCGGGGATTTGTTCCGTTTTGGTTTGCTGTGCGGAAATCATGGAGCGCTACCTCATACTCTTTACCTTTGAATGTATTCTAACCTAAGACGGGCAGTCAGCGGAAGGAGCTATTTCCGCTATTCCGCATTAGTTGATACACCGCAATCGAACGAAAAGCCAAGTCTTATCAGGGCAGTCTGAGTTTCACGGGATTCGAGCAAATCCTTGAATCTTCGAACAGCCGGTCGCTCCATCCGGTTCCGTGGAACGACGAAATCATAATGTTCGTCTTGCAAAGGGAGGAAACCCAGGCCGGCGTCTTTGGCCACGGGGGCAATGGCGACGCCCCAGTCGGCACGGCCTTGCGCGACGGCGGCCGTGACGGCGTTGTGCGAGCGCGCTTCGGTCCAGTAGCCCGCCGGGCGTGCGTCTTCCAATAATCGATCGATCAGGACGCGCGTGCCGCTGCCGCGATTCCGGTTGACGAGGATGCACTGGTTATCCGCGAGGGCTAAGGCCACCGCATTTTCAACGGAGCGGCCCTCAAAGCGCGCATCGCCGGGTCGAAAGACGATCCCCTGGAGTCGGCGATAGCCCGGCACCAAGACCAAATCGTCCGTCAAGAAAGGGTGGTTGTAGGTGTTCGTCTTGGGGTCGAGCAGATGAATGCCGGCCAGGTCGCACTCGCCGCGGCGGGCAGCCGTTAGCCCGCCGGTGCTGCCGACCGCCAAGAATTTGCTGCGATAGCCGTGTTCGTGCAGTTTCCCCAAAAGAAAATCGAGGCCGATGCAATGGCTGCCAATGACGACGAGATCGGCCGGCCGGAGTCCTTGGCCAAGCAGGTGCACATCCACGACTTCGCCGGCTTCCAGATACTCGCGCTGCCGGGGAATGACGATAAACCCATCCGCTCGGCTAAACGTCGTCACCGAGCCGGAGCCTTTGCCCATCGGATAGGCGGCCAAGGACGAGTCCAGCCACGGATTGAACACGGAGGGAACACGGACTTCGTTTTCCTTGTTTTCTTTTCCGTGTTTGGTCCGTGTTTCATCCGTGGCTGCTCGCTTTGGGCCAGTCTCGACTAGGCCAACGAGAAGATATTCGGTGCGTCCTCGTTCCGAGTTGACGCGCATGGGCAAGCGCGCTCGGACGATTTGGGAAGGTTCCATTGGACGGCCGGCTAATCGGCGGATGACTGGGGCCACAAATTCGTGAAACGTGAAAATCGCCGACGTGGGGAACCCGGGAAGGATGACCACCGGGACAGGACGTGCTGCCTTCACCCCCGAAGGAGCCGCGCACGCCGTAAGCGGTTGCGACTGACCGCTTATTGCGTGCGCCGCTCCTTCCATGGATTGAACGACAGCCAAGCAAAGGGGTTTGCCGGGTTTGAGGGCGACGCCATGGGCGACGATGCCGGGCTTGCCCAACTCCGCGACGGCGCGATAGGACAGATCGCCGGCGCCCTTGGACGTTCCTCCGGAAAGTAGTACGACGTCGCATGTTAAGGCTTCGTGCAGAGCGTTCTTCAAAGCGCTTTCGTTGTCAGGGACGATGCCACCCGGCACCGGCTCGGCGCCGAGCTCGCGGACGGCATCGAACAAGATGACGGCGTTACTGTCGAAGACGAGACCGGGCCGCATGATGCCGCCAGGCGGAATCAATTCATCGCCCGTGGAAATAATGGCGACCCGAGGCCGGCGAACCACCGAGACTCGATCCAGTCCGAGAGCGGCCAGAACACCCGTTTCTCGCGACGTCAGCACTTCGCCTCGCCGCAACACAGTCTCTCCTTTACCTATATCGGTCCCGGCGAAAGTTAGATTGGCGCCGGGAGTCACTGGTTTTCGGAGAATCGGCATTTGATCGGCGAAATCGGTGTGCTCGATCATCACGACCGCATCGGCGCCGCGCGGCACGACCGCGCCGGTGGCGATGGCCGTCGCCGTTCCGGTTCCGACTTCTTCGGCGGGCGCCATTCCCGTCGTGAGAACCTGGGAATTGATTTTCAAACGCTTGGGTTGATTCTCCGAGGCGCCATAAGTGTCTTCCGCGCGAACGGCAAACCCGTCCACGTTCGATCGATCGAAGCTGGGGACATCAACCGGCGCCAAAACGTCCCGAGCCAAGACCCGACCCAACGCGTCGGCCAGGGAAATCTCCTCGGAATCGAGCGGTCTCAGGTCGAGCACGGCCTGGAAGCGGCGCTCGGCTTCATCCCGATCGATGACGTTGAGAAATTGTTCTTGGCGAAAAGGGTCCATAGTCAGGGAGTCAGGAATCAGGAGACAGTTGTTTCCGCAATTGCTGAATCAGTTAAATCGTAATAGTATGCGCGGACCATTTCATCGGGGGCCAGACCCTCGCTGTCCCGGGGCACAAGCACGAAGCCGTCGGCCCGCGTGGTCGAGCTGAGGATCGAAGCTCCGCTGGTGGCCAGGGGCGTGACCCGGCCATCGTGAATCTTAACCCGAACATAGTCCACGCGACCAACCGCCGAGACTAGTTTGGAAGCCAGCGGCAACGAGGCGACCCGGTACGGCAACTCCATCGATTTTCCGCCCAGGTGGCGAACGGCTGGGCCAGCAAACAAGTCGTAAGCGCACAAACAAGAAACCGGATTGCCCGGCAACAAGAAAACGGGACGGGTTCCTCCCAAGAATCCGATACCCGCCGGGCTGGCCGGCCGCAGAGCGATGCCGTGAATATTCAACTCGCCGACTTCGGCCAACACGCGCGGCGCGTGGTCTTCCTGACCTACCGAAGAGGCTCCGGAGATCAACAGGACATCCGAGTCGGCGCCGAGAATCGCCGCGCGGACTTCCTCGCGCCGGTCCGGGACAATCGGCAACACTCTCGGCTGGCCTCCGTCGCGCCGAACCAGGGCTTCCAGCATCACGGAGTTGCTGTCGACGATGCGAAAACCTTCGGGCTTAGACCCGCAGGGCAACAGCTCATCGCCGGTGACGATAACGGTGACCGACGGCCGACGGACCACGAAGACCGGAGCAATCCCAAGGGCGGCCAGGATTCCGACGTCCTGCGGGCGGAGCGCTCGACCGGCGTGGAAAACACGCGAACCCGCCTGAATGTCTTCTCCCTGATGGCTTACATGGCGGCCCGGCGGGACGGGCTCGTTCATTTTCACTTTGCCATTGCTTTCCTCGGCCATCTCGGCCGGGAGCACGGCGTCTGTTCCCCTCGGGAGCGGAGCGCCGGTCATGATCCGAACCGCCTGACCCTTTTCGACGGACCGTGCGAACGACTTGCCAGGCAGGCAAGTTCCGACAACTTCCAATTCCAGGGGATTGTACGAACCGGCGCCAAAGGTCTCTTCCCCGCGCAAGGCGTAGCCGTCCATGGCCGCTCGATCGAACGACGGCACGGGGCTCGGCGCCTTCACATCCACGGCCAAAACCCGACCGGCTGCCTCATGAAGGCCCACGTCCTCGCCGGGCAGCGGACTCAACCGAGCGCTCAACAGAGCTAGCACATCGTCGACTTCAGCGCGATCGCGAAACCCGCGCATGCGCACATCATGAAAGCTCGCAGGTTTCTCAGCGCCCATTGGGATTGTCCTTGTGGCCTTCCCGCCTTTCGCATCCTAACAGGGATGCGCGGGAAAGGCGAGCGGCGCGTGTGAACGCCGTCAAACTCGAAATTCCCGGCCCAACCTGTAGGAATCATCCTTTCGGCCTGGACGGAAAAGGGTACCAAGCAAGGAGTCCCAAAACGATTTCAAGGAGCCAAAGTCCCATTGATTCCGCTCTTGAGCTTTCCTATCGTGGAATTGGTCCCATCCCGACCCAGCGATGTTTGATGGTCCTCCGCCCCAAAGGAGAGTCTGCAATGATAGGACGAACGACGTTAGCCGGGCTAGTTCTGGCAATTACTTCCTTGACGACAGGTTGTTGTCACCATCCCCTGTGCCAGTCGAGTTGCGCTTCGCCGTCGGTTAGTCGGGCGCCATGCTGCCCGACCGCAGCTCCGAGTTATCCCGCGACGGCGGTTCCAGCAGCCCCGGCTCCGGTTCAAGCCTACAGCTCACCGGGCGTGTCTTACTAAAGCGCCAATCCGCCGCGGTCGGTTGCAACTAAGAGGCGGGGGGATTGGTTTGGGAGGTCTATGAGCGCTCCCACCCCCTCGGATTTTCTGGGGCTGCCCCGGGGCTTGCTCTTTTTGGGTTATGCTTCACTCGGATGCCGTCGCCGCCGAAGGCTGCTCCTGCCGCATCCCGGATACGAGGAACAAGCAGGATGGACACTCGCTTCTCTCCGAAATTAGCGGCTCTAATGTGTTTG
>Ga0207114_1160_pt2 | contig 13315 bp, 10 predicted proteins | sample Alteio_BWMinHeat_70_FD_153560 | JGI IMG/M metagenome (GOLD analysis project Ga0207114, IMG submission 153560) | Enriched cells from forest soil in Barre Woods Harvard Forest LTER site, Petersham, Massachusetts, United States -... | ecosystem: Environmental > Terrestrial > Soil > Temperate forest >... | reverse complement strand
CATCGAGCACCTTCCCCGTTGGTGTCAGCTGGCCGGTCTTCGCGTCGATCTTAAACACCACGACATTGTCCGACTTCTGGTTCGCGGCGAACAAGAGCGCGCCCGTGGGATCGATCTCGAAGCTGCGCGGTTCTTTGCCCCCGGTGTGCGTAATTGCTACCGGTGTCAGCGTCCCCTTGGCCTGGTCGATGGCGTAGATTGCGATGCTGTCGTCACCGCGGTTGGAGGCATACAAAAACTTGCCCGAGGGATGCATGCGGATTTCCGCATCGTCGTTGCGACCTGTGAAATCCTTGGGCAACGTCGTCACCGTTTGTATGGACTGCAGCTTTCCGCTCGCCGCGTCGTTCGAGAACACTGTGACCGTGTGTGCCATCTCGGCGACCACGTATGCGAACTTGCCATCGGGGCGAAGCACGAAATGACGCGGTCCCGCGCCGGCATCAAGCTTGGCGAAAGGCGGATCGTTGGGCGTGAGCGACCCTTTGCCGCTGTCGAATTTGTAGACCAGCAATTCGTCGAGGCCAAGATCATCGACCATGGCGAAGCGATTGTCGGACGACAGGTCGATTGAGTGCGCGTGCGGTCCTTCCTGTCGCTCGGGATTCGTGCCCTTGCCTGTGTGCTGCACGAAGCCCGAAGCCTCGCCCAGCTTTCCGTCGGCGAGGATTGGGAAGGCCGCGACGCTGCCGCCGGTATAGTTCGCCACCAAAACATACTTGCCAGTTTTGTCGACGGTAATGTAGCAAGGATCGGCCCCGCGCGACGCCACCTCGTTCAAAAACGTCAGCTTGCCGGTCGCGTGATCGACGGAAAATGCGCTCACGCCTCCGCTGTTCGGCCCCTTGTACTTCCCGACTTCATTCACCGCATAGAGGAATCGTCCGGTCGGATGCAGCGCGACCCACGACGGATTCGTCGTCTCCGCCGCCAGCCCAAGCGGCGTGATTTCAGAAGTAGCCGCGTCGTAGCGGAAGGCGTAAATCCCTTTGCTCTTGCCGCCTTCCTCGGTGTAGGTGCCGACGTACAAAAGATACTTGCCGTGGGGTTCCGCCGGTGCAGCGGCGGCGAAGAGACTCACCGGTGTGAGCGCAAGCAGCAGAAAAGCGGCAGGAAGAGAATTACGGGAAAAAGTCATGCAGCTATAGAAACGCATTTGCCAGCATTCGCGCAAGCCGGCCACAGGAAAAATATTTGGAGACAGCCGCCATCGGCTAGCTTGCCCTGAGCAAAGCCGAAGGGGGCGAGCGCTGCTCGACCGCTTTCTACTTCGTCAGAGTCACCGGCACAGTCTGATCATAAGGCCAGATGACGGCGCTGGTAGACGTGCGCAGGTTGAACGCGTCAAGCGTGATGGGAAACACGACGATGATAGTTCGCGCGACCCTTTCGCCAGGCTGGATTTTGGTTTCCGGCGGAAGCGCCGGCTGCGCGCCGTTCTTCAGCGGGGGGAAGGCCAGAAAATATCGATCGAAATCGACGGCGGACACGGCTTCGGCGGTGGCCTCCCCGCTGGGCGCTTTGATGGAGCCTTGCAGACTTCGGACGTAGAGAGTCTTGTCACTGGTGTTGTTGATGGTGAAAGTCAACGCCACCATGGTCGAAGTCTGCCCCGGAATCTCAACCGCGGTTACGGTGTCGAGAGTCCCTGAAGCTTGCGGCTTGGCACGCTTCAGGAAGGAAGCGATCAACACCACGACTAGCACCGCGCCAATGGCAATCAGCACAATTTTCGCGGGCGGCAGGTTCTTCTTCGCCGTGCCGAATTCTTCTCCAATGTGGATGGTTGGACCGGCGGGCGCAGGCGGCGTCGCTTGGACTGGTGACGCAGCTTGAGTTGCCGGCGGCTTTGGCGGTGGGACAGGCGTCTGATCGGGCATAGGCTTAAGTGTATCCGCCGATTCTACGCCAGAAGGGCATTAAGCGGCGCCCGACATTCACCACCCATGCTTCATGGCTTTGGCGAAGTTCGCCGCGGGCAACGTGTTCAACACGTCGTCTTTCGTCAGCCAGGCGCGCCGCGCCTGCAGAATGCCGTAGCGGATCTTCTCCATGTGCGAGGTGTGGTGCGAATCGGTGTTGATCACAATCTTTACGCCCTGCTGCTTGGCTTGGCGCAAATGCACATCGTTCAGGTCGAGGCGGTCGGGATAGGAATTCAGTTCCATCGCGACTTTGTGTTTCGCAGCCGCGGTCAGCACGGCGTGCATGTCGAAGGCGTAAGCGTCGCGGCGCAACTGAATGCGCCCGGTGGGATGTCCGATGAGCGAAGTGTTCGGATTCTCGATGGCCTTGAGCAGGCGCTCGGTCATCTTCGCCGGTTCCTGGTTGAAGACGGAGTGCACGCTGGCGATGACGATGTCCATTTGCGCCAGCACGTCGTCGGAGAGATCGAGATCGCCGTCAGCCAGGATGTCGACTTCGATGCCGGCAAAGATCGTAATGCCCTCGATCTGCTTGTCCGCGGCGCGAATGCGCGCGATGTGCTCCACCGCCCGCTTGTCGTCGAGGCCGTTGGCGAAGGCCAGGTTCTTGGAGTGGTCGGTGATGGCCATGTATTTATAGCCGCGCGCCTTGGCGGCTTCGGCCATCTCTTCGATCGTGTTCTTGCCGTCGGTTTCGACGGTGTGCATGTGGACGTCGCCCTGCAGATCGGCCGGCGTGATCAGCTCGGGCAGGGCATGCTCCTGTGCTCTGTCGATTTCGCCCAGATTCTCGCGCATCTCCGGCGGAATGTAGTCGAGCTTCAGCTTGGCGTAGATCTCTTCTTCGGTCTTGCCCGCAACCGGCTTCTCCCCTTCGAGTGTGGCCAGGCTGTACTCGTTGAGCGTGTAGCCCATCTTGAGCGCGCGCTGGCGCAACGCGACGTTGTGGGCTTTCGATCCGGTGAAGTACTGCATGGCCGCGCCAAACGATTCCGGTGGCAGCAAGCGCACGTCGACCTGCATGCCACTGCGGACATGGAAGCTGATCTTGTTGTCGCCGCTGGCGATCACGTCCATCAGCGGCGGATACTGCGCGACGTGGGCGATGGCCTTCTGGCGCCCTTCCTCGGTGGTGCAGGCTTTGCCAGTGACGAGGATGTCGAGATCGCCTACGGACTCGCGGCCGCGGCGCAGCGATCCGGCGGGCGTGACCTTGTCGATGCCCGGGAACTTCTCGATGTACTCGGTGAGTTTCTCGGCTTCGGTTTCGGCGGCGTCGATCAGGAAGCGGCCGCTGATGCGGCGGTAGTCCTCGATCGCTTTGATCAGCTTGGCTTCGTGCTTCTCGCCCATGCGCGGCAATTCGCGAATTTTCCCTGCGCGCGCCAGTTTCTCGACGCCGTCGACGTCGCTGACTTTGTAGGCGCTCCAGATCAGGGCGATGGTCTTCGGCCCCAAGCCTTGAATCTTCAGCAACTGCAACATCGACGGGTTGTACTTCTCAAGCAGTTCGGTTTGAACCGCGAGCTTGCCGTCTTTGAACAGTTCCTGCAGGTTGCGGAGCATGCTCTTGCCAATGCCGGGGATGGCGAGGACCTGCTTGGGATCGTCGATGAGGGACTTGATCTGCTGCGAGTGATTCTCGATGGCCTGCGCGGCGTTGCGGTAGGAGCGGATGCGGAATGAATCCTGCCCGTCGATTTCGAGCAGGTCGGCAGTCTCGTAGAGAATGTTGGCGATGGCCTTGTTGTCCATGGGCGTGGAACAAGGTTAAACGAGTTGGGCGGCGAGGGCCAGAGTGCGGCGGGAACTAACCGCGGGTTGGTGAAAGAGGGGATGATGAAAAGCTCGGACATCGGATAGCTGCAACCATTAGGCTGGATGCGTTTTCACCGCTGAATTAAGCCCCGCTTAAGGTCCCGTCCGCAAATCTTTGGGAGAAATTACGAACGGGGCCATCGGCGGTGCTCACGGAATAACTGCAGTTACGCCTTGACTAGCTTGGCGGCTTGCTTCCGCACTTTCGCCCAGCGTAGCCGTTGCGCATCGGCGATCCGTTTGCGGGCTTCCTTGCTCAAGGTGCGTCCCGTCCTCTTGAGCTTTTTCCCGCCGGCTTGGCCGAGCGCATCCAACGCCTTCCCCACTCTTCCCATCTCTTTTTCGAGACGGGCATACTCGTTCCGCAGGGAAGTGACTACCTTGTTCAGGTTGGTCATGTATTACCCCCTCATAGGTGGAGGCTAACATGAGCGGAGTAAAAATTTGCAAAAATTAGAGTGTCTCTGAAGGGCGTTCCCAGTCCGGGATAGACAAAAGTATAGGTCTATTGCGGTTTCGACTCCACAAACAGAAATCCTTCCACCTTGCTTAGGTCGTCGGAGTCACGATTGAAGACCACTTCGCGGCGCGCATCGGAAAAGCGGGTATCCCAAAGCAGAAACTTGCGGATCACCGTGCTCGTCTGCACACCTGCGTCCGTCGTTCCGCTAGCCGTGAACATATAAACGATTCCGTGGACGACATAGAGGTGTGAATTCCAGCGCATCAGTGCGGCGTGCTGGCCCTGAAACCATGTAACGAGCATGCCGGAATTCACCACGTCCGGCGTGACATAAGTAGCGGTAACCAGGATAGGACGGCCATCGCTTAACAGATGCCGCCCTTGCAGCCTGCCGGCCACATCCTTCAAGGACTTGGGATCGGCTGCCGCTGCACGGTCTTCAAGAGCGGAGTCTTTGCCGCAACATATCTCGTGGTCGTGGAATGCGGTCTCCAGGGAGGTCAACAGTACGTCGGAAGAATGCGGGGAACGTGCCGTCAAAGACGGTAGATCGTTTACCTGGATTTCCTGATCCTGATAGAGGATTTGGCCCTGCGCGCAGCCGCACACGGCAAAGCACAGCACTACCATCTTAGTCAGCGCCCACGAAGCGGACCCGTAAGTCTGGACGCTGGTCATAAACCACCTCCCGCTTCATAGAAATTGTAGATGGTTCCCGAGGCCTTCTGAATGACCTTTGCGAAACTTTACACGCGACTCTCTAACCCGGCCCAATCGTCGGCAAAAATCGCGGGGCCTGCCGGGCCTTGGTCGCCTGCTCGAACGCGTAAGCCAGCTTGATCAATGTGGGTTCGCTCCAGGCACGCCCGAAGAAAGAAATCCCCACCGGCAGCCCCGAAAGGAAACCCGCAGTCACATTGATGTTCGGATAACCGGCCACAGCTGCCGCGTTCGAACTCCCTCCCGCCACATGGTCGCCGTTGACCAGGTCTGTGAGCCACGCCGGGCCCCCCGTGGGAGCCACAACGGCGTCCAGATGGTGCTTGTCCATGAGCGCGTCAATGCCCTCGGTCCGCGCCAGTTGATGATTCTTGGCCACGGCATCTACGTATTCTTTTTCCGTCAGTGGTCCCTTGGACTGAGCCTTCAGAAATAAGTCCTGCCCGAAGTAGGGCATCTCTTTCTGCCGGTTGTGCTCGTTGAACTCAATGATCTCTTGCAACGTGTGCACGGGCGCGCCCGGGCCGAGTCGCGCCAGATAGGCATTGAGGTCGGCCTTCAATTCGTACATAAAGACCAGCAGCTCGCTTTCGTCGAACTTTCCGAGCGTTGCGATGTCGGCAGGATCGACCAGCGTCGCTCCCTGCTGTTTCAACACGCCGAGCGATTGCTCCATGAGCGCGTCCACCGCTTCGCTGAAGCCAAAATATTTTCGCGCCACCCCGATGCGCGCGCCCTTGAGCCCATTAGGATCGCAGAACTGCGCGTAGTCGGTGTGCGATTTGCCCGCGCTGGCCGCCGTCGCTGCGTCATCGGGGTCGACGCCGGTCAGCGCGCCCAGAAGAATCGCCGCATCGCGCACCGTGCGGCACATCGGTCCGGCGCCGTCTTGACTATGCGAAATCGGGATGATCCCACCGCGGCTGACCAAGCCTACCGTCGGCTTGATCCCGGCCAGTCCATTCGACGAAGACGGGCAGACGATCGACCCGTCAGTCTCGGTTCCAATTCCCACCGCAGCCAGGTTCGCGGAAATGCCAGCCCCAGTGCCCGAACTCGACCCACACGGATTGCGGTCGAGCGCGTACGGATTCCTGGTCAGCCCGCCGCGCCCGCTCCATCCGCTGGTCGAATGACCCGACCGGATGTTCGCCCACTCGCTGAGATTGGTCTTGCCCAGAATGACCGCGCCCGCCGCGCGCAGCCGCTGCGCCACGAACGAATCCTTCGCCGGCTTCGAGCCGACCAGCGCCAGCGATCCCGCCGTGGTCATCATGCCATCGGCGGTATCGATGTTGTCCTTGATCAGCACCGGAATGCCGTGCAGCGGCCCCCTCGGTCCCTTGGCTTTGCGTTCCTGATCGAGCGCATCGGCAATGTGGGGCGCATCCGGATTCAGTTCGATGATGGCGTTCACCGCCGGCCCAGGCTTGTCTTTACGAGGCGTATCGACGTCGTCGATGCGCTCCAGGTATTTTTCCACCAGAGCGCGCGCCGTGAACTTGCCCGACTTCATGCCCTCCTGCAACTCCGGAATCGTGATCTCCTCCAGTTCGAACGCCTTGACCTCGGGCGCTGCCGATTCAGCTGGAGCGCCGATGACTCGGCCCGCGCTAAGGGCCGGACACAATGCGGCAGTTCCCCCAGCCGTCAGAGCAGCTTGCAGAAATTTGCGGCGCGAAGAAGAGGATTTAGACGGAGGCATAATCTCCCAGAATGCAGACGAGAATTGAACCCACAGGCCGACTATTTAAACACGAACCGCCTCCTGAGTTCACGAGCCCGCCTGAGTTTTATGCAGGGACAGCCGCCCTTGGCTGTCCGGTCGAGCGCAAGCTCGACGGTTGTGACCGCCGGAAGGTGGTGATAAGCTAACTGGGTTGACCGGCCTGAGCGGGAGTAGTTCAGCGGTAGAACGCCAGCTTCCCAAGCTGGATGTCGCCGGTTCGATCCCGGTCTCCCGCTCCATCTAATCTTCTGCAGCCTACGGGACCACCGCCTCGACGGGCGTCGAAAGCGCGCTCTCTTTTCCACTCGAGTCCACTGCGGTCGCCGCGTAGTAGTACGTGTTGCCGGAAACAACCGTGTTGTCCTGGTAGGCGGTGTTCGCGTCCAGGGCCGCATTGAGTTTGCCCCAGGGGCCGCTTGCCCCCGGACCGCGATACACGTTGTAACCCGCTACCGCCGATGTGCTGGGATTCCACGACAGGCTGACATACAGCGGCGGCGGCGTGGTGCCGATCCCGCTCACCGATTCCAGCGTTGGCGAGTTGGAGGCATTGCTCACAAACGTGAGCGTCGCGGAGATCGTCCCGCTGCTCTTCGGCGTGAAGGCCACCTGCAGCGACAGGTTATGGCCCGCCGCGATCGTGAACGGAAAAGTCGCCCCTTCCAAAACAAACTGCGAATTGCTGCTGCTCGCCGAAGTCACGGTCACACTGGCGCCCGTGGCACTCAAGGCGATGAGTTGAGTATCCGGTGTTCCCACCGGCACCTTGCCGAAGTTCAGTGGATCGGGAGCGATTTGTAACTGACCGGCGGAGGTCTGGGCTCCGGTCCCCTCTATGGGGATCTCAATCCCGGGACCCTCCACCAGCACACTTTCGCCGACCAACCCCGTGGTTCGGGGCGTGAACTTGACCACAAACTTCGCGCTCTGCCCAGCCTTTAGAACCAATGGCAACCGCGGCCCCGTGATAGCGAATGCGTTCCCCTGCCCAGACGTAGATAAGGCCAGGAGCTCGACCCGGAAGGGGCGATCGTTGGTGAGCACAAGAGGCAGCGTTGAACTGCTTCCCACCGCCACCTGGCCAAAAGAGACGCTAGCTGGACTCGCCTTCACCACTTCGCTGGCTACACCCGCTCCTGCCAGACTGAGCCGAAACAGCCGGTTGGTAGCGCTGCTGGTACTGGTAAAGACGATCTCGCCCCCGGCCCATCCTTTCGCGGTCGGAGTAAATCTCACGGTCAGCGTGACGCTTCCTCCCGCAGCCAGACGCAACGGCATGGCCACGTGCGCCACACCGAATTCGCTTCCGCTCAGCTTCATCGCCGACACCGTGACCGGGCGCTGTCCAGTGTTCTTAAGAACCACCAGTTGAGTCTCGGTGTGATCGACGATGACGGGGCCGAAGTTCACGCCGGTCGGCGTGCAAGTCAATGGTTCGGAATCGGCTTGGGCGCCCAGAGAGAATAGCGCGACGAAAGCCGCAACCAGAGCGATGGATGCGACGCGAAAGGACGACGAGACCCCCCTAGATAGGGATCTCGTCATCGACTGGGGGAGTCGCAGCATAGGAAATCAAGATTGAAATAGGTATGTTCACCAAGTGTCTAGATGTAGGAAGGACATCTTTCTCAGCAACGACGGGCCGTTCACTCGGGGACCCATCCTTCCGTGAGGTGTGCCGCAAGCAATTCTGAGGCTGGAATCCAGATCAACTAATGTGTTATCAATAGGATGCGAGGCCGGGCATCTATTTGCCGCACGTCGCGATCATGCGACGATGGGATTTTGGGCGAGCATCATGGTCCCGGCAAGTAGTTCCGAGATGATCGGTTGTTCCATACTTGCGCTCATGGGCATTGTCTTCCACTTCTTACTCTATGCAGGGGCCACGCTCTTTTCTTCTAGGCGATGCCTGCCTATTCATTAAGTTCTTTTTTTGGGTTTATCAGGAACGCGAAAAGGGCAAACGAAAGGCGCCAACGATTCTAGGTTCATCTGCCTTCTTGGTGCTCACCGGGCTCGTCGTGGGCGCCTTGTATTATCTTGATTCCAATTTTCACAAGGTCGCATCAGCAGAGCCTCCTGCGGTAATTAAACCGCCGGCAGGACGCCAGCGCTAGGATACTTTCCGCAGCACCGCGAAGTGCCCCAGTTTCCTCTCGCGAAATCCCAACCTCTTGTAGATCTCGATCGCGCGCACATTGTCTTCTCTGACGTGCAGAAAAGGTGTCTCTCCGCGATCGCGAATCCGCTTCATCACTTCCGCCATGAGAATTGCGGCGTAGCCTCTGCCGGTGTGCTCCGGATGCGTGCACACCGCACTGACCTCGGTGTGCCCCGGAACCTTCAGACGCTCGCCCGCCATGGCCACTAATTTGTGTTCGCATCGAATGCCCAGGTATGTGCCCAGTTCGTGAGTGCGGCTGCCAAACGGTCCGGGCTTGGTCAGGGCCGTAAGTTCAATCATGTCCTTGGAGTCCTGCGGGCCCAGGTCCACGATTTCCGGGAGGCTGAGTTCCGGCCCCGCGCCACGCCGCACGGACGGCGTACCGCCGTTGTCGGCGACCATCTGCAGCAGGGGCGCACCAGCCACGAAGCTCCAGCCCGCGTGTGGCTCGTACGGATCGTCGAGGAATAGCCCGACCGTCCCCTCGGGTCCAACCAGCCCCGCCAGCGAGGCGTAGCCCCGCGGGCCTTGCTCACGAAATGCGCCCAACGGTCCCACCTCGCGCACAAAGCGCCGTGCATCATCGAAGCTCTCGGCAAACTGCGCATCTCGCGTGGTTAGCGCCTGCCAGATCACATTATCGAGTGCGTGCATGGGAGTGTTATGCGTCGCGCCGGCGCCCTCGCCCGCGTTCCGTCACGAGAACCAGAGCCGCTCAGAGCCGCTCGGTGCATTGGATTGACATCGACCGTCGGAGGACAGATTAATTCTCACCGTTCGAGTCCCGCTATCCGATTCTTGCGAGTAAACACAAATGGGATACGACTCATGTGGTGACAGCCGCCTCGGCTGTCCGGCCAGAGCGAAGCTCGGCCGACCCCGAGTAGGTCTCTATTCCTGAGCGAAACTATTCCTTCAAATCCACATGCCGCACATCTTCAATCGCATGCCCCAGAAACCGCTCCCCTAGCCGCCGGAACTTCTCCACCGAATCCGTAGCAAAGAACTTGAGCCGCGGCGCCGCCCGCCGCTCCTGACCATCCACGCTCGCAGGTACAAGCTGCTCGAGCCGCGAAGCCACGGCCCTAGCGGTCGATTCCGCCGAGTCCACGATCGTCACATGTCCCGGCGTCACGCGATGCAGCAACGGCTTCAGCAGAGGATAGTGCGTGCATCCCAAAACCAGCGTGTCGGCGTCGCGAAATCCATCCGCAAAACCCTCCGCCAGATAAATCCGCGCCACCTGCTCGGTGACGGCGTGCTCAACCCATCCCTCTTCGACGAGCGGAACCAGCAGGGGACACGCCTTCTCCTGCGCATTCAATCCGCGAGCTTCCAGCGCCTTGCGGTAAGCGTGGCTGCTCACCGTAGCCTCAGTGCCAATCACGACGATCTTCTGATTCTTGGTGGCCGCAGCGGCCGCCTCCGCGCCCGGCTCAATCACTCCGACCACCGGGACAAGCGCGGCGGCCGTAATGCGGTCCAGCGCCAGCGCCGTCGCCGTATTGCAGGCGATGACCAGCAACTGCGCGCCCCGGGATTCGAGATAATGCGCCGCTTCCACGGCATAGCGAGCCACGGTCTCGACCGACTTCGACCCGTAAGGCAGGCGCGCCGTATCGCCGAAATAGGCATAATCCGCGCCTGGGATAAGTTGAAGTAAAGCTTTAAGGACGGTCAGCCCGCCAAAGCCTGAATCAAACACGCCGATGGTGGGATGTCGCATCATCTTGATCGATGATAAGGCCTGATTCGCTTCTAGGCTGGGTAATCAACGAGGTGCTGGGGATTTTCTACAGAGCGGAGCCGAAGGGTGTCCTTCGTGGTTGACGCCTTGCTCACTACTTGGACCGCACCGCTTCCCTCACAGGTGCTCCCGCAAGGCCGGCAACATTGCCGCAGCACGGCCCTGGCGGAATCGGCGCCCCATGCGGGCACGTCCGCGGATGACCCAGAAATGTGCAGATCTTGTCCGTCGCTTCCGGCGAAAGAATGTGCTCAAACTTGCAGGCCTGCTGCTCGATCTCCGACTCACTGTCCATCGCCAGGCTGTCGGTGAACAGCCGTTCCGCCAGCCGGTGCCGCCGGATAATGCTTCCCGCCCGCTCGCGCCCGCGCGGCGTGAGCTCGACAATCAGCGTGCCATCGCCCAACGACGCCGTCACCGGCTTCAGCGCCTCATGGCACGGATTCACGAAGGGCTTATGATCATGCGCCTGCGGCGGATGCGGCGCCGAAACCACCATCCCCATCTCAATCATCTTCTCAATCGCCAGGCTCACCGGCAGCGCCCCGTGCACTTCCATGCGCTCGACTTCGGCAATCTCGCCATGCTCGGCCAGCACCCAGAGTTCCTCCAGCACCTCGTCCAGCTGCTCTTCGTCCGCCAGCGAAAATATTTCCTGCGACGCGATCTTGCCATGATGCAACTCAATGCGCCGGTCGGCCAGCCGCGCCACCACCGGATCGTGCGTCACCATCACAATCGTTCGTCCCTGCTGATGAAACTCGCGCAGCAGCCGCAGCACGATTTCTTCATTTTGGGCGTCGAGGTTCCCGGTCGGCTCGTCCGCCAGAATAATTCGCGGATCATTAATCAGAGCCCGCGCAATGCACACCCGCTGCTGCTCCCCGCCCGACATCTGCGACGGCAGGTGGTGCGCCCGGTCGCCCAGCCCCACGCGGGTCAGCGCTTCGACCGCCTCTTTTTCGTCGGTCATGCTGTGAAAATACTGGGCCAGCATTACGTTCTCAACCGCAGTGAGGAAGGGAATCAGGTGAAACTGCTGAAAGATGAATCCAATCTTTTCCGCGCGTACCCGGTTTAAATCGGCAGCCGAGATCCCGGCCACATTCTGCCCGTCAAGCCAGATCTCGCCCGACGACGGCCGGTCGAGGCAGCCAATCAGATTCACCAGCGACGATTTCCCCGATCCCGACGGCCCCATGATCGACAGCCACTCTCCCTGCGCCACGTGCAGAGAAATGTGGTCGAGCGCATGGATGTTGTCCTTGCCCGATCCGTTCCCCGTTTCCTTCGCGGGGTAGATCTTCGTCACATCCTTGATCTGAATCATTTCACTCACCCCTCAGAATCACCGCCGGCTGCACTCGCCGCAGCAGCGTGATGGGGAGGATCGCCGACAACAACGTAACCGCCATGCTACCAGCCAGAACCACCGGCAGCACACTCCAACGCGGCACCACGGGAGCATGAAAGTTGACCCGCCCGATCCAGGCCGCGATTCCGATCCCAAGCAGAAATCCGATGACTGCCCCACTTGCGCCGAGCATCGCCGCTTCCGCCGCGAAAAATCCGTTCAGCAATCGACCCGACGCGCCCAGAGCTTTCATGATGGCGAAGTCGCGCCGCCGGTCAAACACCCATCCCATCAACGTGGAAAGCACGCACAACGCCGCCGTCAGAATGATCAGCGCCGCGGCGGCCAGCAACGTCGCGCGCGTCTTGCCCAGCACGCGCGCCTCGCCCTCCATGATCTGCCGCACCGGCCGCACATCACCCGCCGGAATCGCCTGCGCCAGTTGCTTCATGATGCCCGCAACTTCCTCGGGAGATCCGGAGGCCGCAACTTCAACAGTCGACGGCTGCACTCCAGTCCACGCCACAAAATCAGCCTGCGAAATATAAATCCGGCTGTCCTCGGCCGCCCCCGTTTGCACGGTGCCCGCCGGAGTCACGCGCAAAGCGCGTCCCTGAAAACTCAAATCAAACGCCTGACCCTTCGGCGCGACCGCAGCCAGCGCACGCACGCCAATCAACGCCGGGGAAGAAGACTCCGGGTGCCCCATTTCTCGCGCGCTTTCTGCGCGAGAAGTGGGGGTTTCCGCAGGCCAGCGACTCACCGACCACCACTTATCCAACTGCCGCACCCGCTCAAAATCCGTGCCCGCCACCACAATCGGCTGCCCGTCACTGGTGCGGGCTACAACCAACCCAAACGGCGCCGCGATCCCGCGCCCCGCCAGAACGGAATCCACGCGAGCCAGAGTGTCCGCGGGAAGGGAAGCGCCATCGCCATCCCTTCCCACCAGAATAATGTTCGCCCCATAGTTGCGAAATTCCCGCCGCAGCTTCGACTGCACGTCCACATAAAGATTCAGCATCGCCGTAGCCACCGCCGCCGCCACTACCATCGCGAACAGCGCCGAAACCGCACGCCCACGCCGCAGCACCGCCGCCCGCACCAGCATGCGCAGAAACATCGAAGTATGCGGACCATGAACCCGGCGGGCCGCGAGGTCCCGTGCGGAGTGTGCCGTATTCACATTTGATCCAGACGCGATCACAGTTCCCCCCGCAGCGCAAACACCGGATCCAGTCCCACGGCCCGCCGGATCGCCGAGGCGCTTCCCGCAAAAGTCACAATCACCGCGATCGCCAGGATCACCGGCAACAATACTGCCGGAATCGAAATATCGGAATTAAAGATCGACCGTCCAATCAGATTCACCAGCGACGATTTCCCCGATCC
>Ga0207114_1210_pt1 | contig 13323 bp, 12 predicted proteins | sample Alteio_BWMinHeat_70_FD_153560 | JGI IMG/M metagenome (GOLD analysis project Ga0207114, IMG submission 153560) | Enriched cells from forest soil in Barre Woods Harvard Forest LTER site, Petersham, Massachusetts, United States -... | ecosystem: Environmental > Terrestrial > Soil > Temperate forest >... | reverse complement strand
AAGACGACAGGAAGCCGCTCAACTTACATGGAATCAAGTTGATTTTAACCGCAGAACCCTTACAATTACCGATACGAAAAACCACGAGTCACACACCCTTCCCCTTTCCGATTATCTTGCTGATCTGCTTTCTCAACGCAAGAAAATCGCGACAACAGAATATGTTTTCCCAGGTAGTGGCGTTGGCGGTTACATCGTCGAGCCTCGAAAACAAATGCGAAAAGTAACCCAGGTATCGGGTATTTACTTCATCATTCATGATTTGCGTAGGACGTTTATAACTATTGCGGAGGGCTTGGATATTTCAGCCTATGCGGTGAAGCGGTTGGCTAATCATAAAATGAAGCAGGATATTACCTCGGGGTACATCATCACTGATGTGGAGCGTTTACGAAAGCCTATGCAACAAATCACAGATTATTTGTTGAAGTGCATGGGGGTGGAAAAGTCTGCCGATATTGTGAAAATATCGAAATTTAACAAAGGAGAAAAATATGGAAATTAAAGATCAAGCAACAGGTGTTGAAGCTGAAACAGATAAAATATGCATCGAAGACAAAGATAAGAAGGTGCATCCTTGGCGTAGATGCGGCAAAGGAAAACATTTTGTTAAAGCACATCCTGTTCATAAGCCGCCTAGCAAAAAAAATCCAGAAGGGAAGAACACAACTTGCCATAAATATTGCGCCAAAAATCCTTCTGGAAAAGAGGAATTATCTTTCGATGAAATTAAGTATATTAGCGCAACTTATTTTATTTCTTTAAGTGGCCTGCCGACAGCGGGTGTGCTGACTGAAGAATTTAAAGATGCCGATAAGTATGACGCTGAAATTCGAGGATGGACTCAATATTGGAATGATATTTTTAAATTAGATGATCCGCTTGACCCTAATGTTGTTAAAGCGTTAATCGCAACGGAATCGAGTTTTGATACAAAGCCAAAAAAATATGCTCATGTATATGGCTTGATGCAGATCATTGGGAAAACTCATCAATATCTTCGTGACGCAAAGAACGAATTAAGTGATTATTTGATTCGTGTTTCTATTTCGGAATTACTGGATGCTTCTTGTAATATTTGTGCGGGTGTCCGCTGGCTTTTTAGGAAAAAAGAAACTGCTGCAAGAGTATTAAAACGCGAGGCCACCTGGGAAGAAGTTGTGGAGGATTATAAGGCCATCCTAATGAAAAGGATTCATAAGGAGCCATACAACCCAAAGCCAATGGAACATTTTCGAAAATACTATAAACGATTGCGTGAAGGATAACATGAAGGCTTATTTTAAAATTACGATAGGTCTCATGATCCTGTCTGTTTTTGTCGTAATTTTCTATGTGATGCATAGACCCTCTCTTTCAGAAGAGCAGGCTCTGATAATGATTTATGGAAATTATAATTCCACAAGCAAGTCTTCATATTGGGCGAATATTCCATTCCCTGATAAAGAAGACTCGATTGGTTATTTTAAAGAAAGGAATGGAATTGTCAGGGCGATATTTTATCAACCCTATTATGAAAATGGTAAAGATAAAATTTTCCTTTTAACAAAAACAATTCCAACCAATATTCCTTTTGACTGTCATGCTTGTCTTCCGCTAATTGGGGCTGCTGTTTTCGTGACAAAACGAGGCCATTGGGAAATTGAGGCTCAAAATCAATTTATTATGTACGACGGAGAGTATGGTGAGCTTCCTGTTGTAAAGCTAATTCCTGTCGGAAAAAATAAATTCGGTTTGTCATTGGACTTTGGGCATGTTGCGATAAGAGATCGAGAATTGAGCATTCTTGTGCCTTATAAAAATAGTATCGTAAATGCGCATAAAGAAATTATCTACTATGAAAATTTCAGTGAGTGTGAGTTCGCAAGAAAAATTCCATGTGAGGCTTATACTGCTGATGTTGTTTTTGATAAAGCAATGAAAGGAGATTTTTATGGCCTCAAAGTAAAGAAATTTGGGACTATTTACAGTGATAAAAGGGAGAAAATGATGCCGGTTGATCAAAGAATTTCATATCAATTTATTGATGGTTTCTACTCCGTAGTGAGCCAGATCGGGGAAAACTATATTCCAACGACTTGACTGGATGTAAGGGTAAATGATTAGAAAAGTCCACAGCCTGTGTGGACTAAATAGTGAGTATTTTAAGAATTAAAACTGATTAAAAAGGAGTTGTGCATGAGTACTGAATTAAAGATAAAAAATGAGTCATTGCGTTTGGATAAGAACTATAAGGATTTTTTGAATGGCATTAAAGATCGACTAAGAGCAGCACAGATACGTGCAGCGCAGGCAGCAAATAAAGAGCTGGTTAGCTTTTATTGGCAGCTTGGCATTGAGTTAATTGAAAAGCAAAGGTACGGGGTCAAGAATTCATTTGTCATAACTTTTACATTACTATCCTTAATTGAAAACAAAAGCTTTAAGTTTCTGCAATGTTACAGACAGGTTTTTCTCTTTTAATAATCGCTGCTTAATCTCTGTTACCGCATTAGCTATGTTTCCGTGACTATTACAGTGATAAACTGTAGCTATCTTTGATAGTTTTTCTGAACTCCAGATTCGGCACGCATACATTCCAATTTTTCGAAAATCATTTTTAACACCTCTTTTTCCATAACAAAGCTCATCCTCACTGATTTTAAAAAAAATTGCGCACGAGCGATTAATGTGGCTGACCGATGGCAATTCTCGTGTGCGATTGTAATCTGCTTTATGAGATTGAATTTTGTAATCATTTAATTCATGAAGAAGCTTGTCCTTGAATTTTTTGCTGCCAAAAATTGCCGGTGTATTTTCTTTTTTATAAAATAATTTTGTTTGTGGATCTAGACCTTCCTTAAGATACACCGCATATCCTGCACTTTTATTTTGGTTAGATATCATCGATAAAATAGCATCAATTTGAAGCCACGTGGGCTTGTCTTTTTTTGGATGATAATATTGACAGCTGGACCATTGATAATGATCAGGGAGCTTACGTAGCTTTGCAACAACAGGATTGAGATGTATATAGCGGCTTACTTGAAGCAAGTAAGCGTCGCGATCAACCACAATTGCTTTATAACGCCCACGAAACAAAGGCCCATCACGCTTAACAGAACGATTAAACCTTTGGGTGTATAAACCATTAATATTTCGCATGGCTTGCGCTAAGTTAGCTCTGGGCGTATTGATGAGCAAATGATAATGATTGTCCATCAAACAATAAGCATGGATTTTAATACCAAACAAACTGCTTGCATCGCTCAATAAATCCAAAAACATTTCTCGATGTTTCTTAGTCTTAAATATTTCCTGGTATCCCGCGCCTCGGTTCATAACATGATACCAAGCATCTTGGTATTCTAATCTTAAGGGTCTTGGCATTGTTTTAGATCTCATCCGCTGGAATTGAAGGCAATATATTTGAGCTCAAGAGTTATGTCAAATGAATTCTTGACCCCTTTTTTGAAAAAAGAAATTATTATTACTCGTACAGAATTGCGCCGGCTTAATACTGAAAATGATGTCACGATGCAGAGCCTTGACCTATGTAAGGACAAAGAAGTCGTTCAAATGAAGTATATCCTAATCGACCGTCATTATATTTTATTAAGCTTGTTTTCAGTTATTATTTGGCAATTTTGTAAAGTAAATTACACTAGTGTCGAGGAGCTATATAAGGCATTCGAGACAGAAGAAATGAAAAATATAATTCTTGTTGCCGATGAATGTTATAAGAAATTAATAATACCTTATGAAGGTGTTAATTTTGATACCATTGATAATGAACATGCCCGTGAATTATCGCAAGGAGTTGAATGGGCGCGAGAAAAAATTCGTGGTTTAAAGGCTTAGAAGATGTGCCTATACTTATATTTCCCGCAACAAGGTGGATGTCTTAACAATCCTGTGAGAGCCTTCTATCCGTCCGTCACATAAAGAGCTTGGCATGACTAATGCTCCTAAAACAAGCTAGGCTTGATGGGACTTGACACTTTTTTATTTATTGGATAATCTCGCCTTTGAGTTAGGCAGAACCATGCGCCTGCGCACTTAAGCTTGGAACCAAGCACTGCCAGAGTAAAAGTTAGCTAATCCCATATAAACTAAACATCAAGCTCAATGATGTTTTGGAGCAGGCGACAAAGCGTTCATGAGCGACATGTGGAGTTTATATCATGAAAAAAACCTTTGTTTTATTATCTGTTATCAAGAAAAAAGCCAAGCAGCTTCAAAAAGAAAAATCCCTAAAATGGAATCCAGCTCTTGATGAAGCAGCAAAAGAGTTTGGGTTTTCTAACTTTAAAAATTATAAAAACATCTCGGACGCCAACATCAAGGAATATAAATCTTCCCTGAAAGCTCTTTTTAAGGCTATGTCATTAGAAAATAATATGTCACAAAAAATGGAAGAAGTGGTCTCGTTTATTCAAAAGCATAATGCACCCTTTCAAGACATATTAGATATTCTTGAGTTATTTCACGGCTCTCATGAGTTGGGCGAGCATCCTGACTTTGAGTGGATAGATGATGTGCACTTTGTGAGTGTTAAATTGAATTTGATGAAAGATGAAATTCAATCCTATTTGCTTAACGATTTTTTAACTGAGGAAGGCGAAGACAGCATACATGACTTTTATCCTTATTTCACAGCAAAAAAGCTTTTAGTAAGTAATATGACCTATGAAATAAGAGGGGATGCAATCTATGCTGATGGAAATTATCGTCTTACGATTGAAGGGGAATCTGTCGAGCCTCCGCATGATTTAGAAGAACGAGAGTTGGAAGGCTCTTTCGGGGTTACCATCGAAAGAAATAAAAAAATGACTTTAGAACACTCTGATATTGGTGACTCTACAGGAGGGCATAGTCGGGGCGGCCCTTTTACAGAAGAGGAAGTAAAAAAACTCTTCCCTGATGGAGGTAGTCAATTTGATGATATGTTGGTATTGGATGGCGGTGACTATGGAGACATCAAGCATTGCTTAGCAAATAATAAACCACTTACCGGCAAAACTCTTGAACTTGCCCTCGACCTTGTTGATGTGCATGGTGACAGTGAGTTGTCCAGGTTTACAAGAAACATTGGCGTTAAACTGAAAGCGGGTCAGCCGCTCGATAGCTATGAACATCATATCTTAGTTGACGTGCTAATGCTGCGCGTCCAGCTTGGCGCTTGAGTTGTATCTGTGAAAATTTTTATTAAACTCGTGTTCTCTTCGACTAGCTACCATTTAGGTGCTACGTCGAAGAGCCGAATAAGTTAGAATTTTCTTCAAATGGGATAAATTATTTACTTGGAAAATCTGGCCCCTGTGATTTTTTGGGCGCAATTTCTTTGGCTTCTTCTAAATCGATAGTTAACGCTTCTTTATCAGGCTCTAATAGGGTGATATTACTGATGCCTTCTAAGAGATTATCAAAAGCAAGTTTATAGTCCTTGATTAGCTTTTCCAAGCTATCTGTAGTTATTTCTGGTTTGTTGTATTCTTTTCGTTCTTTGTTTCTTTTGCTCCGCTCGTAGTCAAGTTTTTCAAGTTCACGAGTTATTTTTATTCCTTCTCGATAAACTCGCATGCAGCCAAAAGCTGCTTTGGATAGGGCCTCGATAAAATGAGGGGCAAGATAAGCTTCAATCATTAAAAGCCAATGGCTTGAGCCTCTTTCAATGCTGTAAACAAAGAGTGGTCCTGCTTCATCACGTTCGTGGGGGTCGCTGAGGCAGTAGTTTTTGAATTGCCAGTAAAGACCTTTAAGTGTTTTAAGATTGGCTTCCAGGTTGAATAAAGGGTCTCCTTTTGGAGGTAGCGAAAATTCAAGCCTGACTGTGGCCATTTTCATTGTGTGAAATTTTCTGATATATCCATTTTTACCGGAGTTATAGGCATCCCATAGTTTTTTAAAATCTATATCTTTACCTGTCCAGTATTCCAGTTTGTCTTGTTCTTTATTGTTTTCTTCTCGAGGGAACATGTGTTATTCCTCCTTTGGGTTAGATAGAATTCTAGGGCTATTCTGATTTTCTTTATCTCATGTGACTGCCGCGTCTTTTTGGAAATTTCTTGCTCAGCATAACGCGTGCCCATAAATGTTAGCCACAAACATTATGGTGACAATGCACCCCAGAGTGGGGATTGCCACTTTCGTGACCTGGGACATATTCCCCATTATGCTTGTGATATGGTCTTACCGAATGTGTTGAACCGTGGTTATAACTATAACTAGGAGTACTAAAAGTGGGAAATAGTAGAAAGCCTATTGCTATCGCTAGTATGAGATTTTTGAACATATGCCACCCCCACTGTTTTGGTTTTAAAACTTATAAGTAGAGTATAGTGCCTGCCTAGTAAATGGACAAATCAAACTATTTTTTTATTCTTGAATGCGAAGTATTGAGTAAACCGGGTTACAAATCGGTTACAAATTATGATGTCGCTTGGTTAAGCTGTCGGTTGTCATCTGTAACTTATTGATTTTTCTATGGGCCCACTAGGACTTGAACCTAGGACCAAGGGATTATGAGTCCCCTGCTCTAACCAACTGAGCTATGGGCCCTGAAAAGGGCGGAGGAGAAAGTTTGCGTGGCCAATGAAGCATTATGCTGTATGTATGTGGAGCAACGGTTGCGTCAATATAAATACAGAAGGGACCAATGTCAAACTGGAAATGAACTACTCCCGCCAACTTAACGATATGGCGTGAGTTTCGTGTTTCAACGCCGCAAAAACTCTGCGGCTCCGCACTTCTTCGGCCAGTTCCTGACCCGAAAATTGTTAAACATAATTGCTCGTATGAGCATTTTCAGCCTGAGTCTCTTCCACTTCTGGCGAGTGAATAGTAATGAAAAAAGAAAATGATTACAAGCTGTTTCGCGCCGCTCACCTCTAAACTTCAGCGAATCGGCGTTGTTGCATAATTCCGACTGGAGCAGTCATTGCGAGAGCGCTGACAAATATTCTGTGATATAACTTATCTTACGTGGGTTATGTCAAATAATTCAAATAACTCCCGGCAATTTCTAAAATACTATAACACTATATTTTGTGAGGGCATCATGAAAACATTAAATTCAGAAACTCACTTCAAAGAGCGCCTTTTTAGTGAAGTTTTAGCAGAGCGACGTGCTACCCCAAGTTTTGATGGTTCGCCGGTTCCAGATAATATTTTATCGGCGATCATAAAAGCAGGTGTTGAATCGCCAAGTGGATATAATCTTCAGCCGTGGAGGTTCATTGTGGTTCGTGGTTTGGAACAGAAGCGCCGTCTGCGTGAGGCTGCAATGAGCCAACCTAAGGTAGAAGAAGCGGGCGCGGTTATTGTGTGTTGTGGTGATTTGAATGCTCCCAAAGGTAATAACTTAGATGATGTACTTTCTGAATCAGCGAAACATGGTTTTAGCGAAGAGCAAAATCAAAAGATAAAAGAAATTATCAGCAAGACTTTTAGCGCTCCTGCTGGAAATGCCATGGGATTTACGCCCGATTATGCGGTGTGGGTTAACCGGCATGTCATGATTGCTTTTACGACCATGATGTGGAAGGCGGAGACTCTCGGTTACGACACAGCACCTATGGAGGGGTTCTTCGAAGACAAGGTGAAATCGGTGCTTGGTATTCCAGATGGTGTGCGTGTGGTTGCATTGCTTGCGATAGGTAAGCGAAAAGGACAAGACAAACCTTATGCTGGTCGTCGTAAATTACGCGATCTCTGCTTTATGGAAAAATGGGGCGAGGATACCACAGGCCTTTAGGGTCCCGTTGCCATTTCCCTTCAGCCTAGCGAAATGGTAACAGACCTAGTCTTGCTCTTCCAGGAAGCTTTTTAGCAATTCAGATCTTGAAGGATGTCGTAGTTTGCGCAAAGCTTTGGCTTCAATTTGACGAATACGTTCGCGTGTTACGTCAAATTGTTTGCCGACTTCTTCCAACGTGTGATCTGTGTTCATATCGATGCCAAAACGCATGCGCAATACTTTTGCTTCTCGAGGTGTTAATGAGCCTAAAATGCGGCGTATGGATTCATTTAAACTGCCGCTTGTAGCTGCATCAATAGGAGAGAGGGTATTAGAATCTTCGATAAAATCGCCTAGATGCGAATCTTCATCGTCTCCAATAGGAGTTTCCATGGAGATGGGCTCTTTGGCAATTTTAAATACTTTTCGAATTTTTTCTTCGGGTAAACACATTTGTTTACTTAATTCTTCAGGTGTGGCTTCAACGCCGCTGGTTTGTAAAATTTGACGGGAAATACGGTTGAGCTTATTGATGGTTTCAATCATATGTACAGGAATGCGAATGGTTCTGGCTTGATCCGCGATGGAACGCGTAATTGCTTGGCGTATCCACCAAGTGGCGTACGTTGAAAATTTATACCCGCGTTGATATTCGAATTTATCGACGGCCTTCATTAAGCCAATATTTCCTTCCTGAATTAAGTCTAGAAATTGTAAGCCTCGATTGGTATATTTTTTTGCGATAGAAATCACGAGACGCAAATTCGCTTCTACCATTTCTTTTTTGGCACGAGAAGCTTTGGCTTCTCCGATGGATAAGCGGCGATTGATTTCTTTGATTTCATTGATCGACATGCACATTTGTTCTTGAAGGGCGATCAACTTTTTTTGAGCTCGTTGAATTTCAGTGACATATTTTGTGAGATGGTCGTAGTAACTTTTATCTTTGTGTTTTGTGATCCATTGAAGATTCGTTTCATTGCCGATAAAAGTACTAATTAATATTTTTCTCGGCATTTTGCATTTGTTGACGCAGCAATCGATAATGGCGCGTTCTTGTGTGCGAATTTCATCCAACAGGGCGCGCATTTTTCTGGAAAGTTTATGAAACTGTCTGGGAGACAGTTTGATTTCCATAAAGTATTTTGCAAGATTCTCTCGTTTGGCCAGAGTTTTTTTATGTTTGAGCCCGAATTTTTTTTCTGTCCCGACGGTTGCTGTGTAACGTTTTCGTAACTCTGTGAATCGTTGGCGGGCCACTTCATGATCTAGGCCAGCTTCTTCGTCGAAAAGATCTGTGGAATCGCCGCCGCTCTCACTTTCATCCTCATCATCCAACAGTTCTTTTTTCGGTGCTTTGGCTGCGATGGGCGCTGCTTTTGTCGAAGGGATTGGTTTTATTTCCTTCGGTTTGATTTCTTTGTCCGTGTGGTTGATATGTTCTTCTAAAATGGTGGGTTCAATATACCCGGCAATGACATCACTTAAACGGATTTCGCTTAGTTCTACGCGGTCGTAGTCTTTCAATACTTCAGCGATCATTTGCGGTTGATAGGCAAGTGTCGTGAGCATTTGATTGATGCCTTCCTCAATACGCTTGGCAATAGCGATTTCACCTTCGCGTGACAGCAGTTCCACGCTGCCCATTTCACGCATATACATACGTACAGGATCTGTGGTACGTCCAAGTTCATCCATGGTGGCTGCGGATACGGTGTCTTCTGCTGCTACCACAGGGCTTTCAGTTATTTCTCCGTTGGACGCTATGAGCGGCGACTCTCCATTAGGAGTCTCTTCTGAAATGCGGATGCCCATATCATGAATCATGGTGATGACATCAGACATTTTTTCTTGGTCGTTACTAACTTCTGAAGGCAAGAAGTCATTAACTTCCGCCACTTCAGAAAAAGTGAGATAACCTTGTTTTTTACCTCGGGCAATTAAATCAGTCAAACGAGATGGTGATCGGCGATTTTCTCGGGTCATAGGAGTCCGCATATTGTTGGTTGCGCTGTCAATGGATCAAATATAAAAGTTGAATTTTTTATTATAGCGAAAAAACAAAGGGATAGGGTAGGGTTTTTGTATTTTTTTACTCCTTTTCGATAATCAATTGATTAAGCTCATGTTTTTCTTCCGAGGATAAAGAACCTAAAGCGGCTTTTTCTAACATTTTTTGAATAAAATGTGCTTTGATTTGTTTGCGCATTTTATGAATGGCTCCTAGAAACTCTGAGAGCAGGCCATTTTGAGGAAGTGACAGTTCTTCTTGTGCGAGGGAGGCAAGCCATTTTTCTTCCGGTTGTGTTCGGAAAAATTCCAACAATGTGCCGGTTGATAGGGTTTTCTTTTGTTGCGCGATTTCAAGGATTTGATTGAATAGTTCTGTTCCGGGAATAATTCCTGATGGAATGGGTTCTGTGACATGTTGTGCAAGATCAGGAAATTGGATGAGTAAAGATAATGCATAACGCAAGAGAGAAGATCGGTTTGAGCTTGTTTTGGGCCGAGTTGAAACAACGGATTGTTTTTCCACGCTGAGTGAAATATCAGTTCGAGTTTTTTGGCGTAAGTCAGTGAGTAAGGCGTTTTTGAAAATTCCTTCGGGTAAATGCTTAATATGTTCTAGTGCTGCGTTAATGTATCGGGTTTTTCCGTCTACGGTGCTAAGATCGATATCTGTCATCAAGGTTTGGAATAAATATTGTGACAGTGTTTGTGCTTCAGTCACGCGTTTTTCAAAAGCAATTTTTCCTTCGCGACGAACAAGACTGTCGGGATCTTCATTGTCCGGGAGAAAGAGAAAGCGAAATTGCACATGGTCAGGAACGATTGGCAGAATAACTTGTAATGCACGCCAAGCAGCTCGGCGGCCAGCGTTGTCTCCATCAAAGCAAAAAACAATTTCTGATGTATAACGAAATAAAGATTGAACTTGATATGCTGTGGTGGCGGTGCCTAAAGTGGCTGCGGCATAAGTAATGCCATATTGGAAAAGCGAAATCATGTCCATATAGCCTTCAACAATTAAAAGACGCGGCAATTGACGATTGACTTGAAGTGCTTGATGGAGGCCATAAAGTTCATGGCCTTTTTGAAAGAGGGGAGTTTCTGGAGAGTTAAGATATTTTGGTTCGCTGTTGTCCATGACGCGGCCGCCAAATCCGACACATCGACCTCGTCGATCATCAATGGGAAAGATAATTCGCTCGTGAAAGCGGTCATAAAAGCGCGTGTCTTTTTGATTGAGAATGCCTGTTTCCTGCAGTGCTTTGCGCGCTTCTTCTGTTTTTCCGAGTGTTTGTAGTAACGTATCTCCTCGAGGAGCATAGCCTAAACGAAAGGTACGGATTATTTCTTCGCTGATGCCTCGTTGTTTGATATAGGCAAAGGCTTTCGGTGCTTGACGAAGCTGTGCATGATAAAAAGCGGCTGCTTCATCGAGGGTCGTGTACAAATGCTGAAAGGAGAGTGCTTTCTCAGATGTTTTAGAGTGAGGCACGGCCATGCCTATTTGTTTTGCTAAGGTTTCAACGGCTTCTGGAAATCGCAATCGGTCATAGTTCATTAAGAAATCAATGGCGTTGCCATGCGCGCCGCAACCGAAGCAATAATAGAATTGTTTTGAGTGACTGACGGAAAAAGAGGCTGTCTTTTCTTGATGAAAAGGGCAGCAAGCAAAATAATTGTTTCCGGTTTTTTTTCGCAAAGGAACGCGGGCATCGATCAAGGCGACGAGGTCAATCCGTTGTAAAACAAGCTCGAGAAATTCCTTGGGGATATGGTCTGCCATTTATTAAGCACCTGTGCCATGTGTGAGTAATCTCAACAGACTCTAGGTTAAGTATTCTTTTATTTTATTGCTAACTACTGTCATATCCGCTCGCCCTAGGATTTTAGGCTTTAATAAGGCCATGACTTTTCCCATCTCTTTTATCTGGGTGGCTCCTGCTTCCTGGATGGTTGTTTTAATTAAATGATCCAATTCTTCTGCGTCGATTTGCGCGGGGAGATAGTTCTGGATAACGCGGATTTCTTCTTTTTCTTTCGCCGCAAGTTCATCTCGATGGCCCGCTTCGTATTGAGCCACAGATTCTCGGCGTTGCTTAATCATTTTGTTGAGGATAACAATGATCTGCTCATCACTTAAGGTGATGCGTTCATCGATTTCGCGTTGTTTGCATGCGGCCAATATCAAACGGATCGTTCCAAGCCGTTCCTTTTCTTGTTGGCGCATGGATGTCTTCATGTCTTCTGTGATTCTTTCCTTGATGGATGAAGTCATGTGAGGCTGCCTCCTGTATGCTGCTTTTATAATGGCCAGGGCCTGTTTCTGTTTACAATTCGGTGGGCACGCTGCGCTTTGCCCACCCTACCGCAGCCGTGTGCGTAGGGTGGGCAAAGCGCAGCGTGCCCACCGAATTGTAAACAGACCCTACTGTTATTTAGACTGAGGTTGACGATCTCGTTCCAGGGCCAACTTTTCTCGTAATAACTTTTTTTGATAGCGTTTGACGGCGGCAGCTTTTTTTCGCTTTCGTTTCCATGTAGGTTTTTCATAGTATTCATGGCGCCGTAAATCCGATAAAATACCGGCTTTCTCGCATAAACGCTTGAAACGACGCAGACTAAGTTCAAAGTTTTCATTTTCTCTAATACGAACGCTTGGCATAGGGTTTCAATGTCTCCTGCAAAATTAGTTAAATTAGTTATAGTGAACGGGGCTAGATTTTAATGGTAAATGAAAAGAAAAGCAAAGAAATGCTGGTGTTGGGTATAGAAACGTCTTGTGATGAGACGGGAATCGCCCTTTATCACTCCGTTCGTGGTCTTTTAGCACATACGCTTTATAGCCAAGTTCCTATCCATTTGCCTTATGGGGGAGTGGTCCCTGAACTTGCTTCGCGGGACCATATTCGTAAGGCCATGCCTTTGATTGCGGATGTGATCACGAGAGGGGGAGTCAAAAAAGAAGATATTCAGGGAATTGCCTATACTGCGGGGCCTGGATTGGCGGGTGCGCTTTTAGTGGGGGCGACGATGGGGCGAACGTTGGGATGGGCTTGGAAAGTTCCTACCGTGGGCGTTCATCATTTGGAAGGTCATTTGTTGGCTCCTTTTTTAGAAGCAGACGCGCCTTCTTTTCCTTTTCTGGCCTTGTTGGTATCGGGAGGGCATACGCTTTTAATAGAAATGCGTGAATTTGGTCAATATCGTGTGTTAGGTGAAACGGTGGATGATGCGGTTGGCGAGGCATTTGATAAAACGGCTAAATTATTAGGATTAGATTATCCCGGTGGAGCGGCTCTCGCGGCATTGGCGGAACAAGGCAATCCTCATCGATTTCATTTTCCGCGACCCATGTTGGATCGACCGGGATTTGATTTTAGTTTTAGCGGGCTTAAAACTTCGGTGATGCGTGTTGTGGAGCAGGAGCGGGTTTCCGGATTGGATGATCAAACGCGTGCGGATATAGCCAGTGCTTTTCAGGTGGCGGCAGTCGAAACTTTGGTGGAGAAATGTCGGCGTGCTTTGCGTGAAGTGGCTTTGAAGCAGTTGATCGTTGCGGGTGGTGTCAGCGCGAATAAAGCGCTTCGAGAGGCGTT
>Ga0207114_1177_pt1 | contig 13356 bp, 7 predicted proteins | sample Alteio_BWMinHeat_70_FD_153560 | JGI IMG/M metagenome (GOLD analysis project Ga0207114, IMG submission 153560) | Enriched cells from forest soil in Barre Woods Harvard Forest LTER site, Petersham, Massachusetts, United States -... | ecosystem: Environmental > Terrestrial > Soil > Temperate forest >... | reverse complement strand
GACAGGCGATGTGTTTTTGCGTTGTCGCGGGGGCAAACCCCTGGGCAACGGTCGCCGGTGGCGGGGAGGGTTCAGGTCGGTGGGACTTTGCGTTTGAGGCGTAAAACAAAAAGCCCTCTCCCGGTTGTCGGGGAGAGGGCTTTTTAGCAGTTGGAACGTGTTTTAGTCGTCCAGATCAGCTTTGGTAGGTGCCGGCTTGTGGAAGTCGCTCGGGGGGCGAACCGTCTTCTCGCCGGGATAAGGCCGCGTAAACCCGGTGGACATGTACCAGTTGTAATGGTTGACGGTGTCCGGGTCTTCGGAGTCAGGCTTGGTCAGCTTGCCGGCGAAGATCTGCGTCTTCTTCTTCATCCAAGCCGCCTTCAGGGCCTTGACCGCAGGGCTGTCTGTTGTGTTGACTGAGGCTGTTGTCGTTGTTGTAACGCCCTGGTCCAGCGGCACCTGATTCGCCACGTGGTTCCACGGCTTGAAGTTTTCCGCAGACGGCTGCCCTTCGACAAAAGCCGTCCTCATCGGCGATGCCACGAGGTCGAACTGATTCATGGGCGGCAGACCGAGGATTTGCTCGATCGTCCGAGTCATGTTGACCTGCGTGTAGTAGGTGTGGTCAGTGGATCCGTTCTGCACGGCGTATGGGCTGACGACATAGCCTGGGCTGCGATGACCGTCGACGTGGTCAACGCCGTTCTGCGAGTCGTCCTCCTCGATGAAGATCGCCGACGAGGACCAAACGTTGCTGTGGCTGATGTAGTCGATAATGCGCCCAATGGCCAGGTCGTTATCCGCCTGTTCGGCATCCGGAGTCGGCGGGCCACCTGTATGGTCACACATGACCCAGAGGACACTCAACGCAGGCACCGTACCGTTCGCGACGTCATTCTTGAAGTCCTGCACCCAGAGATCGACCCGGAACTGATCTGGAATGCCTAGGTCGAACTGCGGGAAGTTCGTAATGAGGTGGTCAGACACAGCCGGAACTGAGGACTGTGCCTGGACCGTGTTCTGATAGAACAGCGTCTTCTCAAGCCCAGCCTCGAACTTCTTTGAGTCTGCGTAAAACTGGCTCCAGCTCGGCTCGCTGGTGGACCCGCTCGGTTGTTTGAAGGTATCGTTCTCGACGGCCTCGCCGTAGATCTTCACCGGCAGACCGCGGTCCGCCGCTTCCGAAAACAGGAAACCTTTGCCCTGGTAGGCGAGTGCATCGCCCATGTTCCCGCCGGGATAGCTGCGGACCCAGTCAGGCGACTGTATGTCGTCAGAATAGGGCGCCATTGCCTCGGTGATCCACTGGTGACCGTCAGCCGACTGGCGGCTTGGGTCGTAGAAATTGTCGAGGAGCGGGAAGCGCTTCACCAGCTGGTGCGCGTTCGGCGTGTCCTTGCCGCCGAACACTGCCAGCGAGGCGTCGCCATCTCCGGCGGCCACGTCGCCCAGCATCTGATCATAGGTGCGGTTTTCACGGACGATCAGGAACACATGCTTGATCAGCGACGGTTCGCCGATCTTGTTCGGAATTGCGACTGGCGTGGCATCCGGGTTGCCATGCGCAGCAGACTTGATATTTTCTGTCAGGTCCCAGTGATTGTTCTCGAAAACCTGTTTCGTCCACGCCTCCAGCTTCTTGTTATCTGGCACGCGGACGATGCTGACGGTGCCATTGTCCTGATGGGTGTTGTAGTTGGTGACGCCGAAGTCGGTCTCGAACGAATTACGCGCACCGATGCCCTTGTCGTTGGCAACGATGAGCACGTCATTGGCCTCGTCCAGCACGACAGAGCTCGGCGCATAAGCTACCGGGATCATGCCGATGACGGGATTTACACCGGGGCTGAGGTCGACCACCCCGATCGCATTGGCATTGTAAAGCGCAACATAGGCAATGCCTTTCTTTGCGTCGACGGCGATCGAATCCGGCGCGGCGCCGTAGGCCGATTTGCGTTTGCCAGGCACTTTGATCGGCAGCCCAAGGTCGATCGTCCGCGTCACTTCGTTGGTGTCCGTGTCGATGACCGAGATGGTGTCGCTATAGGTATTGGCGACCAACAGGTGCTTTCCGTAGAACGCCATTCCGGTTGGGTGCAGGCCGGTTGAGATGTTAGCGGTGACCTTCATCTTGGCCAGGTTCACCACAGAAACGCTACCAGTGATCGCCGCACCAACCTGGGGGTCGGCGACGATTTCTGTGCCGGCAGAATTGATCTGGAAATCACCCTCTGTAGCGGCGCGGCCACCCTCGTTGCTGACGTAGGCAGTCGTGCCGTTGCTAGCAATCACGATGCTGTGCGGCGCGTTGCCGACGCGGATCTGCGTACCCTGCTTCGCTGCGGTCAGGTCGATCTTGGTGAGCGTGTCATTCTGGTTCAGCAGAGCATAGGCGCTCTTGCCGTCCTTTGAGATTGCGACGCCGCCCGGATAAGAAGTGCTCGGAGTATAGAAGGAGCCGCAGGGATTGGCATAAGCTGCCGGAGGACTGTTCGGAAAGCAGTTGATGAAGGAATTGTTCGGTGGAACACTGACCTGGGCGTCGTCGCTCAGCAAGCCCTCTTCATCAACCTTGGTGATGGTGACGTTGCTGCTGTCCTGGCTGAACACCAGGTACTTGCCGTCCGCCGAATAGGTGATGCCGTTATAGCTGCCGCTCGTATCCTTCCCGAACACGATGTAGTTCTGCAGGACATCCCCGGTCTTGGTGTCGAACACCTCGACGGCTCCGTTGCCATCGGAAGCCGACGTACCCATGGTGAGGACGGCGGCTGTGTGAGTTTTAACATTGGGGTTCAGCGCAATAGCCTTTGCGCGGACGCGGATGCCGAGATCGACTTGTTTGCCGGCCGGGGTAATGACCTGGCCACTGCTGACGACCCACGAGCCGTTCGGTTGCGGCCCGGTGGTGTAGGTCGGGAATGGCTTGGACTGAGCAAAGAGCGCCGGAACGCTCAGCCCGGTCGCCAATAGACCGGCGAGCGGACGCAGACGGTTCATCCGAGACTTATTTCGAGAGCTTTGTCGAGACGACTTTCGGGACATGTACCGATCTCCTCTGAATTTTTCATCGTGGGATTTTTTCATCGCACAACCCAGATCGGCTGTGCGACATCGGGGGTGGAGATACGACCAGCGCCTGTTGAATATCGCGGCCACTAAACTTTCACGGGTGACATGTAATTGGCTTATGACGATCGGCGCGGAACGAACTGCGCACGGAAGCTAGATTAGAAAGTGTGCCGCACGGCAGCGTGACGGCGAGATTACAGTTTTGTCACCTTGTTCGCGAGATATATGCAGGGTCGCTCGCACGCCATGGCCCGGTTGACTGATAATCTCTGCGCGTGGATGTTGTCTTCGCATCTTTCCGGTGAGGTGGACTGCTACACCCCCAATCATGATCGCGCGATACCCGCGACCAGTTCCGCCCCGTCGTCGACCAGGGCACGCAGAGGCCCCAGCCAGGGTTCGTAACGTCGCCAACGCCCAACGGATGTGCGAAAGATCGGCTGCCGGGCCTGCCACTTGCTGGGGGTGTTCACAGCCCGCGGATTGCATTCGGGGCGGAGGCACGCGTCGTGCCATGACAGGCCGCTGGCCGCGATGATCCGCCGGATGACTGGTTCGGGCGCTCGGGTCAGGTCCTCATAATCCACTTCGATGAAGCGATCCGCAGGCAGCACGCTCCGCCAATGGTCTGTGAGTCGCTGGTAGTCGCGGAAATACGCGACCAGTTCGGCGCCTCCGGTCGGAAACGTTAAGCCCGGATGGAAATGTGTCTGATGGATTGACAGCGCCGTGGCGACAGCAGCGCGGCGGCAATGGATGATGGTTGCGCGTGGGAATGCCATGTGGATCAGCCCGGCCCAAAGGAAGTTAAACGGCATCTTATCGGTCACTCGCGCTGCCTTCGGCGCGATCGCGCGCAGCACGCCGAGATAGTCTGCCGCCGCCTTGACGAGGAACGCCGTCTCGTTCACGGCCGCGCCAGAGCGGTGCCACGCTGCTCCATGCTGGTTCCAGAAATGCAGCTCGCCGCAGGCTCCGGCTTCAGGATGGCTGGAGACTATCTGCTCGACAAGAGTTGTGCCCGATCGCGGCATGCCGATGATCAGCACCGGCGTCGCATCGCAGGTGCCAAGTTCGGGCGCCTGCGCGATCAAGTCGGCCGTGAAGCGTGCAATCAAGCGGTCGATCTCCGTAGAGAACGCGGCTGAGTCGAACGACACAAAGCCCCGGCGCACAGCGTCTCCTGCGTCGAAATGCTGCATGGCCAATGCGTAGTCGCCAAGATCCTCCGCCGCCTTGCCGATGGCGAGATGAAGCCGCAGACGTTGCGCCGCTTCCAGCCCCGGCGTAGCAAGGGCGTCTTGCATCCATTGAAGCAAACCGTCGTCATTGCTCGTTACTGGACGACATCGGACCAGATCGTAGTAGCTTCCTGCCAGCTGTGGCGCGATCGCGATCGCGCGCTGGAAGCATTCCCGGGCCTCGTCGAAACGGCCAAACTCAGAGAGTAGATTGCCCAGTAGATCGAGCGCCATGGCGTTTCTCGGATCGAGCGCCACTGTCTGTCGCAGTACCTTTTCGGCTTCCTGATTGCGATCCTCTGTCAGCAGCGCCCGCGCTTTGCCAAGGCGGCCGAAGCTGGTTGTACCTCCGGTCGCCGCTGCGCGGCGGAAACAGCCGATCGACTCGTAACGATGGCCAAGTGTATAAACCAGGGCGCCGGCGCGGAACCACGCTTCGGTCAGGGATGGGCGCAACTCAGTCGCGCGGTCGTACGCAACGATTGCCCCGCCGATGTCGCCCATCTTCTCCAGGGCAATTCCTAGACGGAAATACGCATCGGCGTGGCGCGGGTTGCTCGCGATGGCCAGTTGCAATGCGGTGATAGCGTCCGATATGCGGCCGACCTCGAGGCAGGCCAGGCCGAGATCATGCTGAATGACGGGATTGAACGGCTCCAGCCGCGCAGCATCGCGCAACGGGGCGATCGCATCGGCTGGTCGCCCGGCCTTAAGCAACCTGGTGGCCAACGCAAGCAGAGGCGCCACCTGCTGAGGCATTGGGTTTGGAGACTGGGACATAGCGTGAACCTACCGTGGGACCTTTCGCCTGATTTCTCTGACAATCTACGACAAATACTTCAATACCGCAGAAACCACCTGGTCTCTGCACGTGTCTACGGGGTCCTGATCAGTTGCGCATCGGATCTCGGGTGCAAGCGGAGCCTCGTATGGATCGTCAATGCCGGTGAAGCCATACAGATCGCCCGAACGCGCGCGCCTGTACAGCCCCTTCGGATCGCGTTCTTCGCAGACGCGCAGGGGTGCATCAACGTGAACTTCAAGGAAGCGGCAAATTTTGTTGCGAACCTCATTACGCGCAGCCCGATAGGGAGAGATGGCGGCCACAAGAGCGATGATTCCATTGCGGGTCAGTAGCTGCGCCAAAAACCCAATCCGTCGTATATTCTCATCTCGATCCACCCTGCTGAAACCGAGGTCGGGCCAGAATTGCTTCCGAACAACGTCCGCGTCGAGCATCTCCACTCGATTACCGCGAGTCAACAATTCTGCGTGGACAGACTTGCAGATCGTCGTTTTTCCAGCACCACTCAAACCCGTGAACCACACTGTCAGGCCTTGTTGTCTTTGATCCGTCCGGGGCTCGACGGTCACTAACTTCGGTTCGATGCCGTCGTTCTCAGAAATCATCTTCACAATTGATTTCAACGGAAGCGCCTGCGACCGGTATATGGAGTGTGACGCGAGTACCCTTACCCGGTTGACTGGTTATCTCTGCACGCCCGCCATGAAGCGTCATGATGCTCTGGACGATCGCCAGTCCTAGCCCAGTACCACCTGAAGTTTGAGAGCGCGACGTATCTACGCGATAGAAACGATCGAAGACCCTGGGCAGTGCCTCGGCGGGGATGCCGACTCCCGTGTCAGACACTTCAATGCGGATTGCGGCAACATCGCCATTAGCGCCAAGCACTACGGTTCCGCCCGATGGTGTATGCGCTACAGCATTCGCGACCAGATTACCCACCGCTCGCTGTATGAGTGGGCGATCCAGTGCGGCGATTACTGGTTCGATAGCAACAGCTGTGGTGAGCGAGATGCCACTCTCTGCCGCGGAGGCTTCATAGTATTCCCGCACGCTGCCCAGCAATTCGCCTACATCCACCGGCACACGCTGCAAATGTGTCAATGGGCTCTCAGCGCGCGCCAGGAATAGAAGTTTGCCGATTAAGTCGGACAGACGCACGGCTTCTTCCAAACACGACTCCAGTACATCGCGGTATTCATCTACGGTTCGGGCACGAACCAAAGCCACTTCGGCTTCGCCACGAATGTTATTCACCGGCGTGCGAAGATCATGTGCAATGTCGCCGGAGAACCTTGAGACGCGTTCGAAAGACTCTTCAAGCCGATCCAGCATTTTGTTAAAGGTATCGGCCAGAGACGCCAGTTCAACCGGATACCCTGCCGGAAGAATGCGCTCGCGCAGATTTGTGGAGCTGATGTGGCGAGCCGTGGTTGCCATTTCTTCGACCGGACGAATACCACGACGCGCGATCTGATATCCGGCCAGCGGAAAGATGACGAAAGTTCCGAGCATGATAGCTCCGAACCAGCGCTGGTAGCGGGCCAGCAGCTCCTGTTCCTGCGAGACGTCGACGGCAATCTGAATAATGTCCTTATGTGTGGGCGATGAACCCACTGGTACAGCCAGACTGATGACGCGGAACGCTCGCCCATTCTTTCCCGTCATCGCAGTAGCTCGATTCGGGCGATCCTGAGTCTTCGCAACCAATTGCTGAAGATCAAATTGATCCGCCATGCCCGGCGTCGCCATCAACGGATTGCCACGATCATCCAACAAGCGAATATAAAACCGTTCGTATCGGCGTGCCGCTGATTCCAACTCAATTTCTTCACGCAGGGCGTCCTCATCGTTGGGACGCTCGCGTAGCATGGTTTGGAGCACATTCACCTTGTCTGCGAGGAACAGATTTGTACTTCGATCGAGGTTGGTGATCAGAACCAGATAAAGACTAGCGGTGGCGAAGAATACCGTTAGCAGGCCTGAAATGGTGTACCCGGCGGTTAAGCGGAAGGCTAGCGTTCCCCACCACGTTCTCACAGAGGCGAGACTACTAGTTGCATTCCATGACATAACCCGCGCCTCGTACGGTATGGATCAACTTCATCGGAAAGGGTTCGTCCACCTTAGCGCGCAGTCTTCTTACGTTGACGTCAACGACATTTGTGTCGCTGTCGAAATTCATGTCCCATACCGCTTCAGCGATCAGAGTCCGCGATAGCACCTCGCCTGCTCGCCGCGCCAATAGAGTCAGAAGGAGGAACTCCTTCGAAGTTAGATCCAACCGATTGCCGGCCCTCGTGGCACGCTGGCGCAACAGATCGATCTCCAGATCAGCCATGCGGATGGTTTCCTGGGCACGAGAGGGCCCACGCCGCAACAGCGATCGAACGCGCGCCAGCAATTCTGAGAAGGCGAAGGGTTTCACGAGATAATCATCAGCACCAAGTTCCAGTCCCCGCACGCGTTCGTGAACCGCATCGCGGGCGGTCAGGAGCAGCACGAGCGAGGGACGGCTCGACTGGCGAAGACAGGTGAGCACTTGCCAGCCATCCAGGCTGGGAAGCATAACATCGAGAATGACCAGATCGAAATCGACTTCTAGAGCAAGATGCAGACCTTCTAAACCATCTCTGGCCACATCGACCACAAAACCCGCTTCGTTGAGGCCCTTCTTCAGGAACTTTGCTGTCTTGATCTCGTCTTCGACGATGAGAACTTTCATAAGCAACAACCCTGGACCGCCACATAAATTTATGTTTAGCGTGCTAGAACGAAGAGGGCCTTGACTCCTACGAAGGGGCCGCTATTCCGTTCCCTATCCGCCAGTAACGTCCTCAAACATGGCAGCCACGAAATAACCGTAAGATCAATTAGATAATCGCCCTCTGTTAAGAAAATGTCACAAACACATTAATGCTTACGGAAGGAACACCAGCCGAGAAGACTACGAGTCCCGAAACCCCTTATCGAATCATCACGCAAGTCGAGATGATGCTATGCCACGACCTCGGGTCAGCCCGATATTACCTCAACGAGTTCTGAAAGAAACTGCTCGCGGCATTACGACCCTTTTAAGGGTCTTCCAACTCCGTTTGTCTCTCTCGCAGTCAACAGCGTCTTCAATTCCGCATACGAGCCAACGACGATGTCGGCGCCAGCCTCTCGCAGGGCGGCTTCTGAAAAGCTGGTTGTCAGACCAGCCGAGAAGCAACCCGCTGCTCTCGCCGCAACTATTCCGTTCACGGCGTCTTCAATCACCAAACACGCGGTAGGTGCTAAGCCGAGTCTTTCCAGCGCAATCTGAAAAACTTCCGGGGAGGGCTTCGGCTGAGAGAAAGAAGCACTATCAACGACAACCTCAAACATCGATTCGATCTGAAGCGACTTCAGTGTTGCCTTGCGATTGCGGCTTGTCGCCGATGTAGCCAGAGCGAGTCGATAACGAGATTTTGCCCAATGCACAAACTCGATGGCACCCGGAACCGGACGGAGCGTGTGTTCCAGGGACTCGTAAATGCGATGTTTGCGGCTAAGGATCTCGGCGCTACGCTGCTGGTTTAAGCCGTGTCCGGCAGCTACCTCGTAGATCATGGCCTTGTCGCTGCGCCCGGTATAGCTCGCGAACAGTGATTCCGGCACTATGATCCCAGCTTCCGAGAGCGCTTCGCGTTTGGCACGCTCATGCAGCGGCTCGGAATCGATAAGGACGCCGTCCATATCGAAAATCAGTGCCTCAAAGAGACGCGATTGCGGCGTTTCCATAGCTATAGGAATAGCGGCAACTGAGAACGAAAAGCTACTGTCACGAAATGTAAGAGAAGATGAGTGAGAATCAATCAGGGACATCTCAATGAAATAGTTGACTTTTTAACGAGAGCCTGACTACAGTTATTCAGTTTCAGGCATGCTGTCCAAACCTGCGTTGAGCATCCCCCATGCTCTGAAGTCCTGCCAGGACCTGATCCGAAAAAAAGGCCCCGGCTCCGTTGTGATCCCATCTCCCGTCTGGTGGCTTGAAGGGAATAATCATGGCATTCTGCGGTGCTCGTCGAATCCTCATTTTGGGGCCGGTATTCACGATATTGCTGGCTTTTGCTGCTCCAGCATTTTCACAACAAATCACCTACTATGACTTCGACGCTCCTCAAGCGAGTAATGGTGCCAGCTACACTTGTGTAGATCCGGCTCACGTCGTGCCGGTTACGCCGAATCCTTTCTTTTGCTTCAATGATGGAACCGGGCAACAGAGCAGTCCCAGCTTTCTAAGCGATACGTATCCATCTGAAATTGATCCTGTTACAACCGACAATCCGCCCGTCCCGAGCACCCACTTTGCCATTCAAAACACACCGGCCGCGTTCTTTCAGGCGTCGAGCATGTGGTTTTCGGTTCCGCAAAAGATTTCAAACGGGTTCACATCGTATTTCGCCTTAAAAATCACCCCAAGTCCGAATAATTCCAATGCAGATGGAATCGCATTCGTTATCCAGAATTCGCAAAATGCAGCAGCAGGAACCAGTTCAGGTGCCTCCGCTTGTTCGGGTGCCGGATCCGGGCCAAATGCCGTTGGCGCAAATGGAGGTTGCATCGGCTACGGCGGCATTGATAACAGCCTCGCCATCGAAATGGACACCTTCCTTAACAGCTGGGATCCACCGGATAATGTTTCCACGAGTTCGAGTACCTACAATCACATTGCCATACAAAATTGTGGTGCCGGACTACCAAACTCGCCAGACCATACTGGGTCCTGCCTGGTAAGCCTTAACTCTGGCAACACTGCACAACCGGCTATCAATACTATGCCCCCAGTCACGCTTGCAGACGGTAATGTCCACCAGGTGGTCATAGTCTATAGCGGTCCGAATGAGGCTACCCCTAACCTGTTGCAGGTATTTATCGATCCGCCATTCGTTGCCGGAACTCACACTCCGGCACCGGGTGCCACACCGGTGCTATCGGGAACCTACAATATTGCGGCCAATCTCAATCTCATAAACAGCGGCAGCGCGAACGACAGTGCCTATGTTGGATTTACTTCCGCCACCGGTGCAGCATTCGAACAGCATGAGCTCATGGCCTGGACGTTTACTCCACATACTTCAACCACACAGCAACAGCCCCTCAGCCCACCTGGTCAGACAACGACATTTCCGTTCGGCAGTCACGTCTTTGCCGTTACCTATCCGGTGAGCGGGCCTTCGACAGCTAATATCGACATGATCGTGACTGCAAACACGATTGCGCCCGCCTTCTTTTCAAACCTGATTTCCGGCACTCCATTTACGGGCTCTCAATGCCAGATCTATGACGAGACCGGCGGAAACTGCATCATCTATTCGGTCTCATGCGTTACTCATGGCACCACCACTGCGGTTCCATGTCCTTCCACCACGGACCCGAATAACCTGATCGATATTAAGTCGGGATACAACAACTCCATTCAACCGACCTCACCTGGTTTTCTTCAGGGAGATCCACTTTTCAGCCAAGTTGCGACGATCATCGGCGATGGTCAGACTGCAACCGTGACGTGTGCTGGAGAGTGCTCGGTAGTTCAGGGGCAGACGGTCACAGTCGCGGGAAGTGTTGTCGTCGGCGGCGGGTCAAGCTCGTTCAACGGCACGGTTACAGTCCTGACGGCAGATCCAAATATTCCCAACATATTTACCTTCACGAGCGCCGTGAGCGGAACCGCAACCGGTGGCTATCTCACGTCCAATAATGTGCTGAATGTCTTCTCCGCCTATGTGCCTCAGCGGATAGACGGCACAACGACGGGGAAAACGAAGAACTTCTCCGACTTGGTGGTCACAGGTGTCACGGTAGCCCCTACCACGCTCGTCATCCAGGCACCCTCTGTGCCTTTTAACCAGAATGCACTTGTAACTGTGACGGCCAGCTCTCCACTTGGGACGCCGACAGGAAATATATCTCTCACGGTTGATAACGGCGTGCCGCAGACGCAGACACTCTCGAACGGATCTGCCACGTTTACTATGACCGGACTTGGCACTGGCCCTCACCAGCTTACGGTAACGTATGCGGCTCAAACTATCTTCCTGGCCGCAACGACTACCGGCGGCCTCACAATCAATTCGGCCACACCAACCGTGGCGTTCACGGGCGCTCCTCCGACGGCGACCTACAACTCGTCATTCGTCGTTGCGGCGAGCACCAATGCGAGCACCACAGCAACGGTGACCGCGGCTGGTTCCTGTGTTATCTCAGGCAATACGGTGACGATGACAAGCGGCACGGGCAGCTGTAGCCTTACTGCAAATTGGCTGGCCGACAGTAATTACCTGGCGGCCTCCGCCACCCAGTCGACTCTCGCGGTCAAAGCATCCGCAACAACAGCTATTGTTGCCGATACACCCAATCCATCTACCGCCGGAACGCCGGTGTCGATAGCGTTCACCGTGACCGGGAATGGCAAGCCCACCGGAAACTATACCGTTACTTCCAGTGTGAGCGGGGATCCAGGCTGCAATGGAACACTCAATGCCGGTGCGGGAAGTTGTTCGTTAACCTTCGCAAAACCCGGTTCCAGAACGATCACGATCACCTACGCCGGAGACGGAAATTTCTCGGGGTCGTCCATCAGTGTTCAGCAGTCTGTCACGGCTGCCCCGGTGGCACAGCTGTCGGCGTCGACGCTGAACTTTGGCACTGTCTATGTCGGTACGATAACCACGCAGACAGTCACGTTGACGAATATAGGCAGCGCGGCGATGACGGTGAATGGGCCGATCTTGTCAGATGTGGGCGGCGGAAATTCTATCGAATTCGTTGCCGTTAATCTCTGCCCCAAGAGTCTGGCGGTAGGAAGCTCCTGCAATATCTACGTGAGCTTTGTCGCCGGGCCGATCTACAAGCCGCAAACGGCGATACTGAAAGTTATGGACAATGCGTACGGAGCGCCGCAATTGGTGATCTTGTCAGCGATTACGATCAATCCGCAGGCTACCTTTAGACCTTCTTCGCTCACTTTCGGGACGCAGGCGGTCGGAACTTCCAGTCAGGCATCCCTGCAACTCACGAACACCGGAGCCACGCCCTTGCTCATTACAAGTATCGGCGTGACGGGTTCGAATGCCGGCGACTTTTCGACGACGAATACATGTCCTGCATCGCTCGCGGCCGGCGGTAGTTGTACGATTACCGTCGGGTTCAAGCCAGGAAGCACCGGAACACGCACTGCCTCCATCAAAGTCGTGGACAATGCGTTCGGAGGATCGCAACTGGTGCCACTTTCAGGAAAAGGAAAGTAGCCAGCCGGGGTGGTGATGGAAAGAGCGTAGGTGTTTATCTCTCGAAGTTCTCCAGCGGTCCTAGTGTTGGACAAGATAGCCAAACTGGTGAACGCATGCGAAGAGATCGATCACTCGTTTGTTCCTTGGAAGGACTTCATGGAATCCCGATAGATTCCCTGCAGGTCGGTACGTTCCAGCAATTGCCCGGCGCCATCTTCTTTGCTGATGCTCTCCAGAATTCGAACCACTTCGCGATAGTGCGGCGTTGCCTCTTTGCCGTTTCCGCTCTTTATCAGCAAAGACGCCAACAGGTAGTGCGTCTTCGCTTCAAGAATGCGCAATCCTAGTTTTTCCGCTCTCGCCAGGCTAAGGTCTAATTGCTGATGCGCCCCGTTATAGTCCTTCGCCTCAATCATTGCCGCACCTAGATTGACTGAAGCTTCGACGGACACCGACTTCAGGCCCAACGAGTCTGCGTCCTGGGCTAACTTTTTGAGCGATGCGATGGCATTCGACCCACGTCCCTGGATCACATCTGTTTTTGCCTTATTTACTTTCGACATCAGAATCTGTTCCCGCTGGGACGCTTTCGAGGCAATTTGAAAAGCGTGATCATATTGCTGGCGGGCGGCGTCAAAATATCCTTTATAGAAATTCACATCGCCCATCCAATTCGTTGCCATCGAGGCTGCAGTATCGTTCTTAATTTGGTTTGCGATGTTCAATGCCTCCTCAATGCTCTGACGACCTTCATCACCTCGCCCAACCTGTGCCAGCAGATCGCCCCAACGACCAGTGATTTCAGCGGTGAAGTATGTCTTCTCCTTTGTCTGCTTGAATATCTTCAGTGCATCCTGCATTGCGCTCAAGGCGGCGCCATACCGGCCCTGCGCGGCGAAGATCATGGCCATGCTGTCCGATTCAACGGCAACTCCGCGTTGGTCGTTGATACTGCGACGAATTTCTATCGCCTTAAGGTATTGCTCCAGCGCCTTAT
>Ga0207114_1208_pt1 | contig 13398 bp, 10 predicted proteins | sample Alteio_BWMinHeat_70_FD_153560 | JGI IMG/M metagenome (GOLD analysis project Ga0207114, IMG submission 153560) | Enriched cells from forest soil in Barre Woods Harvard Forest LTER site, Petersham, Massachusetts, United States -... | ecosystem: Environmental > Terrestrial > Soil > Temperate forest >... | reverse complement strand
ATCTAAATCTATGTCCCAAAAAGGAAAATTTGGACCAATCGGAAAAGCAGGAGCAAAAGGAAAGTCGACCCCGTATCGAATTCAAAGACAGAAAACTGGTGGAATATTTTATCAAAATTTTTGACACAAAAGATTCCCTAAAAAAATACAATGACAAACAAACCTTCCTGCACCCCTTTAACCGGAAGAAAACCGCGCTGATTGAGGAGGATCTCTGGTTTCTGGAAAAGGTAGAGGAAAAAGTGCCCATAGAAACGAATGATGATTGGAGGGATGCAGTGTTCAGGGCGACTGAAAAATATCGCAGAACCAAAACACTTCAGGTGCTTCCTGCTATAGCCCGGGAATATTGGTCATGCGTACGTGCCGGAAAACCATTTGATCACCTATCCGGACAAGAGTTGCCCCTTGATCCTGTCAGCGAATTAAGGAGAAACAATATTATTCTTGGACGGTTGGCGACAGGAGAAACAGGAGATATGAACTTTTAGCAATTCATTCCACATGGAAAAGGAAGAAGAAAATATTCCGCTAGAGTCCCGGGAGGAAGCGGAACCCTTTATTCGTCAGACGTATTTCGCTGATGAAAGGACGAGGGCCTTGAATCGTAAAGCATTCTATGATAGCTTTCTCCGTGAAGTGTATCGGAATGAACAGGCTCAGACTTGGCTAAGTCAGTTCGATCCGGAATCGGTAAATTCTTTCCTGATCGAATATGCCGATCAAAGAGCTGTTTGGCTGACGGATCGAACAGACTTCAAAGAACTCCACGAAATCATTTCGATCAGTCATATAGAGGACGCCTTTGAAAGGTTGGAAGAAATCCAACAAAAAAAATTGTTTGACCTGCAATGTTTGTGGAGGGCTGAAAAAATTGAACTACCAGAAGTGGAGATTTGTTTCGATTTTTTATATTGGGAGGCCCGAGTGATGAGTTGCCCTTTTATTGATCCGGTGGGTCCCGAGGATATTGCACTCTACCAGCAATACCTCCGATCCGGGAGGTTTGAAGAAGAACAACCTTTCATGAGTCACTGGCAGGGCTATGACGAACTGAAAGATGCATATGAGGAGGCAGAGGACGTAGAAAGGGGATTTCCCGAATGGTATGATTTTCATAACAGCATGAAAGGCACTGGCTTTTACATGACCCTTCCCAACATTCGTGGAGAAAAAGAACAGAATTACATTGACCTGACATTTCAGGAGGCAGCGGAAAAAAGAGAGGCTCAACCCGTTGTACAACCTCCCCGGGATGAGAGACCGGAACTGTGTTATTATCCAGAATATCACAAGGCCAGTTTTGTTGAACGATTTGAAGATCCCCTCAGCCAGAAATATTACCGGGCATACGCCAAAAAGATGACAGAAAGAGAGGGGGAAGCCTGGGAAGATTTTCCTTATGAACTGGACCTGATTGCCGAACAACTCAATATGGCCGATGAACGTATTCCCGTGAAGGGTTCTCCCGATTATCGTCTGGCCCTGTTGAAGGCCCGGGACACCTATAAATGGAATAAGATAGTGGAAGCCATGCCTGCGGCTTATGACAGATACCAGTTACATCTAATAGCAGGCCTGAAATTTAATGAAAGTACAACGGAAGACCGGATGACCTTTACCCGGGGATGGAGGAAGACCATTCTCCGTGGCAGGGAATTGAGCGGGGAGCCGGCGGATTTCAACTTTTGAACGAATTATACCACTTCTCTTGTTTAGACTGGGCAGTTGTACTATATTTGGACGAAGGCACCAAATTCCAAAACCCTAATTATGTCTGAGCAAAATAGTAGTATACACGATTCAGTTGTCAGGGAAATTATTGACCGCTTAAAACAAAGAAAATGTCGGGGAATAAAAGCCAATAATATAGGGCAAGGCTATGAGTCTCCCGATAAAATAGCTTCCGAAGACGGCTCAGGTGCTTCTTATGTCCCGGATATCACCTCTTCCATTCCTTCTTTTATCATATCGGTGGAAGATCCCAATGGTTTAGACTCTGCAGGAGCTGCCTGGAAGACATTTGCTACCTATACCCGTAAAACAGGTAGAGAATTTTTGATTGCCGTTCCCAGATCAAGTGGAGAAAAGGTACGAGCCCGCCTAAAAGAACTTAAAATACGGAACGCTAAATTGATCTGGTACTGAGCTTGGTTCCTTCCCCCATTGCTTTGTCAGTCATTCTCCTGTCCGGCCTTCTCAGAGTGTCTAAACACAACAAGATCTTAAAGGGCGTGAAAACGGAAAAAAACCTACTCATCGCCCTGCTCGAAACCAGCGTTATATATACCTTGAAGTGGAACTACAAAAAAGGCCGATGGAACTGGGGATCGCCTATACATCTTTACCTCAGAAGCGGACAGCCCTGCTTGAACACTGGGGATGATGGTGATACGAACTACGACATCGTGAACCTGATGAATATGAATATTCAGCCTGTCTGATTTTAAAATTTCTCATCTTTGCTTTATGGAAGAAACGAAATGCCCCTTGTGTGGGCGAATGCTTGCCGATCCAATGGTGAGACATTACCTGGTACCCTTATCTCAGGGCGGAAACGGTACCAATACGATTATGATGCACAAGGTTTGTCATAACAAGGTACACAGCCTGTTTAATGAAAAAGAAATTGCTCGCACCTACACCAGTGTTGAAAAAATTCTCGAAAATGAGGAAATCCAGAAATTCGTTAACTGGGTAAAAAAGAAGCCTCTTGACTTTTACGATGGATCTATGAAAGCAAAGAAATAAGCTAAACCTCTGAGAAGCGGGCGATTCAGGTTTTAGGAGGTTAGTTCTGGCAATACTTGGAAGTGACCTTAGGATCGTTCGGATGCTGAAGAGTTTTGATTCGTTTATAATCGTCACAGGCACCCATTTTGTCTCCTAACTGAAGTTTACAGAGGCAACGATAAAAAAGAATATTGGTGTCGGAGGAATTGCTATCCAGTGCATCAGAAAAATAAAAGAGGGCATTGAGATAATCTTTTTGTCTGGAACAAGCCATTCCCCGGTTAAAATTATATTCGTTCGTGCCATAAACAGGTTTTCCGGTATGATCTCTTTCAGATGCAGGAATAAAGGAAACGGATAAACTATAATCTGTTTCTACCGCTTTTCCGTCAACTGTACCGGGGTTCCATTTGTCTTTGATGAGAGATACCAAACGGAGTGCCTCTTTGTCCAGATCCGGACTCACACTGTGGTCTATTCTCATGCCTGTAGCCATACCACTCTTATCAACGGTAATCCGGACGAGAACCGTTCCACGTATCTTTTTGTCTAAAGCATCTTTAGGGTATTGAAGATTATCATTGATAAACTGATAGAGCGCATGACCGCCTTCTTTGTACTGAGGAAGAGTTTCCGTTTTATAACCGGCGTTCTGGGAAGCTGCCGAAATTGTCAGCAAAATGGCTGTGAGGATCGTGAGAGGGAGTTTGCACTTCATGGCTAAATGTTTTGTGTTTAAATCCAGTTTCTAAAGCCCCATTGCAATTACCTGAAAATCTATGGCGGGAAGTGAGCCCTGTCACATATGGTTATTTCAAATGTAACTTTTTTTAAATACGAAACCTAGTACCATACCTCTCGGAAAATCAGTTGAATAGGAGGTATTTCGTTCAGGAGCGCATAAGAGCAGCTTAAGTTTAAGTTAAGTACGCCAAACAGGCCGATTCGGACGACGGGACTATTGTCTTCTCATCCAAAACGATCCAGGCTGCTTTCTCCCTGCATTTTTAGCACCGGCATTTGCTGGCAAAGTTATCAAAGTGGTGGTGCGTGAGGGAATGGGTGGTCGTGAATACCTTAAAAATCATTCCTGTACATTAACGCTTGCCTTATATGAGCCAGATGATGGTTGCAATGCCAGGCATACATGGCAAGGACGAAACTGAGTTTAAAAGTCTTTTTATATTCCGGGTGATAATATGTTTTCTGAAAATCCTCCAGATGGAGGCTGTTAATGAGTTCCGTCCACCTTTGATGAATGCCTTCGAGGATTTTCAAAGAAGCTTCCGGGGGGCTATTGAGGCTGTCTGAGAGTTCAGCCATTTTGGCTTCATCGTAAGGCTTTACGTGAGGCTCGTTTTCTGTCAGCGCCAGCTTAAAACGGATAAAAGCGTTCATGTGACTGTCGGCAAAATGATGCACCACTTGTTTCACCATCCAACCTCCCGGACGGTAACGTAAATCCAGGTCTGGCTGGCTTAATCCTGCCAGGACAGATTTTAGTTTTTGAGGAAAGGAACTGATGATTCCGGACCATTCCTCAATATCCGATGAATCATATTTATCGGGCATCACGAACTTACCAATAGGAAATTTCAGTGCCTCTAAATCGGGTTTTTCTGTAGGTTTCATGGTTTCATGGTTTCTTTGTTCATTTCAAATATAGGAAATTCAGTTGAAAATTCATTCCCCTACATCCCTTCCAGGCTCTCCTGCGGAGGAAGGAGCAATCTGGCTCCATCGAGGGTGATCAGCATTTCATCTTCTATCCGAATCCCGAATTCACCGGGAATGTATATGCCCGGTTCATTGCTAAACATATTTCCGGTTTGAAGTAGTCTGGTGTTACCACCCACCAGGTAATACCATTCATGACCATCCATACCGATTCCATGCCCAAGACGGTGTGTGAAGAAACGGAATCCGGGTCCGTAACCGGCATTCACAATTACCTTGCGGGCTGCCCCATCCACACTTTCAGCCGAAACGCCAGGGCGGGCCGATTTCAATCCTTCTGCCTGTGCTTTACGAACAAGATCCCAAACCGTTTTCATCTTGTCTGTTGGTTTGCCGAAGACTGTTGTTCGGGTTACATCCGACTCGTATCCTTCCACTTTGCAACCGCCGTCCATCAGTACGATATCTCCTGTTTTGAGTTTGTTTTCTTTAACAAGACCGTGAGGATAAGCAGAAGCTTCTCCAAAAAGCACCAGAGCTCCTCCCTCCACACCGGCCTTAGAGAATTCAGCGGAAATGATTTTCGCGTATTCCGATTCGGTCATACCTTCCAATAACTGTTTCACCGATGCAGTGAATACTTCGGCCGTTATCTGATTGGCTATCTCCATCAGCTCGATTTCATGACCACTCTTCACGCTTCTGCATCCGGCAGTGACCGGGGTTGCACTTGAAATGCTTAACGAAGAAGCCGCTTTCTGAATGTTTTCCATAACAAAATAACGCACGCTTTCTTCCAGCCCAAGAGTAGCTGTTAGCATGTTCCTCTCCTTCAAAATATGACTTATAAGAGCATATGGGTTTTCATCTTCGTTCCAGGTATATAATTTTGCGGAGCCTACCTGTTCCTTGGCCCTACCCTCTTCAAAGGCGGGAGCAATGTAAAAAGCCTCCCCATATTGAGGAAGGACCATCGCAAACAAACGTTCGCTGCGGCCCCAGGAAACACCGGTAAAGTATTTCAGAGAAGTGCCGCCTTCCAGCAGTATTGCATCAAGTTTATGTTCCGTCATCAGTTTGCGCGCCTGCTCCTGGCGTGCAAGGCGTTCTTCGGGTGAAATGGGCTTGATGCGGTCGGTAAGGCTTCGTAGAGTTGGTGAAGGCACCCTGGCGGCGGCTCCGGCCAATGAAAGCGCCGGTGCGAATGCGGTGAGACCGGCAACTGCTCCGGAAGTAAATATGAATTTTCTTCTGTCCATGGTTGTAAAATTGATAAAAACAAAACCCGGCACGATTACCATGCCGGGTTCAAATGTACTTAATCGACAGAATGTGTCCCCTGCCGGAGGGACTTTTTGTGGTGGTGTTTACTTCACCACTATTTTTTTGCGGTATTGTTTGTCCCCCGTCATGCCTACGAACAGATACACTCCAGAAGGGAGTTCATTGTTTAACAAAAGGGAGAATGAATTTCCATCCAGATTAATATGCCGGGCAAACACTTCACTGCCTACCATGTTGTAGATTCGTGCATCCAGAAAATGGGTATCTGTTTCCGGAACGGTTCCGTTCAGTATGGTTCCGTCGCTGGGGTTTGGGTAAAGGTTGAAGCCCTCTGCGTTGTTTAGAGAAGAGATCCCTGTTACGGTGGTGAGGCTTACATTCAGGTTATCTATTCCCACGTCTTGGTTGCCTTTGTCGGTCATAATAAAACGAAGCACACTGGTTGCCGATACAAGACTGGTGGTGACCGTTTGAGTGGTCCAGGCCGACACTTGTGCACTGGTAATGGTCAACAAGGTATGAGGGAAGGTAAGCCCTCCATCTGTGGAGAGGAGTACATTAAAGGCAAAGGGAGATGGAGAAGCTTCGTTGTGGATGTAATCGAACTTAATGGTTTTGGTGCCGGAGGCAGAAAGATTCAGATAGAGATCGAGTTGACCGGTTGATCCTCCTGCCGGAGGCGCATTGTGAAATCTGGCGCTATGCAACCCATTTGAAGCTGCCGGAGAATAGGCCCCTGTGGTGGGTGATGTCCAGTCAGCACCGGAGTAATCTTCCCGGTGTATGAAATCGTCTCCGCTGGGAGTAGTCCCTCCGATATCGCTCTTCCAATATTTATCCGGGTCTCTTTGAGCACCGGTATTGCAGCTGTCGGTAGCCCATCCGGTTTCAAATGAGTTGGTATAGGGAAGGGTAGCATAGTAATGGTGACAGGTAGTTCCCGATCCCGTTGTATCTACGTTGACATACCATCTGGGTGTATAAGAGGTGAGCTGGGAAGCAGTATAGGAACGATAGGAAACCTTCCAGTCGACTGCCGAAGACTCCATCAGCATAAAATTGCCGTTAGCATAATTGGTGTCCACTAGTCTTACATGAGAACCGGACAGGTTGAAGATGTCTCCTTCCTTTACCTGGGAAGCGCTGCTATAGGCTGTGGAGATAGTTGGAAGGGTGGAGGTACTGTATTTGCTTGTCAATCCCCATGCATGAGACACAAATCCCGAACAATCCACTCCCAGTGCACAGCTTTCACAACAATCTCCACTGGTGCTGCAGTCGTTATCTCCGGCAGATCTTCCATTTGTCAATCCCGTGGTAAATGAAGCCAGGCTTGAAAAACCACCCCAGCAGTATGCCATACCAGGTGCATTATGCCCTACCACCACCCAGGATGGGGTATTGACAGCACCACCGGCAGAGGGACAGTTCACGCTGCTTTGAATATTGGCAGAGGTGGCGGTAAATGAATACTTGGTAAATGGGTCGGCATTGTTATGTATCTGTGCCCGGGTAATTGTCTGAGCCGTGGAAGAGACGGAACATAAAACAAAAACGATTAGGGAGAAGCACAACCAGAGGCTCTGCTGCTTTGAATGAAGCGATCGGAAGATGTTCATGAATGGTGAGTTAAAAGCGTTAATTATTTTTGTTCGTTCGCCTGCAACAAATGATCATTGAAATGGTATTTTACGTCAGAAAGAGCGGCCGGATATTTTTTTGCTTTTGAAATATCCGTTTCGTTTAAAGAAAACAGGAATAGTCCATCGGGTGAGGTAATCATATGTATGACCGAACCATCAGACTCAACACTGAATTCCTTATTGGAAATCACATAGTAGACATCCGGAATTTTCAAGTCACTCACAATCTCTCCAATTTCTCCATTGGCTAAAGAAACCGCAATCAGGTGTCTCTCCACACTGATAGGGCTTTCAGTGATGTATGTTTGCACATCTATCACCATCCGTTCTTTGGTACAACCTACCACGTAAACACCTGCTACTTTTTTATTCGTTGAAAAAGTTTTTTCAGTTGTGGAGCCTTCCCGTGAAGTCAGACTCAGTTTGTAGGAATTTGCCGCTGAGATGGAAGTGGTCACAAAGTCACCGGAAGCTGTTATCCATCCGGAATGAGTACTACCGGTTTCCAACTCCACTGAGTTGCCCGATGGAAGAAGCAGCCACGTAGAATGATGAAAGCGGGTAACCCTGCCCACGCCCGGATAAGAGCCTGGGAAAGGAATGTTTTTCAACTGATTTCCTTTTTCGTCGAAAACAGAAACCTGACTTTCACCCAGCACAAAAAAGTTGCCCCCCTCGTATACAAAATCACGTGGGGCCTGACCTACTGGAAACTTAACTTTTGTTTTTCCATCGGCCCGGTCGCTGATCAATATTTCTCCGGAAGCATCGGAGAGAAAAGCAATACGGTTTTTATCCATTACTTCAAAGGAGGCCACACCCAGGTTAAAACCAGGAACCTTTTTGAAAGGGATCCCATCGGGCGAGTTCCAATTTGTTTTGGAAACACTCTTTACCGAATAGCTTGTTTTAGGGGTTGGAGCAGGAGAGCGGTCCGCGCTTGTCTGACAGAAAGCGGTAAAGTAAACGACAAGCAGTAACGCCGCGGAAAAAGATATTTTTTTCATGCAGATATAGTTAATCCAGAGGCAATTTCCCCCTGGTTGATTTGTTGTTTAACCCGAAACTTATCTTGATTGAGGTTACGAATATATCAATAAAATCGAATAATCCAAAGGAAAAGAGGAGAATTTAACGAAAAGTCAGAACTCCTGAAGACGCTTCCCGATATTCCACCGGAACGAAACCATCACTGATTTGTCATCGCTGTTATAGGAATAGAACGTGCTGACTTCCTGCCTCCAGATGGCGGAAAGATCAATAAACATATTGTGAGCAATCCGGGTGGTCAGGCACAGGCTGATGAGTTGTATAGTTGTATGATAGCCTTGTGTGATGTAATTCCCATAATCGTCCATGCGGTGGTTGTAGCCAATCATGATGTTGCTTCCCCAGTCCTGCCCCGGTCCATCCAGTCCGGTGACTGTATAAAAGTACTTACCGGTAAAGGTAAAACGATAAAAGGGCTGGTACCTGAGAAGGGCGATGCCTTCATAAAAATTGGCACCGGAGGGATGTGCCAAAGGCTGATCGGTGTTGGAGTAATTAGCGTAGTAGGAATAATCTGTACTCTTCGAATAAGAAAAATGCGTGTACGTGTAAGGAGGAACAATATTGCCCTCCAGTTGAATATCCAGATTGCGCACACCGGCCACATCTATGTATTTCAAACCTACCTGCCCTGCTTGTTTATTGCCCCACCAGCCTTTTTTGGAACGTATTTCAACCAGGTTAAATTCGTCAATAAGGATCTGCCCGTAAAATGACAGATGACGGAACAGGTTCCATTTCCAGGTAAGACCCAGGTGATCTTTGTCAGGCGCACCTAACCCGTTTTCCGCTGCTTTAAAAAAGATGATAGGGTTCAGGTAAGTAGGATCAAATTGCCTGTTGTGGATGGTATCGGTATTTCCGAAAGTGATGCATTCAAAGAGACCTATATTGAAATGCTTTGTTACATTATAGGTCAGATAGTGGTAAGACATGTATTTACGCGGGTAGAAAACGTCGCCGGTAGTGTGGTTTAGCATATCTCCGACCATTTGTGAAACCACATTGTCGTATTGGAGCTTCCATACCTTTGTGGATACTTTCCAAAAGAGGTAGTTTCCTGAATAATCGGAAAGAAGGAGGGAGCGATATCCATCACCTATAAAATTTCTATCCTCTCCGAATTGTGTGCTGATGTGCTTGGTGATGGGAAAGTCAACGTAACCGGCAACGGTATAAAAGTCATACCCGGTCTTTTTGAAACTCTTCCAGTAACCTTCGCCGGGAACTGCAGTCGTAGTGGCAATACGGTTGCTGACATAGGTAGGAAACACGGCCTGGTTATCTGTCAGAAAGGTATAGAACCCTACTTTACCATCTATTAATCCCCTTAACTCAATTCCTCTTGTACTAATGGAAGTGGTCTTACGGACACCACCCGAATCCGCGTCTTTGCCGTATGAGATATTGAGAACAGGGTTGATCTGTACCTGGAAGTATTTGGTATTAACCGTGGCAAGTGCATTCTTTTTGGTGTAGAATGCTTTCAGAATATGTTCGGGGGCATCACCGGCATTATTACGATTACTCCATTCCCAGTTGTCATCCCTTAGATACTGGAGATTTCGCTTGTCCACTTTGGAAAAATGCCGTGCTGTATCGCTGGACGCTGAATCGGCCAGGGCAGCGATGTTAACCCGGAGGGTGGGTTTGATGTTGGTAAATAAAAATCCGGTGTAGCCTTTGATATCCATCCGGTCTATCAGGTCGTAATAGTCTTTATCTATTGGAGCAAAAACGCTTTGAGCCCGAACTTGGGCAAAGCCGCTTAAGAAAATCAGAAATGTGTAAAATTTCAGCATGCAATTGTAAATTAGATGAATACGTATAATTAGTCTTTGGTACCTGAATCTCTTGAGGCCGTTCTGTGAAGCTCAAAAATAAGGTTTAAATTTCTATACCTTCTGATCTGAGATTTTAAATAAGACCAAACATTCCACATTTTTCCGGCTCTCGTGAATTGCAAAAACAGCATATAAATATCTGTTATTATAGTATGTTGCGACTCCGATTCACTATTCTCCCCAAACTTTCGGTCAAAAGCTTTGCTATAAGGATAAAATAGCCTAAATTTTCTTACTCTAATACGCCTCTACCCGTCTAACATCAACTCTTTCATGCGACCTTGTTTGCGCATTCAATTCATTGCTCTCTCTATCCTTCTTTGTTTGGGACTTATAAACCATCCCATCCTGGCAGGTGGGGTGAAACCTGCCGGCTTAAAAGGCTGGTCCTTTTCTCATGTTTTCGACAATCGGGTAATCATAGAAAACAAGGGGCAGTTTGATGGGAAAACCAATGTACCAGGAGAAAAAGTGCTGTTCGGGGCCAGGTGCGGAAAAATGGATATCTACTTCACCCCATCCGGTATCTGCTACCGCCATGATGAATTGAAGCATCTGGATCAGGAGGAACTGGAAGCGCTCGAACACAGTAAAAACAAATCAAAATTAAAAGAAGCGAGCGAGCCGGTGATTCAAACGTTGCATGCAACCTGGACAGGGGCCAACCCATCACCAAGAGTTACTTCCGAAAACAAGCTTGGTTATTATTATACTTACCCGAGCCCAAACAAAACAACCCTTCAAGCCACCGTTTATAAGAAAATTGTTTACCACGACCTCTACCCGGGTATTGATGCAGAATATCTTCTCTCAGATGACAAGGAAGGTCTTAAATACAGTCTTATTATACATCCAGGCGCGGACATCGGTCTTGTTAAGCTGAAATATTCCGGTAATCATATACACATGAACCGATCAGGCGATCTCATACTGGAATGTGAGATAGGAGAAGTAACCGATCATGCGCCCCTATCATTTTACGAATCAGATAAGAAACCGGTGAAGAGCGCTTTTGTATTGGATGCCGATGGGCAAATTTCTTTTTCAATCAAAGGGGGCTATGATCACTCCCTTACCCTGGTGATAGATCCCTGGACCACCAACCCCAATTTCACCAGCTATAATTCCGGATATGATCTGGAGTTCGACAACAATGGTAACGTTTATGTATACGGTGGCTGGAGCCCGTTTCAACTGGAAAAATTTAACAACGCAGGTGTCCTGCAATGGGTTTACAATGCCACACCCATATCCGGAAACTATTACGGGGATGTGGCAACGGACGAAATAAGCGGAACCTCTTACCTCATAGAAGGTTATAACATTGGCACCGGGGCGGCTCAGGTCATCAAGGTAAATACACTGGGTGCACAAACGGGGCTATACCCCGGAAAACCAGCGTTAGATGAAATGTGGAGAGCCGATTACGATGCCTGCGACAAACAGATAGTAATCGGCTGCGGCGGAACCTCGGGTCAAAACCAAACGGCTATGCTGGATACCAACATGGTCTCCCTCACTTTCGTGAATTCTATCGCAACAACGGATAACGGGTATCATGATATCTGCCTCCTGGCCACAGACCCTTCCGGAGGGTTTTGTTATATGGCCACTACACGAAGTTTATCCTACGCCACTTATGATAATGTGATGTTTAAGGTACCTGTTCCTGCACTGGCCCCTAGTGTGTTTCAGGTTCCCGACGGATATGCCATTCGGGAATTCTCAGGTCTTGCCTACGTAAATAACCAAACCGGATATAATGGTTTTAACGGAATGGCCTGTAGCCTTAATTTTTTGTATACCTATGATGGCTCCACGCTTAAAAAATGGAATAAAAACACTGGAGTGCTCCTCGCATCCGTAACTACCGGAGGCACTATTTTTGCTACCGGAGGCCTTGCCGTAGATGTATGTGACCATGTGTATGCAGGAACCAACAGTGTCATCAACGAATACGATGTAAACCTGGCTCCCATCGGATCCTTTCCGGTTTCGAACACCGTTTACGATGTGAAGCTAGGACCAAACAACAAGCTCCTTGCCACAGGCATTGGCTTTGTACAACAAATAGATCTTGCCGGTCTTGTTCCACTTGCTGTTACCACAACTTCCACTCCGGCCGGATGTACCTGTACCGGAACAGCCAACGCAAGCGTCACTCTTTGCGGAGCAGCTACCACCGTTCAATATCTGTGGACTCCGGGCGGACAAACAACATCCAGTGTAAGTAACCTTTGCGCCGGAACCTATACGGTTGCCGTGACCCCCAGCTGTGCCTTGACTCCTGTGTCAACTACCATAGTTGTCACCGGTGGAGCAGGATCACTTACATTGACTAGTACCCAAACCAATGTTTTATGCAACGGTGGTTCCAACGGTTCGGCTACGGTAACCGCTACCGGTACGGCACCCTTCATCTATTCCTGGACTCCGTCTGGTGGAACTGGCGCAACTGCCACTGGACTTGCAGCAGGAACTTATACCGCAACGGTTACCGATAACACAGGATGCACCGGCACCACCACCGTCACCATAACTCAACCGGTTGTACTCTCTGCAACCAATACCTCGGTGAATGAGACTTGTAACGGAGGCTCGACAGGAAGTATAACCGTAACACCTGCCGGAGGAACTACAGCTTACACCTATGCCTGGACACCTTCGGGGGGCACAGGACCTACCGCAAGTACACTGGCAGCAGGAGCCTTTACCTGTACGGTAACGGATGCAAACGGATGCACCACCACCTCCACTGCAACCATCACCCAGCCAACACCCATTGTACTTACCACCACTAACACTCCATCAAACTGCGCTGCTGCCGATGGTTCTACAAGTGTAACAGCCACCGGAGGTACAGGTGCTTATACGTATTCCTGGTCTCCTTCCGGTGGAAACGGAACAACAGCTCCCAATCTAATCCCGGGCACTTACACGGTGACTGTGAACGATGCGAACAATTGCATTCAGACAGGCACAACTGTAGTAGGTTCCAACGGATCGCTAAGCGTGACTGCAGTTTCTACTAATGTCTCCTGTTTTGGAGGAAGTGACGGTACTGCTACGGCTACCCCAGTAGGAGGCACAGCCCCCTATACTTATGCCTGGACTCCTGCCGGTGGAACAGCTGCGACAGCTACCGGGTTAGGGATTGGAACCTTTAC
>Ga0207114_1182_pt2 | contig 13518 bp, 10 predicted proteins | sample Alteio_BWMinHeat_70_FD_153560 | JGI IMG/M metagenome (GOLD analysis project Ga0207114, IMG submission 153560) | Enriched cells from forest soil in Barre Woods Harvard Forest LTER site, Petersham, Massachusetts, United States -... | ecosystem: Environmental > Terrestrial > Soil > Temperate forest >... | reverse complement strand
TCGCAGGCACGGCGACGGGTATCGCGTTTACCTATTTGATGAAGTGGTCGATAGAACATATCGGCCATTCCAGTCTTACGCAGGAGACGGTATACGCCTGGTGGCCCATCGCAGCCGCAATCGCCGTCACCGGCGCCGTGCTCGGCACCCTCGCTCCTGCATTCAAAGCGATACGACAGGATGTGACAGAGGCTCTTTCCTATGAATAAGACTCTTTCTTCAGGCAGCTGCCGAAAAGTTCAGTCTGTTTTTACTTCTTGGTTCCTTCGCCTGCAGTTTCTGCCTGTTGGCGCAGGGCGTGAATGACGATGCGACCATCCTTCAGAACGATGAGCTTGATGTCCTGGCCGCCAACATCGACAATAACGTGCGGATCGTCATAAAACTTGAGCGCGGATTCTGTGTGAGCGACAGTTTCAACCAGAGCTACGTCAGCGTTCAGCACATCCTTGAGAATGTCTTTTGCGTAGCCGGTGGTGCCGACACCGAGAACTTCCAGGCTCGCACCTTTGCTTTCGATCTGCTCGCGCAACTGCTCAAACATCTCGATGGTGTCCTGGATCGGATTCCCGTTCGAGAGCTGGTAGGTCTTACAGAGAATCGCTCCGTCTTTTCCGAGCACGACAGCCTTGGTTGAAGTAGATCCCCCATCGATCCCGACAAAACCAGAAACGACCTGACCGGGAACAAACTGTGCCGGGATAAATTTTTTCCTTCGATAGTCCGCCTGGAAAGAGACAAGCTCCGCATCCTCAGCGACGAGTCCCTTGCCGCCAGCGGTTGCCTTTTCTTCTGCACGCCCATAGTCGATGTAATAGAGAAGCTTATCGGTACCGAGGTAGCGGCCCACCTCAGGCTCTTCGTCCTTGCCGAACTCGACCGATCCGAGCGCCGCGAAGTATTGGGCATTCTCGGGAACCTTGATCAGTTCTTCAGGTGTCGATCCCTCAGGAATCTCCACCTTGCGCTCTTTCCACATGCGAGGGATGTTGGCCTGCCATGCCTCGCGCATACCGCGGATAAACCCATTCGGGCCGCCCAGCAGCAGAACATGCGGACGCAATGTATGTCCACGCGTGAGGACGCTGAGATTCTGCAGCACGATGGCCTCGAAGAGAGACGCCATCAATTCGTCCGACGGCGTACCTGTTTTCTGAAGCCCGTTGATATCGGTCTCGGCGAAGACGCCGCATTTGCCCGCGACCTTGTGCAACTTGACGCCGAGATAACCCTGGTTGGAGAGCTCCGCGGCGGGAATTTTCAGCTTGGCATTGATCTTGTCGATGACTGCGCCCGTGCCACCCGCGCATTTGTCGTTCATCGAGGGGATTTTTTTCTTACGCCCTGTCTCCTCGTCATCCTTGAAAACGATGATCTTCGCATCCTGACCGCCCAGCTCAATGACGGAGTAAACCTCGGGGTGCAATTTCTCAACCGCAAGAGAAACAGCATGCACCTCCTGCACGAACTTCCCTCCGATCATTTCCGCGATGGGGCCGCCGCCAGAACCAGTGATGAAGATGCGCGTGTTTCCGGGTGCGATACCAGCCTCCGTCTCCATGCGGCGCAAAAATTCCAGCACTTTTTCCGGCTGACGCGTCTCGTGGCGCTGGTAATCATGCCAGATCGTCTTGTCGTTCGCGGAGTCAACCACAACTGCTTTGACTGTCGTGGAACCGACGTCCAGGCCAACAAAGAATTGCTGCATAGCCGTTCTCCTTAGGAAACGAACCCGTGCTTGATAAGAATGCGGATTGGATGAATTGTTCCTCTTATTCCAAGCCGCGCTGCTTTCTCATCAGGCAACTTGCTGTACAGCTTTAGCGATGCGACTATGGCGACGGTATGCGCCATCTTTATTCATCAGATCACTTACATGCCAGGCAAACTGCGCCGCGGTCCCAGCCAGACCCTTTCGGTGAGGAAAATGGTATAGAGCCTGTTTGAGATGGGGATGCTCGTTCACATAATCTCGCAGCTCTTCCAACGACTTGCCGGTCTCCGCCAACACGCCTTCGAATTCCGCTCGCGCCTTTGCCTTTGCTTCGGCGAGCGCCATCTGCACGCGGCTGTGCGCATTGACCTCGCCCTCACCGGAGGTCTCGATCGGCAGAAAGATCATGTCTTTGAACTTGTTGACGACTCGCGACTGGACACCGTCCGACTGCGTTGAAGGCATGCAGCCAAAGGGCTTCAGCGCCAGCACCATGTGGCACAGGTGATTCACGGTGTAGTAGACATTCTTGCCGACTTCCATATAGCCTTCACCGCCACGCGCAAGCTGATGGTAGAAAGGATGCGCCAGTCGTGAGAGCTCTTTTTGCGGGATGAGATGGTGCGCCGTATCGCCCATGTGCTTGATGGTGCGGTGATAAAAATAGGTCCACATGGCGCTCCCGGCGCTCAGTCCTCCTGTTTTCTTGAACACCTTAAACTCATTGGCCAGGCGCTTTTTAACCTCATACCACTTGGGATCACGATATGGAGCTTCCGCATCGGCACGTGCCTTCGCCCCTTCTTTGGCGACGTACATCATGTAGGCGATCCATGTGGCGATCGGCTCAACCAGCACCTGCGCACCTTCCTTTTCGAGGAAGGCAAACATGTTGAAGTTGCCGTCACCCTCGGTTGTCTGCGCCCAGAACTCGCCGGTGATTTTGATGACAGGCTTCACGCGCAACCGATCGACTTCAATAGCGTTGATGCTGTCGCGGCAGGCGTGCAACGCATCCACATATTCTTTGCCATACAGATTGTGGCCAATCTTGCCGAGCGTGCAGCCGATACCTTCAATTTTTTTATGCTTTTCAAGGTATGGCTTCGCCCACGCCGGGGCTGAATCCATAATGTGCCACCGCTTGCGCCCGCGCAGCGTGTCTGTGAGGGTCTTGACCGACTCACGAATGACACGATCTGTCTCACCTTTCTTCACTTCGAAGGGACGAACCTGATATACAAGCTCGTTGATGACGTCGCCGAGATTAAGGGCGTTGAGCATGCCCATACCGAAGTCGACTGAGAACTTTAAGCCCGGTTCTCCACTGGCAGCTTTGATGCCGTCTGTTTGCTGGAATAACAACACACGAAAGCCGTCAAATCCTGCATTCTTGAGAGCGAAGCGGTATTCGGCTTCATACATGCCGAAGCGGCAAGGGCCACACGAGCCTGCGGTGAAGAAGACGTAGTTGTCAATGATCTGCTGGCGTGCCAGCCCCTCCTGCTCAAGCTTTTGAAGATAGCGAACGAGATTGCCCACAGTGAAATAGGTCGGATTGCATTGGCCATTGTTGCCGAATTCCTTACCAGCCTGAAAGTCATCAACCACAGGGGTTGGAATGTTCTCGCAACGATAACCGCTGCCGTGGAAAACTGCCTTGATCATCTCTTCGTGTTTCCAGGTCAGACCTCCGAAGAGAATCGTCACGTAGTCCCGTTCCGCCGCCGTGAAGGTGCGCTCGACTGGCTTCTTGAACTCTCGCATGCGTGCCAGTCCTGCTTCGGCACGAAGACGCGCCCGCTCTGCATCGATACGCGCCTGAATTTCCGCTTCAAAATCAGTTTGTACAATCTCTCTCGTTACCGGCATTTGCGTCTCCTTGTGCACAACTGCGTGCGATTTGCGATCGAGGTGATGTTTGAAACTGCTGCATGCTACATCTGGCCTTTCATTCCCTGAAAGCCATGCGCGAGCTGCTTGAAAAAAAACTTGATAACACGCTGGTCGTTATAGCACCAGCCAAGGATGTGATTGAGCGTAGAAAAACAGTGGGTCTGACAGGTCTCTTTCTGGTGGTCCAATTGTTTGGTGTCGAACTTGTGATCGCCAACCACTCCCCAGTCATAACTTGCGGTATACATCGGGAAACACGGCGCTAGCGTGCCATCGACACGGATAATCATCGAGTTTTGACCGGCACGGCAGTTCCAGGGAAAGTGATTCCCCTTCATGAAATCAACCATCTGCCACAGACGGGTATTTGAGTTCACCATCTTGTACCCGGCATCCTGCTTCTCGGTCAGCCACTGGATCGTCTCTTCTACAGCAGGCCAGTCTTCCCTCGAGATATAGGTGACATTGTCATCCGCGTGCTTGAAGTGCTCATCCTGCTCGAGCAATGGGGACTCATTAATGTGATAATCCGTCGCGATGCCGTTGTCATGGGCGATCTCGGTAAGCTCGCGCACATCGTCCAGATTATTGCGGCATATATTGATGTTGAGGAAGACGGAATAACCATACCCGTATTGTTTGCGGACGAGGTAATCGAACTGCTTACGGATCGGCGCGAGCGCTTTGGGTAGACCCGGTTTCAGATCGACGGCGTCGACCGCGATATTGAAAGTTGAGATGCCAGCATCAGCCAGCTTGTCGATGACATCGGTGCGCAACAACCGGGCGTTGGTTGGAAGATAGATCCAGAAGTTTTTCTTAGCTGCATAGTAAGTAATTCGATGGATGAAATCTGGTCGAAGCAGCGGCTCTCCACCCATATAAGCGAGGACCCGGCAACCGGTGCTATGCAGCCAATCGATCGAACGCTTCGCCGTATCCTCGGTCATGCCCTTTACTTTGTTGTCAAAAGCCCAGCAGTAGTGGCAGTCGAGGTTGCACTTGAACTCCGTGAACAAATAGGCGATGAGCGGGTGAAAATCCCCCGCCGTGACGCGCGAATGAATATACGGGAACAACCAGCCCTGCATCGCATGGTAGACCTGCCCCGGCGTCCACTTGCGTTTCTCCGGAGGAGTCCAGTCGCCATTCTCATCAACGGGTCCCAACAGATCCGGATATACGGGAAAGACTGGCTCGGGAAACTTCTCGGCTTCGCCCGCTGGCTGCAGGCCAGAGGAAGGCATCCTCTTCTGGGTGAGGAGGGCATGTAATGGAACGTCAAGCCGAAAGCTTGACGATTGTTCAGTGTGCTGTTCTTCGCGCATCCAGACCTCCCATGCAATTGGAAGATGATCGATCTAATCGAAAACTGAATACTGAATACTAAATAGCAATCTACCACAAAATGACTAACTGCCAACCCAACCAATGGTCGGTTTTCTTGCAAGGCACTCCCGAGGATCTCCCCGTATTGTTTGAGTTGGCGCAGGATCTGCTCACATATGCGCTCGATTCATATGGCGCACGCATGGCATCGGAGAGGGAGGAGCATGCATCGTAGACGAGCGAATGAGAAGTTTCAACGAGAGGACATAGCTTCTCAGTTACTGCAATTCGCAGGTAAAAGGAGTTAGCCTTGCTTCTGTGCCCTGACAACTTCACCGGCCAAAACATCACTCCGAAGCAAGAGATGGGCCACGGATCGATCTCGCTGCCTGAATGATGCAGAGAGCTGCGATCGCAGACAGCACTGCCGGCACAATAGCAAAATACCGTACTGAAAGCACAAGGCCTACTACTTGAAGGAAGAACAGGCCCCATGCGATGGCGCGGACCCCTGGAATTCCGCGTCGCGCCATCGACCCTAACGTCCACGCCAGCCACGCGCTGAAGAGCTGAAAGGCGGAGATGGAAAGCCCGAAGCCCTTGTAGAAGCCGCCGTAGCTGAACGTCGAGCGGCCCACGGAGAAATGCACGTTGTTCATTGCATCCCATACGGCGCGGCCCTCCACCGTTGGCGGGCGGAAGGCCAGAAAACCGTAGGTGTGACCTACAGCAAAGAGCAGCAGAATGATTGCGACGACGCGGAACCATAGAACCGCTCTCATGCCTTCTGCTCCGCCTTGGCTGCAAACATCGCCAGCAAGCCTTCCCATCCACCCTCGGCGTTCACCTGCTCGCGCATCTTGATGCATGCACCGCCATGACGCTCAAGGCCGCGATGCTCGAGTTCCACCAGCGTCGTTCCGTCATCAGCGGGGGTAAACCGAACCTCGACCTCGCTACATTTGCTTAAGTCCGGTTCATATTGCCAGCTAGGACTCACTTGCCACGCCATCACGAATCTATGAGGCGGTTCCCAGGCCAGCACCGAGCCCCATGGGCAGACCGTCCCATCCTCCTGATCGGTGTAGATCGCGCCCATCGGCCTGCCTTCGACCACGACACGCTTCATAGGAGAGCTGCCGATGTGGTGGGTTCGCGGCCACCAGCTGTCTATCTCCTCGGTGAAGACGCGGAAGGCGCGGGCTGCATCGGCATGCACGCGGATACTCTTGCGCACAGGCTCCAGTTCCCTGACCTCCGCTTCAAGCGTCGTCGTGTGTTGCTGGTTTAATTCTCTCTCCGGCATGTCATGTCTCCTCTACCTTCGCTTTGAATGCTTCCAGAGCTTCGCCCCAGAATTTGTCGAGATAAGATCGCAACAATGCAAAACCACTCGGATCCAGGCGATAGTACCGTCTGGTGCCAGACGCTTCATCGCGCACGAGCTTCGCTTCCTTTAGAACACGCAGATGCTGCGAAACCGCCGGCCTGCTTACCGGAAGACCTCGCGCAAGCTGACCGACGGGTTGCGGTCCGCGGCGGAGCCTTTCCAGAAGCGCACGCCGCGTGACATCACCAAGTGCATCCAATTGTTGCTGTTGGTAAGTAATCATTTACCGTAAGTTAATACTTACCTTTAAGGTGGTCAAGAGAAAACTTAAAAAATCTAATCTTTGGGGAATCGATAAGCACGATGGACCGCGCCTGTACCGTATCCAAATGATCGTTATCGACCTTCGTTTTTCTGGCCGAGAACTTCTGGAAGGTTTTGATCAGTATCTTGATTGGGATTATTGTCGAGAGCCTTTGGTTCGCTGTCCTGCTCGTACTCCAATCTGTATATCGAACTTTTCGTTCGCAGGCACAATCGCCTTCGCTGCTTCGCCCAGGTCGTAATTCACGAACACCCGGCGGCCATGTACCTTGTTCATCTGTAGAAATGTTTGCGTTCCCTGCATGGCGCGCGAGTTGGTCATGGCTACGCCCGAGCCATTCTGCAGGAAGACGGCTGCTCCGGCGGCGAACTGTGCCTGGCGTCCGGCAAAGCCGTCGATAGTGAGGTCACTGAAATCCTCGACCCGAATTGCATTGGAGAAGTAATCCGGCATCGAATCGGCCCAATCGACTTGAAGATCCCGGAGACGTAGCCCGCTCACTCCCTTTGCGTAGAAAGCCGGGATGTCGCTCCTGACAATTCCGTAGCGTGGGGTCAGGGCGGTCCATCGCAGATCAAGGTTACCGCCTATGCTCTCGCTCATTGCCGGATCGGGAGCGATCATGTGCAGACGGACGCCGTTCAACTCCACGCCCGTAATCGGTGTGCTCTTATCACCCCAAAGCAGTGCTCCGTTCTCCGCTTCGGCAGTGATGTTATTGAAAACAATGTTGCGCACTCTAATGCCGCAGGGAATACCTGAAACGCACGGTTGCGCAGCAATGTAGATCGGCTCGCCTTTGCCCCACCAGCCTCCGGGAATAAGCCTCGTTCTCATCACGATGTCGGAGAAGGTTACGTCCTCTGTCGTCCTGTTCTCCTGACCTGCATAGCCGTTGGCGAAGACTGCAATGCCGCGGTTTGTATCCATGCTCAGGCCGGTAAAAGTGCTCAGCTTCGTGCTCTCAAGGCGGATCGCCGCAGATCGCGACGAGATCGAGCAGTTGTTTACATTCACATGCTCACTGCCAACGATCGCGAATCCGTCATCGCCGGTATCGATATTGCAGTTCGAAATACGCACGTGTCGGCATTGCATGCAGTCGATACCGTCGTTATTGGGGATCCTGGGGTCGTTGAGTATCTGTATATCGGAGATTGCCGCGCCTTCGACGTCCTGTAAATGCAGCGTCCAGTTGGGGGAGGAACGCAGGGTAACACCATGCAATCGCACGTTGGCGCAGTGGAAGAAGACAATCATGGTTCCAGGACGGTGGCCCGGCTCGACAGGGCCATATTCCATGCTGCTCATGGCGGCATGAAATTTCTCTGGATTGCGCACGTATTGTTCTACGTAATCGTCGCCTCCGTGCGAGACATGAAGCTCCATGAATGTGTCGCCCTGTCCATCGATTTCGCCTTGCCCATCGATCGCAATATCTTCGGCGTTCCTGGCGATAAGCATGCCCAGCAACGTACCTTCGCCTGTGATATCGACTCCATAATGGCGCGCAAAGCCGAAGGGAGGGCTGGGAAGGTAATCGTGAATGTCCCGGCTCCCTACCAGAGCGGCACCGCTTTCAAGCAATAGATGAATGTGGCTGTAAAGCTGCACGGTTCCGATGACGTATCGGCCCTGTGGGAAGTAAACCGTGCCTCCACCCTGTTTCACACAAGCATGAATAGCCGCCGAAACAGCATTCGTATCGAGGGCAACGCCATCACCCTTTGCTCCAAAACTTCGCACATTGCAGGTGGGCAAATACTGGGCAAAAAGTTGACCCGTCCATAGCAGAGTACCCAGCAACAGAACCAGCTTTCTCAAAGCACACCTCACAAAAAGTTTAAAAGGGTCGTCCTGCCTGCTTCGCACAATTACGGTTAAGGACAAGGAAACCTACGTCGAGGGATAGGAATCGGAATCTTTAATATTCCCGCGTGAAAGAAAGCTGCCTGTAGCACAGGTGGCAAGGAGAGTCCTAGTCCCTCCCGAAACAGGAGCGCGTGATATGAGTGGTTAGTTCTGCTGTGTGCGGTAGACTGCTCGCACACCTATGAGGTCCTCCCAACAGCGGGTCTTCAGACCAAATCGAGCAAGCCTGCTGATTATGTTGATCTTGACTGCCCTGCCCCTGACGGCACAGCGAGACCCGGTTCTTAAGCAGGTCGATCTGCCGCATCGTTACTACTACCGCGAGATGTATCTGCCGCAGCTAACCACTGGACCGAATTCGGCTGCGTGGTCTTCTGATTCGCGCTCGCTTGTTTATTCGATGTTCGGGACGCTGTGGCGGCAGGACTTGGATTCAAGCACCGCTGAGCAGCTTACCGCAGGCCCGGGATATGACTACCAACCTGACTGCTCTCCCGACGGCCGCTGGATCACCTACGTGACCTATCGTCAGGACGCGGTTGAACTCTGGGTGTTCGATCTTGAGAAAAGGCAGTCTCACCAGCTCACCTACGGTGGCGCCGTGAACATCGAACCGCGCTTTTCACCGGACGGCAAGCGCATCGCCTTCGTCTCCACTTCGTATAACGGGCGCTTTCATATTTTTGTCGGCGATTTCAGCGGCGGCGAGCTGACTGGTGTGCGGCGGCTCACGGGCGAATCACGCAGCAATCTGCCTCGTTTCTACTACAGCGAATTCGATCACGAGATCAGCCCAACCTGGTCGCCGGACGGAGCGGACCTGATATTCGTTTCTAACCGCGGACACATCTACGGAACTGGCGGCTTTTGGCGGATGAAGGTTGAACCCGGCGCGGAAGCACGCGAGATTCATTATGAAGAGACGGCGTGGAAGGCCCGGCCGGATTTCTCTCCCGACGGCAAACGCATCGTGTACGCTTCGTATCTTGGCGGCCAGTGGCACCAGCTCTGGGTGATGCCATCGGAAGGCGGCGATCCTTTCCCCCTTTCCTATGGCGAATTCGACAATACCAACCCTCGTTGGTCGCCCGACGGCAAGCAGATCGCTTTCATCTCGAACCGGGGCGGCAACACCTCACTATGGACACAGGAAGTGCTGGGCGGAGCACAGCGGCCAGTAGTTGCCAAAGAAAAGCACTATCTGAAGGCGATGGGTCACTTGAGCATCACCGTTCTGGATCCCTCTGGGAAACCCACGCCGGCCCGCATCTCCGTCACCGGCGAAGACGCCCGGGCTTATGCCCCCGACGATGCCTGGATGCATGCCGAAGACAACTTCGTCCGCTCAGAAGGCGTGTTCGAAGCCCACTACTTCCACAGCCCGGGCAAGGCGGAGCTGGCAGTTCCGGAGGGGCGTATCCAGGTCGAAGTGACAAAGGGCTTCGAGTACCACATAGCAAGGGAAACCGTGGTCTGCAGCCCGAACGCGCGATTGGTTGTCCATCTGAAGCCGCTGCAGATTCCCCAGTCCGCACATTCGCAGTGGGCCAGTGCCGATCTGCACGTGCACATGAATTATGGGGGAGCCTACCGCAACACGCCGGCAAATCTTGTGGCACAACAATCCGCGGAGAATCTCTTTCTTGTCGAAAATCTGGTGGTAAACAAAGAGCAGCGGATTCCCGACATCGCCTATTTCCAGACCGCGCCCGACCCAGCTTCAACCCCGGGCCACTGGCTGCTCTACGGCCAGGAGTTTCACACCAGTTACTGGGGACATCTGGGCTTGCTGAATCTGACTCACAACCTTCTGCTGCCAGGCTACGCCTCCTACGGCAACACCGCAGCCGCGAGCCTTTTCCCTACCAATGCAGTCGTTGCTGATCTGGCGCACCAGCAGCAGGCCCTTGTGGGCTATGCTCATCCCTTCGACATCGTTGTGGATCCGGCAAGCGACCCTACACTCACCCGCGGAGAGCCGTTGGACGAGGCTCTCGGACTGCCCGTCGATGCAGCGTTGGGCAAAATAGATTACCTTGAGGTGCTTGGCTTCAGCGATCACCGCATGACCGCCTCAGTCTGGTACCGCCTGCTCAATTGCGGATTTCGGCTGCCCGCAGGTGCGGGCTCTGACACCATGGCCAACTATGCTTCGCTCCGCGGACCGGTTGGCCTGACTCGCGTTTATGCCAGCATTCCAAACAACGCCACTGGCACAGCGCCCTGGCTTGACTCACTCAAACAGGGGCGCACATTTGCGACCAATGGCCCTCTGCTCGGGTTCACGCTCGGGGGCAAGACAGTCGGGGACGAACTGAAACTTCCGAGGGGTGAGAACAAAGTAGAGTTTACGTCCTGGCTTCGCTCCTTCGTTCCAGTGGATCACCTCGAAGTGGTCTGCAACGGGCACGTAGTGCGCGACTTGAAGCCAAGTGGAGACCGGCAATCGGCCGATGCGAAAGACACAATCCAGATTTCGCAGAGCGGATGGTGTGTGCTGCGGGCTTCCAGCGACCAGCCGGAGCATCCGGTGCTGGAAGATTATGTTTACGCCACCACGAGCCCGATTTACGTGAGTGTCGCGGGGTCGCTTCCGAAGCCGACAGACGACGCTGCCTATTTCATTGCCTGGATTGACCACCTGGCTGAAGCGGCAAAAGCCAACCGGAACTGGAACACCATTGCGGAAAGAGTGTCTGTTTTGCAGATGTTGGACCAGGCGCGGCAAGTCTATGTCAACTTGCTGAGGTAGCCGATGTTCTGCGCGGATCGGGTTCTCCCATCCCTGTCACAGTTCGGAGTAGACCGCCCTCAGCGTTTTCAGTAGAATTCAACCCGCTATATCCGTCCACGTTTCACCAGGCCTCTTCATGCAAACAAAGGAGCGCCACAAATGAAAAAGTCTTTGCTCGCAGTATTGGCATTGAACTGGATGGTACTGTTCAGCCATCAGTCAACATTTGCACAGGACGCGAACACGCAGGCCGGCACAACCCAGGGTGCTCAGATCGATCAGGACATCGACCTTCTGCGCAAGGACATCCGTTCGCAGAAGAAACAGCTCATCGCCGCCAACGTGCCCCTCACCGACGCCGAGGCGCAGAAGTTTTGGCCCGTCTACGACCAGTACACCGCCGAGCTCGTCGCCATCCACAACGACAAATATCAGCTCATCAAGGAATACGCGCAGAGCTACGACACCATGACCGACGCCCAGGCCGACGACTGGTCCCAGCGCCTCCTCAAGCAGGACGCAGCCGTCGCGGCGCTGCGCCAGAAGTATTGGTCAAACTTCCGCAAGGTATTGCCGCCCAAGAAGGCAGCCCTCTACGAGCAGATCGAGCGTAGAGCGCAGATGCTGATCGACCTGCAAATTTCGTCCCAGGTGCCGCTCGTCGCGCCCTAGCCAAAAGGAATCGGCAGGGCTTCTCGGTCGAGGCTTCTCGGTCGTACATCTGGCGACAGATCATGATGAAATTTTTGATCTTTGACAAGGTCCTTGCGTAACAAGGGCACCGCTTATCAGATTGAGTTGTGCCCTTGCGTAAGATTCCGAAGCGCCGCCGTCAACGCATCGATGTCCTCATAGGTGTTGTAGAGCGCCAGAGACGCACGGACCGTGCTCTCTAAGCCAAAACGGCGAAGAATGGGTTGCGCACAGTGATGACCTGAGCGAACAGCAATGCCTTTTCGGTTCAGATATTGGCCGATTTCCTCAGTGCGGAAACCGTCGAGTACGAACGACAGTACTCCCGCCTTCTCTCTCGCTGTGCCGATAATACGCAGTCCAGGAATGCGTTGCAGCTCTTCTGTCGCATAGGTGAGAAGCCCATGCTCATGTCTTGAGATATTGGCCATTCCGGCGCGATCCAGATAGTCAATGGCAGCACCCAGTCCAACCGCGTCTGCGATATTGCCGGTACCTGCCTCAAAACGCTGCGGAGGCAATTGGTAAAGAGTCTTTTCGAAGGTGACGTCCTGGATCATATTCCCGCCTCCCTGCCACGGCGGCATGTGCTCCAAGACCTCAGACTTTCCATACACCACACCGATGCCGGTCGGCGCGAAGACCTTGTGACCGGAGAAGACAAAGAAGTCGCAGTCGAGAGACTGGACGTCCACGCGCATGTGTGAAACCGACTGCGCACCATCAAGCAGAACCTTCGCTCCGTGACGATGAGCCGCTTCGATCATTTCGCCCACTGGAGGAACGACTCCAAGAGCATTCGAGACCTGCGGCAGTGCGACGAGGCGTGTCTTCGGTCCGAGCAGCTTTTCGTATTCGTCGAGAAGCACCTGACCGCTGTCATCAACAGGAGCGACGCGCAACCGCGCACCCTTCTCGGCGCAAAGCATCTGCCACGGAACGATATTGGCGTGATGTTCAAGCCAGGTGATAACAATTTCGTCGTCCTTCTGAATGTTTCGGCGGCCCCAACTCTGTGCCACCAAATTGATGCCTTCTGTCGCCCCGCGAACGAAGATGATCTCGCGCGTCGAGGAAGCGTTCAGGAAACGGCGGACCTTTTCGCGTGCGGACTCATACGCGTCAGTGGCACGAGCCGCCAATTCGTGTGCGGCGCGATGCACGTTAGAGTTTTCGTGCTCGTAGAAATATTTCAGCCTGTCGATAACACTTTGCGGCTTCTGTGTTGTAGCGGCGTTATCGAGCCATACCAGTGGCCTGCCGTTCACCCTCTCACGAAGGATCGGAAAGTCGCGCTTGAGAGCCTGCGCGTCGAAAGAATAAGAAGAAAGATTCAGGTCGCGCGGGACGTCCGGCTCAATGCCAAGCGGGTTTAACTCCTGGTCTCGCGAAGAAATCGTCCGCACATCACTGAGGAACTCGAATGAGGCAGGAGTTTGCGGTCGCCTCGAGTCGAGCTCAGGTGCAGCAGACAAATCGGTCTGAGGAAGTGCAGGAACGGGACCAGGCACTGTAGGAGGATAGGAAAACAGCGGTCGAGCTTCTTCAAGAAACGAAAACGTGGGAACTGCGGAGGAGCCTGCAATCCCGAATGGACTCGCCGCAGTGGGTGATGGAGGGTGTGA
>Ga0207114_1196_pt2 | contig 13710 bp, 7 predicted proteins | sample Alteio_BWMinHeat_70_FD_153560 | JGI IMG/M metagenome (GOLD analysis project Ga0207114, IMG submission 153560) | Enriched cells from forest soil in Barre Woods Harvard Forest LTER site, Petersham, Massachusetts, United States -... | ecosystem: Environmental > Terrestrial > Soil > Temperate forest >... | reverse complement strand
AGCTACAAAAACGAGTGCAAGAAGCAGCTCCAGTGGCCGCTCCGCCAACACCTCCTGTGTCCCAAGCACAATTTAGTGCTACAGAAGCGAAAGCCAAGGCTGAAGCGGAACAAGCAGAACAAGAGCGTCTTCAAGAGTTGATGTCTTCCATGTCTTCTCAGGCAGGGCAATTGATTGGTTCTTGGCAGCCGCCCACCATGTCAGGGCAAACGGGGTCTTCTGATACCTCTAAAGATCTGTTGGCAAAAAAACAGGCGCTTGCTTCTGTGGCCTCTGCGGCGTCGGGAGGCACGGCTCAAGGGACAGGAAAAGCCGCTGATACTACTACGCCTCCGCTTGTTAAATCAGGGACTATTCTTTATGGCGTGTTGGATACCGCAGTTAATAGTGATTATCCAGATACTCCGGTATTGGCGACGATTGTTTCTGGATCGTTGAAAGGAGCAAAATTATTAGGAAAATTATCACTGTCTAAAGGACAAGACCGAGTCATGCTCACCTTTTCGTTAATGAACAGGGAGGATTGGATGAGGGGCAAGGCTATTAATGCTTTTGCCGTTGATCCTGATACGGCGCGTATGGTCCTAGCGTCTCATGCGGATTATCATTATTTTGCCCGGTATGGAGGGCTTTTTGCGTCCTCGTTTATTCAAGGTTATGCTTCTGCTATTTCAAGTTCGGGATCGACCACTTCTTCTGGTATTTTCGGGACGACAACAGCTCGTCCCGCCTATTCCCCGACTGAAAAAATCATGACAGGATTAGGACAGGTAGGACAAACTTTTGGGCAGGCTTTTTCGGGGTATATCAATACGCCGACAACGGTAAAGATAGACCCTGGCGTTAGTTTAGGTATATTATTTATGCAAGATCTCGAACAATGATTATACTTAAAAAGTAGAGAAAGATTTTTCAGCACAGGTGGTAAATCATATGCAAGATGATGATGAAAGAGAGAATGGCCCTGAAGAAGGGGAATATCATTTCTCTGATGAAGGGGTCTATGAAACCAATAGTGAAGAAGCCGAAGGGAAGTCGTCAGAACTTATTGAAAAGAAAGGATTTGGCACTTCTTTAAAAGCATATCAGCGCCTGGTTATCTTAGGAGGGGGATTCGCGGGAGTATTGTTGGTTGTTTATTTATTTGTGAGTCCTCCAGTGACAGTGCCGCCTACAGAAATCACGCAAGAAACGGTTTCTTCTCCTCCTCCAGAAAGCTCTGCCGCGGTATTATCTGAGGCGGTTCCTGCGAATCAAAACGCGGTAACCTCTGCTGAAACGGGGAATAACCCGCCTGCAGCCACAGAAAAAAAACCCTCTATACTCCATAAAGTACTGTCATCTGTTCCTGCGGAAGCCAAAAAAACAGAAGCGTTTTTGGAACGTCAGCCATCGCAAACGGCGAACGCCCCTGTGCTAACAAACACTCCACCGCCTCCGCCGGTGTCTTCTAATGGGGTTGCTTCTGCCCCAGCACCTGCCGCCTCCTCGCCAGCCCAAGAGATGACGGTCCCCGTGCAAAGTTCTGCTTTGTTGACGCCTCCCGCGCCGCAGCCAACGGTATTACAATCGCCTCTACCTACCTCGGATAGAATGGTGATTGATCGTTTAATTGCATTAGAAGAAACGCATACCAAGATGATCAGTCAATTAAACGCTGATTATGCGCATAAATTAGCTGCATTTGAAACCCAAGATAGGGTATTACAAGAGCAAGTGCGCTCTTTGACCACTAAAATCAGTGGGATGGAAGCGCAAATGACTCAATTGGTGCAAACGCTGAATAAACAGCAAATGGCTCAATCTGCTTCTCCTAGTAATGAGCGTGCCGCTAGTGAAAATAGCAGCGAGAATAATAATCCTACCTTTACCTTACCCGGTAGTGAGGTGATGTCCCCTGCAAAAGCGACCTATTCTGTTCAAGCGATTATTCCTGGCCGGGCTTGGCTGCGTACCGATAGTGGGGATACCGTGACGGTTGCTGAAGGAGATTCGTTGAAAGGAATGGGGCGGGTCATGAAAATTGACCCCTATGACGGTACCATACAAATCGATACCGGTACTAAGGTAATCACCTTGACTTATGGGAATGGGGATTATACTTAAGGTAGGGCTTGCTGGGCCGCGACCGTTAGAGTGCCACGTCTTGGGCGCCCACAAGGGGCGCCCCTACAAATATTGTGCAATACGGATGTTGTGCAATACGGTATCTGTAGGGGCGCCCCTTGTGGGCGCCCAAGACGTGGCACTAACGGTCGCAGCTCAGTGGGGTACGGGGGGTTCATTATGTGGTCTTTTCCATTTCTACCAACGCTAGCTCCAGAAACAAAAGAAGCCTTATTCAGGGCTTTCAAGTCGGCTTTGTGGCTGAGTCTTGTATTGTATAGCGGTGGAGCAGCGGCAGCAGCAACGACAACGACGACTATCTGGGGAGGCAGCGCGACGCTTCCCGATATACAAACCATGTTAATTAATTTTTCCACGGCCGTTCCTAATCTGATGCGCTTGGTGACGGCAAGTTCTTATGTCGTAGGTTTGCTGTTAGTGGGTTCTGCGGTGATGAGGATGAAACATTACGGAGAAATGCGCACGCAGATGTCGCAGGAACATAGTATATGGGGTCCCGTTATAGAGTTTTTGATTGCTATTGCTTTGCTTTATCTTCCTTCTTCCGTCGCTACGATGACAAGCACTTTTTGGACTACTCCTCTGACTTATGTTCCGCCGACTGGACCCAATGCTCTTTTTATCAGTGCGGCTTACCAGGTGGTTGGATTGATTGGCGCGATTGCTTTTATTCGCGGACTGCTCATTTTGAAACAAGCAGGATCGGAACGTGGCGGGCAACAGCATGTGATTGGAAAAGGATTCGCTCATCTGGTCGGCGGTACCTTGTGTATTAATATGCAGGCGACTTTGCATATGTTTGCGGCGACCGTTGGAATGACGATTACTTAGTCGCTGGCTCGAAGTTGATATGTGCCCCATTTAGACCCTCACCCCCGACCCCTCTCCCACGGAAAAGCGCCGTGGGAGAGGGGAGTCCTTGGCTACTGCTCTAGCAAAAAGCACGTTGCAATCCTCTTAGTAGCGGAATTGTTGTCAGTGGTGGAATTGTAAACAAGCCCCAATATTTAGGTATATTAGGTATATAATTGAGTAATGAACGGAGGATCTGCCATGTTTGATGCTGACCGGCCTATTGTACGCAAGGAGCAAGATCGCTTAAACAGGGCGACATTTGCTCAATATCTGGCGCGTTGTATTCTGGATCATCAAGACTCCCAAAGCTTAGTGATCGGCTTATACGGTGGCTATGGTTCTGGTAAAACTTCGTTACTTCATCTCATGTTGGAAGAAATGCAGTTTGCAGCGACGAATACGCTGGATGAAGTGAAACCAATCATCTTAAATTTTAGTCCTTGGAGTTACTCGGGACAAAATCAGCTTGTTTATAGTTTTTTCCGCCGCTTGTCTTCTACGTTGAGCGCAGCGCCTTATCTTAAAAATCATAAAAAAATTACCCACCTATTAGAACTGTATAGTTCCTTTTTCACGCATCAACCTGTTCCTAAAGCATTACGACTCAAACAGCCTTTTTTTAAAAAATGGAAAAAGCGTGAAGATGCTTTGGGATGGGAATCGGGCCGTGATTTGACTCAGGTTAAAGCAGAATTGAATGAGTTACTGCGGCAGCAATCCCACAAAATTATTATCATGATTGATAATATTTCACGGCTTTATGATCACGAAATGAAACAAATGTTTCAAATTATAAAGTCCATGGGAGACTATGAAAATACCGTTTATGTGTTGGCCTTGGACAAAGAACACGTGGTGCAAGCGATTAATCGAATTGATGGTCGTGGAGGAGAAGCGTTACTTGAAAAGATAGTGCAGTTACCCTTTGATGTTCCTTTTATCGCGCAGCAGGATCTTGAAAATATTTTGTTAGATAAATTAAAACTGGTGATGCCTTGTGTCGCAAAAGAAGATTGGAACAGTGCAGAATGGATCGATGTATATTATTCTTCTTTGCGGTTTTTCTTTGAAAATTGCCGCGATATTACTCGTTATGTTAATGCACTTTGTTTTAGTTACCCGCGCGTTAAAGAAGTCGTGAACGCGGTTGATTTTTTTGCATTGACGGTCATTGAAGTATTTTTGCCGGATCTTTATTTGGGAATTCGAGAAAACAAAGCTTTGTTTACGGACTTGGTGGAGGGCGTTTATTTATCGGATCCAGAAAAGTTACATCGCGATCTCCAACGTTGTGAGGAAATCATGAATCGTTCAAAGCGAGTGCCAAAAGAAATTGTTTTGCGATTGCTCATGTATTTATTTCCGCGGGTGAGAAAGATGTATGAGCCTAATGCCTCTTTTTATTATGTCCCTCAAGAAATGAGGAAAAATCGCCGTATCAATTGTTCGGATATGTTTGAAGCTTATTTTCGTTTATCGATGCATCCGGGATATATTTCAGAAGAAGAAATGAAGGCCATACTGCAGTTAGCAGAAAATGAGGAAACGTTTACTCAAGCGTTAACACAATTAAATCAGGACAATCGTATTATTAAATTTTTAGATTTATTAGATACAACGAGTATTTCAAAAATACCGATGCAACGTATCGGCAATATTATTAACGCGCTTTGTGATAATGGGGATCTTTTCCCAGAAGAAGAAAGTTCTCCGCTTCGATTTAATACGCCCATGCGTATTTATCGCATTATTCATCAGCTGCTCGGGCGCATTGAAAAACCGGAAGAACGATTTTCTTTGTTGCAGCGTGCCATCCTTCAAGCGAAAAAAAGTCTCTATATTATTATTCATGAAGTGAGTCAGATTGAAGCGGAGCACCGTGAGACCAACCTTCTTCCGGTCGAATATCGAGAGATTTTGCCGGAGTATTTGCAAGCGCTGTGCCAGTTATCCGTAGAACGAATTCAATTTTGGGTACACATGGGACGATTGATGGAGCACCCCAAGTTGCTGCCCATTCTGTTCGCTTGGAAAAAGTGGGGCAAACCGGAAGACTGTTATCAGTATGTTAAAAGGATGACTTTAGAGGATGTTGGGCTGTTAGCTTTTTTGTGCGCGGCGCTCAAGGATCCTATTGATGAAGCGTTACGAAAATATGAAAAAACACAGTCATGGGAAAAAAGTTTAGAAAATATCACGGCGTTTATCGAGCCCAGGTGGTTGGAGGCACATGCTAAGACTTTGTTTGAGGATTTGTCTTTTGAGCAGCTTCGGGAACGTGAACAATTGGGCTTGATGATTTTTCTAGATTTGATGAAAACAGAAACTATTAAAATAGTCCCGAAAACGGCGTGAGGGATATTCAGTGTGCTTTTTTGTAGGGGCGCCCTTGTGGGCGCCCCGTTTTGGCGCCGTGGTAAACTCGGGCACCCACAAGGGGTGCCCCTACAAGAAATCACAATAAAAAACAAAAAGTAGAGGAGGTGCCTATGAAACAGATATTTTGGTTATTGTTCGTCGGTTGTTTCCTCGGATTGAACTTTTTCCCTGCCTACGCTTATGCGCCTTTTGGGCGTCAGCTCTGTAAAAGTCCAGGCTATATATGTCAAAAAATTCCCAAGAGACAAAGTTGGGAAACGCTTTTTCCTAATGATACGCAACGCCTGTTAGTGATGCAGTTGAATCGTATGAATACGCCGCTTTATACGGGAATGGTCATTGCAGTGCCTCAGAATATCACTCGGGTAACCTTAATGAACTTCTCTCCTTTCCCTGCGCAAATCCAGGCATCTGGGGCAAAAGAAATTTTTGTGGATCCTACGGTTTTAGCGTGGGGTGCTTATGATCCTAGCGGCAAACTGGTTCGTTGGGGGCCCGCCTCTTTGGGATCTAACTATTGTCCGGACCTGGGACATCGCTGTCATTCACCCGTAGGCGCTTTTGCTGTTTATCAAAAAGGAACGATACATTGTAGATCGAGTAAATTTCCACTGCCAAGAGGTGGCGCACCCATGCCGTATTGTATGTATTTCCACCGTGGATTTGCATTGCATGGAGAGCCCGGCGGATTGCCGGGAGATAATGTGAGTCATGGTTGTGTGCGGCTTTTTGTTAGTGATGCGGAGTGGTTAAGTGAGTCTTTTGTTGATTTTGGCACCCACGTTACTATCAGACCGTATGGGGATTTTTCGCGTCCTCAAAGGAGTAGTGTGGGGAATTAAAAAGACACCGCGAGCAAGTAACTCGGCCACTTCTCGCTTATGATAAATGTTCGTAACTATTCAGCGTATTCCACGGGCACGATGGCATTTGAAAAATGCGCTGAATAGTTACAAATGTTCTGTCAAGCAGGCTGCACTAGCGGCTAAAGAGGAAGCCATTATGAATTATAATCTAGTGCAACTTTTAATTCCTTCGCTGTGTTAATTAACTCCTGTTTTTTTAGGGTATCTAAATAATTACGTATTGTTTTTGGCGGATTTTTTAAACTGGCATGATGACGCTTCACCGCAATTACCACTTGCTCAGGGGACAAATCAATAAGATGAGTAATAAACTCATCTGGGTGCTGAGCTTCAATGCCGTATTTATCTAAAGTTTCTTTCGGAAAATCTTTAAGATTATAGGTAACAATAACAGAACAGTTTGAATGAATTGCTGCGGCTAATACATGCCGGTCATTTTGATCCGGTAACACTAGAGCGGATATTAACTCCTGATATCCATCTACTAAACAATCACGGATATTGCTGTTCATTAGATTTTTTGTTCTTTCTAAAGTCTTGGAATTAAGATCGGTTCGATTAGATAATACACTTCTTATCCATTCATCATGAATGTCATTTGTCCATTTTGCGCGATATAAATCGGTTAACGCTAAATGCATTAATAAATCACGTAATGGTGCAGGATATAAAACACAAGAATCATAAAGAACAGAAAAATTTGTCATCCATTAGTATCCCATATTGTGCTTTTGCGCATCTTTTGCTAACTCGTCAAGAACGGCAAGCCGTTTCTTGTCGGTCTCTTCTTTATAGTGCAATACGTCCTTGGCTAACACACGTCTTCTGGAGCCGACACGACGAAAGGGTATTTTTTTTTCTTCTAGTAAATTAACTAAAAATGGCCTAGATACGTTTAATAAGTCGGCGGCTTCTTGAGTCGTTAATTCTCCATGCACGGGAATAATGGTTACCGCATTGCCTTTAGCCATTTGAGATAAAATGACCAGCAGCAATCGTAACGCATAGGCAGGTATCAAGATCGATCCGCTTGTTTTTCCTTTTTTCAATAATTGAAATATGGGTTCTTTAGTGGATTTGATGTAGTCCGAGAGAACTCGACCGGATTCTTTGGCTAGACGACTGTCTTTATGCGAGGGGATAATGAGCCCTGTGTTGTTGGATGCGCTTGCATGCATGGTTAGGTACCTCTTTTATTTCATGGTAATTTAAGTATAGCACATTATTCGAAGCAAGCGAAATAATCGAAATAAGCGAAAATATATTGTTAACTTGCTATTGATTACACAAAGAAAGTGTGTAGTTATGAATTGGAACATCACATCACGCGATATTATTCGTGCTATCAGGAACGATAACTGGGAACACGTTGCTACTGATGGATCTCACTGGCAATTTAAACACACAAAAAAGAAAGGTAGGGTGCGAATAAATATCTCCGTCCCAAAATCATTATTGCAATCGATAGATTCGCGCGCGCGACAACTAGGAATTGATCGTTCCAAGTTATTACAAAAAGCTGCAAGAGAAGTTATATCAATAGTAAGTTAAGATTATTTTATCGACTTCCTCTGTATCATAATGTGAGTCTTCATATTTACAATTCCTGTTCAAATCGTTAATTGCACGGCGTTGCTTGAATTTGAGTGTTGTTTAATGCTGCACTGGTCGAAGCGCTTTGTTGGTCTTGAATGACAATAATGTTTTGCTCTATATGCGCGCCCTTCGCGGCTTTCTTGAGTAAGGATACTGCGTTATTGTCTTTGCCTTCAATCAAGGAGTCGCCGTCTTCGGAAGTCATGGTCATCTCGGGTAGTTGGCTCATGCTAGCAATGGCGCCAGATACAACCGATCCAACAATCTCTTGGGTATATCCGTTGATGGTTCCGCTTGCAAAGAAGTTGACGTTATAAAAATGGATCAGCAGATTATCAATGGTGACGGTTGCGTTTGTGCGATCCACTAAATCGGCCGTATTATTATTGAAATAAAATCTATCTGTTCCACTGGTGCTATAGATCGCATTGACACCGCTAAATTGAATAGGATCGTTGACGCAACCGCCCGCTGTTCCTAATGCCGAGCATGCTATGGCCCCCAATGCTAACGTTCCTGAAGTCACGTTGCTGCCAAAGTCAACGCTGTTGGTTTGATTAGGCAGGATAATCTCGGCGTATGGGGTGCTACTGCTGTTATTAGCGGAGGTGGCGCCTCCAGTAACTGTGTTCAGGGAGCCTTGCGGGGTAAAGGTAAATACTCCTCCTGCTGTGCCACTAGCAACGTTTGGAAAATTGGCAAAAGAATAGCTCGTATTTTTGGCGGTGTAAGAACCGTCTGTAGGTGCTGTGACCATCCAAGAGCCGAGCCAATTCATTCCTATGAATTGATTTGATGCATTGTTGGTTGCGCTTCCGATAAAGCTTTGAATGTGATAGACGCCATTGCTGATATTAGAAGCCGAATAAGTGGCCAGATCGATGGTGACAGAACCGCCCTGATAGTAGTAATAATCTAATGTGTTGTGAAGTCCGCTGCCTCCATCGATGCTCGCTATGTTAGACGCGTCATTGATCACAAAAGTATTTTGAGCAGTTCCGCCGGTTAGATTTTGGATGGTTGAGAATGTTATTCCATAAGCCGTCGTGGATGTCGGCGCATTGACGGAACCATCAACATTCATTTTAACGGGAGTGATGGTGCCTGAGTTGGTTCCAGAAGTATTCCAAACGATGGACGTATCGTTGGTCAGTAGGCTCAATGTGTTTGAGGCCGCGGTGCTGTCTCCGACAATAGTAATATTCGCGGAATTGAATGTGCTGAAGTTCAGAGATCCTTCCAACGTAAAGACGTGATTATTTCCAGAGGTTTCTGTTAAGGTCAATGTATGGGCGCCTCCGGTGACTCCTCCGTTTAAGCTGAGATTGGTGTTTGATGTCAACGAGAGATTATTATCTAACACGACCAAGCCGTTATAGGTTTGATCTCCTGTGGTGGTAATGGCTCCTTGGAGATGCAGCGTGGTCCCAGAGGTTGAGGTGATCGAATGGATTGCAAGAGGCGACGTTGCGTTAATAGAGATTAACGTCATGGTGGGAGCGGTTAAGGTCAGGTCATTAGAAACCGTGGCGGAAGCGGGGTTGGAAGAGTTGACGCTGACTTCTGAGGCCAATGCTCCGGAAGCTCGGAGGAGCACATTTCCTGTGAATAGAATGGCCCTGTTATTGTTGGGATTACTGATAACGATGGTGGAATCATTGAAACTGACGGTGTCCAGATCCAACAACGTGACGGTCGAAGAGGTAGAGCCATTTCCTAATTGGATAGGATTAGCAGAAGCACCTAAAGAGCTAGGCGAATTGGCAATGGCTAGATGTGTTACTTGTAACGTTCCATCATTAATAAATGTTTGACCGGTGTAGGTGTTGGCAGTATTGCTCAGGGTTAACGTTCCTGTTCCTTCTTTCGTGAACGAAGAGAGATTTTGTAGCGTGCTTGCAATGGTACTGTTGGTTCCTGAATTGCTCAGGGTCAACGCATAAAGAGTCGCATTATTGGGGCCGCCGATGGTTGGGCCAGAGGCGGTGATGTCGGCGCTCGTCCAGGTGGTGTTTGCGTTTAGTACGACGGAATCATCGTATGTTTGTGAGTTGGTAGTCGTGATGGACGCGGTGTTGATTTGATCTCTGCCTCCACCTTTTAGGGTGAGGCTGTTAATGCCAACGGTATTGTTGATGATATTAGCGGTTGATGAGTCGAGAGTTAAAGCATAGGTTCCATTGACCGTTCCATTTAAGATGATCTGGCCGCTGCCGGGAGAGAGCGTAGTGTCGTTGGCTAAGGTGATGGCTTGGTTGGAATGGCCGACTCCGAGTGAGGTGTTATCTCCGAGTGTGATGGCGCTGTTTGTCGTGTTAATCGTTCCGTTGAGTGTCGTCGTTCCTGCAATGCTCGTGAGACCATTGGTGAAGTTGAAGGTATCACCACCGCTTAAGGTAACTCCGTTGGTGTTGTTGAATGTGGTTGCAGTTGTGATCGTGATTGTGTTCGCGCTCGTTGGTGCCAAGAAGTTCACCGCGTAATTTTGGCCATAGGTTACCAAGCTATTCAACGTGACATTGTTGTTAAACGTGACAGGGCCGGTGTACGTTCCACTGGTGTCTTGCAGCATCAGTGTTTCCGTGCTTCCACTGACGGTGTTATCAAATGTGATCGCGCCGCCGCTCTTTAACTGCGCGTTTGTGCCGAGTATCACGGGGGACTCATAGGTTTGCGACGTGTTCGTAGTGATGCCGCCGCCATTAATGGTTACCGTTCCAGCATCAGTTGTTAAGGTATTTAACGGATAGGTGTTACCCACAAGGCCGTCAAAAATCTGTTGACCACTGGTGCTTAAAATCAAATTATTCGATGCGGTGTTTACAGAATTTACGGTGCTCATAAAATGAATGTCACTCGTACTCGCCGCTAACGTGACGGTAGCCGCGCCGACTTGCACTGGCCCGTAATAAGTTTGTGCTGCTGTTCCCGTGATGTTTCCATTTAAGATAAACGTGGTGTGTGGTGTTGTTCTTAATTGAATGCCGCTGTTTAAAATTAAATGTGGCGCTGTGACTCCATAAAGTATATTGCCGGCGCTGGAATAGCCATTCAACGCTGTTATGAGATTCGTGGTAGATAGTTGTGCCGCTGCATCACTACCTGCCGTAATCGTGCTCGGATATAAATTAACGCCGCTTACTGCGCTGCCGTTATAAAGAGTCACACCATTCGCCAGACTACCGCCGGAGATATAAACGAGTAGAGAATCACCGCTGACAACGGTATTGCTAAATCGAAGTGTGTAGTTGTTGTTTGCACCGCTTCCTACAATAGGTGCTGACGTTACAAAAGTGCCATCATCAATCAAGTTCACGGTACCCGTTAAGTTGGCCGCTGTTCCCGTGAAAAGATTACTGGCATAAGAGTATTGGTTCCAAACTGTTGTCCCACTCACCGTGACGTTGGTGAAATTAAGCGGAGCATTGTAATGAAAATCGACATGTCCATTATTCGGCGAGGCGACAGCGCCGCTCATGTTAATAGAGCCAGAGCCATTGATGGTGCCTGTTCCATTTTGTGTGTTATCGGAAGTTAAAATCAGAACACCGCTGTTGGTATTGGCAATCGCCGCGTTGACATTCACATTCGCATACGCGCTGATATTATAAGTTCCTGATGAAGTCCAACTGGAAGCAGGAATGTTCGTTCCGATTGTGATATCGCCCGCGGTTGTGGTGACGTTCATGTCATTGACTGCGATCGTACCCAACGTGAGCGCGGCGCTGTTCGTCACGTTCACATCATAGCTATTGGGTGGATTGGCATTATTCGTGGCGGTAGAAGCCAGTGATACGGCGCCGCTAAAATGATTGGCGCTGTTCGTTAACGTAATATCATTGGCACCGGCATTGAAACTTGAAGTGCCAGGTACGGTTAACGCGCCTGTTTGCGTGATTGCGCCGCCTGAAATAACCGTTAAGTTTTGACCGACGGTTGACGCTGCTAATTGCAGTGCGCCGCTGCTCGTCAACGCGACGTTGTTGCTTCCACTATTGCTCACAGTCACTGCGCCACCAAAGCTGTTGTTCTGCGTGAGCGTGATCGGATGAGCGCCAACGCTAAAGCTCGATGTTCCACTCACGGTCAAAGCACCTGCTTGCGTGAGCGCGCCTGTGTTCAATGTTACGTTACCGATAGAAGAAGTCGCTAATTGTAAAGCGGCGCTTGATGTTAAGTTCATACTGCCACCGCCATTCAATGCTAAATTAAATCCAGCGCTATTAAAGTTAGATACATTCAGTGTGCTTCCTGAATTCACGCCAATCGCCGCAGCACTGCCGAGCGTGACTGGATTAGCGATGTTCTCTGTCCCTGTGGTATCTGCATCATACAAAGCGCTACTGCCAATACCACCGACGCCTGCTCCATTTAAAGTAATCGTTGATGCATTATTGCTTAAGGGATGACCGCCTAAACCGAGACTTAAGGTGCCTGCATTCACGGTAATGGGTCCACCAGACGCATTGCCCAAACCGCTCACATTGGTCACACTTAAAATTCCGCCGTTGACTTGTGTTGCACCGGTATAAGAAGTGTTTGCTGTATTTAAAGTTAATGCCGCGCCGCTACCATTGTTGACGGTCATGGTGCCAGCACCGCTAATACCGCCGCCCAACGTCACATCGCCTGAGCTGACATCCACCGTGTTATTCGTTGTGCCGGAGAAGCTGACCGCGTTACCAAGGGTATACGTGCCTGCAGCCATCAGTTCAGCTTCAGAGCTGGCTGCGGAACTGTTTAAAGCGATGGTGCCCGTCTCGCCTAAGGTGGAGGACAAGCTGTTGAGATCTAAACTTGCCGTGTTTGAGGCACTCGGTGTCACGCTGATCGTGGCGGAACCGGTGCCTAAACCATTTACCGCTGTGACGTTCAATGTGCCATCGGTAATGGTCGTGGCTCCAGTATAAGTATTCGTATTATTCGATATGGTGAGTGTTCCGGCTCCTGATTTCGTCAATCCACCGAGACTCACTATTTGACTGTTGATCGCGCTATTGGCATCGGCCACACTCACGTTTAACGTATTCGTGCCGCCCGTCAATGTATTGCCGCTGCCATTAAACAGAATACTGCTACTCGATCCTGTGCTGGTTAACATTGTGTTCGTCGTGAGTGTCACATTGCTGTTATAAGTTTGTGAGCCTGTCGTTGTGACTGCGCTGCTATTAATTTGAACTGGCCCATTAAAGGTGACTGATCCTAGGGTACCTGCAGTATCGGTCAGCGTGTTGGTGCCGGTTCCGCTGGTGAGGTTAGACAAAGAACCACTTTGTATGTTGAAGTTATTGGTGCCTGTGCTGCCTTTGAGCGTTCCAATACTTGCGAAGGCCGTAGTGTTAACGGTATCAGAGACAGTGCCGCTTGCGGTGCCGTTGACGGTGTAGGTTAAGGCGTGGCTGGTGCCATAGTTGCTGTAATCTAAGATGTCATCAGCGGCGCTGCGGCCATTGATGGTTCCATTGAAGTTGATGCCCGCACTGACGGCGAAGGTGTCGGCGCTCGCACCTGCGTTCGTTAACGTTTGCATCGCGCTAAAGCCTGCGATCAAACTAACGTGTGTTATCGAGTCGCTGATGCTGCCTGCGTTGGCGCTGCTGATGGTCCAAGTCTTTCCGCCGACATTTTCGATGAGGGTGTTGTTGCTACCGCTGCCAGCGATGTTCGTAAACTGTGATAGATTGATTGTTTGAGTGCTGGTCGTGTCTTTCACCGTTAAGGCATCGGGCGCGGTAAGGGTGTAGGTCGTAGTCAGGTTGGCGCCGGTTACCTTATTCGTGCTGGCGCTTGTGTCGGTAAAGTTGTCGATGTTACTAAAGGAAGAAAGGATTGCGCTGGCGCTCGTCGTGCCATTGTATCCATGGGTGCTTCCAGCGGCGGTTAAGGT
>Ga0207114_1103_pt1 | contig 13795 bp, 10 predicted proteins | sample Alteio_BWMinHeat_70_FD_153560 | JGI IMG/M metagenome (GOLD analysis project Ga0207114, IMG submission 153560) | Enriched cells from forest soil in Barre Woods Harvard Forest LTER site, Petersham, Massachusetts, United States -... | ecosystem: Environmental > Terrestrial > Soil > Temperate forest >... | reverse complement strand
CGATATGGACGATGAGGCGGAGCGCACGATCCTGGCGGGTCACTTCGCGGGCGGAGAAGTCGCTTGCGCCCAGACCCGCGAGTTCGATTTTCACCAGGCTTTTTTGAAACTGACAGGAACGGAATTTACGTAACGCTCCGCCCCTTTTGTCCTTTATGTCCTTTGGGTCGTTTACGTCATTGCCCTGACTTTCCGAGAATCCGCCATGCGCTGGTATATCATTCGAACCCTGCTGTACAAGGAATGGCTGCGGCACCTGGCCGACCGGGGCGGCATTTTTTTGGCGATACTCATGGTGGTGGCCACGCTGTTGCTTTCGGTTTTTCGACAGACGGATACGAAGTCGGTCGGTTTCAGCGCGGGCGTCAAAGGCTGGCATTTGGTGTGGTATCGCGGTCCTCGGGACGTCTATCAAGATTACTTCCAGTGGATGTTTCACTTGGAAAACCGTCGGCCGCGGGATCTGCAATTGCGCAGCACTCCGACGGATTGGCTGGCGCGCGATGAGACTGGAGATTTCGTCTTCGAGCAGAGCATGGCGGCCATCGAGGTGAAGCCGATCTCCCCTGGGGGCGGCAAGCCTTTGCATTATCAGGTTCGGTTCCATTATCCGGGCCAGGACGCGGCCGTTTTGGGAGCGCTGGCCACCTGGTTCTGGGAAGAGACGTTTAACTATTTCCAAGAGACTCCTCTGGAGATCGAAACGGCGGAGGATCAAACGGTTTTTCCGCCGGGCGCCTCGGTCATTCAGATTCGACCTTCGGGAACGGACGATAACGGGCAGGCGCGGCACAAGTTGCTATTCGCGCGGCAGGGGAAGAACGGGGCACTAGTCCCCAACGGAAACGGCTCGGGCCCATGGGACCGCTCGTCTTTTCCCAACTTGATCGAGATGGAAGACCAACGCGTGCCCATCCCTCACAGCGCCGACGAGCGATCGATGGTCGCGACGGCGCTGGTGATGTTTTCCATGTGCTTTTTCTGCGTGTATTTATTGCCGGCCTTGACGTGCGAAGAGCGCGAGCGTGGCATCCTGCTGGCTCAGGCCTTGTCGCCGGCTTCGCCGCTGGAGATCCTGGCCGCCAAGTTTTTGTTTTATCCGGCCGTGGGCATCGGCTTGGCCGCGGTATTAGCCGGCATCTACAACCCCGTGGTACTGGTCCGGCCTATCTTTTGGCTGGTGCTGGTTATCACCACCGTCGGCTACCTGGGAGTGGGCATGACGATCGCCAGCCTGGCTCACACCCAGCGCATGGCCAGCATGGGGGCACTGGCTTATATGCTCACCGTCGGATTGTTCCTGTACATCACCGAGCACTTCGGCATCCCTTCCTTCCGTTTCGTAGCCTTGGAGTACTACTGTCCGCGCATGCTGCACGAAGTCATGATGGGCAGCATTCGGCCGGTGGTGTGGTACCTGCTTCCGACACTCCTTTTAGCCTGTATTTGGAGCTACATCGCCTCGGTCGTCTTCCGCAAGCGCGGCTGGCAGTAACTGATTCGTAGCTGGTGCAAAGAGGCAGCGCGCCACGCCATTCAATTGGCACAGTGCCAAAAAATGCGGACAGTCAAGCATATTCATAAGTCACCCCACAGCGCGCCAAATGGAGAATTGGCAATCTGTGGCAAAATCCTTGATGAAAACAAGCGTTTTTGGCTCGCACACAGCGTTATGGCGCGCAGTGGTCAGGACCGTTAAGAGATTCGAGTTCCGTTTATTCCGGCTGTAAGCACTTCCGCGAAAGCGATTTCTGTGGATTTTAGTTGACGATCATATTGCGCATTTTTACTATTTACCCCAGAGTCCTCAAGCTGAGCAACTGGCAAATTCGGCCTAGCCGGAAGACTCGTTCCCAGCGTCTTGATGAACACGTTTCTGACAGGAGGCAAGGACCATGTATAGCGTAGTGTTGATGGCCGCCCTGACGACCACGACAGCCGACGCGACTTCATTTGGCTGGCGTGGGTGCCACGGCGGCTCGTGGGGAGGTTGCCATGGCGGCAACGGGTGCTACGGGTACGGCGGATGCCATGGGTACAACGGGGGTTGCGGCTGCCATGGAGCCGTTGGATACGCTGGCTGCCATGGCTGCTATGGCGGTTGGTACGGTGGTTGTTATGGCGGCGGCTTTTACACGGGCTGCATCGGCGGTTGTCACAGTAACTATGCACCCGTCCCTGTGGGGTCTCCCGTAGTGCCGGGCAAAGCGCCGGAAAAAATCATGAAACCGGCCGACGAGATCAAGAAGGAAGGCGCCGCCCCCAAGGAGGCCAAGCTGATCGTCGATCTACCGGCCGACGCCAAGCTGTTTATCGACGATCGACCGATGCAGTTCAGCAGCCAACATCCGATCTTCGTCACGCCCGGATTACAAGACGGCAAAGCTTACTACTACGACTTGCGCGCGGAAATCATGCGCGATGGCAAGGCGGTATCCGATACCAAGCGTGTCGTCTTCCATGCCGGGGACGAGCTTCGAGAATCCTTCGCGAGTCTTGAGCGGAAGACCTCGGACAAAGTAGCCGCCGGCATCAAGTAACCTTGATAGTCCGTAGTCAGTAGTCCTTGGTCGGTAGTCCATAGTCAGTAGCAGAACTCAGAGCCGGAAGCGTAAGCGCCCGGTCCGAATCACCGGGCGCTTACGCTTCCGGCTCTGAGACTTTTTTCCTGTGCGAACTACGGGCCAGGCAACTCGAGTCCTCACGCCGCCTCTAACTCTCTCATTTCTAATGCGTCGACAGGACAAATCTCCACACACAGTCCACAGCTCGTGCAATCCAGGGGACGCGGCAGCCAGGGCAGGGGACCGGGTATTTCCAGACAGAACGCCGGACAAATCACCACGCAATCGCCGCAGCCCGTGCAGCGGCTTTCGTCAAGCAGAGGAAGCTCGTGGATTCGCATAGTTAGTCAGTAGTCCGTAGTCAGTGGTCAGTAGCAAGAAATAACCCACTGTAGCTGCTTGTCCCTGATCAGTACACCGATCAGAGTCGGAAGCGTTACCGCCCGGGTGATTCAAAACCACTTGGGATTAGAACCCGAAAACGGTTTTTTTGCTACTGACTACTGACTACTGACTACTGACTACTGACTACTGACTGTTTTGGCATTTTTCGATGGCTTCTTGCATCAGGCTGACGACGATCTCCGGCAGCATCTGGCGGGACTGCGGCGGCGCTAATACGTAACTGGCGCCCAGGTCCCAGGCCAGGTTAGTCAAAGCCAGGTCCTCGGCATCTCCCACGGCCACCACGGCGGCATCGGGAAACCGTTCGTGCACGTCCGCCAACAGCTCCAGGGAATCGACTTGCTGCTTTTCCCGGTAGGACGGATTTGAAATCCGTCCCACTGAAGCTTGAGGCACCTCTTCCGGTAAGATGGATTTCGAATCCGTCCCACTGAAGGCTGGACGCGGCGCGTAGGTCGCCATCTTCAAGACCAGCACGCTCGGGCAGAGGCCGCGCAATAAGCGGAGGCAGGATTCCGCCTTGCGCGGCTCGCGCAGGGCCCAACGCTTCGCTTTGGCCGTCTCACGCAACATCGCCGCCAACAGGCCGTCCGTTTCGTAGACGAGTATTTGCGGATATTGCATACATCCAATTGTAATGCAAAAAAGCGTTCGCAGCCGCCCTTGGAGGATCTTGCGTGAAGCCGGAGGAAGGCAAATCAAGGGTAGTTCTTGATCCTCTCGCCAGGCCGTTTGAGCGATGGCTTGGGCTCATTGGCTTTGCCCTGTTTCAACTCCTCCAGAAGTTCTTTTTCCAGTTTTAGAAAGGAATTGTACCTCGGATGCTGAGAGTTATTGTTGACTGCCTTTTCCTGGTGCTCGATGGCTCGCACAAGGAGCTGACGGGCCCTTTCCTTCTCGCCTCGCTGAGCCAGCAAGCGGGCCTGGCTGTACAAGGCGACTCCCGCATCGCTCTGATATTCCAGCACGGCCGGGAAGCTCCGGGTCAATGTTTCCAACAGAGCGGCCGCACGGGCATAAGCTTCTTCGGCCTGGACCGCCTGGCGGGCCTGATCATATAAGCCTCCTTGATTGAACAAACAGCAGGCCAGCTCTTTCTGGTAGGCGTGCTTGTCGGGAAAATCTTTCATGAGTCGTTCTAGAAGTTTCGTCGCTTCGTTGTAAGCTTGCTTCGCCTCCTTAGACTGGCCCAAAGCAGCCAGGGTGATGCCCAAGTGATACTGGGCTACGGCCGCGTCTTTTTCATAGTCCGGAATAAGAGGCTGCGCTTTCACCAACTTTTCGGAGAATTCGAGGGAGCGGAGGTAGGCTTTTTCCGAATCGCGCAAGCGTGCCGATTCTCGCGCCAGGGTTCCCAGATTGAGATAGACGTTTGCCAAGGCCGACTGGCAACCTGGATTTTCCTGATAGCACTGGGGGAGCTTTTCTAAAATGTCTCGGGCCCGATCGTAAGCCCGCTCGGCTTGGTTGAGCCGGCTGGTTTCGTAGAAGACCTCGGCCAGACGTTTCTGATTGTCCGCCAAGGTTTGCTGGAACTCCGGACGATCGGGAAAATCCGTGGTCAATTTTTCGAGGATGGGCGAGGTTTGCCGAAGGATCTCTTCGGCTTTCTGACTATGGCCGGTGACGAGCAGAGCCATACTCAAATTCTGGCGACAGTTGGCCAGCTCGTGGCGGAAACCGGGCTCGTCGGGAAAGTCAGCAACGGCCTGTTCGAGCTCTTTCCTTTCCGCGTAAAGAATCTGCTCGGCTTTGTCGGGATGGCTGTTATTCCAAAACAAGCCTCCCAGAGCGTGCCGGCCCTGGATCAGCTCGCGACGGTATTGGGATTGCCTCGGATACTCGGCTGTCAGTCCTTCCAGCATGCGGATGCCCTTTTCATAGGCTTCCTTCCCTTTATCGACCTCGCCAATGGCCTCGGAAATATAGCCCACTTCGCACGAGGCCAATGCCGCCAGGCGCCTCGCCTCCGGTTCGGAGCCGTTCAAATCGGCAATGCGCTGGCAATAGCCCAAGAATTTCTGCAATAATTTCTCCTCTTCGCGCCGCTTTTTTACATCTCGGGTATTGGTAAGGCGTTCCAACGTTGGTTGTAGAACCAGTTCGTATAAGGCTTGATGGGTGGCTTCCAGGTTAGCGAGCAGTCGCTTTTGTTCCTGGCCCAGGCGCTGTTGTTCCTCTTCTGCGCGTTTTTGTCGATGATGAAAAAAGGCGGCGCTCGAGATAGAAGCACCGATAACCAACAGGATTGAGCTGGCAACCAAGGCCTTGTGTCGCCGGCACCACTTCATGGCCCGGTCGCGGAGCGACGGCCGGCGCGCCCGGATCGGCTGGTCGTCCAAGAACCGTTTCAAGTCATCGGCCATTTGCTCGGCCGTGGCGTAGCGTTCTTGCGGACTCTTGCCGAGGGCCTTGAGGACAATGGTCTCCAGGTCTTGGGGGATCGCCGGGTCAAGTCGTCGCGGCGGCCGGGGGTCGACGGTGGCGATCTGGGCCAGGAGTTGGTGGCGGTCGGTTTCATCAAAAGCCGGCTGCAGAGTGAGCAGCTCGTACAGGGTCGCGCCCAGGGAATAAATATCCGTGCGTTGATCGATCAGGCCGCGCTGGGCCGAGGCCTGCTCCGGGCTCATGTAGCGAAGCGTGCCCAGCAGGTCGCCACTCAGCGTCAGCTCCGCATTGTTTCGAACCATGGCCAAGCCGAAGTCGGTGACCCAGAGCTTGCCTTCATTGTCCAAGATCAAGTTCGCCGGCTTGATGTCGCGATGGACGATCCCCAATCGGTGGGCGTGCTCCAAGGCTTCGGCCGCCTGGATGCCGAGCTGAGCCACGGTGCGGAAGAAGGAAGAGCGAGGATAGAGGAGTGAGGAGCGAGGATGGAAGATCGAAGATTGAGAATCGAGGATTGAAGATCGCCGAGCATCCGCTGGGGTTTCATTGCTGGCAACTCGATCCTCCACGGTGCTTTCCAACGTTCCCTGCTTCAATCCTCGATCTTCGATCTTCGATGCTCCATTCTCCAGTCTCGACCCTCGATCTTCCATCCTCGATCCTCGATCTGCGATCCTCAATCCTCGATCCGCTTTCTTGGCATCTCGTTCTTTCCGCAACAGGGCGATGACCTCGGCCAAGGATTTCCCGTCGATGAACTGCATGGCGTAGTAATGGACGCCGCGATCGCTGCCGACGGCGTGGATCGGGACGATGTGGGGATGCTGCAAGCCGGCGGCGGCCAGGGCTTCGTTCTTGAAGCGCTGCAATTGCTTGGCATCCAAGGATGCAGCGAAGGGCAGGACTTTCAGTGCCACGCGGCGATGCAGGGAGATTTGCTCCGCTTCATAGACAACCCCCATGCCCCCGCGGCCCACTTCGCCCAACAAGCGAAAATCGCCGAGCTGACCTAAGGAAGGAAATCCCAAATTCCAAGAACCAAATTCCAAGCCGACCTGCTTCTTGGAACTTGGTTCTTGGTTCTTGGAATTTGGCTCTTGGAATTTGGTTCCTGGTTCTTGGAATCTGGTTCTTGGCTCTTGCGATTTTGCATTGAGGAATTCCAGGCTGGCCAGGCAGCCTTGCAGCTCGTGCGCCAAGTCCGGATGACGAGCCAGCAGTTCCTGGGGGTTGGGCAGGCCGCCGTTTTCGAGCTCCTCCATGTAGCTTTCCAAGATTTGCAGGAGTTGCGGCGAAGGTTCCAATGAGTCGCCTGGCAGCGACGGGCCGTTCATAATTGTCTCTTCCCTTCTAGCAGTTTTCGGAGTTGGTCGAGAGCGCGAACCCAGAGGATGCGAACGGCGCCGCTGCTGCGCTGCATGCGCCGAGCGACCTCGGCGAAAGCAAGGCCTTCAAGATTGCGCAGTAAGATCACTTCGCGATAAGCGGGCGGCAGCTGGGCGAGATAGTCGGCCACGACGGCGGCCCGCTCGCGGCGCGAAGCCTGGACGCTGGGAGTGCTGGCGGGACTGGCCAGGGCCGCCTCAAAGTGAGCCGACGACTGGCTGACGGCCGCCAAGTGCCGATCCAGGGAGACATCCCGGCGGGCATCTCGCTTTTTGGCGACCACTTGCCGCTGAATAAATTTGGCCACGTTGTAGATGAGGATTTTCTTCAGCCAGGCCATGAGCTCCGCTTCGGTGCTGCCGCGAAATTGGTGGAAATCCCGGCAGGCGTCCAGGAAGGTCTCTTGAACCAGGTCGGAAGCATCTCCCCGGCTGCGCAGATGCAGGTCCACTTGGGCACGGGCCAGTAGCTTGAGATAGTTGCGGTAGAGCTCGAGCAACTCTCCCAAGCGTTGCCGTCGCCGGGCCTCGTCGAGACCCCGCCGGACCTGCGCAATCATCTGTTCGGGAGTGGCTTGCATGATGTCCCCTGCTTCGTAAGCCCCATTTTAGGGCAAAAATGTTACGCGGGGAAATGGGAGTTCAGCACGGTGGGGACCACCCCGGCGATAATGGCATATCTTTCGTGCACAAAATTCACAAAATACACAAAATTCATTTTTCTGCTTGTTTTCAAGGGTTTTCCGCAATCGGGGGTTTGCACACAAAATTACACAAAATTACACAAAATTCATTTCTTTTGGCCTTCTCACGGAACGGCAAGACCAGGGAGCAAGAAAGCAAGAACAGGAGGCAACGGAGGAAACGGAGACGAAACGTCGGAAGGCACGGGAGGGTTCCTAGCGCTTTAGCGGAATGGCGAGCCAGCGGACAGGAAATACGCGAGCTGAAGGGACAGAGCAAACTCAGGTAGGATTAGGGAAGCCGTCTTTTATTCTCTATTTTCTTTGTTGCCTCCTGTTGGTCTTTTCGTCGATCTCGCCTTTCCTTCCATTAGAGCAATGTCACGGGAATTGACCAAGCGGGGTCGGAACCAATGGAAGCGCGGCAGCAAGAACTCGTGCCGCAAAGGCAAGCCGGGGTTGACTCTGCGTCGCTGGGCTTTTTTTGGACTTCCGTTCGTTTTCGGAAGCGGAAAAGGCGTCGGAGCGTCCTGCGATGTCAGCTGACCGGCTGCCGGATCAATAAGCTCCGGCAAGGTGATGCGGCTGGGCCCAATTCAGCCAGGCGGTCGCTTTTGCCCGCTCGGCTTGGTCTTGGAGTCTTAGTTTTCCGCCACCAGGCCCTATCAATACCCATAGGACTCGGCCGCGGTTCCGTTCAATGGGTTTTATCCGAAGTGCGGGGCCTTGCACGAATTCAGGTTCCTGACGTTTATCGCGCTTCGGATAAAACCCTTCTTCATTACCGTTTCCATAGATTTCGGCTACCCAAACTAGGCATATGATTGCCAAGGTTGGGACGGGGACACCATCCCGGCCATTCCCGGACCAGTCGGGTCGGCCGCAATTCTTGCTCCCCGAGGGCGCCCAGCCGATTGCCGAGTTGCTTTCGGTAGAAAAGCGAAAGGACCCCAAGAGCATGCGCGATCGGGCGATTCTCCGGTGCTACGACGACAACCGGAGGGACCTAACTCACTCAAGGCCCGGGCCGATTCGTGCAGCGCTGACAAAGTGCGGCCGAGCAGCGTCTCTTCGTTGTGGGCCGGGATAATGAATGTGATCAAGGCAGCCCTTTGGTGAGTAGTGAGTGACGAGCGGCTCCAGCTTTGGACCATTGGACCACTTACTCTTTGCTGAGTATCATCCCGCGCGCCGATGACGTGTCAAGCGACTAGGGTGCAAAAGGGATCGGGCGGCGAAGTGGTCCGGGCGCGAAAAGAAAGGAGTCATTTAGATTTGAGTTAGGGTTCATGGTGGGTGTCCTGGATGGTAAACAAATGGGTCAATACGTTTACCATAAAAGCTAGCTCTTGCCTCCGACGGCATTGCCAAGAAAAAAGAAACGCCGCTTATTCCTGGACCCGCGGTTTGGCTACCGGCATGCGAACGCTCAGGTCGTCTCCGCGCGGCTCGTCGTCAATCCCGCGTCCCTCATCATCCGTGCCATTGGGGCCAACACTATAGAGCAGGTAACCCTTGTCCTCCAGCCGGTAAATCAGCGGTTTACCTGAGAAAATATCGTCGTGGATTTTCACCAGATATTTCGGGGCGAGTTCGTCTAACTTCGCCGGATAATGTCCGTGGTCGTGCTGGAACGCGGCCAGGATGAACGCGAGGTGTAGATTGCGCTGCCTCTGCTCGCACCGTTCCGCCGCACTCTGTACTCTGTCGAAAGCGGGAAGCATCAGCCCGATCAGGATGTTGCCGATCATCTCGCCGCGACCCTCTGACCCCATGAACGATTTCTCGATAACTCCTGTGTCGGTAACTTGCTGCTTGAGTATCTTTAAATCCCGAATAATCGCTGCCATTTCTTGCGCCCGCGCATTCCGGTCCGTGATGCGCAATCCCCCCGCACAGCGGTCGTACCAGCGATTGGCATTCCGAAAGGCGGGATCCCAGTTGATGTTACGGGTGAACAACTTGGCCGTGAATTGGTCACCCTCTGGGGGCCTACTATTCGACCCCGAGAGACTTTCGAGAAACGGCGTCCCATGGCGTGCCGTCAACATCATCGTGTCCAGCAACACGAAGCGCTCCCCTACATCAATCTTGTCGGCAACAGACGGTATCGGCGGCAGTTTCCGCAAATCCTCCAGACATGCCAAAACCTGTGTCGACGTGAGTTTGGCGTGATCGAGAAATGCGAGATCGGCCTTGTTGGCGACCTGGTCAATCGCGATGCCGACCAACAGTTCGATCAGTGTGCCGCCGCGTGCCACGAGCCTGCCGAGGCGATGACAGGCGAGCAAATCTCGCCAGGCCTCGTCGAACTTTGCCTCGCTGACCCGGAGCATGGCCCGGCAGGCCAAAGCAGTTGCAAGCTCCCGGGACCGTTGCACGCTCGGCAATAGCGCTGCGAGCAATCCGGGTGACCAATCCTCGGTCCTACTCGGCACCAACGGGTTGTAGTACTCCGGACGCCAAGTGGCCTCCATTACCATCGCCAGCGGTTTTTCGCTTCGTTTCAGCCAATCGGCAAGCTCCGACTCGTCATTGGCCGTCCAGGGCCAACTGGCCGCCCGGAGCATTTGGTCGCTGTCCGCAACGCGTTCTTTGTCGTCGCCGATTTTCGGATGCTCTTTTAGGTAATTCTGCCAACTGACCAGATACTCGCCCTGCTCCGGCGGTGACTCGATCCCCAGCCACTGGAAGTACTCCGGAGTCATAGAAGTGCCGCCTTCCGGCCGAGGTCCCAGCGCCTTCCAGATAAGGACGTTCGCATTGTTATCGGGTGTAATGCCCTTGCTGAGTTGTTCGTTTAGCGCCGTCACATAGTCAACGTACCCATGTTTATCGAGCGGTCCGGTCACGTAAGTCGTCTCCTTGCCGACCGTGAACGTCGAACTGCCCGGCCACATCGCATAGACTAGCGTTCCCGCAACTGAGGCCAGAATTCCCAGCACTAAAACCCAAAGACGACGGCGACGCATGATCGGGAAACCTCTTGGGAGGAAGCGAATGCAGCGGCACTTGCTAGCCGCCGACATTCTCCCTGATGCCCGGATGATTGACAAGAGTTGTGAACGACGTAGATAGCGCGGGGACGTCAACCCTGCCCCGCACTGTTCCTCCGGCCACAGCCGGTGTCCAGCCTGGAATGTTATCTTCGGTAGTCCGGGAATCGGCAGTCCGGCAATCCTTCGCGGATCGCCGCGAAGCCAGCGGTGGTCACGCGCGAGTTCTCGAGGTCCAGCACCCGGAGCCGGCTCAACTTGATCAGGTCGCTTACGGACTCATCCGACACCTTGGTCCCCTGAAGGTGCAGTTCCTCCAGCCGAGTGAGTGCAGCCAGTTCCTTGACGCCCGCGTCCGTGACCGCGGTGTACCCGATGGCCAGTTTCCGAAGATCCTTCAGCGCAGCCAGTTCCTTTAGCCCCGCGTCCGTGACCTTCGTGTTCCCGATATACAGCGCGCGGATGCCCTTCGACTTTCCGACTGCCGTCAGTCCGATGTCGGTCACGGCCGTGTCGTTGATCACCAGTTTCTCCAGCGATTCGCAGGCGGACAGCTTGTTCAGTCCGGCGTCGGTCACTTTCGTCTTAGAGAGGTTCAGAACGCGCAGCCCCTTCACGCCGGCAATCGCATTCACCCCCATGTCCGTTATCCCGGTGCCGTCGAGGGACAGTTTCGTGAGTCCTTTGAACGACGCCAGGTCTTTGACCCCGGCGTCCGTGACCCTGGTGTCCGAAAGGGAGAGGTCGTTGAGTCGCGGCAGCGCGGACAGGGTCTTCAGACCGGCGTCCGTCACGGCAGTGCCGTTTCAGCGTCAAGCGTTCGAGCCGGGGAAGCGCGGCCAGTTCCTTCAACCCGGCGTCCGAGACCTTGGTCTCCCAAAGGCTCAGCTCTTGGAGTTCCTTGAGGTCGGCCAGGTGCTTCAACCCGGCGTCGGTGATCTCGGCGTCGAAGAGCGACAGGTAGTCGAGTTTCGGGAAGGCGGCGAGGTGCTTCAAGCCGGCGTCGGTAATCTTGGTGTGGACCAAGCTGAGGGTGCGCAGGTCTCCGAGCGTGGCGAGTTCCTTCAGGTCCGCGTCGGTCATCTTCCTTTCGAGAATGCCCAGCACCTCCACGGATACGATCGGTTGGCCCGGTTTCGACTCGTCGCGACAGACGAACGCGCCCAACTGGTCAAGCTTGGCGATCACGCGGGCGTCTTCGGCCTTGGCCGTCCCGCACACCATGACCAGAACTCCGAGGGCCCAACCGGTACGCTGCGTGCTCATGAGCGGCCTCCTGCAAGAGCTTGCGCCGCTAGCCCTACCGCCCGACATGTGGCGGAGCTGGACGGGCTTCTCCTCGGGGCTTGATCTTGATCCAATCGCGGCGGTCGCGTTGTCGGCCAAGTCGATGGCGCGGTCATTAACAGCCTGACAACCGCGCTCTTACGGCTTGATGACTTCCCGATACGGTTTCTTGTCTTCGTAGAGTTTCAGTCGTTTCGTTGATTCAGGCATTTTCTTCCCGGCAGACGCGCCTTCTGTCAGGGCCTTTTTTTGCCATTCGACCGCTTCGGCGAAGTTGCCAAGCTCAGCATGAGCGGCAGCCACAACCTGAAAACTCCAGCTATCACCTCCCTGCTTTAAGTCGCAAGCTTTTTTGGCGTATTGGAGGGCCTTCTCGCCATCCCGCATTTTCGACTCAGGACAGCAAGCCAGAAACCAAGCAAAATGCTCTAACACACCGGCGTTTTCCGGGTCCAGTTTTAGCGCCGTGGCATATGCTGCTTGGGCTTCGTCAAATTCTCCTTTCCTTCGAAAAATCCCGGCCAGACCCCAATGAGCCTTTACGTTCTTGGGGTCCATCTGAATTACATGCCGGTAGTCGGCCAATGCTTTGTCCAAGTTCTTCAACTGATTAAGGGTCCGCGCTCGACCTAGGAGGGCCTCAATATTCTTCGGCGCTAATTGGCAAGCGGACTCATAATCGGCTAGCGCCTTGTCGTATTTCTCCAAATAGTAATAAGCGTCTCCTCGGCCAACATAGTGTTCGACATCACGGGGGTTCAACTCGATGGCCTTCGAGAAATCAATCGCTGCCTTCTCATAATCCTTTTTCCACAGATAGCCATTTCCTCTGGAGCGATACGCGTTTGGATTGTCGGGTGCCAGTTCGACTGCCTTCGAAAAGTCAGCCAGAGCCTTGTCGACGGCCTTCTTCTCAAGGTGAAGGTTGCCTCGAAACGCATAGGCCGTAGGCTCCTTGGGATCGATCTCGATCGCTTTGGAAAACTCTTCAAACGCCTTTTCGTAATTCTTTTGGATTCTGAATATACGTCCCTTCCCCTGGTGGGCTGCGGCCCACTCCGAATTCAGTTCAAGCGCTTTGGAATAATCCGCCAAAGCTTGTTCCAATTGCCCTTTTTCTTCGTAAACCGTTCCGCGTCCCACAAGAAACCCTGGCTGCTTACCGTCCAACTCGATGGCTTTGTTGTAGTCCGCGAGGGCTTTATCGAATTCCTTAACTTGCTGGTAGCAGCTCGCGCGCAATACGTAGAGTTCGACCCGATCTGGCATGTCCTCAATCAGCCCAGTGAAGAGCTCGATCCCCTTTCGAGGGTCTCCCTTTTGGATTTCATCCTGAAATGAACGCACTGCCCCGTGGGCTTGAAGGTCGATTGAAAATGTTGAGACGAGCAACGCAAGAATAAGAGCAGTCTTCATAGGGGTTCCTCCTTTTTCCCCGCTCCGGCGCCGGCTGACCAGATTGGCGTCTTGGCCGAGAGAGATAGTGGCGAGCATAACCACCGGAGACATAACTGGCAAGGAAGCGACCGGATAGGCCGGAGCCGGGACCGTCTGCTTCTTGTTGCAATTGCTAACTAATTCCTTTGGTCCTTGGGGGATTCATTAACGTCTAGGGGTTTTGCGGTGATCCAGCGGTTGCAGAGATGGCAAACAAATCTGGCATTCCCTTTACCATTAGACTGATTTGCTTTGGCCGAGTCTTGGCCAATTGTCCCTTGTTTCAAGGCCCACGGCCCTGATACACTGGAATGGTATCCACTGGCTGGATATCCCCGCAGGAAGCCGTGGCTCCGGCTCCTCCCAACAGGTCTCTTAGCGACTCTCGCTGGGGTCATTGGACACCCCAAAGAGCACTCGTCGAAGGGAGGAGATTCTATGTTTGGAGGCATTTTTGAGCCCACGCATTTATTCGGGATCATTGCCATCTTGCTCTTTGGCAAGAGGCTGCCCGACATCGCTCGGTCCCTGGGAAAGAGCATGGTGGAGTTCAAGAAAGGGCTGAAGGGATTGGAAGATGAAATCCAGGGGGACATGTCCAACTTGACGACGCATCAAGACCAGCTGGCGATTCAACCAACGCCGCGACC
>Ga0207114_1207_pt1 | contig 14072 bp, 14 predicted proteins | sample Alteio_BWMinHeat_70_FD_153560 | JGI IMG/M metagenome (GOLD analysis project Ga0207114, IMG submission 153560) | Enriched cells from forest soil in Barre Woods Harvard Forest LTER site, Petersham, Massachusetts, United States -... | ecosystem: Environmental > Terrestrial > Soil > Temperate forest >... | reverse complement strand
TGTAGAGCTTCAGGATTTTTTCCTTGTCGGGTGCTATCGTCTGGAGGTATTCCCTGGTCTCGTTGAACAGGTTCTGATCATTGATATGTATGCTGTTGAAGGAATTATTTAACAGGTCGCGCAGGATGGAAGAGGTGCGGTTCAGTTCACCCAATACCCTTTTAGGGGGTTGAGATTTTACCATTTCCTCAATACACATTTTCCATTTGTTCATCAGGTCGTTCAGGTCGGCATCGAGCTCGGCAACGCTTTTGCCTTCGGCTACGGTACGAACGATGACTCCGAAATTCTTTTGCTTGATACTTTGTATCAGCTTCCGCAGGCGTTCCCGCTCTTCGGTGCTTTTTATCTTTTGGGAAACGTTTACTTTATCGGCAAAGGGGATGAGTACAATGTATCTTCCGGCCAGGGATATTTCGGAAGTGATGCGGGGGCCTTTGGAAGAAATGGGTTCTTTGGCAATCTGAATCATCACCTGCTGATCGCTCTTCAGTACCTGGGATATTTTTCCGTCTTTGGGAATTTCGTGTTCCAGCTTGAAAGTGGCGAGTTCGCTTGTCTTGATTCTACCCGCCTGTGACATGCTGGTAAATTTGTTGAGGGAAGCAACGTTGGGACCCAGATCGAAGTAGTGGAGAAATGCATCCTTTTCATAGCCCACATCCACAAAGGCGGCATTGAGTCCTGCCATCACTTTCTTTACCCGACCCAGGTAGATGTCTCCTACAGAGAAGTCGGTATTGCTTTTTTCGCGGTGTATCTCCACTAGTCTCTTGTCATTCATCAGGGCAATGACCACTTCCGAATTAGAGACGTCAATGATTAAGTCGTTCACTTAGAATATTGTTTATCTTCTTCGGGCCCTAAGTAAGCTTCACGCCGCAGGCGTGAGGAACCTGTATAATCCAACAGCTGAGGCAGAGGATAAGGAGGTCAGGTTTTGAAGAAAATGATTAATACTTCACACAGATAATCGGACATTCATCCAGCACCCGGATCCCCAGAAGGACAGGTAAGTGTGATTCTAAGATCCGGCAATCAGATTGATGGGTTCCCTATGAGGTAAAACAAGGGATAAGCCATGAGGAGAAAACTCCTCCCTTACTGAAAGGGAGGAGTGTCATGGATGGCCTATTTCTTTTTATGTCTGTTCTTACGGAGACGTTTCTTGCGCTTGTGAGTGGCCATTTTATGTCTCTTTCTTTTCTTTCCGCTTGGCATAATGATTTATTTTAAGAGTTTTTCAATTTATTTATTTCATTCTGTATAGAAGTGCGGAGCATGACATCTTCCTCTTTGCCCACGTACTTTTCGAGGTATTCAATCGTTTTCTGTTTGTTTCCGAGCTTTTCATAGGCTTCGGCTATACGCACATACAACAATATGTATTCAGGCTTCAGTGTAAGTACTTTCTCAAAGCGTTTGATGGCTTTGTCATACTGTCCCGATGTCATTGCGAAGCTTCCCAGGTTAAGCAGGGCATCTACGTAATTGGAATCGGCCTTCAGTACTTCCTGCAACAGAGAGATTCCTCTCATCGGTTCGGAAGTGCCGTCGACATAACATACACCCAGTCCTGTTTTTGCATTCAGGTCGTTCGGATCCATGAGCAGTACCGTTCCAAACATTCGGATGGCCGAATCAACCAGCACACGAGCCGAAGGAAAGTACTTGGAACCCACGTAATAGCGTTCGGCAGTCTTGGTCCAATCGGCTTTGCTGTTGGTTAGCCTGGCTTTCTGCTGCTGAAAGTAAGCCGAAGCGGCTGGTTTCTGAAGCGTGTCCAAAACCGACACCAAAATGTCAAGAGCCTGGGCCTTTTCTTTACCGGAGGCAAGCTTTTCCTTGTCTATCAAAGCGTTTACACGGACTCTTTCTTTTACGGAAAGTGAGGTGAGAGACGAATCCAGATAGTTTTCTGCAGATGAGTGATCTGAAGAAGAGGGCTTTCCGGCATGTCCGCTCATCATCGTTTTCACGTCGTTGAGCTTATCCGGTGTACGCCGGGCAAAACATAAAAGAACGGTAATCAGAATGGCACCTGACACGAAAGCAACTTGCGTTCTGGACAGGGACATTTTCATTTTACTTTGGTTCTACTTTAACGTTGCTTTTTACTTTCTCTACAAACGTCTTGGCAGGTTTAAAGGCTGGGATGTTATGAGCAGGAATAATCACAACCGTGTTTTTGGAAATGTTACGTCCTGTTTTTTCAGCTCTTTTCTTAACTATAAAGCTTCCGAATCCTCTCAGGTAGACATTGTCTCCTTTGGCTACTGCTGTCCGGATAGATTTCATGAAGGCTTCAACTGTGGTTTGAACGGCTATCTTTTCAATGCCTGTTTTTTCCGCAATTTCGTTGACTACATCAGCTTTGGTCATCTTTTAATGAATTTAGAATCAAATGATTAAACCTATTTTTTTTTCTTTAATGGGAGGCAAAGATACAATATTAATTATACCAGCCTAAAAAATTAAGGGAATTGCTTCAAAATGAAACCGTTTGAAGGTTTTTTTAAGGACTTAATGCCCTGTTTTCTGGACCAAAATTCATTCTTAATGGCTTTATAATTGGCTGATTTTCAGCAAGGTGATATATTTTAATAATTGCAGCCGAAAGGGAATTAAGGAATGGGCCTAAAAATGTACTTTCAGCCCATGAATCTGGCTGCTGCTCTGCTTACCTGGTACAAGCAAAACAAAAGGGACCTCCCCTGGAGGCAAACCCGCAATGCATACCATATTTGGCTGTCGGAAATAATCATGCAACAAACCCGGGTAGAACAGGGTACTCCTTATTACCTGTCCTTTATTGAAAACTTCCCCAAGGTAAAAGACCTGGCCACCGCCCCACCCGAAAAGGTGATGAAACTTTGGCAGGGATTGGGATATTATTCCCGAGCCCGAAACCTGCATGAGGCAGCCAAATACATTCATGCCGAACTGGGAGGAATATTCCCGGAAGACTATCAGGAAATCCTAAGCCTGAAAGGAGTAGGAGAGTATACCGCCTCGGCCATCGCCTCTTTTGCTTATGGCAAACCTCATGCGGTAGTGGATGGGAATGTGTATCGTTTCCTGTCTCGCGTATTCGGAATCTCCACTCCCATAGATTCCCCCAAAGGCAAAAAAAGAATTCAAAGCACTGGCCGATGAACTGCTTGATAAGAAAGACCCCGGAACATACAACCAGGCCATTATGGAATTTGGCGGACGGTATTGCAAACCCAATAACCCCGATTGCCCTAACTGCATTTTCCAAAACATCTGTGTAGCCAAAGAAAAGAAGCTGGTAGACACCCTTCCAGTAAAGGCAAACAAAACAAAAGTGCGGGACCGTCATTTTCAATACCTCGTAATCCGTTACAAAACCCGTACATGGATAAAACAACGTGCAGGGAAAGATATCTGGGAAGGTTTATACGACTTCCCCCTCATTGAATCAAACAAGGCGCTTACGGAAACACAGATTAAGAAAAGTCCTTTTTGGAAAAAGCATTTGGGTAAAGCAGGGGCAAGCATTCTGAAAGAGCCCGTTGTGTACAAACACATCTTAAGTCATCAGCGCATCTATGCTTCTTTTTGGGAAGTGGAGGTGAAGAATAAAGTAAAGGAGGAGGCGTGGACGGAGACTGCTCAGAGCAAGTTGCATGAGTATGCGGTGCCGAGATTGGTGGATAGGTATTTGGAGGAAAGTGAATGATGAAGCCGAAGTGCAGCTCAGAACACCCAACATCTCAGCGTGTGTCATTCAGAACGACGGGCTGGTTAGTGTGTATAGTGAAGAATCTGCCAGTGCGAAGAGAGTCTTAGTTCACCAAAATCCGTCCATCTCCTTCCAATAGTTCAGGAATTCCTTTTAATAGTCAACATCCTTTTTTAAAAAGAGCAACCTCTTTATACAATTTTCAAGCAAAAAATTACCGGAGTTCTTGTACTCTTTGTAAAAGTTCAGTGAAAACTGTAAAAAGACCTTCGCACTTTGCACAAAGTGGAAGAGAAAATGGAAGGAGAAGAAGGAAAAATGTAAAAAATGCCTGAACTCCAATCAAAAAACAGGCATCCGATGCCGAACAGGCAAGCACTCTTTCTAAGCGCCAAACAACTGCTTGAAAAAGTTAAATCACCTAGTTAAAGAGTTCAGCAACTCCTGTAAAAAGTACCTGAACTCCCGCAGAGGGTTAAACCACTCTTGCACGGAGTTCATGAACTGTTGTAAAATGATCACTTGCCGGGAGGGAAATTTAAACCAACCCGATCAGATGAACCCGACAGGATGATAAGAATCCATCCACCTATTTCACCAGAAAGCTTACCGCATTGGTCCAGGCTTCCAGCCCGGAAGAAATGACGGCGCGCTGACGGAAATACATGGTAGTGCCATACGTGAGACCGGTAACTTCGGTTTTGGCAATGAGGGTGGTGGGCAGGTCAATCCACACGGTTTGGTCCTTGCTCATTTGCCAGTTATGAGCCGATCGCCCACCTGCCCCACGGGCAACCAGTAATACCGTGCCGGACACAGGGCCGCTTTTAACGGTAAGGTCGGACTTGGCGCGGGGACTCGCTTTCTTTACCGCCAATCCGGCGCCTTCAATAATTTCTTTGGCCTTGTCCGAATTTTGGTCGGCAATGCTTTGTACATAGAGGGTAAGTCCATGCAAATCGCGGAGCACCACCTCCAGAGCTACATCCCTTTTGGGTGCTGCACCCGAAGTTTTGCTTTTGGCAGCCGATTCGGCCAGCACCAGGGTAGCTATATCGGCATCAACGGTGGTAAGAGCAGGAGTGGGGGTAGGGAAATAAGCATTGCCCTTCATCATGCTAACGATGTTTTGGGCGTGGGTTATTTTGTCGGCTATGCGTTTGGGCATTTTAAGTACCGCCAGCAGATGCTTGATGATGGTTTTGGGTTTGGTGGCCATTATTCAATATTTTAAGTTAACGTTGGCTTCACAAGTGGGAAGCCATTTTAGGGTGCAAAGATATATTGGCAGAATAGGGAAAATCAATCCGTATTTATACGTATTTTTTGATATTTAAAGAGAGGGAGGAGGCGGATTGTGGGTATATTTACTCTGTAAAAAACAGGTAACCACTAAGGCACTGAGGGCACTGAGAACCACTAAGAATGGTTACGTATGGACTTAGTGTACCTTAGTGCCTTAGTGGTAAAATTACGCCCGCTCAATTTGGCCCCTGCCCGCACGAGCAGATCCTTCACCCCACCGCACGAGCCAGCCCTTCGTTCAGGATGACACACGGCCGGCGTAAGAGAGCTGGTGGGTTGCCTCAGAGTTCCTCAGTGTCCTCATATGGTTAAAAAGCGCCAATTTGCCCCTCCTCAAAAAAGGCCGTATATTTGAGTCATGAGCTTCCTAACCAGCTATTCTACTCCCATACAAGCGCTTTGCAGGAATTTCCATGTGAAAACCTTGTTTGTATTTGGATCGGCAACTACCGATCAGTTCTCCAAAGAGAGTGACGTGGATCTGTTGGTAGATTTTGAAGATCTTTCTCCCCTCGATTACGCCGATAATTACTTCAACCTCAAATTCCAGCTTCAGGACTTATTGAAACGGCAGGTTGATTTACTCGAGAACAAATCCTTAAACAATCCTTACCTGAAAAGTCAGATAGATCGCACGAAAGTTTCGGTTTATGGAAAATGAGGTAAAAACATGGCTCAAAGATATAGAGCAAGCAATTTTGGAGATTGAGGAGTTTTTGCCAGAACAGAAGAATTTCAATCATTTCCTGAATGATATGAAAACCAGAAGGGCTGTGGAAAGGAATATTGAAATAATTGGAGAAGCCGTTAATCGAATCCTTCTTCAAAAGTCCGGCATACAAATTACCAACGCCCGTAAAATAGTAGATACCCGTAACAGGATCATACATGGATATGATTCGGTTTCTGCCGAAATACTTTGGGCCATTGTTTTGAGAGATATTCCTTCGCTAAAGATTGAAATTCAAATGTTGATGACCGGCGCCTGAGCGTAGCCGAAGGCACCACTTCCACACCTCCAAAATTTTATTAAATTTGCTACTCACAACCCCAAACCCACGAAAAATAAATGGCCGGAGTAAATAAAGTGATATTGATAGGCAACCTGGGCAAAGATCCTGAAGTACGTCACCTCGAAGGAGGAGCCAGCGTAGCCAACTTTACCATGGCTACCAGCGAAAGCTATAAAGACAAAGCCGGTAACCGCGTAGATCAAACCGAATGGCACAACATCGTGATGTGGCGTGGCCTGGCTGATGTGGCCGAGAAATACCTGAAAAAAGGAATGACCATTTATGTGGAAGGCAAGCTCCGCACCCGTTCGTATGACAAAGACGGACAAAAACATTACCGCACCGAAATCATGGCTGACAACATGACTATCCTGAGCCGTAAGGACGATAACCGCGGAGGAAACGATTCCAATGCACCTGCTGCAGGGGGACAAGGCAATGCCGATATTTCCCAATCAACGCCCGAAAGTACTTCGGATGATCTTCCATTCTAACGCCATAGAATCTAGCCCTAAAGGATAAACCTTGGACGACCCTCTGCCTATACCTTCCCTTGTTTTGCTGGTTACAACACCGGAAAGTTCCATGTTGGCCGAGTATGTGCTTCTGGCCTTCTTTTTTCTGTGCTTTACGCTTCTGTCTGCACTTAGTCGTTCCGTGGGAGCGCTTTCGGCGGAAGAGCTTGACCTGATCGAAAATAAACACGGTCACAAAATGCTGGCCCGCCAGCTTCGTAACTCCAAAGGCACAGAAGCGGCTTTTGGCATGGGCAAATACCTTTCCCTGTTTGTATTGGCGCTTACTGTTTTTCAGCTGGTCAATGAGCTGGACGCCGGGAAAGAATGGGAGATTGTTTTTGCCCTGTCACTGGGTGCTTGCGTATTCCTGGTCTTTCTTTCTTTTCTCATCTCCCGTTTGCTGGTAGCCAGTTCACACAAACTCATTGTGGTTAAGTATTCCGTGGCGGTGCTCTTCCTGAATCTTATTTTTCTACCCTTTTCCTATCTCTACGCCTTTGTAGATTCCCTCTTCAAAAAACAAACCAGTCTCCAGCACCCTGTCATATCCATGGACGATTTGTCTCGCGCACTGGACCTGACAGAACATTCCCAAACCAATACCCAGGAACACCGGCTGCTTAAAGGTATCGTCACCTTCGGCAACATGGACATCACCCGCATCATGAAACCGAAGATGGATATTGTGGCGTTCGATTTTCACATGGGCTTCCGGGAGCTGATAAAAAAAATCCTGGAGTCGGGTTACTCCCGCGTTCCAATTTGCCGCGAACATTTGGATCAGATTGTAGGGGTGTTGTATATCAAAGACCTCCTGGGTCATCTGGAAGAAGGAGATGATTATAACTGGCAGGCACTGCTTCGCCCTTGCTTTTTTATACCTGAAAACATCAAGCCGGATGAATTACTCCGGGAATTCCAGCAAAAAAAAAAAACCCACCTGGCTATAGTGGTGGATGAGTTTGGTCAGACTGCGGGACTGGTAACCCTCGAAGACATCATCGAAGAGATAGTAGGAGAAATAAGCGACGAGTTCGACGACGACGAGGTGGTGTATTCCAAGCTGGACGACAACAATTACATCATGGAAGGCAAGACATCCATGAACGACTTCTGGAGGATAACCGGACACAATGCCGAGGAGTTTCCGAGTCTCCAAACCGATGCCGATACACTCAGCGGTTTTATCATTGAGCGTTCCGGTCGCTTCCCCAAAAAGAATGAGAAGGTAAATTGGGAAAACTTTACCTTTGCCATAGAAGCTGCCGACTCCAGACGTATCAAGCGAGTGAAAGTAACCTTTCGGAAAAAGAATAATCCTCATGAAAAATAATTACCTCTTACTCGTTTTTTTCAGCATCCTGTTTTCAGCTTGCGGAGGCGATTCGGAATTCAGCCCCAAACCCAAAGGTTATTTCCGAATTGACCTCCCTGAAAAAAAATACAAAACCTACGACAAGGATTGCCCCTTCACCTTCGAATACCCGGTCTATGCCCAGATAGTAAAAGACCCCGACAAATCTGCCGAACCCTGCTGGCTTAACTTTGAATTCCCTCGCTTTGGCGCTACTCTGCACATGAGCTACAAAGAGCTTCATAACGATGCCATGAACTATATAAAAACTTCCTGGGACATGGTTCAGAAACACATTCCCAAAGCCTCGGCCATGAACAATGAAGAGATTCTGGAGAAGAAGGAAAAGATATACGGACTCGTTTTTAATATTGAAGGCAATGCAGCATCGCCCTTACAGTTTTATCTCACCGACAGCCTGCACCACTTCATGCGGGCTGCTCTTTATTTCAATGCCGTCCCCAACCGCGATTCCATTCAACCCGTCTACGATTTTATCCGCGCAGATATCATGCACATGGTAAAGACTTTAAGGTGGAAGGACGGGCAGGCTGCTGTGCCTGAGGTGAAAATTAATGGTCATTGAGAGCATTCGTATCTCTTACCACTAAGGCACTGAGGGCACTAAGAACCACTAAGAAAAACAAGTAATGCCTTAGTGAACCTTAGTGTCCTTAGTGCCTTAGTGGTTTTATTCGCCGGCTCAACTCATCCAGTAGCTTGCAAGTTGCCCCCAAATTCATTACCTTGTTCTTCCAGTCCAAATAAAACCAGAGAAGATGAGCAACAAAGTGTCCTTTATCTTGCTTCTGCTAACTGTCTTCCTGTCATCATCAATCTACAGTCAATCCCCCAAATACTCCAAAGTAAAAATTTACACCGGCAAAGAAGGGCTTCTTAAATTGTCTGAAGCAGGAGTAACAGTCGACCATGGTGAACGTAAACAAGGAGAATATTTCATTTCCGACTTTTCAGCATCCGAACTATCCGTCATTCGCACACTTGGCTTTAAAACAGAAGTGCTGATAGATGATGTAGTCTCTTATTACGAGCGGCGATGCAAGGAGAAACAATCATCTGTCCCTACGCTCCAGAACCTGTCTTGTCCTGTACTCCAAACCTTCCCTGTGCCTGCAGGTTTTACTTATGGAAGCATGGGAGGTTACCCCACGCTCGAAGAAATTATCTCTACGCTAGATACCCTTGCCACGCTTTATCCAAACCTGGTAAAAGCCAAAGCCCCTATCAATTCGAGTACATCCATAGAGGGAAGACCGCTGTACTGGACCCGTATCTCAAACAATCCGAACAGCCTTCAAACAAAACCACGCATCCTGTATACAGCCTTGCATCACGCCCGCGAACCGGCCTCAGTATCGGAAATGTTTTATTACATGTTTTATCTCTGCGAGAATTATACGAAAGATCCCGAAGTAAAATTTCTGGTGGATAATACCGAAATGTATTTTGTACCCTGCATTAACCCCGATGGATACCTCTACAACCAAAGCACCAATCCCGGTGGGGGAGGGATGTGGAGAAAGAACAGGAGAAACAATATGGACGGAACCTACGGAGTAGACCTAAACCGGAACTACGGATTCGATTGGGGATATGATAACATCGGTTCGTCACCCACCACCAGCAGCGACACCTACAGAGGAACAGCTGCCTTTTCCGAACCGGAAACGATGATGATGAAATACATTGATTCTGTGTTTCATTTCCGTGTAACAGTAAACTACCACACCTACGGGAACGACCTCATCTATCCCTGGGGTTATTCTCCGGGTATCTATACTCCCGATTCGGCCCTCTTCGTTCAGTTTGCGGGATTGATGACAGATCAAAACCACTTTGCCCGGGGCACAGGCAATCAAACCGTAGGTTATGTAGTAAACGGCGATTCGGACGACTGGGCATACGGTGATACCCTTTCCAAACCCAAGGTATTGGCCATGACACCTGAAATAGGAAGCTCTTCCGACGGTTTCTGGCCACCGCAGAGTTCGATCATTCCCATCTGTCAAAACGCTCTGGTCCAAAACCTGAATGCAGCGCTTTGCATCACCAAATATGCCATTGCATCCGATCAGAGTCCCTACTACCTCTCTCAAACCAATGGATATATTAGCTACAAAATAAAGCGGCTCGGGCTCGATAGTCCCGCTACATATAAAGTATCCCTGATTCCGGTAAGTACTCCCATTTCTTTTACCGGTGGATCTGTTAATTATCCCGCTCTCTCTATGCTGGAGGAGAAAATGGATTCTCTCCCGTATAGCTTGACGGGTACCATCATTCCGGGAACTAAACTTAAATACATCCTCTCTGTAAGCAATGGCTCCTATACCCATGCCGATACCATCACAAAGGTTTACGGCACTCCGGTAACAACGTTCTTCAGCAATGGAAACACCATGACCGGATGGACCAGCCCTGTTTGGGGGACATCCAATATCCATTACGTGTCTGCGCCATTCTCAATCACCGACAGTCCTATCGGTAATTACCCTGATAATGCGGATGAAATTATTACTACCTCATCGGCAATAAATCTGGTAGATGCCGTTTCCGCCCGCCTTAATTTCTGGGCCAGATGGGAAACCGAACCGGGATACGATTACACCGAAGTGCTGGTATCTGCCGATAACGGGAGCACCTGGTTGCCTCAGTGCGGCAAGTACACCATTGCCGGAAGCGGCAATCAGGATCCTGGTCAGCCTTTGTTTAATGGGTTTCAACTCAGTTGGGTGAAGGAAGACATTAGTCTGGATGATTACCTCGGGCAGAATATCCTGCTTCGTTTTGAATTAAAGAGCGATCAGGCTACCAACTACGACGGGTTCTATTTTGATGACCTGATTGTTAAAAAGATCATTAACCCGAACGGAATTAAAGAAGTAGATGGTCAATCAACTATTCTCTTGTTCCAGAATATTCCCAACCCTGCAGGGGAGTACACTTTCGTACACTATCAATTGCCTGGTAACGAAAAAGCGGAATGGAAACTTGTTAATCCACTCGGCCAGGTTATTCTTGAGGAAAAGCTATTGAGTTCGGAAGGAGATATTCGAATTGAGACCAGAGATTTACCAGCGGGCATTTATTTCTACCGTATTGAATCCGATGGCGGTGCTTCTGCTACGCTTAAGTTGGTTGTGAGGAAATAATGGTTAAAAGATTAACGGTTGTCCGGAGTGCTCGTGTTGCTTAAACTTCGTTTACTTACTCTTCAACACCAACCCCCACTGAACCCCAAATAATAAACTAGCCAGCAGCAAATGCACAGGCTGAATAAAAGCCGGCAAGGCAAACAGGCTTAAAGAAGCCCCAGCCCCAATCTCCAGCAACAGAATGAGAAGCAGAAAGAGGAGCCGCTTCTTTACCCCCTCATAAAAAGGCTTGTCTGTAAAAATCAAATACCCCACCACCAGATTCAACCCCAGCAACACCCAGGCAAAAGTACCGTGACTGTAAAACAGCATTCCGATATTCGAAAGAATATCCCCTCTTGTGTTTTCATCAAAATTCTTCAACAACACATCCACATGTTCACGCACCTGTGTGCCTAAAAGTATTTGAAGTGTTGTAAGTACCAAAGATGTCCGGATCAAATTAGTAAGAAAGGAAGAAGCCGGCTTGGGCGTAGATGTGGAAGAAATCCTGCTCACCAATAAAGCCTGAATAGCCAGTATCACCAAGGAGAGGAACATGTGCATCGTAATCACACCTGTCTTCAGATTCGTATGCACCACAATGGCACCCAACACCCCTTCCATACCGGTAAGTATAAGAGTAACCAGCGCAAAACGAAAAAAGAGTGTATGCTCTTTTCGAAGCTTCCATGCAAAGAAGAGCTGGGTAAACATCAGCAGACCAAGTATGGCGCCTATCAGACGGTTTCCATATTCAGTCCAGGTTTGTAAAGCATTGAATGGAGCAATGGTTTCATTCTGTACTTTAAAATAGGTACGGTAGTTGGCAGGAAGTTGTGAAACAGCTGTAGGTGGAATCCATCGCCCGAAACAACGTGGCCAATCCGGACAACCCATGCCCGACCCGGTTGCTCTTACAACCGATCCGGCAACAATTACCAGATAAACAAAAACGAGGGTCCATTTTGCAAGACGCAGAAAACGGGCAGATGGTTGCATACTTAAAACTATATTTTTTAAAAGTCAAATTTAGAGGTTTTGAAAACAATATGAGGGGTACAAACACGTTATTCCCTATATTTAACCTGAAAATCCAAACCCATGCTACGCAAAATCATTTTCCTGTTAGGACTGTTGCCATTTTGTGCTCAAGCACAAGACGCTGACGAAAACAAAAACGCAGGCCGCTTTATGCTTGGCTACCGCAGTACCATGAGTGCATTCAGCGATGTAGGCTTTACCGGTTTTGGTGTGGGCGGTCATTTCCGCCTTCAGTTTGGACCAAAAATTAATTCGGAATGGTACTACGATCACATCACTACCGATCTTGGAGGACTCGGCCGTCGCGCCGACGAACATATCGGCTGGTCGGTGATGTTCTACACCTTCGGACAACATACGGAAAAGGGAAAGTTCACCCCCTATATAGAAGCAGGAAACTGTTTTGACTATACCAAAGTGATGACGAATTACAAAGGAGGTATGTATGCTGACAGAGGCAGCGCCGCCGTACACCTGGGACTAGGTACACATTACAACCTCAGCGAACGTGCCGACATTACGCTGAAAGCCCAGTACATGATTCACATTGGAGAGAATATTGACGAAAAGATTGTTACCGATGAACAAACGGGCGCCCGTAACCTCATGATCACCAAAGGAGGAACCGGTCTCAATGGTCACCTCCTCATCACCTGCAGCGTAAACTTCCTCATTGCCGATTTGTGGAAGGGTTACTTGTTTGGTAAACATTCCAAAGACTTGTAACAGGCCTGCATGAGCAGCACCTTAAACCTGTCAAATCAAAAACCTTAAAACCTACTCACATGAAAAGGATCATCATATTCACCCTGCTGCTTATTCCCTTCGGGCAGTATGCTCAGGATACACAAGACGGTACACGCAACCGTTACGTTCATACCGGTATCTTCTGTGCCGATGTTTCCATCGCTCCGGGCTTCCTGGTAAATCAGAATATCTCCACTATCAGCATCCCTGCCGGGATTGAATTTTACATGGACCCACATGTTTCCTTCAAAGCCGATGTGTATTACCATGTCACTTCCGGTCTCACGAGCGATTCACTCCGCCTCACTGCCAATCATCAGCTCCTTTGCGGCGCAGCCTATCACTTCACTACAAGGGGTTATTTTGATCCCTACTTCGCTTTTCAACCGGGAGTTTCTTATGGGCAGGTAACACCTGAGAACAAACTCCCCAGAACCACAGATACACCCAATGGTACGGTTGATTACAATGCTAATCTTGCTCCCATACTGGGATTATCACTGGGGTTCAACTACTACTTCCCCCGTTTCTTTCACATCTTCGTGGAAGCAACTTATGTGCATGGCACCCTCCTCTACAATGCTCCGGCTGCTTTTCCGCTGGATGAGCTGAAAATTCAGTTTGGCCTGGGCTGGAACCTCAATCTGATCAAGCAGAAGAAGGCTTAGATCCAGAGTTATTCAGCATTTTCCAGGATAGCAGCTTTCATGATCCTGCTCGCCCTCATACCGGAAATAAAGTCCTTGGTGGTAATGATGATTACCCCGCCGGTAAGGTCTCCATACTCAGCCGGTATGCCCCCGCTCAGGATAGACACTTGTTCTACCGCCAGATTTGGGATGTCTCCGTTGCCGAATATCTTTTCACCGTCTATAATGTATTCAACCGTTCCGGGCCTTGCTCCGCGCATTACCAGCTGACCATCCGGTGTCTCGCTACAACTCGAACAAACATCGGTTATTTTATCGTTTATACTTACCGTTCCCAGACTCTTGAACAAATCGGTAGGGATGGTGGTAATGGTGCAGATGCTTAATGAAACAGGGGGTTCTCTATAAACCTCAATCGTCACCTCATTCGTTGAGAGCTGGTGAAGGGTAAAATCCAGATAGGCCGTTTCATTGGGTCTTATAACCACCCCCGTCCGGCTCACCGTCTCCTTTTGCATGGCTTGGCACTTCACATCATAAGTCCCGGGATTAACCTGGTGAATGGTAAATGCCCCTTCTT
>Ga0207114_1155_pt2 | contig 14081 bp, 13 predicted proteins | sample Alteio_BWMinHeat_70_FD_153560 | JGI IMG/M metagenome (GOLD analysis project Ga0207114, IMG submission 153560) | Enriched cells from forest soil in Barre Woods Harvard Forest LTER site, Petersham, Massachusetts, United States -... | ecosystem: Environmental > Terrestrial > Soil > Temperate forest >... | reverse complement strand
TTGTTTCACTACCCCAATGCCTTTAAATACGACAGATATTTGCGGCCGCAAATCAAGATTGAGTTCGGTCGCGGAGATCAGCAGCCCAGCGAGAAGTCCTCTGTGACACCCTTCGTCGCTGAAACGTTCCCCGATATGTTTCGGGAGAAGTCTGCGGCCATTGTCGTCCTCGATAGTGAACGCACATTTTGGGAGAAAGTCACGCTCTTACATGCCGAGAATCACCGTCCCGATCCAGCCAAGCTAAAGGCGCGCATGGCGCGTCATTGGTCCGACGTTGCTGTGATAAGCACCGCAGAGCGATTCAAAGACGAGAAGCTTTCGCTTAATCTTCTCGCGGAAGTAATCCGCTTCAAGAAAATCTACTTCGCCGCGAATTGGGCTCACTATGATAGTGCCGTGCGCGGAACTCTTCGAATCGTGCCGAACGAAGCCCTACAGCCGATTCTCCGGAAGGACTACCAACAAATGCAAGAGATGTTTCCCACGAAGCCGCTCACTTTCGAGGAAATTCTCGAAAGGCTAGCGGTGTTAGAACAAAGAATAAACGCGCTGCAAAACAATAGAGAGCCGCGGAACTTCAAGTCTGTCTAGCGTTCAGTACCAGCTGGGAGTCGTTCAAGCTGAGGACTGTCAAGGTAGGCCGAGAATCCTTCATCCCGGAAGAACAGAGCCAGTTCCTTCGCTTCAAAGTTCGATCGAACGCACACATTCGCTTAAAGATTTCGCGACTGTCGCCTCCGGCGAAAGTGTTTCCCCGGCAAGCAGCAGCCCGGGGTTTGGACCGAAGGACTCAAACAATTAGGGATTCTGCCGAGCGGCGCGGCGGCTCAGGACGAACGGTCTCGCGTCTCTGACTTCTCGATTTTAAGCTGACCGGCTCCATACGATGTCCCGGGCAAAGTATTCAAATTCGCGACCGTCGCCAGATCGGTAAGGAATACGCACGTCCATGCGCAGCTTCATCGTGCCCCTCTGAACAGGTACTAAATCTAAGTCACCGACGTCAAAAGGGACCAAAGGGACGGTGCAGGCGAATTGATCCGTCGGAACAATCTGGACTGACTCCGATTCCGTCGTTTTCGCACAAGGGGTATCGTCCGTAAAGAAATCCACGGTCACGCCAACGTTCTGGGCTGGGAGAGAGTACCGTAATTCTTTAGAGCGAATTGAGCGTGCAACACGCGCCCTGACCAACCTGCCGTGACGCTCAAAAGGCCCATGAAAGGGCGGTGTAGCGCGGCGGTGATGTCAGCCGACTTCTTCGCGGCTACGGCACCCTCGGTTGCCGCATCTGCGGACTTTTTGGTAGCCTCAGCATTGGTGACGCACAGCGGCGAGCAGTGGACTCTCTTGTTTCTCGACGCACTCCAGTAGCTTGCTCGATGCGCCGCAAAGTCCATCCGAGCTTCCCTAGTGCGATGACTTGTTGTTTTTTTTTCTTCGCTCAAGACATCGCTCATGCCGAGGGAGCCTACAAACTCTCCCCGCGGAGTCAATGTCCTGGACTTCTACCGTTGGCCGGTTTTCAGGTGACCCTCATTGGCCGTTTTTGGGTGACCCCTGAGGAGCATGGCCCTTAGTCGGTCGAAGTCCACCCGCCCTTCGGCGACGCACTCTGGGAAGACATCCTTCAGCTTCGCTAGCTGATCATTGACCAAGTCGGCTGTCGTTCTTGCGACCGATTCTGCCTTCTGTTTCGTTGTGCTCATGTTTGAGGATCAGCCTACCATCAATGAATACCGAGCTTTTCGTCATATTCTTTTCTTTTGTGCCGATCCGAAAGCACTTCATATGCCATGTTTATCAGCTTCATTTGTTCCTCGAATTCCGCTCTATGTTCTGCTGGCGCACGGTCGGGATGATAAATACTGACCAGGGCCTTGTATGCTCTCTCGATGACTTGAGGAAGAGCGCGCGGAGCAACTTGGAGAAGATCATAGTAAGTAGGTTTAGGTTTTTCCTTCTCATAGCCCCGCGTGCCAGAGTCGCTTTCTGGAGAACTATACCGTGCCCCTCCCGAGAGCTTCCAGAAATGATTCTCGTCTACGATAACGAGTCCTCGAGTCTGCATCGAGTACACCAGCCTATTTACATCTGCTCTGGTAACTTCAGTTCCCGTGTCAGTCCTCAAAATTGAAGCAATCTGCTTGGCCTTCAAGGGGCGTTGCTCTATTTTCAGGACGTTAATAATGTCTTTTTCAGTGATGGGCATGAATATTTCCGAGATCGCGCTATCTGGACTGTGGATTATTCTCGATATGCTAAGTGGAATTGAGAGGCACGCATATGCGTGTATTCTCCGCCCGAGCGAGTCAGGGCCTTCGTAAAGCACTCAGGGTAGGCAAGATTTGCTAAACGGGGCACAATCGTCTTGGCCGTTTCCAAGCGACAGCGGATAAGCTTCTGAATTTGTTGCGGCCGATTAGCAACGCATTTCAAAACAAAGACGAATTCGAGTAGCTCGGTATAATCAAAATGCCGCTGATCAAAATCATCCGGAGACTGCGACAAGAGAACTATCGCCAAACCTTTAGAGCGCATTTCGCGGATCAATTTCTCTAGAAAGATATTGTTTCGTGGAAGGTAATTGTGGGCTTCATCTATCACAAGAAGAGTTCGTAAGTGTCGCGCTCCGGTTTTTGAATCCACTTCTGCTTCGGGTGCATCTTTAAGCTCACGGTATAGCTTCTCGATTACAAAAAAGGCCACCAACTCGCGCAGCGCAGGCAAAGGATGAAGATCGATGATTAGTGTCTGCTCAAAGAGGGCTTCTCCTAAGAGATTCGATTCCGCGAGAGTGGGGAATAGGTGAAAGCTGGTGAGCTTTCTTAAGGTCTCCGTAAGAGTGTCCTCCTTGCGGTTCTCTTCCTCGTAAAGCCTTCTTAGGTGGCGTTCGACTATTTCAAAGTCGGGAGATTGTTGGTCCTCTGCTGTTCGTTCTATGTACGCCGCCTCGATCGCTTTCGAAAGTAAGCCCTTCTGAACAGGACCCAAGTGCTCGTAGCTGCTAATTGATTCGACTTTCTCCTCGGTTGAGAATCGAACGCTCGTACGGTCATACGCACTCAGCATAAATGGGTTGATCGGAATAGTTTTGTCTGGGAGCCTGTAAACACGGGCATTCGTTGCCGCTACAAATTTCTGATCACCAGCCACATCGCCTTTCGCGTAATCTAGAAAAATAAAGTTGACTGTGGGGCTCTTCGACCGGATGTCAGCGAGGATTTTTTTTATGAATTGAGTCTTTCCACTACCAGGGATACCCACTATTGCCATGTGGGGGTTCGTCGCGGTGTTGAGCGCGCAGAATACGGGCTCCCCACTTCCCACTTCTTCGCCAACATTTACATTGATCACACTAGTAGGCGTAGAGGGGACATGCGAACTGGCTGGGCTTGGTGCCGGCAGGTCTCGCAAGAGATTTGACCAAAAAGCATCAGGGGATTCGCTCGCGCTCAGGTCCTTCTCAAGCAATACAACCCCCCTGTCGACGTGGGCCTTAAAATAGCGGCCGAAGAAATCCTCGTCCGACAGTTTGACGCCGGCATGTTCAGTTGTCAGCGCCTTAATCAAGCCATCGTATTCTCCCATCACTGAATATCGATTGAATTCCTTTCCAGTAATTTCAAGGTGACTCACATCAAGCGGTTGGTCTAAGCGCAGGGATCGGCTCCACGCTAGCCTGCAAAGTAAATTGAAGGGCAGACCGATCTTCTTGTGCAAAGTACGCAGGGCGTCCTCTGCCTCTCGGGAAGTGCGGAACTTGCTGGTTGAAACGGTCATTTCTCAGTTCAATCCCAAAAATATCCTGCTACGATTCTTGTTCGACCTTGTGTTGCATCATAGTCGAGTAAGAAGGCCTTCTCGACGCTGGGCAACAGAAGTTGATAGTATTGCTTATCTACCTCCGTATCCGTCGAAAGTATGATCACCTGGCTGCCCGCCGACGGATAGTATTTCTGCACGATTGCCCGCCTATGATCACTGTCGAGCCTACTTAGAGGAGTGTCAATTACGATTGGGAGTTCACGGCCAGACGTTTGCGCCAACCCCCACAATAGGCATATGGCGTAAATCTCCTTTTCTCCTGCGGATAAGTCACTCTTTTTCAGTTTCGTACCGTCTCTGCCATACAAGGTGACGGAAAAATCTTTGGGGTCGATCTCAAGTTTGGAAACCAAATCCTCTTTGCGGACCAACTTCTGAATCATCTGCTCGACATTCTTTTCAAGCGTTGACACGCGCTTCCTAGTTGACCGGTCTAGGTATTCTTGGATAACCAATCTAATTCGCTTGCACAGTTCGAGTTGTTTCCTGGCTGCCTCGGCTACCTGAACGAGGTCCGCGATTTCAGCAACCCTTCTCTGAGAGTCCTTGATTTCCCCTCTATGCTTCTCAGCCCTGTCTTCCAGTTCAGTTCTTCTTTCCTTTAGGCGTCCGATCGTCTGATTTATATTAGAAATTTCGCGAAACAAATCTTCATCTGGGTCGCCGAGTGGTATGCGGTTTAATTCCATATCGATAGACCGCATGCGATTAGCCAATCGTTCTCTGCGGTCCAGGAGTTCTCTCAGTTCGTTCGCAACGTGGCCACGGCTTTCTCGCAAGACCTTGCGAACATCACTCTCGGCATTTGGAGGCATTTCGTGCATGAGTTCAGCCAAGATGTCACTCGGCGGAGGGACAAACAAAGACTCCCATAACTCCAGGAGCCTGCCGGATAGAAACTTCCTCTGACTCTCTGTCAATTCGGGATCAGATTTTTCAGAGTCTTTTCCAAATAATCGTTCGACCAACTTCATTGCTTGAGGATAGGTAGCATCTTTTGCAGCCAGCCAATTGCTTGTCTTGCGTTCAAGTTCGAGTCGTTGTTCAAGCCGAACCCCTATCTCAGCCAACATTGAGAATGGGAGAAGATCGCCGCACATTGACAGGAATTTCTCGTTAAGCTCTTTAAGCTGTTCGTCAATCGAGTCCTTCTCCCGCTGAAGTTTTGGCCTCTCCTGAAATCTCCCTCCAAAGTCCTTACTGATTCTCTTTTCCATATCTGACTTTTGAGCCTCAAACGAGCTAATCTCGTTTTCGACATCAGTGAGGTCCGCCTCGCAGAGAGTCAAACTCTGTTTTGCTCCTTCCAACTCAGCATCCGCTTTTTTGTAATCCGCTTGTGTCGCTTGTGAGGCTTCCGCTCGCAATTGCTGGCGCGTGTAGTGATCTAGATCTGACTGCAAATGTTCAAACGCATCTAGCCCTAGAAGGGACTTGATCCCGTCCACAATTGTTTGGTCAGATTGCTCCTCATCGGCGATTTCCTGAATTTTTTCTCCGTCAAAGATAAAAAACTGAGCAACGCCGGGTGGTATTAAGAGTTTCAGGAATTCTGGCCAGTAGTCCCGCTCCAAATTCAGCTCCTTACCGTCTAGTTCAAGAGAGAGGGTGTCATCATCACTTGCGAGCGACCAGGAGCGCCTCACGGTGACATTGAATTTCTTCTGTTTGTCCTCGTGTGCAAACTGCAATTCCACAAAGGCCTTGGCGTATGGCGAAGATTTCTGAGCCTTTCGATTGATTCGTGATTGCAGGAATCCCTTATACTCTCGACCTTGCCTTTTTCCGATACCTTGTGCTCCATACAGGCATAGGCGGATTGCTTCAAGCATGGAGGTCTTACCAGCTCCGTTCTTTCCTCCAATGATGATCACATTCTTCCCGGGCGTTTGAACGTCAAGAGATAGTTCACACGACCCCTCAAAGACCGAGTAGTTGTGTAAAACCAGACGATTCAGTCTCACCCGTCAATCCTATTCTTCTTTTGCGACAGCATTCTCAAGGATCTCCCCGATCTTCTCGTACAAACCGTGACGCCTTCCCATGCCGAAAAGGTCTCGCTCCAGGTCGAGGAGTTGGGTCAAAACCAAATGAGGCACATCGTGTTGCTTGCAGATTTCAGCGAGTAATGCCTCTTCGTCCATGGTCAACCGTGTCATCAGTTCGCGACCTCCAGACAGAGTTTCAGCTTGCGCGTATCATAATGCCTGAGGAGTTTACCAGCAAGGCATCGACGAGGGGCTATTTGTAAAGGTGGGGCCGGGGCAAGTCCTCTGGGAAGAGCCCATTTCAATGGAGGGATTGACGAAGGCTCGGTAAGTTGTGAAAGCGCTGCAGGCGATTGGCTGTATTTTTATCATAATCAATCCCCATCGTGATCCTACGCACGGTTTCTATAGAGGGTTCCGGATTCCTCGTCACTCGCTATGTTTGCTTGAGGTTAGTAGAATGCCGAATCTAGGAATTGGTTATACCTAATTACTAGAATGAACGACACTTGAGCACCCGACAGGCGTGCAAGGGGGAGCGATGAAAGTGCCCGGTCCGCTAAGGAACACCAATAAGTCCCATTGGTCGGATGCTGGAATTTGGCTTGTCTACAACGTGTTCGGCAGTTTAGCGCCCGTTTGGTTTGGGCTTCTCATACTCGAAACTTTCTCTCGGAAGCCTTCATTGGCAGATTTCTCGCAGCACGGAGAGTTTGCATTGTACAGCGCGGCCATGTTTGCGCCGACGTTCTACATCATAAATCGAGATCTCAAGATCCCGGGTTTTGGGGGCCGTCAAATACTTGGTTTACTGTCTCTTTTGGGCATTTTGGCAGCAACATGCTTCTTCGTCGCCGTGACAACTGCGTTCATGGTTCCCAAACCGGTGCTAGAGATAGATCAGAATTTCTTGAGACATGGCACGTTTGCTCTCTTCGTCTTTTCAGGTTTACTAGCATTCTTAGTGACGGTTCTTGACAATGCGCGGCTGATGCCCGACGTAAGGCGAATTGCAACACAGCAACAGGAACAACTCTCAAAGCAATTCGATGAGCTTGGAGGCCAGAAATGACGGCTCGCGGGATCATCAAGTTCAACTGCATTGAGGTCGCGCAACCAATCGGTACTTTTTACATTGGAGCGATAAACTATCGCGACCTCATCAAGATTTCATATTCGGATGTACGACGAATCGAACGACGCGCGGTGGAAGAGTACCTAGGCATTGAGAGACCTCTCTCGTCGGGTCGAGTTGCGGAATTAAAACAGTATGCAAACACAATAGATGCAACGTTCCCAACTAGCGTAATTCTGGCAATAAATCCCGAAAAGGCTCAATACGATCTCAAGAGCGGCATCATGTCGGTCACGGACGAGGAGGACGTTGCCAAGATTATTGATGGACAACACAGAATCGCTGGGCTTCAGGCATATGCAGGTGAAACCTTTCAGGTTAACGCAACAATTTTCGTAGATATGGATATGGAAGACCAGGCCATGGTGTTCGCCACGATAAACTTAAAGCAGACGAAAGTCAGCAAATCCCTAGCCTATGATCTCTATGAATATGCGAATGCTCGCAGCCCTCAGAAGACCTGCCACAATATTGCAAAGCTGCTCAACACCAGGGCGGGAAGCCCATTCCGAAACAAGATCAAAATTCTCGGTGTCGCTACGGGTAAGCCTGAGGAAACTTTGACGCAAGCCACCTTCGTTGACAGGCTCATGAAACACATATCGGGAGAGCCTATGAGAGATAGGGACACAATCAAGAGGGGTAATGAACTGAAGAAGGTGGATGGCCGTGAGGCGGAAAGGTTCATTTTTAGAAATCTCTTTATTGAAAATAAGGACGCTATCATTGCGAAGATCGTGTGGAACTATTTTGAAGCTGTTGCGGATCGTTGGCCAGATGCATGGGGTGTCCCCGAGCGGGGCAATATTTTGTGTCGAACAACAGGCTTTGGGGCTCTAATGCGCTTCTTGCACGATGCTTATCCTCGCCTGGCGAAGGCGAACCTAGTTGTCGAATCGTCCGCCTTCAAGTCGTTGTTCCAGATGGTGCCACTCAATAACAATTCTTTCACTGCTGAAAGGTTCTTGCCAGGATCAAGTGGTGAGGCGGAACTTTACCGGGTTCTTCGCGCAGAGACGGGTTTTGAGCAGTGACGATGGAGCGGAAGAGTCTAGATTCGGGTAGAACGACTAGAAAAGCTTATTGTATTCTTTGCCCATTTCTTTGTCCAAATGGGGCCATATACGCCCAAATTAAGCCTAGTCTCCTGAGTCACTGATTTCTTGCATATTGTTTTGGGGAATTTTCAGCCGGAATTGACAGTTTTGTGCCATGTGCAGCCAGCGTGCGGGAAGCGAACCGTCCAATGCTGTTGAGAAGGTGAGAATCGCCTAGGCACTCTTGGTCCACACAAAGGGTTTGGGCTGCTCGTTGTGCACCTCGATGAACTCCAGGATGGCAGATTCGCAGATTCTAGTTCACGCACGCTGTAGTGCGAACCTCGTTTGATCTGGCCGACAATATCTCGCACCTTGTCGACCAACAGCGGATCATTGGATAACTGAAACGTTTCGCTGCGATGAGGACGCAACCCGAAGGCCCGCCAGATGCGACTCACGTCGATTGACTCAAGCCCGTCCTCGCTGCCAACGCGCGACTGCTCCAATGTGTTGCTCCCTTGGGAGCCTCCTCCAGGGTGAGGCGTACGGCCCGCTCGACACGGTCATCGCCGATCTGCCGTGGCGCTCCCGGTCGGATCTCGTCACCCAAACCAACCATCCCCTCGGTGATAAAACGATTCCGCCACATTCCCACAGTGAAACCTGTGGTGCGCAGCTTGGCGGCCACCGCGGCGTTGCTTTCTCCGCTGGCACATTCCAGAACGATGCGCGCGCGAAAGGCCAGCGATCGCGAACGGTGGGGCAGAGCGAAGAAAAAGCATTGAAATTGCTGATAGATGGCTCCATTGAAGTGCGAATTTAAGCTCCCTTTAATAGCGTCTTCTCTTACTAAGAGATAGGCCTCTTTGTTTAAATAAGCCGCCAAACGACTCGGCTTGGATTCGCAGGCTCTGTAGGGCTTGTCTCAGACCAGTCTCTCAACTGGGACGCCAAGAGAACGGCAATAAGATCGGCAAAAAGACCGGCACAAATTATCACGACGATTGACCTATAAAACTGATTTAGATAGACTTATTTCTGGTTAAATATCGGCAATACAACCGGCAATGGAAACCCTAATCACCGACCCAGCCTGGATGGAGCCAATGCTCCCCGAGGAGAGCAATCGTGAGCTCGAAGATATCGCATTTGAGCTGACATCGAAAGCTAGTTCGCTCGCCGGCCAAGTCAATCCGACCGTGACGCTCTCTATCGGAAACCTCGTGCGTTCGATGAACTGCTACTATTCCAATCTGATCGAAGGCCACGATGCCCATCCCCGTGACATCGACCGAGCGCTCCAGCGAAACTTCTCCTCCCAACCAAAGAAACGCGCCCTTCAGCTTGAAGCGGTCGCACATATCGAAGTCCAAAAGGCAATCGATGAAGGAACCGACGATCCTTCTGAACCCCTGACAACAACCTATGCACTCTGGTTACACCGGGAGTTTTGTCGCCGCCTTCCCGAAGACATGCTGTGGGTCGAGGATCCGCATAGTCATCGACGGGTCCAAGTTGAACCAGGCGAACTCCGCAATGACGAGGTGGAAGTGGGGCGTCATCTGCCACCAGCTGCAGCCGCGTTGCCAAAATTCCTCGCGCGATTTGAGGAGGCCTACAATCCGCGAACGCTTTCTAAGATCCGCCAGATTGTGGCGCTGGCGGCATCCCACCACCGCTTCCTGTGGATTCACCCATTCTTTGATGGGAACGGAAGAGTTGTGCGCCTAATGTCGCACACAATCCTGAAGAGAATGGGTATTGGTAATAGCCTTTGGTCTGTTGCACGCGGCCTCGCCCGGTCGGCGGACAGATACAAGGGGCTTCTCATGGCCGCCGACCAGCCCCGAAGAGGCGACCTCGACGGACGTGGCGCTCTATCTCAAAGCGCTCTAGTTGAATTCTGCCAGTTCTTTCTCTCAACTTGCGTAGATCAGATCGAGTTCATGCGTTCCATTCTCGAACCCGCTGAGTTGCTTCGTCGAATAGAGATTTACGTTGAAGAAGAAGTTCGCGCGGAGCGGCTTCCAAAGGGTGCTTTCCCATTGCTGCGCGAAGGGTTACTTGCAGGAGAGTTCGAACGTGGCAGAGCTGATTCCATCACCGGCTACGGTGAACGTATGGCCCGGAGCGTCGTCTCCAAATTAGTCGAGCGCGGTCTGCTGGTTTCAAGCTCTCCCAAAGGTCCTGTGAGGCTGGGATTCCCTTTGACTATTGTGGAGCGATGGTTTCCGCCTTTGTACCCTTCGAACCGAATCTAAAAAATCCAGCGCGCTGCCGAACGTTATCTGGCCACCGCTTTTCCGGTTGGACTGCACCCTTGAAATGAGACAGCCAGGATGGGCACACTTTGCAGGTGTGCCCATCGAAAACGGTCTCATCAGAGGGGTGCAGTCGAAAAATGTGGGGCCAACTTGGGGCCAAAACTAGGGCCTTTTAGGCCCCAAACGGGGGTTCTCGGGAGGCAAAGGCAACAGACTCAACAGGACTTTTGGTAGGGGCGGTGGGGATCGAACTAAAAGCGACGTTGAAAGCGCACAAGTTACTGATTCTATTAAACGCGGAAAGCGATAGAAACAGCGAATTCGCCCAAGTGAGGTACACGCCAGGTACACGGAGACTCCAGAACAAGGCTAAGGTTGTGGACTCCTAGACACTGACGGAGCCAACTTCTTGAATGCACCATTCGCAGAATCGCACGCCAAAGGTAGTAAGGGAATACGCGTTCGTGGCGAGGTCCAAAGTGGTGTTCTTTCGGTCCATGCGGATGATTAATCCTTGCGCTTGCAATCGCGCGCATGACACGTGAATGTGAGGGTCTCGAAATTCCTTATTTTCTTCTCGCATCTGCTTCCAGGTGTCGTTCGCTGAGTTTATATCAGCGATGCCAGCGCCGTTCTTTACGACTTCAGCTTGGTGCCTCATCATTACGCCGAGAATATACGCGTCGGATTCTGCAATCTGAGTAGCGGCATCAATTAGCTCCCGCTCCACTTCATAATTCTCTTTGGGGCCAGAGCGGAAAGCGTTTGCCAAAATTCTCGCGATACGTCTCACTCTATCTTTGCTCTTTGCTTCAGCAGTGCGAGCCACAGCTTCGGAAACCAGCTCATTCAATGCCCGGCGCTCCTCAATGCCCGAGGATTCGAAGGCTTCGAGCTTAGTGTCTATCCGCTTTACGTCTTCAGCGAGCGATTCAAACAAATAGGCGAGGTTTTCCTTCGAGTTTTTTTGAAGCGCGGCCAGACTTAGTTCTTCGAATTTCGTGAAATCGAATCCGGCAAGTCCGGCGACTTTCTGACCAATTCCTATGACAATCTGTATGCCGGGAAAGAAGTCTGACCGATCCTCCGCCTCCACCTGCATTTTGGCGGCACGATAACTCTCGATCGCCATCAACGTAGCCTCCTTTCTCATTTTCGCATACTGTACTCGGATTCCGCTTAGTCATTGAATCGCTCAGGTTCATCATACCCTCCGTGCATTGACTTCCGGTCTTGGCCGGCAATGACTAGATGCACCTGGGCTCTTCAAACTTGATATGCTCGTCGAGTGATCAACTCAGACGTGGAAACTCGAATTTCGCTCAAAGTCTTTCATCGCCATCTTTTGGTCACACACCTGAAGGACAAGGCGGTGAGTGTACTTGCAGAACTCGAGCGACTAGCGGGCCAGTCCGGTGAGCCGTTGAGCGCGCTACTTGCGGAATACGTGAAGTGTAATTATCCGAGGGAGAGCCATTTTCAAGAAGACGACTGGCACGTCAGAGAAGTCCAGCTAGATAGCTGCTATTTCGCGCATACGGATTTTCGAGGCCATCCGGTTCCCAAGAACGGGCGGTTTGTCGATTTCATGCGGACACAACATCGGGAGATTGAGTCAGGTTCGTTTCCTTGTTCGTCAGAGATTCATGCGCCGTGGTCAGAATCCCAAATGCCAGAGCCGCTGGTTCGGGAACGAGAGCCCGGGAAATTCTACATCCTTGATGGCCAACTGCGCGTAATCCGGCACTGGTACCACAAGGTTCCAAATGTGAAGGTGTTCATATATAGAGGGCAACTTGCTGTTTGAAGCGGTGGGGATGGCAAGCCGACGCCGACTAGTTCCCCACTCTAGGGTCATTCACGAGAGCGGCGGGGCAATGCGCATGTGCAAACTTGGGATAGTGTAATTCCCACTATGGCGTCGTCGTCCGATTGCCGGTCAGATGCTCTCGTCAGCGGCAACCATCTTTCCTGGAATCGAGCGAGAATAGTGCCAACTGTAGAACGACCAGTTCAAGACGAGAAGACCTGGGACGGGTTTTCACCGATTTCGTATTCCGATTGTACGCGAACCATTTGAATGCGCCGTCACTTGGATCGAATTAAACGATGCGTCGACTTCCACGCGGCCTTCGCCTGCAAGATCATACAACGTAGTCGTGGCCGGTTTTTGTCCGGCTCGTTCTATCTCAATCGGCGTGCCGAACGCAGGCCAGATCAATGACGCGTATGAAAGATGTGCTGGATTTGACTGATCTCCTGGCAAGGACGAGCAAATCACGCCACAAACGTTGCCCTCCTGATTGACGACCGGTCCTCCGCTCATGCCTGCATCGAATCTAGCGTCTGTACGGAAACAGGGGAATCTCAACATTACTGAGTCTCGCCTGACGGGATATACCTCAATGACGCGTCCGGGCGTATAGGCAGTATCTTGGGAGTAGTGGACTTCTATCTTGCCGTTCTCTGTCGGATGGCCGATGTTGCCTTTCATTTGATGATAGCCACAACCGCAGATTCTTTCACCGACAGTGGGAACACTCGGGCTGAGCCTAAAAACTGGTAAGTTGGGCATCCAGTTGCTCTCAGGGTATGGAGACCCAAGTCGGCAAAATGCAATGTCCAATTCCGGCGAGTGCCAGAATTTAACAACTGGCAAGGGACCTCCAATATATTGATCGCAATCGTCGTTCTTTCGGTTTGTAACGTACACGGCATAGAGCTGCAGATCGTAGTCAAGACCGCCATCTTGCCGCTTTCGCGGAATGCCATGCTTAACAGCCTCTTCGAGCACATGCGCAGCCGTCATCATCAGGCCATTAGATGTGATCACGAACCCTGTGCCTATCGCGGTGAGGGATTCTCCGGAAATAACGAGCAACGGCATCACGCTCTGTTGGATGTGGTGGCCAAGCTCGGGAAATGGTGAAAACTGGTTAGGGAGTGAATTTGTCAGCTGGTTCATATCCCAGATATCCGACCACACCTTCAGCTTAACTAATCCTAGAACGTGGCTTTGAGTTTCGCGCCATCACTATCCGTTCCTGCTCTCGTATCCCAAAGCACGGCGATGACGTAGCGAAAAAAGTGCATGATACGGCCACGCTGTTGCCTGTAATTGCGCTGGCGTAACCGGCCCCAAGACTTGGCCGCAATCCGGGCATTGGAAGGTTCTGGCGTCAATCGGTACTTTGCTTTTCAATGGTTCGACTCTTGTGGTCACCCGTTCGGGTGTAGCGATGATTCGATAATAGCGCCGACCGTCACCACGGGATGTGTCTCCGTCTTTGGCGAGCACACCTAGCCGTGCAAGTTCTTTCAATCTCGATTGATGAAATGTCTCGCTGAACATGGCTTCGTAGCGTCTAGCTACCCACGAATAGCAGATTATGGGTTGTGGCGCATCCTGCGTCTTTCCGTAATCGAGACAAGCTAGAAATATTCGCTGCAAGTCGGAATCATTTAGTTCTGCGTTGCTCATGTTGCCGACCTCTGGCTCAAGATTATAGCCCACGTTGCACCTTTGCAATTGCGTTGCGGTAGAATCATCTCCGACGATGGATAAATCTCTCATCCCTGTCTTGGCGGAAGTGCTCGAACTCTATTACGACTACCACGAACTAACGGAGTTGGCTTCGATTTTCGAGGTCAATTGGACAGGTGAGATTTTTGCGGGCAGCCAGTTTAGGTGGCTACCTGTGGCTCGGCAGTTAGTGGAGCAAATTGATCGCGGCAATCACTACGTTATGCTGGCATCGCTTCTCGATGCCATTGAACAGCGAAACAAGACTGCAATAGCTCGCACCGATTGGGAACGGAGGGA
>Ga0207114_1206_pt1 | contig 14096 bp, 7 predicted proteins | sample Alteio_BWMinHeat_70_FD_153560 | JGI IMG/M metagenome (GOLD analysis project Ga0207114, IMG submission 153560) | Enriched cells from forest soil in Barre Woods Harvard Forest LTER site, Petersham, Massachusetts, United States -... | ecosystem: Environmental > Terrestrial > Soil > Temperate forest >... | reverse complement strand
CTTGATAGTCATTGGGCACATAACCCGCATCCACGGCGGCCCGAGAAGCCCCAATGGCAGCGCCTAAACGATCCGCTAAAGCTTCTAGCAATTTAAAATTTTCTGCACTCTTTAAACCTCGCCCACCCGCGACCACAATCCGCGCGGAAGTTAATTCAGGACGCTCTTTGGAAGTTAACTGTTGCGTTTCAAATTGAGCATGAGAATTTACAATAACCCGCTCTATTTTTTCAATAGGAACAGAAGCGGACGCAGCGGAGGATGGCAGTGGAAACGCCGTACTACGAATCGTGAGCACTTTGATGGTTTCTAGGCTTTGCACAGTGGCATATACATTTCCCGCACATAAAGGCCGCACAAAGGTGTCGGGAGAAAGAATCTGTATGACATCACTGATCATACTAACGTCTAAGAGCGCCGCTGTTCTCGGTATAATATTCTTAGAGAACGTAGAAGACGCGGCTAAAATGTACTGATAAGATCTTCCTTCTTCCGCCAAAAATTCCGCGGCATTCTCCGCTAATAAATGCTCATAGATGGGCGCGTCCGCGACTCGTACTTTTTGAATGGCTGGCAGTCGCGCTGCTTCTTCCGCTACGGATTGACAATGCGATCCCAGGATCAAAATATCGAAGGTCGTACTCAATAATAACGCGGCAGAAACCGCATGATAGGTCGCTTGTGTTAATCGTTGATTATCATGTTCCGCTAAAATTAATACGCTCATAATACTTTTGCCTCTTCTTTCAAACAGCGAATCAATTCCGCTCCGCTGGATACCCGGACCTTAGCTCGTTGCTTTTCGGGTATGGTCATTTTTAATATTTTTATTCCTGGCGTCAAAGAAAGAGTGAGCGTATCTAACGGAATAACATCCAGAGGCTTATGCTTCGCCCGCATAATATTGGGCAAAGAAATATATCGCGGTTCATTTAATCTAAGATCGGTGGTAATGACCGCGGGTAATTGCAACAGTAATGTTTCAAGTCCTCCGTCAATTTCTCGCGTCACGCGCACACTGTGTTCGTTAAGTTCCAGATAGGACGAAAAAGTTCCTTGAGGCCACCGAAGCAATCCGGCAAGCATTTGTCCTGTTTGATTATCATCGGTATCAATCGCTTGTTTTCCTAAAAGAACTAACCGCGGTGTTTCTTTGATAATTAAAGTTTGTAAAATTTTAGCAACCATGAGGGGATACATCTCTCCCTCGGTCTGAATTAAAATGCCTCGATCTGCTCCCATCGCCAACGCCGTTCGTAAACTTTCTTGAACGCCCGCCGGTCCAATTGAGACCACCACAATTTCTTGCGCCTTTCCTTTTTCTTTTAATCGCACGGCTTCTTCAAGAGCGATTTCATCGAAAGGATTCATAATTTTTTTGATGTGCGTGGTATCAAGTCCGCTGCCATCCGTTTTGATTCGAACGGATGCTGCAAAATCAGGGACTTGCTTCATGCTGACGAGAATTTTCATGCTGTATTCCTTTTTCCTGATTTTTTTGGTGGGCACCCCGGCCTAAAGCGTGCCGGGGCAGGCTTGAAGCCGAAAAGCACGCTCCTTTGCCCACCCTACCAAAACTTTGGACAAACCGCGAAGTAATCATGCGTAACGCATACTCGTTCACGATTGTACCGTGGTGTGTCTAAACTCCAACTCCTTGATGAAATATCCGGGTTAAGGTATTTTAAGGATACTCATAATAATTCGGATAATTCTATCATGCTGAAACGAGTGTTTTTATTTATAGCGACCAATCTCTTGGTGATTGCGACCATTTCCATTATTACAACAGCTTTCGGTCTTCACGGATATTTGACTTCTTACGGCTTAGACTACAAACAACTGGCTATTTTCTGTGCCATTTGGGGAGGAGTTGGTTCCTTTATTTCTCTTTTACTCTCTAAAGTCATGGCGAAATTCGCTCTCGGTGTCGTCGTGATCAATGCAAAAACAGCCGTGCGAGAAGAACGTTTCTTGCTGGACACCGTACAATCCTATGCCCGCCGACTTAATTTACCGAATATGCCAGAAGTTGGCATTTATCGCTCCCCTGAATTAAATGCTTTTGCCACAGGCCCTTCTAAATCACGAGCCTTAGTCGCGGTTTCTTCGGGTTTATTAACACATATGACTCCTAACGAAATAGATGGCGTTATTGGTCATGAGATGTCCCATATCGCTAACGGCGATATGGTCACCATGACCTTAATTCAAGGAGTGATTAATGCTTTTGTATTATTCTTATCAAGAATTGTAGCCTATGCTATTTCCATGGCTCTGGCAAAAGGAGGAGATAAAGAAGAAGGTCCTTCCTTTCTTATTTATAATTTATTAATTATTGTGTTCGATATTTTATTCACTATTTTAGGAAGCATCGTGGTCGCTTCTTTCTCCCGTTGGCGAGAATACCGTGCCGATAGGGGCGGAGCGCGTCTTGCGGGACGTGATAAAATGATTGCCGCCTTAAAACGATTACAATTAGGCATGAGTTATGAAGATGATCGCGTTCCTTCGATGGCGACATTGAAAATTGTACATCGAGCGAGCTGGATGGAATGGTTTTCTTCTCATCCTCCCTTAGAAAAACGCATTTCTCGTTTAGAGTCCAATAAAGAATATGCTTAGTATTCTTAAGAAACTTCTGTTGGGCAATCCATTAAATCCCTTAAATCCAGCGATCTTGCGCCATGCCTCGCTGATCGCATTCTTGGCCTGGGTAGGTCTCGGCGCTGATGGTCTCTCTTCTTCGTGCTATGGCCCTGAGGAAGCCTTTCTCGCTTTAGGATCTCATACGCATTTTGCGCTGTATATTGCCATTGCCACGGCCATCACCGTGTTTGTTATTTCCTTAGGATATAATCAAGTCATCGCTCTCTTCCCAAGCGGCGGAGGGGGATATAAAGTAGCCACACAATTACTGGGCCCGCATGTGGGCTTGGTATCAGGCGCTGCGCTTATTGTGGATTATGTACTCACGATTGCAGTCTCCACCGCCAGTGGAATGGACGCTTTATTTAGCTTGCTGCCCTCTTCTTTTCTACCTTATAAATTATTGGCAGAAGCCATGCTGATCTTTCTCCTCATCATCCTGAATCTACGCGGTATGAAAGAATCTATTCTCATTTTACTGCCGATCTTTTTGGGTTTTATCGTATTGCATGCCGTGTTAATTCTCTATGGTATTTTTGCACATCGTCATGGGTTGTCTTTTATCATTCCAAAGACTATTCATGAAACTCAATCCCTCATCAGCGTGGTAGGATGGCTTCCGTTTTTAGGCCTTGTCCTACATGCGTACTCCTTAGGAAGCGGTACCTATACCGGTCTTGAAGCCGTCTCAAATAACGTGAACCGGTTGCGTGAACCGCGCGTCGTCACTGGAAAATGGACGATGCTCTACATGGCCACTTCTTTAAGCTTTATGGCCGCGGGCTTTATGTTACTTTATCTTTTATGGAATCCCGCTCCTACAGCGGGACAAACATTAAACGCTGTCGTTTTTCATTCCATTCTCGGACCGTCTGCTCTGGGTGAATTTGTCCTGTTCATGGCTTTATTATTGGAAGCCTGTTTGCTCTTCGTGGGAGCCAATACAGGGTTTCTCGCGGGACCTTCTGTGTTAGCAAATATGGCTATTGATAATTGGATGCCCACTCGTTTTAGACATCTGTCCACACGTCTCGTCGTTCAAAATGGCGTGATATTATTTGGTGTGTCCGCGTTGGGCATTTTAATTTGGTGTGATGGAGCCGTGTCTTTGTTGGTCATTCTCTATAGCATCAATGTCTTCATTACCTTTACCTTGTCTTTATTAGGCCTTTCCTTTTTTTGGTTAAGACATCGTAAAGAAGCTTCTCCCTATTGGTTTTGGCGGCTATTACTTTCTTTCACGGCGTTTATTATTTCCGCAAGCATTTTATGCATCACTTTATTTACCAAACTACAGTCTGGTGGATGGCTGACACTCGCGATTACCTGCGCCGTGGTTTTTTTATGCTTATTGGTGAAAAAACATTACCAAAATGTTTCTAAAAAATTAGCGGAACTCGACACACATCTGAAGCAGCCCATCACAGAAACCACCACGCATCCCCTATTGCCCGATCTTCAACAACCAACCGCCGGTATTTTAGTAGGAAAAAATTTAGGGGCCGGCATGCATACATTGCTTTGCGTGCTGCGTATGTTTCCTCATCACTTTAAGAATTTTGTTTTTCTAAGCGCGGGCATTGTCGATGTACAAAGCTTTTCAGGGCAGCATGAACTTGAAAAAATGAAAGCAGAAGTCAATGAGATGCTGAAATATTTTGTGGATTATTGCCACCAGTATGATATTTCCGCTGAAGCTTTTGCGGGATTTGGAACCGATCCTGTGGAAGAATTAGAAAAACTGACTGAAAACGTTTGTCATAAATATCCGAATTGTATTTTCTTTTCGAGTAAATTAATTTTCAAACGCGACAATTGGATTACACGATTTCTTCATAATGAAACACCGAATACTTTGCAGCGCCAGTTGCATATGCAGGGGAAAGAGTTGGTGATTATTCCGATGAGGATATAAGAAGGAAGGATTTACCTCCTCTCCCTACCCTCTCCTCCCTTTTTCTCGGTCCCGGCCCCCGCAAAAAGCATGCGGGGACCGGGACCGAGAAAAAGGGAGGAGAGGGAACCCAATGGCCACGCCTTTCTAAAATGTGTGCAGTGCAGGGATCCTATGGCTACGCCCTTCTAAAATGTGTTGCGGTGCAGGGAACCAATGGCCTCTATCGTAAAAAACATCATGGACTCTATCGTAAAAAACATGTGGAGGGGATGGAATTCCTATGGTTCCGCCCGTGTACGTCAACAGCGTTACCCTTCTTGTTTTCATCGTTACCCTTCTTGTTTTCGAATATCAGAAATTAAGGTTACACTTGGAACGGCTACTGAAATGGCGGGGAGAATAAGCGCGGAAAAAAGATTAGGGGGGGTCATGCCTAATAATTTCAGGATAAATCCTTGAACGTATAATGCGATGATGGCGATAGACGCTAGGAACACGATACAACACAGCCAATATCCAATCTCCGGCCCATGTTTTAAAAATAAAGAAGGCTTTTTAAAAGACGCGGGTAATATTTTCATGGCCCAAACAGTGGCTTTATAGCGCAGCTGCGGTTGCCCAAACACATCGAGCATAATGTAATAACCGTCCATATTTTGAGAAGGATTTAACATGGCGAATCCTTTAATATAGGTCGTTAAAGCAAACAGCCATAAAAAAGCCTGCATATACTCTGACGGCATCACTAACACAAGTAAAGCGCACACACCAGACACCAGAACATTGGCGCCAAGGCCTGCCATGTTCACGGCGATGCGAGGCCAGCGATCCGCTAACCACATGTCCGTCATATCGGTAAAAGCAACCGGAGCGGTCCAGTTCCACCCAAGCCCCATGGAATGGACCTCACGTCCAAAAGCTTTAACAGCAAACGCATGCCCCAATTCATGCAACACCGCAGTCAGCAACGTCAACGGAATCATGGCCGTAAAAATCAAACCGGCATGCAAGACCCTTAATAGCTGAACAATATGATTTTCTGTCTTTAAAAAAACAATGAATCCAAAAATCATGACTGCAAGCAACACGATCTGCCCTACTGGAGTAAATAAAAAACGAACGCCTCTCTGATAGGCTTTAGCAAGCCAAGCATCTGCTTTTTTAAAAATCATCCGGAAGGATAAAATGCCGCAAATACGTGAAATCCATTTTTTCAATGCGGTGGGTTCTTTTTCAGAAACGGGACTTTCGATGCTCACGTTTCCCACAAAATTGGTTTGAGCTAATTTAGAAATCAACGCGGTGACCATCTGAGGAGAAAACACTTTATATTGATTGGCCAGTGCAAGCGTAATCTCTAACAAGGTTTGTTTTCCATTCATTTGCTGCCAAAGATACCATCCTTCTTGCGACAGTTTAAAATAACTGGCCGTTTCTGGATTTTTCAAGATCACAATAGTCTGGCCATCCGCTGTGGAGCGAGGGAATTCATTGACCTTCTCATTACGTACCGGACGACTGCGATCCACCATGAGCGTCATAAACATATCTGTTACTTTTTGCTCTTTTTCCCATAACTCCGTCAAACAGGTAAAAGCGATCGCGAGGAGTTGCGTATCTTCCAAAGCGCGCGCGGTTGCATTGCGCGGTTGCTGTGTGATTAAGGTGGCCTCTCCAAATAAAGTCGGCGGCTTTAAAACAGCGAGCTGCCGCGAAGAGCCATCCGGTTCTTCCGCGAGAATTTCAATCTTACCGGTACGAACTAAATAACATTTATCGCCCTGATCTCCTTGATGGAAAAGAATCGTGCCCGCGGAAATTGATAATTCTTCCACTTGCTCACATAGCCACTGCAATCGTTCGTGAGAAATCTTTCCAAACGGTAAACTTTGTTTGATCAGCCGCATCCGTAGCATTTGTTCCGCGGCAACATACATGCTGGATTCCAAATTATTCTTCTTTAAAAAAGCGTGGAGATCTTTAAGATCTATTCGAAGCAATAATAATTCCGAAAGAGCTGTGACGGTTGCTGTGCGTTTTCCTGTGGAAGAGAAAAAACCCGTATCGTTTAAACCAATACTTTCACCGGCATGTAAGATGGCTAGGGGAACAGAAGTCACCTTTTTTTTATACTGCATCTCTGCCGTCACTTCCGCTTCTCCGCGAACAATAATATAGACAGAATCAATGAGCTCATCTTGGGTGACAATGGCTTCTTTGAGACTATAGCTGATCTCGCGAGAGAGATTGGATAATTCGATGCTTTGTGGAGGAGTTAACGAGGCGAAGCATGGGAGCGATTGGATTAAGGATTGTCGTTCTTCTGGGCTGGTGGTGGGAGTATCGTGATCAATCGGCATATAGGGCCATCCATGGTTTCCATTATTTGGTGGGCACGCTGCGCTTTGCCCACCCTACGGATACAGCGGTGGTTTTGGTATACGGTTATGGTGGTTTTTTTGTAGGGTGGGCAAAGCGCAGCGTGCCCACCAATAAGCCACTCAAGTATCATAGGTATCGCAATCATTTTACCACGCTCTGTTCGCTTTTTCAGGTGAGATGAGTATATAATTCAAGACTTACGCGGCATATTACAAAAACTGTATTGCATAGGAGATTCTTACGGTGCTTTCACGATTTTTCAAAAAAGTAACAGGCATTTTTAAACATCAACCAATGGATCCTTTAGCAAAACAATATTTAAATTACTTAAAATCATCGTATCCCAATAATCATAATTACAAAGTTAAAAAGAACCGCCTTATTCCTTCTCGTGAATTATCGAAACGCTATAAAAGAATACGTGATCTCTTGCCGGATCCATTGACCAGTTTAGTCGATATAGGATCGTCTAAGGGATTTTTTGTGTTTATCGCCAGTAACAATCCGGATACCTCTCGTTGTCTGGGTATCGATGTCTATCAATATGATATTGATGTCTGCCAGTGGCTCAAAGGTTATCTTCATAATGATAAAGCGCGTTTTGAATTTCTCCGTTTACATGAACTAGCCGAACGTATTGACGAATTCGGCGGCCCTTTTCAAACCGTGCTCATGGTCAATATGTATCAATATCTCTATTTTGGTTCTGTGCGCTGTCCCGAACATTACCAAGATCATGATGAAATATTTAAACATCTCCGAAAGATTTGCAGTGAACGCATTATCTTTAACAATCGAGTGAATGTGGCCGATTGCCAAAATGTCGAACAGATCGCCAAAGCGTCAGAGGAACATGGACAAAATTATTCGGAAGAAAAAATCAAAGAAGCGGCATCTAAATATTTTAATGTCGTTCCGCGTGGCACACTGGGAAAGTATCCTCTATGGTCTATGGAGGTGAAGGAAGCGGCTGTCTCCGCTACTTCGATGGCTGAATTAAAAGAAGTGTTTGATACCTGGATCAATGATTTAGAATTTCGCGCACAATTTAAGAAGAATCCTGAAAAAGCGCTTGTCGACGCGGGATTTCAGTTTGATGCGGCGAAATTGCAGCAGATAAAATCGCTCGTGCAGCAGCAAGAGTCGAGAATTAAAAATGAGGAGTTGGATAAGAGGTTTAGTCGATAGGAAGGATTTTTATTATATAATTTTTTATACAAATCCCCCTCATTCCCCCTTTTTCAAAGGGGGAAGTGCCTTCGGTCCGAATCGGTGCTCATTTTAAATTCCGATTACCCTAGGAAAGGACAGAACATCCGTGACACGAGAAAGAATGGATTTTGATATCATTGTGGTTGGTGCGGGGCCGGCGGGACTGTCTGCTGCTATTCGATGCGCGCAGTTGGCGAAGGAAAACAAAAAAAATATTACTATTTGTATTCTTGAAAAAGGCGCGAAAGTCGGCGCTCATATCATATCAGGCGCGGTTTTAGAGCCTCACGCTCTCGATGAATTAATCCCCGATTGGAAGGCGGAAGGAGCGCCGCTTCACACGCCGGTCACTCACGACCAATTTCTGTGGCTCACGAAAAAACGGGCCATTCCGCTTCCTGTGCCTCCTTCGATGAACAATCAAGGTAACACGATCATTAGCCTTGGCTTATTGTGCGAGTGGCTGGCACGGTATGCGGAAAATTTGGGTATTCAAATTTTTCCAGGATTTGCCGCCACTGAAGTTCTTTATCAGGACGATGCGGTTTGCGGCGTCGCTACGGGCGATAAGGGACTGGACAAAGAGGGACGCCACACGGAACGTTATCAAGCTGGCATCGAACTGTATGCCAAACAAACGATCTTTGCCGAAGGATGCCGCGGATCGTTAACGCAACAATTATTCCAACGTTTTTCTTTGCGTCGCCACTGTGATCCAGAAACTTATGCGCTTGGCATGAAAGAATTATGGGAAGTCCCTGAAGAATTTCATCGAGAAGGTCTCGTGGTTCATACCATCGGATGGCCGTTGAACACAAACACTTATGGAGGATCGTTTATTTATCATCTCCATAAAAGATGGGTCGCACTAGGGCTCGTGATCGGCCTGGATTATAAAAATCCCTATTTAAATCCTTATGAAGAATTTCAACGATTCAAAACGCATCCCCTCATTGCTCCCATGCTTGAAAAAAGTAAACGCCTGGCTTATGGCGCTCGCGCTTTAAACGAAGGCGGCATTCAAGCTATTCCGAAATTGACGTTTCCTGGAGGACTATTGGTAGGATGCGGCGCGGGGTTTTTAAATGTCCCGCAAATGAAAGGTATTCATAATGCTATGAAGTCTGGGATGCTGGCCGCCGATAGTGTCTATCCGTTAGTACAACACGAGGGTCATCAGGAATGTGTGGCCTATGAAGCCCGCATAAAAACCAGTGCGCTGTGGAAAGAATTATATCGCGCGCGCAATATTCGACCCGCTATGAAGTGGGGTCTATGGCCGGGTTTATTGTACTCAGCGATGGATGCGTATATGCTGCGCGGCTGTGCTCCTTGGACTTTTCATGTTCGAACAGAGGATGCGCAGAGTTTACAAAAAGCGAATCTCTCTTGTTCTATTGCTTATCCGAAACACGACCATAAAATTTCTTTTGATATCACCTCATCTCTTGATTTGGCACATATTCATCATCCGGAGAATCAACCATGCCATCTTCATCTGAAAAACAAGGATATTCCCACTCAAGTGAATCTGCGCGATTATGCTGCTCCTGAGACACGGTACTGTCCGGCGGGTGTGTATGAAATTCTGGTGGATGTGTGTGGTAATCCGGCATTACAGATTAATTCCGCTAATTGTGTACAGTGCAAAGCGTGTGATATTAAGGATCCTATGCAAAATATTATATGGGTCCCGCCGGAAGGGGGGAGCGGGCCGAATTATGGGGTGATGTGATTTAAAAAAATTAATGACCCTTCTTCACTACTTGGATACGTATGCGTTCATCTGCCCCGAATATGTCTGCTCTATTTATTACTTCTGCTATATATATTGCTTGTGTGTTTGCGTTCTTCCGAGCCTCTGCCATTTTCTTTAATTCCCTGTTCATGTGTAATAACTCTACTTCAGCATGTAAGTTAGCGTCTTTCTGTTTCTGCCGAAACGCGTATATAGCTTCTTGATTATCGGAAGTGTTTTCTAAATAAATGTAGGAATGCTTAGGAGACGCCGTCGATTTTTTTTCTGTGCCTAGAACACCTTCGGACTCTTCGCCCTGTGCAATTTCGCCACGCTTTTCGTCTGATTTATGTATATAAGACCCTGATGCATCAAACTCCAGTCTGATATAACCCACAGACTCATTCGATGGCTTAAAAAATACCGCGGACGCTGCGCTGCGAGGACTGCTCAGCGGGCAACGTGAACTACTGGAGCTGCTTGAACTGCTTGAACTACTGGAACTGCTTGAGATGCTCGGACCGCTTGAGCAAGCCTCTTCCTCAGCCTTCTTTGCCCAAGCCCGTTTTTTTTTGGCTAGATGTGTTCTTAATCGATCCTGATTGAATAATAGGGTTGTTGGACGTATCACATGAGAACGAAAGGTAGTATCAGGACTCATTGAACTTTTTTGGCGACTATAAAAAGTGAATACTTCCGATTCCTTTTTACGTCCAATACCCGGTAATGACTCCTTTTTATGTTTGATACCAAGCGATGTCAGATAACTGTTAACCGCTGATGTTGCTGTCTCATATTCTTCTTCGTCAAACGTACGTGTCGCAACGTTATAAACACGTATTTTTCCGTTCTCATCTTTTTTTAATGGAAGATGGTGAACCATGCTCTGTCGTTGTTCTGTCCTATTTATCAATAGAGAGGATTCTGGAAAAGCTTTCACTTTAATCGATGCCACCACAGATCCCGGGTCTGATAATAATGGGTGAAAAAAATAGTCTCCTATGTTTATTCTGTTTTGCGCGGCAAGGTCTACCAAATAATAATTCGCATCTTCTTCATTATAAAAAAGTGAATACTCCTTCTTTTCACTAGCGGTCAGCATATCCTCAGGATTTTTTATGGTTACGTCATGACTCTCTTGAAGGGTTCTTGTGCTTGAAGAAGATGAGGCAGAAGCAGCGCTGCTTGACGATGAAGATGACGATGATGACTCGAGAGCCAATAATGATCCGCCTGTCAGAATGATTCCTAAAGCATTGGACTTGGCTTTCTCCGGATTTTTAAAAAATAAATTAAAAATATTTTGCCTATTGGCACGGAGCATGTCTGTAAATGGAGCATGGCTTTTAACAGAAGGTCCTTCAGGATAAGGTCCTTTAGCATACCTGAACAACTGATCAACAGCTTTCCGTACTTCCGGAACATCGTGGGCGCCTTTGATAATAACTTGTAAATTCTCATTTTTTGGATCATCACGAAAGTCCTTTATCAAACCTAATTCGTGCGCCAGTATAATACCGCGAGCAAGATTCTCAGCGTTTTTCGAGTGTTCAAACATTAACGTGAAAATATCTTGTTTGCCAATAGTGAGTATCTGGTCAAATTTCGGATGGTCTTCGGCATACGCTCCCAGCAGCTCTAAGGCATTTCCTATGGCTAGAGTATCTTGAACGCCCTTGACAATAACTGATAAATTGCTCTCTTCTTGAGCCGTTTGAAGATCCGTCATCAAACCGAATGTGTGTGCGATCGTAATGCCCTGAGCAATGCCAATGGATTTTTCTGGATGGCTAAGAAGCAGATCAAAAATCTTTTGTGAGTTAGCCGGTGTTAGTAGCCCTGGCGTTTGTTCGTAGAAATAATCAAACACGAAGCTGATTCTGGAAATGTCTGTACCCTTTTTAGAAGCAAGGGCCGTGAAATTCTTTTGCAAGGCTGGGCCGCTGAACAGCATGATTTCATCGGATGCAAATAATGTCACGATATTAGCGAAGGCATCTATATCGGCGCGAATATTTTTAAGGTCATTGTAATTTTTTATCCCTGGCTCGCTGTGTATATCTAAAGAGAGGCCTATTCTCTTCAAGTGTAGGATCATAAAAGCCATTTGTTCCGGTCGAGAGGGATACAGATGCTTTTCGGAAGCTGTATCAGAAATCGCGAGAGTCACGCGCAAAGGCTGCGGGTCTCTCGTGTTTGAAAAAACTTCGGTGATTAAATCACAGTTCGCCTGAATAAGCAGTCCATCTTTTTCATGAAAAGGCCCAGAATTTTGGCTTGAAGCCACCTCTTCATTATTTGAAGCGTCCTCAGAATCCGAACTGTACTCAGCGTCTAAAAAATCTCTGCTGTGAGGAAGGCCAGCCATGGAAAAAGGGGATAATATGAGTATGGCGCGCATCACGTCCATCGTTTGATGCGTCACTCCATATCCAAACAGCTTATCAAAAATTTCCTGTGTCAGAAGAGAGGGTGATACGCTGCTTAGAGAATGCAAGACCGATATGGGAGTACTATAATGGGCGTCTAGCAGTTGCCTATTCCTCAACATCGAAAATAGTTCTTTTATATGGATCAGAGCAACCAATAGGACTGTTGTATTATGCTCATTAAGATTTTTTTTATTTTCATTTTCAAATTCAAATAATCCTGCCTTTTTTAAACATTCAAATGCGCGGGAAAACCATTTGGCAACCTGCATCTTCTGAGAGATTTCAGCGGGAAGGTGGTATTGGCCTGCCACGCTAAACTCCAGCAGAGGATGACTATACTTTTCCATGTGTACGCTGTGAAGATGCGACAAACCGCGATGGAGAGACTCAAACTGTTTGGGCGCTCTTAACGCTTTGTCGGCTAGCCAAAGCGTGGTTCCCAGGCATGCGGGAACATCTGGCTGTATACGGCTGCCGTTTCGAACGTAGCAAGGGTATCGACTTCGTAAATGCGATCCGTCCGATGGTTTGTCTTCTGGAAAATAGCCGCCGTTCTTTAATAGGATCAGGGTTTCTATGATCTCTTTTACTGCTTTCTCTAGGATAGCGTATATTCTGTTTTGGTCGTCATCATGACCATGAGTGCTATCCTTTATCAGATTGCTCAGCTGATACAATTCAGGCATCGCGAAAATACCGCGCCTGATATCGGCTCGCTCATCAGGTGAGAATCGCGGCCCTATATTCCGCCCATCGTGTGAAAATTGTGGTTGCTCTAAAACCGCTAATAGACTGTCTAGCCATCGAGAAGCGCTCATACCCCCTCCGGTGCTGATAGGTGACTGTGTTATTTTTATGCTAGGAAAGTATAGCAGATAAAAATACAGTGAATAGGGGTGGCGTATCGCCACAGTCTGATCACAGCATTACCTATCAATACCCAAGTTCGGAGTTTGAAAGTCGTGTCATCCCGGCGCGGCTTGGGCGCCCACAAGGGGCGCCCCTACAGATACCGTATTACAGCTGTAGGGGCGCCCCTTGTGGGCGCCCAAGCCGCGCCGGGATGACACCGTGATTAGAACGTCACCACCGAATATTTACAAAAATTAATTGCAATTCGATAATTGAAAATAAATTGAACTCCGAATCGGAGTTCCTTGGAAAAGAAAATGGGAAAAAATTCTTGCTCTTTATGACCAACGCTTCTTCACTGGGGCGAATTCAGTTTGCCCAAATATATCTGATGCCTTTGCTTGTGTGTTTTCTCGTGTCTTTGCTTGTATGTTTGCACGACTCCGAGCTTCTGCCCTTCTCTGTAAGCTCCTGTCTATGTTGAATCGCTCTACTGTATTCAGTAATTCCCTTTTGTTCTCTACGGCATCTTTTTTTCCTATCTGCCGAAATGCGTTTATTGTTTTTTGATTAGCGGAACTGTTTTCTAAATAAATGTAGAAATTCTCAGGAGACTCCGTCGATTTTTTTTCTGTACCTAGAACACCTTCAAGTACTACATCCTCTGTAATTTCGGCACGCTGTTCATCAGATCTGGGTACATAAGTCCCTGATGCATCAAACTCCAATCGGATATAACCCACATAATCCACATTCGTGATTGATGGGTCATTTGATGGCTGAAAAAATGCCGAGGACGATGTTGTGCTATGAGGGCTGCTCGGCGGGCTACTTGGACTGCTGGGACTGCTCGAACTACTCGTACTGCTTGAACTACTCGTACTACTTGAACTACTGATCGAGCTGATCGGATTGCTTTTTCTAGCTGCTGCCG
>Ga0207114_1205_pt1 | contig 14118 bp, 11 predicted proteins | sample Alteio_BWMinHeat_70_FD_153560 | JGI IMG/M metagenome (GOLD analysis project Ga0207114, IMG submission 153560) | Enriched cells from forest soil in Barre Woods Harvard Forest LTER site, Petersham, Massachusetts, United States -... | ecosystem: Environmental > Terrestrial > Soil > Temperate forest >... | reverse complement strand
AAAATAAAACCACTAATTTTATACCATTAGCGCCTGAACTTGCTATCAAAGGAAAACCCAAAAATTTGCAATGGAAAATTATTGAAAATACTACTATCGAGAGCGATTTATGATTCCAGAAAGTTATATTGAACAGTGGCGCCAGTATGCGCCATGGCAAACATTAGCAATGGTTGAGCAGGATTTGGTGATTAGTAGAGCTTTGGTTGATCTGTTTAATGAGCCGGTAGTAAAGTCTGCTTTGGTATTTCGAGGCGGTACTGCTTTAAATAAACTATACATCCAGCCACCTGCAAGATACTCAGAAGATATCGATTTTGTGCAAATAAAATCAGAACCTATTGGTGAAGTGTTGAATGCGATTCGTAATAGCCTAAATATATGGCTGGGAGAACCAAAGCGAAAACTAACAGAGCGAAGTGCTAAATTAATTTATAGGTATCAGTCTATTGACGGAACGCCCGCTAAACTTAAAATTGAAATTAATACTACAGAGCATTTGCATGTGCAGCCACTGCGAATGCAAAAATATAGTGTTAATTCAGAATGGTTTCAGGGCGCAACAGATATTATCACCTACCAACTAGACGAGTTGATGGGAACAAAACTGCGTGCATTATACCAAAGGAGAAAAGGTAGGGATTTATTTGACTTGTGGTACGTTGCAAAAAATTCCATGATCAACGTTGATAATGTTATAGAAAATTTCTCGCATTATTGCGGTCATAATAACGAAGTGATAACGCGCGCCATGTTTGAACAAAGTATGTTCTTGAAGAAACAACATCGCGATTTTCAATCCGATATTTTGCCATTATTGGTAACAGAAATAGATTGGAAATTTGAGGATGCTATTGCCTTAGTTGAAAAAACATACGTAGAAAATATCACTGGTAACCCATGGAAAATATCAAAAAAATAAAAAGGTAAAGGAGCGTATAGCGCGCCTTTTCTGAAGATCTGCAGAAAAAGGGGGCCGCGTATTCATTTGACATAACTTAGAAGTTAGAAGTATCAAATGAATTCCATATCATTCTAAAGATCTCACTTCCATAAAGTAGGGTAATAACGAATTGCTGCGTTTGGCTCCCTCTCCCGCGCGTGCTTTTCGCGCGGGAGAGGGAGGGGTGAGGGTATTGCTAATCTGCACATTCTTCAATAATGATGGCATCTCATATTTTTTTGATATCTCTATACTGTGACAATACTGACGTTATTTAGGTCCCAGATTTTTTTCCTGACTCTCATTAGGTTTTTGCTCTGGCATTCCTACTCTTTGAATAGTGGGGCTTTCAAGCAATTCCACAAAATCAGGATACAATCCTGCTTCATAGGCATTCGGAACTTTTAATAAAAATTTTGGTTTAATGGCGGCGGTAAATACGGCAGGTTGATCAAAATATCGTACTGAGGTTCTTCTTGCGTAATAAAGGTCGCGGTTATCTAGAAATGCAGGGGTAACATAAATGCCAAAATCGTTGCCTTTGACTATATATCCTTCTGTGCGGCCCGTTAAAAATTCTAACAGGTGAAAATACCCGCCGCCCTGTGAAATATGAACTTTTCCTTCTTTAATTTCTTGTTGCATCAGTTCCAATGCTCCTGGATTGTCGGTTCTTAAACTAGCAATAAGGTCAAATCTGCTTTCTGTTTTTTTTAACTGCTTTCCTTCGACAGGACTGCGATAACGCGACTTATTCCTCGTAAAATCTTGAAGTAACGTTTTATTGTTTTCTTGTTGATCTTCTTCAGCGCAATGACTGAATTTTCTTTCATAGCTAATGTTGGTACATATTTTCTTTGTAAAGGGGCAAAATCTATAGTAGTACCCTTCGCTCGCCAAAAATTCTTCCTGAGCTCTCATGGCTTTCTTAAATAATTCTACGAGCTTTGTTAAAGGAATATTTTCATTTCTATATTCTTTATTGAACTCCATAACGTCGGGATATTTCTGTTCATTAGCGAACCATTGAAATATTCCATCCACATTAAATCTTCCTGAAAAACGCTTATAAATGAGATATTGTAAAACTTCACGATTATTAGACTGAACGAGCTCATTTAAAGCGGCATCCGAAACCGCGGGCAAGGAGTCGTGCACTTTGAGAACCAATGCTTGTTTGAGCTCCGTTTGTTGGATGATAGATAAATTAAAAATTTTTAAGGGATCCTCTTTTTGATGGGGTCTAGAATATCCAAATCGTTCGGCATAGATTTGTGCTAGCTCTATATGTTCCTCTGCGGAACAAAGCGCCACACACTTGAAAATATAGGGATCAATTTCTTTTGTTCGATCGTTAGAATTAAAGTTCCTTACTAAAAACCATAATCTACAGATATTCATTCTCTCTTCTGCGCTTAGATTTCCAGGATCACTGGGTTTGATTTTTTTATATAGAGTATTAAATTCTTCAAACAATTTGAGATGTTTTTTAAAGGATTCATATTCTGCATTTGCATTAAGCGCACGGAAATGACGCATCGCTTGTAGTCTATCGATCAGTTTTTCTTCTTCCGCGCTGGATAAATTAGGGTCAAAAATATTTTTAAAGTCATTTAATAAAGTATGGTACGCATTCATCTCTGGAATAATTGTGCTCGATTGGGACATTGTTTCCTCCTTTAGCATTTATTAATCTAACGGTTTTTTATATCGTCAAACTTAGTTTTTAATCATACTACTGCAATAACTCACGGTACATTGAATCCTGTTTGAGTGTTTTCAGACGCTGTGTTAGTATGTGGTCACTTTTTTAAACATAAGAAATAATAATCAGAGGATTTTATCATGATAAAAAGAATTTTTATTGCCAGTGCTGCGTTTGCCTTAACGACGGGCATCGCTTTTGCGAATGGTACACCTTATATTGGCGCTAGTCTTGGTGAAGCGACGAATACCACTTCGAATTCAGGCCCCACTTTTCGTGGAGTGCCATTGACTGTGAATGTGGGTTATGGCGCGTTGGTGTCACAAAATCTCTATTTAGGCGGTGAATTATTTGGTGTCTTAGGAACTGCTTCTATCGATGATCATGGTCTGAAGTCCACGTATGGTTATGGTCTGAGTGTGATTCCTGGAGTCATGTTAGGGGACCACACCATGGCGTTTCTCCGAGCGGGAGCGGTACGTTCCTACTTTAAGCCATCTTCTGCTCCGAGTCATAATGTGACAGGCGGGCAGCTGGGTGTTGGCATGCAAATGGGATTGACCCAAAATCTTGATCTTCGCGGTGAATATGTGTTTACAGCTTATAACTCATTACGCGGGACAGGATCTCCACGTCAAGATGCCTTCAATCTTGGGGTGGTTTATAAATTTGATTAACTAAGGATAGGCATGTTTAAGATCATCATTAAAGGATTATGTCTTTTTTTCCTGTGTTGTGCCGCGGCATACGCGGCTTTTCCTCCTCCGCAAGGATGGTATGTGGAAGGTAATGCGGGATTTTCTACAGTTTCCAGTAAAAGCTATAGCGCCCCTAATATCAGACGTTCAGGAGTCGGATGGAACCTTAATCTTGGATATAAATTAACGACTTATTTCAGCGCGGAAGGGGGATACACCTATTATTTTCCAACAAGAATCTACAACGGTCCTAAAGTAGGAGAAGATAGGCATTATGCTTATGATTTTGCGGGCAAGGCCACTCTTCCTATTTCTGATTCAAGTGTTGATGTTTTTGGTAAATTAGGTGTTGCGCGTGTTCATTCTCATATAAAACTCACCAATGCGAGTTTAGCAAGCGGCCTTAATTTAAATACCAAGGCGCAAAACGTCACAGGGTTGTATATGGCGTTAGGATTGGAATATTATTTCGCTCCCAGTATTGCCACGAACATTCAGTGGGCGCGGGCGCATGGTAATGGACTAACGGGTGATTTGAATTTATATAGCGTGGGGTTGTCGTATAACTTTGGGTAGGAGTGAGAGTGCAATGACCGTATTAGGTATGAATGAAATTCGTAGTGGTTCGAAAGTAATAGTGGATAGCGAGCCTTGCGTGGTGGTCGACAATGAATTTGTAAAGCCCGGAAAGGGCCAAGCGTTTAATCGCGTGAAGATCAAGAATCTTAAATCCGGTCGTGTGGTGGAGCGGACTTATAAATCGAATGATTCTCTGCCGGGAGCGGATGTCTCTGAAATTGAAGCGCAATATCTTTATAATGATGGATCCCTATGGCATTTTATGTGTCAAGAAACGTTTGAACAATATGCGGTTAATGAAATTCAAGTGTCTGAAGCAAAGCAATGGATCAAAGAACAAACGTTATGCAAAATCACTTTATGGAACAACGAACCCCTTTTAGTCGAGCCGCCTATTTTTGTGATATTGAAAGTGACAGAAACGGATCCTGGGCTGCGCGGAGATACTTCTGGAGGAGGGTCTAAATCAGCTACCTTAGAAACAGGAGCGGTGGTTCGCGTGCCTTTGTTTATTTCAGAGGGAGAGTTATTGAAAGTGGATACACGCACAGGCGTGTATGTGGCACGTGTGAAGGAATGATGACGGGTATGCATCTATTACTTGAAACCGCGAAGTTGTCATTGCGAGCCTGCGAAGCGCTTAGGCGCGGCAATCCATGAGAAACCTGGATTGCTTCGTCGCGAAAAGCGCTCCTCGCAATGACGGATTCGCATTTTCATTGGCGAATGGTATATGAATTGGCAACCATCTGCTTCTCTCCAATCGCTTCATCAACGCGCGCAACTATTTGCGCGTATTCGCATGTTTTTTGAAAAACGTCAGATACTAGAAGTAGAAACCCCCTTATTGGGCCATACGACAGTGACGGATCATCAGATACACAGTATTTCTGTTCCTTTGAATGGCCGCGAGCGTTATCTTCAAACATCTCCTGAATATGCCATGAAAAGATTATTGGCGGCTTATAGGAGTTCTATTTATCAAATTTGCAAAGCGTTTCGTCGAGAGGAGCTGGGTCGTTTTCATCAGCCCGAATTTACGATGTTGGAATGGTATCGTGTCGATTTTGATCATCATGCGTTGATGGATGAAGTGGATCTTTTTTTTCAAACGATTTTACATACGTTGCCGGCAGAACGATTTTCTTATGCGAATATTTTTATGGGCGTGCTCGGCATTGATCCGCATCACGCGGATGTCGATGCTTTAGCGTTGTGTGCGGCAAGGCAAAGGACAGGCGGCGCGCTTTCATTCCAAGGAACACTGGATCGGGACGGATGGTTGAATTTGCTCTTTAGCCATTACATCGAGCCTGATTTAGGAAAAAAACAACCGGTGTTTATTTATGATTTTCCAGCATCTCAAGCAGCGCTTGCGCGCATTCGGCCTGGCAATCCGCCGCTTGCTTCACGGTTTGAAGTTTATTATCGCGGTATGGAATTAGGTAACGGATTTCATGAATTAGGTGGCGCTGAGGAACAGCGATTACGCTTTGAGCATGATTTAGCGGTTCGATCTAGCAATCACATGCATGCTGTTCCTATCGACGAGTGCTTGCTCGGGGCTTTAGCGCATGGCTTGCCTGACTGTGCGGGAATAGCGTTGGGTTTAGATCGGTTGATGATGATTGCTACGGAATCTGAAACGATAGAGGACGTGTTAGCTTTTCCAGTTCAGTGAGTAGCCCCTTGTTTCTTCACTTTTTTTAAAAACCAGCGTACAATCATTGAATCATCTTTAAGGAGGAAACGTTGATGTTAATCGCGAGCATGAAGAGAATATTATTTTTTGCATTTTTGGCGACCATTATTTTTGCGGGCGCAGAAGTATGGGCAATAGGCACTGCGAGTGGACTCGGTGGTATCGCGGCAACGGCTAAAGGCAGTTTGAGCAATATTGCTAAACTGATCACAGCGGGATCTTATGTGGCGGGCATGGCCTTTGCAGTCGGCGCTATTGCCAAGTTCAAACAACATAAAGAAAATCCCACGCAAATTCCGATTAGCCAACCTATTATGTTTCTCTTTGTGGGCATTGCGTTAATCTTTATTCCTTCGGTTTTCTCGGCGGGTGGAGGCACTTTGTTTGGTGCTGGCGGGAAAGTCGCGGGTGTTTCCGGGGTTGCCAGTTTCTCTTAATCATAACATTATGCTCTTTCATGGCAGATTTACAGCTCACAGTTAACTTAACAGGATGGCGTCTGTTTATCAGGCGCCGTTCTGATAAAGGATTTGAACCTTTCGCGAAACGTATTTACGAAAGAGATCATCATACCTGTCAATTCTGTGGTTTTCAGGCGCAAGAATTTCAAGAGATTGTCAATCAAGACGGAAATTATCTTAATAATAAAGCGAATAATCTTTTTACGGCTTGTTGTTTTTGTACGCAATGTTTGTTTTTTCAGTCATCCGGGATGGATGACATGAGTGGTGGACAAATTATTTATTTACCTGAATTTAAACAAGCAGACCTCAATAGTTTTTGCCATGTGTTGTTTGTGGCGATGGGCAATACCACGGAATTTCAAGAAGGAGCGCAAACCGTGTATCGTAATTTGCGTTTTCGCAGTCAAATCATAGAAAATAAATTAGGGGCGAGCACAAGCAATCCAGCGGTTTTGGGGCAACTGATTTTGGAACATCAGGAAGCACATCCCGGCGTCTCTTTTTCGGGATTGATGAAAGACTTGAGGCTTTTGCCTTCGTATACGAAATTTAAAATTCAGCTTGATACTTGGGCGCAAGCTGCTTTAAAAGAGTTGGAAGGACAGGAAGCTTGATATATATACTAACCGCGAATGAGGTCACGGTTTTGTAGGGGCGCCCACGAGGGGCGCCCCTACAGATATTGTGTAATACGGTATCTGTAGGGGCGCCCCTTGTGGGCGCCCAGGATGTGGCAGCGGTAGAAAGGGCCAAGGGGTGCCCCTACCAATACTTCGCTGGTTCACGTATAGAAAAAGGACGAACTCATGCGCAGCTTTATGGATCCAATTTTAGAAGGTGTGGATTCTCTTCTGGCTTGGTTTGGCACCGAGCTGAAACAAACCGTTGAATCCTATTGTGACCTTGAAACAGCAGATGATGTACATACCTTGGTGGCAAGAGATGGTTCTTTAATTTCCGTTGTCCGTGTTCATGGCGTGACTCAATTAATAGGAACTGCAGAATTTGATCGCATTCATGAAGGTCTTCGGATTAGTCTGCAGGCAACCTTAAAACGGCCGGGCCAAGCGGTACAAGTCTATTTTATTTATGATCGAGAGACTGTGCGGCCAGACATCGAGGAAATTTTGACGCCAGCGCGTACCACGGCGCATCGGCTTCATTTAGATTTGGAAGATTTATTCAAAGAACGGTTGGATAATTTATCGCGTTACTGCGCGCATGAAGAATTGTACTTTGTATTATGGACGCGCCCTTTTGCCATTTCTAATGATCAACTGAGCCGCGCAAGCAAAGATAAACTTGCTTTTATTCGGGAACATAAAATTCCGCCCTTTCAAAACGGACAGAATTTGATTGCCTCTATTCCAGATATCCGCGAAGCGCATAATGCCTTTGTGCGTTCCTTAGGAAATGATCTGGAAGCTTTGAGTATTCATAGTGAATTGTTAGAAGTGCATGATGCTGTCCGAGCCATTCGAAATTCCGCGGATGCCGATTTTACGGCAGCGGAATGGAAACCGGCACTGCCAGGCGATAAAATTCCTGTACGAGAATTAAGTGTTGGCGCTGGAGGAGAGCTGTCCGGTTTGATGTATCCCCCGCTTTCGCGGCAAGTGTTTCCTCGGGATGCTTTCACGTTAGACCTTCGCACGATACGTGTTGGTGATCGCATTTATACGCCGCTTTTTATCGAACTTTTTCCACAAGAGATTAAACCTTTCATGTCGCTCTTAGCGCGTACTTTGCCTACACAAGTGCCATGGCGCATCTCTTTTTTAATTGAAAGCGGCGGGCTTTCGATCCTGAATTTTAAAGCTTCCATGGCGTCGATTTTAGCATGGACAGCCGCGCGCAATGCCTTAATTCATGATGCTTCCAAATTATTGCGGGACATTGAAATTAATACGGACGATGCGGTGGTGAAATTGCAAGTGAGTTTAGCAACATGGGCGCCTGAGGGAAATCTTCGTTTATTGCGCACTCGTGCTGCGGAATTAGCAAAGGCTGTTGAAGGGTGGGGCACGTGTGAAGTGGGAGAAGTGGCCGGAGATGTGTTTGCCGGGGTTGCTTCGAGCATTTTAGGATTTACCGTGAATAGCGTGGCCACTCCTTCCGTAGCGCCTTTGTCCGATGTGATTTATATGCTGCCTTTTACTCGTCCCGCATCGGCTTGGCGGCAGGGAGCCATGATATTTCGGTCGCCTGATGGAAAGTTATGGCCTTATCAGCCCGGTTCCGCGCAACAAACCACATGGATTGATTTAATGTATGCCCGACCCGGTTCTGGAAAATCTGTGTTATCTAATTCGGCTAATTTAGCGCTTTGTTTATCGGGCGGCATTCAGCGATTACCGCGCATTGCGATTGTTGATATTGGTCCTTCGAGTTCAGGATTAATCTCTCTTTTAAAGGAAGCATTACCGTCCGATCAACAGCATTTAGTGGCGTATCATCGTTTGCGCATGACACCGGATTATTCGATTAATCCTTTTGATACGCAGTTAGGAGCCCGTTTTCCTACGGCTCAAGACCGGGCGTTTCTGGTGAATTTTGTGACGCTTTTGGCGACGCCTTTGGGATCGGAGCGGCCTTATGATGGTGTTGCGGATATGGCGGGCCTGGTCATTGATGAAATGTATAAACAACTCAGTGATCAATCAAAGGCGCATCCTTATACGCGAGGCATTGAACATTTAGTGGATGATTTGCTGGATGAAATGGGCTTTGTGTTTGATGAGCACACCACCTGGTGGGAAGTCACGGATGCGTTATTTCGGGCAGGATTTTCTCATGAGGCCATGTTATCGCAGCGTTATGCGATGCCTGTGTTGGCGGATATCACCGCTGTGTGCCGGACGCAAGTGGTGGAAGATTTGTATGGACAGGTAAAGGCGCCGACTGGGGAGCCATTGATTCAGGCATTTGGACGCATGATGTCCAGTGCTGTTCGTGAATATTCTATTTTGTCCAGTATTACTAAATTTGATCTTGGTGACGCGCGTGTCGTTTCTTTGGATTTGGATGAAGTTGCAAAAAGCGGTGGAGAAGCCGCGGACAGACAAACAGCGGTGATGTATATGTTGGCCCGCTATGTCTTGGCGCGGCATTATTATTTGACGGAAGATTCCATTTCTGATTTTTCCGAAATATACCGTGAATATCATCGTCAGCGTATTGCGGAAATCAGCGAAGACTCGAAGCGAATTGTCTATGATGAATTTCATCGCACGTCGAAAGCGCATGCGGTGCGCGATCAAGTCATTCTAGATATGCGTGAAGGACGAAAATGGAATGTGCAAATTGCGTTAATTTCACAATCTCTGGATGATTTTGATCCCGTGATGATAGAGTTTGCCACATCGATTTTTATTATGGACGCAGGTCCAGAACAAGCTATTCGAAAGGCCACTGAAATTTTTGGGTTATCAGATACCGCGCAAACAGCGTTAAGAACTCGTGTCCATGGTCCGAGGGAAGGAGGAGCAACGTTTTTGGCGCAGTTTGCGACAAAGTTTGGTATGAATACTCAGTTGTTGACGAATACCTTGGGACCTGTGGAAATCTGGTCTTTTAGTACTACCGCGGAAGATGCGCGCACGCGTAATATGCTCTATCAGCGTATCGGGCCTAAAGAAGCGCGGCGAGTTTTGGCAAATTTATTTCCTTCCGGATCGGTGAAAGCATTAATCGAGGCCAGATTAGTTGCTTTAAAAGAGCAGGGAGGAATCATTACAGGGGAAGCTCAAGTGGGTGTCATTGATGAGTTGGTCAATGAAATTCTAGAGGGTTATTCCAAAAATCCGCAAATGAAAACTTTGCCGCGTCAGTAGGGGCACCCCTTGTGGGCGCCCTAGTTCTTGGCACCCACAAGGGGTGCCCCTACAATCAGACCATAAATTATTATAGAAAAATTCCTTAATCCTTCTGCACAAAAATCAACGACCGTTTCTTGTTAGGGACTACGTGGATGTATTCACCTTTTTCGGAAGCGTGTTTAAACACATGTTTCATTAAGCTTGGTTCGGTGACGGTTTCTGGTTCAGGAAGGACTTTTTTCTCGATGATGTCCGTATCTTCTTGAGGTTTTTTAGGAGAGATTTTCTCTGCGGCGACACTCTTTTTTTCAAGAGCAGGAACTGGGAGTCGTGGAACGGTGGTGCCCCCTCCCCAACCCTCCCCCCTCGTGGGGGAAGGTTGGGGAGGGGGCGACGGCGGCAGCGGTGATGCAGCATTTTGCACTAAAACCGATCGTGGTTCCATGGCTTCGCTCGCAGAAATATCATGATGCAGCAATTGATCCTGTGTGTGAGCAGCTAACGCCTGTAACCAGCCTTTGATGGGATTAGGATATTTTTCCGCAGTGGTTCGAATGATTCGCAGATAAGCATCTTCTTTGTGTTCTTTGAGTGATAGGGCCGTTTGCGGCGCTTGTAAGAACCTATGTAATTGTTGTAAATCAATAAAAATCTGATACAGAGAGTCTTGTTGTTTTGTTTGTGTTTGATAAAACAAAGTATTGAGCGCTTGCAGCTGTTCGCTATTTTTTAGAATGAGATCAAAATGAGTGTTCGCGTTAATGGTCTGAAGTAATTGTAATAAAGGCGAACGGGCGCTGACTAAATTCAAGATCATCGCATCGGTCTCAACCAGATTGTTTGGAGAATTCAGCGAAATGTTGTCCACGAGACTTTCCCACGCATTAATATAGCGAGAGATATACACTTTTTCGAGTTGTTCTGTCAGGGAAGTAACTCGTGTGTCCATGGGGATGAGAGATTCCGACGAAAGAGTATTTTTCCCTAACACCTCATTGCCTTTGATGGCGTCAAGCGCTGCCATTGGAATATATTCGCTGATAATATTTGAAAAAGCTTGCCCTGTGAACATGCGAGGTACGATAGGAACCGTGCCTTTGCTGATCAAGGCGGGCGGTGTTCCGATATTAGTTCCCAGGGAAATGGCGGTCTTTTCATTATTATGGCTTATTTGCGACAACAAAATATAAGCGAGATCTTGAGGAGAAAGATCATGAAATATTTTGCGTGTTTGTTGGACTAGTTTCGGATCGAGCAAATTTTCCTGTTTGATGCGCAAGGCATTCTGTAAGTGTCGCGCCAGATTTTTACGGAAGGGAGGCTCCATAGCTTGCAATGTGTTCAAGATAAAGGATGCGGAATTTTCTTTTTTAGAATCCTGATGGCCTAATAAGAGATACGCTTTTAAAACGGCATAGAGTTGTTCTGGATTTTTATCATTTGCTGTCTGTAAATATTTTTCAAATTTATTTTTAATCTTTGAGATAAGCAAAGATTGCAACGCCTTTTGATAGAGCGTGATAAAGGTTTGTCGTGATTTTTGAGAATAGAGATTGTGTACGGAAGTAATGGAAGAGTCTGGTGTGTTCGATTGTGCGGCGGTTTCGAGAGTGTCCAGTAACGATAAATCGTTTTGAACGGAATCCCAAGAATTGTGTTGTGCATTGTTTTGTTGCATATAGAGTTGATATTGAGTGAGATATCGTTGGACTTTGGAGATTTGATGAAGCCCATAATGGAAGTCCCTGCCTAACCATAAAGTCCCTGCCAACAAACTAGAAAGAACAACCGTATAAGCTAGTTTAGGCCAATAAGATTTTCTCTGATGAAGATGTTGCGTGAGATGATGTGAGGTATGAGGCAAAATGTGAGAAATAATATGTTTTACAAAATACGTGCGCGACACAAAAGAATGAAGCGCGGATAGCGGTAGTTCTGACGGAGTATCGTGATGGAATAACGTGGTGGTCTGGGCGGCGCATGGATTTTCTTGGAGCGTGCTAATGAGATAGACGCCTTCTATCGTTAAATGAGGATTGGTCGAGAGAAGTGTTTTAATCACATGAGACAGCGTTTCCTTTAAGAATTCTAAATGCAGCGGAAAATCTTTGATGAGTGATCGCATGTCCGCGTTGCGTTCGGAATGCAGTCGCCAAATGAGTTGTTTGTTTAGTCGTTTAATTAACGCGTTAAATCGTTGGGTAAACGCATCCAGCATGCTTTCATGTTCACCTCGCGTGGTGAGAGGAATTCCCCAGGGTTGAGTGAGTTCATCGCTTCCCATGTCATGGAAGAATTCAGAAAATCCCGATAATAAATCGCATTTGGTCACTATAAAATAAACCGGTGTGTTTCCCAGTTTGTTCCAGACTTCTTTTAAGCGTTCTTTAATTTCTCTAAACCAAAGAGTTTGTTGTTGACGCGATTGTTTCATGAGTTCTGGTAAAGGGAGCGCTACGATGATGGCTTCTATGTTATTTTTTTGGCGATATTTTGTCAGCAAATGCAGCAGGTTTTTCCATAAACCGAGATGTTGTGGTGTTTGTGTTAAAGCAGCATGGTCCGAAGGGGGGATGGTATCTGTCAAGGAGTGCTGTAATGATGAAAATGCATAATAGCCTGGCACATCGACAATCACTAAGTCGCGCGTAATCCACCAATCGCATACGGAAGAGGGAAGGATTTCTTTTTCTTTCTCGTCCTGCTTATATTGTTTGGAGAGAATATAATTCACGCGGGAATTGGCCAGCAGCGTTGTTTTTCCCGCGCTCGGCGGGCCGATGAACAGGAACCATGGCAATTTATTGAGTGGCGTGGCAAATCCGTGTTTATCAATGATGGTTTTTTTTAAGAATTGCAAAGCGCCCAGGAAATGTCCTTTCAGAGTGTGCATCATTTGAGTGATGTCTTGACGGTGCATTGGGGATGCGGTTGCTGGATTCCAAAAGAAGAAGGTGATCAGCCACGCGATGATGATACTGATGATGAGAGACCAACGGTTTTGTGGATCTTTTAAGGGGAATTGTGCCTCTGGGCTTAGGAGCGGGCCTATAAACCAAATGGCCGCGATTAATAAAACAAGGAGCAGGAAAAGAAAAATGTTTTTCTTTAATGAAGAATTAAGGATTTGTTTCATAGATTCCAGGTTTTTGTAAATCTTGATTAATTTGAGCAATCATCGTGCCCAAAGAATATCCTAGTCCTGAAAGAGTCAAGAGAAGGAAGCCGCTGATCACACATAAAGAAAAGCTTAAAGAGGAAGATCGAGGGGTCTTTCTAGGCATGGGCGGTTTCATAAAATAATAAGGAGATAAATTTTTTGGAAAATCTCCGCGGCACGTCCTAATTTGTTGATAGAGTCTTTGAGTCATCGTCTCAAAGTGAACATAATCAAAAGAATTTGGGTGAGATGGGTTATATCGATAAGGGCCTTTAAATCCTAACGTAAGACAGAGGTACATCAACTCCAAGATATCAATATAAAGCGAAGGCTCTTTGGTCAGTCGTTCCAGGATGCTAAAAAAGCGGTCTGGATGAATGGTGTCGGGATGAAAGACGGTCAATAAACTATAGGTGGTCCATTGTCCTTGCGATCCCCAGGAAGAGTTTTGAATCAGATCATCCAAGACGGCGCATAATGCATAACGGCTGACGAGGATATGTTCTGAATTGTAGCCTTGAGCTTTAGCGGCATTTTGGAACTGTTGAATTTCTTGTATTAATTCTTGCTGTAGTTTGCTGAGGCGTCGATAGTTTTGAAGAGATTTTAATCGTCCGATGATGGAAAAAAGTGTGGCTGCGGCATCGACTAAAGGATTGAGGCCGGCTTTGGGATGATGTGTGATGATGCGCGGTGGAATGAGAGGGACTTGGAATGTGCGTTTTTCATGGGAGAGAGGTGTCCTCTCGGATGGAGGGGTTTTTTTGTCGAGCACGCGTTCGTCGGACTGGACAGTCATTCTAAATTCTTCTCCTGATTATTCTAGGATCTGTTGTTAGCAAATTGCTAACAGTCTTGCCATTATACAAAATAAAAAAGAGATGGTGAATAAAAAGCATATCATACAAATCCTCCCTCGCCCCTCCCTTTTTCAAAGGGCGTTGTTGCATAAATTATTTTTTGCACAGGGGTGACACCGTGTGCAAAAAATAATTTATGCAACAACGCCTTTTCAAAGGAGGGATTCGTGCCAGGGAAGCTCTATGCCA
>Ga0207114_1203_pt1 | contig 14213 bp, 8 predicted proteins | sample Alteio_BWMinHeat_70_FD_153560 | JGI IMG/M metagenome (GOLD analysis project Ga0207114, IMG submission 153560) | Enriched cells from forest soil in Barre Woods Harvard Forest LTER site, Petersham, Massachusetts, United States -... | ecosystem: Environmental > Terrestrial > Soil > Temperate forest >... | reverse complement strand
TGAGGACGACGCCGGGTGCTCCGGTGCTGTCACTGTCCTTGAAGTCACGGCCACGAAGAATGGGGATTTTGAAGACGTCGAAGTAGCCGGGTGAGGCGTTCATCCAGCCCGCTCCACCGGTTTGCCCGCTTTTGTCGAGAGGACGGCCCACGACGATGAACGGCAGGCCAAAGCCACCTTCAAGCGGCAGACAGCAGGTGGAAGCTGAGGCTTCGACTCCCGGGATGGCGTTGAGGCGCTCGCGTCCATCGTGCGCGAGCTGGGCTACACCTGCGGTTTTCTGAAAGCGGTCGCCGGTGAGGGACATGTCCATGGTGAGGATGTTGTGCGGGTTGAAGCCGGGGTTGACGTTGCGCAAGGCGAGGAAGGTGCGGATGAGAAGCGCGGCGCCAATGAGCAGGACGAGCGCAAGCGAGACTTCACTGATGACGAGCAGGGAGCGGGCTTTGCTCTGGCGGAATCCGGTGCCGGCGCGGTTGCTGCTTTCTTTGAGCGTGGAATTCAGGTCAGGGCGCGAGGCGCCAATGGCGGGGAACAAGCCGAAGAGAATGCCGGTGAGCAGGGAGACGCCGAGGGTGAAGGCGAGGACGCGCCAGTCAATGGTGACACTGGCTCCGTGTTCGCCGATGCGGGGAATGTCGCCGGGACTGAGAGCGAGCAGCCCGCGTACGCCGAGGTAGCCGAGGATGAGGCCGAGAATGCCTCCGGTGACCGCGAGCAGGATGCTCTCGGTGAGCAACTGCCGGATGATGCGGCCGCGAGTGGCTCCCATGGAGACGCGGATGGCGAATTCACGTTTGCGGCCAGAGGCGCGGACGAGCAGCAGATTCGCAACGTTGGCGCAGGCGATAAGCAGTACGAGACTCACAGCTCCGAGGAGGACGAAGAGCGAGGAGCGCACTTCGCTGACGATGGTGTCACGGAGCGGCTCGACGGCGAAGCTCTCCTTGGGGTCCATAGCGCCCCCAGGGTAGCGACGGCGGAATTGGTCGGCGGCGACCTTCATTTGGGCGTTGGCTTGCGCGAGGGTTACGCCGGGCCTGAGGCGCGCGGCAGCCTGGAAGAAGTGCCCCTGATTGGTGCTGTTGGGGTCGATCTGAAAGGGAAGCCAGACGTCGGCTTCGGGGTCGGAGACGAAGGATTTTCCGAGGACACCCACGACGGTGTAGGGTTCCCCGCCGAGTGGAATTGCGCTGCCCACGATATTGGGATTGCCTCCGAAGCGGCGCTGCCAGAGGCCGTAGCTGAGGACGACAACCTTGCCGCCGTTGGGTGAGTCCTCCTGCGGGGTGAAGGTGCGTCCCAGCATGACGGGCGCGCCGAAGAGGCGGAAGTAAGCTTCGCCGACGTGGATGCCGTGGACCTGCTCAGGGTGGTCGCCGGTGAGGTTGAAGCCGGGTCCGCCGAAGTCGTAGGCGGCTATGTCCTGAAAGACGCTGGTCTGCTGGCGCCAGTTGTTGTATTTGGTGGGAGAGGCGATGGCGCCTTTGCCGTCGGGTGAGGTGAGCAGGAATTCAACGATGCGGTCGGCGTCGGGGTAGGTGAGGGGCTTGAGCAGGACTGTGTTGACGACGGTGAAGATGGCGGTGTTGGTTCCGATGCCGAGGGCGAGGGCTGCGACGGCTGCGATAGTGAAACCGGGGTTTTTGAAGAGGCTGCGCAGGGAGTGCTTGAGGTCATGCCACAGATTGGCCAAGGTCTGCTTCCTTTTCTACTCCGAATTTTGATGCTTAGACGGATCGGCGCGCAGTTTCGTCCTTGCCCGCTGGTCGAAAATACGTTCGTCGGGCTGGGGCGGTTCAGTTTATTTTGCTGCATGGGGAGGTGGGTGTGCGTCGTCTTCGAGGGTCATTACCTTCGCTTTGCTCAGGGAACATGGGGCACCCCGGCATAGTTTCTTATGGCAGCATTCGAAAAGACCCACCTTCGCTTCGCGAAGATGGGTCACCCGGTCCGCACCCTCTCGGTGCGGTTCATTTGGCGTTGCTCAGGATGCGGATTTTCTTGGCAGCAGGGCGTCGATGAGCAGGAGGATGCCGCCACAGACGATGGCCGAGTCAGCGACGTTGAAGTCGGGCCAGTGATAGCTCCAGTGGCCGAGGCGCAGATAGACTTCGATGAAATCGGTGACCACGCCGAAACGAAGGCGGTCCCATATATTGCCAAGCGCTCCGCCGAGGATGAGAGCGAGAGCGACGTTGGTCAGGGTAAAACGGCGACCTTTTTTCAGAAGCAGGCCGAAGACGATCACCACGACGAGGAGAGAGAAAGCGGTCAGCATCCAGCGTGTGCGGCCGGGGGTGGGGGAGTTGGAGAAGAGGCTGAAGGCGGCTCCGGGATTGAGGACGTGCGTGATGCTCAGATAGCGCGGGATGATGGTAAGGGCGTCGCCTTCAGAGACGTGATGCGCGGCCCATATTTTGGTCCAGCGGTCGAAGGCGATGATGAATGCGGAGATGGCCAGGAGCCAGCCGCGACGGTCTTGTTGGGTGTGGTTCAAATATCGTTCCTTGTTGTGGAAGGCCCCGGGGGCTGCCCCTTTTTATTTTAGGCCTTTGTTTACTGAGCTAAAGCCCGGTGGTTCCAGTTTGATTTTGTGCGCTGTCTTCGACAGGGGTCTTCAATTATTCCCAGTCCTCTGAAACGAGATCTGGGGCACCTGGTTCTCGACTGGTTGAAGTTTGTGGTTTCCCACCCTGTCGCAAACTGCGCGATAGGATAGGGCACCCCTTTTCGTGCTGTCCGATGCCACTTCGCTCAGGATGACATCGCATGAGGTGAACGTTTTAGCGTTCGTAGCCCATTTGTTCTAAAGCGACGGCGCAGCGTCCGCAGACTTTGGGCCAGGGACCGAAGGGTTGGACGTGGTCTGGGCCGTCGTCGGCGTAGTAGTTCCAGCAGCGTTCGCATTTTGTGCCGTCGGCTGGAAGTGTGATCGCCTGAATGGTTCCGTTGGCGGTGTTCTCTGTCACCTCTACCTGCGAGACGTTGAAGAGTTCCTTCAAGCTCGACTTGAAATGATGCAGCATTGGCGCGAGATCGGCGGTAGGGTGAATTTCTATTCTTGCCTCCAAGGCCTTGCCAATTCTTCCGGCTTTGCGGTCGGTTTCGAGCGCCTTGAGAGCTTCGTCACGGATCTGGAGGAGCTTTTGCCATTCGGTGAGAAGCGCGGGAATTGCGGGAGCTACTTCGTCTGGCGTGGGGAAGTGTGTGAGGTGGACGCTCGCGGCGCGGTTGGCATCGGCGGGCAGATAGCTCCAGACCTCGTCGGCGATGAAGCTGAGAATCGGGGCGACGAGTCGGACTAAGGCTTCGGCGATTTTGTAGATGACGGTTTGCGCGGAGCGGCGGGCGATGCTGGTCGGCGCGAAGGTGTACATGCGGTCTTTGAGTACGTCGAGGTAAAGCGCGCTCAGGTCGACGATGCAGAATTCGTTGACGGCGTGGTAGACGCGGTGGAACTGGAAGTCTCCATACCAGCCGCCTTTGCCGTCTGCGCCTGATACTTTTTCGACCAGCTCGCGGGTGCGGGCAAGCATGTACTGATCGAGCGGGAGCAGGTCTTCGTAGGGTAGAGAGTGCTGTTCTGGCTCGAAACCATTGAGGTTGCCCAGCAGGAAGCGGAAGGTGTTGCGCAGCTTGCGGTAGTTGTCGGCGACGCGCTGCATGAGGTTTTCGCTGGCGGCTACGTCCTCGCGGAAATCCACCGAGGCGACCCAGAGGCGGACGATTTCTGCGCCGAGGCGGTTGGCGATGTCGACGGGATCGACTCCGTTACCGAGAGACTTCGACATGGCGCGGCCCTGTTCGTCGAGTGTCCAGCCAGCGGTGCCGACCATGGTGTAGGGGGCTTTGTGATCTGCGCTAACACCTACAGATGTGAGCAGGGAAGTGTGGAACCAGCCGCGGTACTGGTCACCGCCTTCAAAGTAGAGGTTGGCTGGTGGAGCGATCTCAGGTTCGGCTGCCATGACGGCATGCCAGCTTGCGCCGGAGTCGAACCAGACGTCGAGAATGTCCATCTCTTTGCGGAAATCGGAATTGCCGCAGCTGGCGCATTTCGTACCGGATGGCAGAAGCTGCTCGACTTCCTGCGTGTGCCATGCGCTGATGCCGTCCTTTTCAAACAGCGACACGATGCTGTGGTTGACGGCTGCATTTTTGAGCGGCGTGTGGCACTGGTTGCAGAGGAATACGGCGATGGGCACGCCCCAGATGCGCTGGCGCGAGATGCACCAGTCGGGCCGGGTGGCGATCATGTTGGAGATGCGCTCTTCGCCCCATGACGGGTCCCACTTGACGGAGTTTTTGATTTCGTCGAGGGCAAGTTGACGGAAGGTGGTTTCGCCCATCTTCTTATCGATTTCGATAAACCACTGCTCGGTCGCGCGGAAAATAACAGGATTGTGACAGCGCCAGCAATGCGGATAGGAGTGGTAGATATCATTGCGGCCCATGAGGACGCCGCGCTCTTTCAGTAGTTCGATAATTGGCGCATTTGCCTTGAAGACGGTCATGCCGTCGTATTCGGGCAATCCGTTGCGCAGGCGGCCTGTGTTGTCGACGTTGCAGGTCTGGTCGAGGCCGTATTTCGCGCCGGTGTAGAAGTCGTCGGCGCCGTGGGCGGGTGCGGTGTGAACGGCTCCTGTGCCCTGCTCGGTAGTGACGTAGTCGGCGAGCACGCCGAGGATGCTGCGGTCGAGAAATGGGTGCCGGAAGGGGGCGCGTTCGAGCTTTGCGCCCTTGAAACGTGCGATTTCTTTCGCGTCCTGCAGCTTGCAGGCTTCGCGCACGGATGCCGCCAGGGCATCGGCGACGATGTAGGTGTTGCCGTCCTGTTCGAGGGCCACATAGTCAAGTTCGGGATGAAAAGCGACGGCCAAAGACGCGGGCAGCGTCCAAGGCGTGGTGGTCCAGATGATGGTGGAGACGCTTTTGCCGGAAAGCGCGGCGTCGAGGGCGGCTGGATCGCTGGTCAGCGCGTATTTTACGTAGACGCTGGGGCTGGTGTGCATCTCGTACTCGATCTCGGCGTCGGCGAGAGCGGTGCGGTCATGAATGCACCAATAGACCGGCTTGAGGCCCTTGTAAACGAAGTCCTGCTCGAAGAAGCGGTAGAAGATTTCAAGAGTTTTGGCCTCGTACTCCTTCGACATGGTGACGTAGGGCTGCTCCCAGCGGCCAAGGATTCCGAGGCGGACGAACTGGCTGGTTTGCAGGTCGATGTACTTCTGCGCGTAGGCGCGGCAGGCGGCGAGGAAGTCGATTGAGGACATTTCGAGCTTCTTGCGGCCGAACTGCTCGTCGACTTTGATCTCAATGGGCAGGCCGTGGCAGTCGAAACCGGGGACGTAGGGGGCGTCAAAGCCGGCCATGGTCTTCGATTTGACGATGAAATCCTTGAGGCACTTGTTGAGCGCGTGGCCCAGATGGATGGGACCGTTGGCGTAGGGTGGTCCGTCGTGCAGCAGATAGCGGTCGGAGCCTTTGCGGGCCTTACGAATTTCCTCATAGAGCCTGGTTTCAGCCCATTGTTTGAGGCGTGCAGGCTCGTTCTGGGGCAGATTGGCCTTCATGGGAAAGGTGGTTTGGGGCAGCGTGAGGGTCGCCTTGAGCTCCGGCGTGGACATTGGTTCTCCCATAAAATAATGTTCGATAGGGGTAAAACTTTATTGTATCTGGTTTCCGGAGAGTGACTTTGTGGTGGCGCTCGCGTCTATAGTAAGAGATATTTTATGCAGTTCTGAGTGAGGCGGCGACCTAAGCGAAAAGCAGATTCTTCGGCTCCGTTTACGGCGTCAGGATGACAACGATCAGAAGGTCAGGGCTCAGGATGACGGTCTTGACCAAGGGCTCAGGATGACAATGCAGATGCATGATAAGGACAATTTCCTGACACAGATTCAAGACAAGCGGGGCTTGCGTCGTCCATAATAGAAAGATACACGGGAGGCGACTTTTGCCTGCCCGGTGAAGTGATATGGGCAATCAGCTTTTGACACCTCCGGAACTGGAACCAGAAAAATCTCGGTCGCAAGGGGAGGAGCCCGCACTCCTTGTTGAAACCGACGGTTCTATATGGTCGTCGCTCATTTCCAATCTGCGCGACGCCTTCTCCTCTTCGAAGCAGCCCCCGCTTCAGTTGACCTCTGAGCCAGACACAAATAGCGACCTAGTAGAAACGATTAAAGAAGAACCGATCTGGAGATCGCTCTGGACGAATATTCAGGACGTGTTCTTCCCGAAGAAACTGCCTCCGCTGGAGCTGACTTCCAAGCCGATCGAAAGCGATGTGCTGTTGAAGTCGGATCGAAGCGCGAAGTCGAGCGCTATCTCTGCGGGCCTACACGCGCTGGTGATCGGTTTGATTATTCTTGCCATTATCGAAGCGCGCATTCATGCGCGGCCGATTGACAAGAAGGCGCAGGTCACGCCTGTGGATGTCTCACCGTTTGTACCGCTGGCGCCTGCCGCGAAAGATGTGATGGGCGGCGGCGGCGGTGGCGGCAATCACGAACTGGTAGACCCCTCGAAGGGCAAGCTTCCAAAGTTCGATAAGCAGCAGATTACGCCTCCGCAGAAACTGCTGATCGACAAGCCGAAGTTGCCGGTTCCGGCGACAGTGGTGATGCCAAATATCAAGATGCCTGATGTAAATATGCCGAATCTGGGCATTCCACAGTCGTCGCAGGTCGCGCTGGCGTCGCAGGGGTCAGGCTCGGGCTCGGGCTTTGGTACGGGCTCCGGCGGTGGACTTGGCTCCGGCTCCGGCGGCGGTATCGGACCGGGTTCGGGTGGTGGAACGGGCGGCGGCGTGTATCATCCGGGCGGCGGCGTCTCGGCTCCCCAGGTGATTTTTGCACCTGATCCGGAGTTTTCCGATGAAGCGCGCAGAGCCAAGTATCAGGGCATCTGCGTTGTGTCAGTGATCGTGGATGCGCAGGGCAATCCGCAGCATGTGCATGTGATTCGGCCATTGGGCATGGGTCTGGACGAGAAGGCGGTGGAAGCCGTGAGGCAGTACAAGTTCCGTCCCGCCATGTTCCAGGGACACCCGGTTCCGGTGGAAGTGAACATTGAGGTGAACTTCCGGATTTACTAGTTCTCCATGAGAAATTTAAAGGACTGACGGCAGCCATCTGGCTGCCGTTTTTGTTTCAGCCCGAGATGCAAGTGGCTTGTAAGATGTGGCCAACGATTTAAGAAGATGAGGTAAGGAACGGAAGGGCGGAACTTTCTTGCGTGGAACCATCAGCTGGTTGATTGCCTGTGTTGCGCTCGCCACTGTCTTTATCGACGTTGAGGCATCGGCTCAGGACATGGAACCTCGCGTTTATTCCGCTTCTCCTGTAGGTACCACGTTTTTGCAAGTTGGTTTTGGCCGGTCCAGCGGCGATGTCGTTTTCGATCCGACGATTCCGATTACCAACGTCCAGGCGACGTTATATTTACCGACCGTTGGCGTAAGCCACACGTTTGGATTATTTGGCAGGCAGACGCTTTTTTCCGCTGGAATTCCGTATGTCTGGGGTAACGTGACGGGCGACGTAGGTACGGAGTCGGGCAAGATCTATCGGTCCGGTTTAGGAGACATGAGGCTGCGGTATTCGGTGAATCTACATGGCTCGCCTGCGCTGGGGCCGAAAGAATTTGCACGCAACCGCAACACCTATATTCTGGCCACCAGCCTAACGGTGCAGGCTCCGTCAGGGCAATATGGCAGCACAAAGCTGATCAATGTCGGCTCGAACCGATGGGCATTCAAGCCGGAGGCCGGGTTCTCCTACCCAATCAGGAAGCTGGATTTGGATTTGTACGCGGGAGCGTGGTTTTTCAGCGATAACAACAGCTTTTACCCAGGCGCAGGGTATCGATCGCAGGAGCCTCTGACAACACTGCAAGCCCATGTGAGCTACACCATACGACGCGGGCTATGGGCTGCGTTTGATTCCACCTGGTATGGAGGCGGCGCTGTGGCGGTAAACGGCGGTCCGTTTACAGAGCGGCAAAGTAACAGCAGGATTGGAGCGACGGTTTCGATTCCTCTGCCTGCCCGGCAGTCGATTAAAGTGGCATATAGTTCGGGTGTATCCGGCACGATTGGGGCCAGCTTCAGTACGGTGACTGTAAGTTGGCAGCGGATCTGGTTTCGCTAGAACCGGAGCCGTTGGAGAGCGGGTCGCGACGGCAGATTATTTGGCAGCATTTTCATAGAGTTGGACAAACTCGCCAAAGCTCAGAGGAAAGGCAGCGCCTTCGAAGGCGCTGAGTGGATCGACTTTGAGTTGCACCTCAAGCCGACGTAGGACGATAGCGAGGCAAAGGGAATCCAGCCCCGAATCTAGCAGCGACAGATCATCTGTTAGTGGCGCCAAATGTATGCCGTGTTCGAGTGCGACCTGCTGAAATTGAGTTGCAATTTCAGAACGAACATTCCCATTTGAATGATTTTCAGAAGTCGGTGGCAGTGTCAAGCTGTGGTTCCCCTCTAATATTTGCTGGGGGTTGCTATAGAGTACTGCTGTGAAGGCACATACAAAGGCTATCTTTCGGCCAATTCCAAACGCTTAATTTAGCTGCAACGGCTCGCTGTCCCCGATGGATGATCGGTATGAGCGTCAGACCGCACAGGCTTGACGCCTCCGGGCTGGAACGCCGAGTTCGTCAGAATCTCAGTGAGCGCACTGGCGATTACTCGGTTGGCGCCAGCTGTATTTCAAGTCAGTATGTTCTCGAAAGCGGAGTAAGCGTCCGGATCTCGCCGTATCGACATCGGGTGGGATCTGGCCGACGAGGGCTTTGTGAGCGAGACGATAGAGGTTTCGATCATAGGCCGCCCGGCAGTCGGCTCGGCAAACGCAACGTATCCACGGGAGTCCGTTGGTATTCCCGCAGACCATCATCTCTGATTTTCAGCGATGATCGCTTTTCGGCCGTAATAGCTGATCAGATAGAACGCAACTCCGAAAGAGATAATGTCCTTGAAGAGAAACAGGCCGAGATTGTTCATGTAATGGATGCCGTGAACCACGATGGTGTCATCCGGAGTCGTGATCAACATGCTGCTTGTGGTGAAGAACATGCCGACTAGAATGATCCCGCCCAGAATGCCTGCTTTAGGTTTAAAGTAGCCAATGATCAGCAGGACTGCCGCTGTCCATTCAGTGGCCCCGATCATATTCCCCAGAACATATGGTCCAAAGACCCTGAATTGCCAACTGGTAAGTGGGCTGTTGCTGACGAGCGGGATGATGCCCTCTGCTCCGGGTGCTGTCATTTTGAACTTGCCTGCCCACAGCAATATCACGATCATTCCAATGCTGCAAATAAGGAAAGGGATATTTCGATCTGCAACGAACGCTGCAATCCTGGTTAGAACACTCTTCGCCTGCAGTTCGTTACCTGTGTTCGCTTGAGATCCGCGCACACCATCACCCGATGCCTTCGTAGATGTGGTTTCAGTCATAAAGGGCTCCTTCATGTGATGATCCATCGTTGTCAGATATTGAAGGCCGATTAAAACACTGTCAACACAGGAGTGCGGCTAGTGCTCGAGCAGATCGAGATTTTTCCTGTGTCTGAAACGATTACACGCCTTGTGCACACCATCTTGTTAGCTCACTACGTTGTTCCCCCAATCTGAACCGGCATTCTTCTCACGCGGTAACTCTAATCCGCGCATTGACGGCTTCCTCTGGTTCCACAATTTCCGATTTTGTGATGAGAGGCCCGAATGGCTGTCCACAGTGAATCCTCCACGAACCAATCTTTTTTCCCAAAGAGAAGGCGTCAAGCGCAGACTTCTGGCTTGCACCTGCATAAATACGCCACTTCATCGACCGATGCCGCGCCCAGGGCGTCCTTCGGCCACGCTTTAAACACACTTCTGGAAAAGTTGTCCGTATCGTTGTGGGTCCTCTTAGCGATCGTTGTCGTTTCCAGTTGGGTAACTACAGGGTTCGTATTGGGGAAGCTATTCCCGGAGTACATGGTTACTGTTCAGCAGTTTGAGGTCTCACCTGAGATTGCTAACCGGTTCTCGCTATCCGGAAAGAACGCGTCGGATATCGTCGTAGATGTCCTGAATGATTCAGCAACACATGCCTCCCAATTTCACGGCACGGAGTATTACAAGTATTGGGAAGCCGAAACGCAACCTATTGCCTTGCACCAAGCCATTAAAGTCCCTGTTCAGACCTCCTATGGCATTGAGCTAAAAGGCATTTCGCTAGACAGTCTTCTACAGCTCTATTACCGGAAAAGATATCAACAATGGGTTATCAGCGGAGACATCCTCTCGTCTCCGAATGGCCTTATCGGCAGAATTCGTCTGAATCAGGGCGACGCAGCACAATCCTGGGAAACACCACCTTCTTCTCGCTTAAACCCGGCCGAGCTCGTGCGGGATGCTACCTATATGATGCTTTCGAGCGTGTCTCCCGAGTTGTTAGGGCAGGCTTACTTGCAGCAAGCTAACTATGAAGACGCCGTAAAAGTCTTCCGCCAATGGGCGGTCGGCGATCCTCGCAACTGGAAACCAACCTATTACCTCAGTCTCGCTTACAGCTATCAAAATAAAGGACCGGAGGCGAGCGATCTTGCAGCCTGGTCCGAACATGTCGAAGAGCATGAGGCGAATACCGCCCGAAAAGAGACCCCGCAGACGCGTAATTCAAAGAATATGATCGCCTCGAATCTGGCCACCACAACGCGGTTTGTCTCGGAGACAACGTATGCCCCAGACTCTGACTCCTCTTCATCTTCTAAAAAGCGAGAGAAATTGGAGGCGTTACACACCGCCGAATCGAAGTTGGCGGCACTCCTCAAAAGTGCCCCTGAAAGCGTGGACTATCGAATTCAGCGAGCTAGAATCCTGGACGATGAGGCAGTTACCGAGGCGAACCTCAATCCAGGTTCGCCGAAGGCCATTGAATGGGTGAATCAAGCAATCGATAGTATCGATCTCGCGATTCAACAAGTGCCGGAAAATGGCGGCTTGCACGAGCAGCGCGCGATCTTTTTCATGCATTTCGTATCCATCTTGAAAGATCGGAATAAAGAATCGTCCGAAATCAGGGAAAAACAGAAGGAGGAGATACGAGAATATGTCAGAGCTCTCGAATTGAAACCTACTGAATCTTCTCCACTGTGGGGAGCCGTGAACGCGGAAATTGATCTCGGCGAAGTTGAAGAAGCTGTGCATTTGGCAAGAACCATAAGTCTTCTGCAACCCAATTCCACCGCCGCCAGTACTGCCTACATCTATTCTCTCGAACTGGCTGTGCAACATCCCGGTAAAGAACAGGAAAGAGAAAAGGAAATCGAAGTCCGCCTGCGGCAACTCCTTCAGGCCAAACCGGACGAGTCCCAGTTGCATGTGCTCTGGTATGCCTTCGCGAAAAATAACAATCGAAATGGGCTGACTTTAATCGCTGCCGAGGCGAAGCGTCGCTTTCCAATTGATCCAAATGTTAACGAAAGTAAATCGTATCGAAGGTTTCAGAACACGGCCGCTCTAAATTTTTCGGCACCTATTCTCGGACCCCGCTAAAATCATGGACAGGCCCGCGCGACTGCATGCAATTGGTGAATGAGTTCACTGATCCCTTTAAATATATTGCCGCTTTGCTTTCCCACGAGAGACTCTGCGTTTTCGAACAGTCTTACCTGCAATTGCAGCCCGTTCCGAGGATCTATTATCCAAACCTCCAAACAAGATCGACACCACGTCATCTGCTACTTTGACTTCAAGGGGGGCGTGTCTAACGATCATGCGGTAGATGGCCGAGCCGTAGATCATGTCGAGCACGAGTTCCCGGTCAAAATTCTGGTCGATCTCTCCCCGTTCAACGCCGCGATCAAAAATGACTCCGATGGCTTCGCGCCTGGGCTTGAGGAACCGCTCGCGGAAGAGATCCGCGAATTCCTTATCGCTCTGACTTTCCGCAACAAACTGACCCATGATGCGCCCAGCGGGGCTCTTGTAGAAAATCATCACTGAGCGAAGCTGTTCCAGGACGTCTTTCCTGACGGAACCCGTGTCGGGCGTTGGCACCATTTGAGTTGTCTTTCTCAGGAACGCGTCCAAAGCGACATATGCTCTACTCGGCCACCATTTATAGATTGTGGCCTTTCCCACGCCAGCTTTTCGCGCTATTTCCTCCATCGAAATATCGCGTAAAGGCTTTTCGGAAAGCAATTGAATGGTCGCTGCCAAGATCGCCTCTTCGGACTCCTCACTGCGAGGGCGGCCGCGACAGTCCGATTTGATGCTGTTGTCCAGGTTGTTTTTCGGAACCACTATTGAGCTCGAAGCAAGTTGTGTTGCGAACTGGCGCATCGCTATCTCCTTCAAAAATACCATCCGACATCTACACGAAAACGCATTCTACAGAACTGTGGCAATGGCAAAACAATTGAACGCGCCAGTTATCGTATCTGACATTTTTTGAATCCCGGGAACAGTCGCGTACTCATATACTATACGTCTTGTTTCGAAATTAGCCAGCGAACTTTTCGTTCGGCTTGACTACCGAGGGATGCCAAATGTGGATTGTCAGAGTCGCGCTGAACCGGCCCTACACGTTTATTGTTCTGGCGCTGCTCATTCTCATTCTGAGCCCGGTCGTCATTTTGCGGACACCGACCGACATCTTTCCCAGTATCAATATTCCCGTGGTTGCCGTGGCCTGGACCTATACCGGCCTAAGCCCTGAGGAGATGGAAGGGCGAATCACGACCGTCTATGAGCGGGTGCTCACTACGGTAGTCGACAATATCGAGCACATTGAATCCACGACTGTAAACGGGACTGCGATTGTAAAGATCTATCTTCAGCCGAATGCCAGTATTGACCGCGCGAATGCGCAGATTACTGCTGTCTCGCAGACCATACTCCGTCAATTACCTCCCGGATCGCTCCCACCCCTGATCGTCAATTACAACGCATCCACAGTTCCTATTCTGCAGCTAAGCCTTTCCGGGAATGGGTTGACTGAACCCCAACTGAACGACATTGCGCTGAACTTTCTGCGTACACAACTGGTCACTGTTCCTGGCGCTGCGGTTCCGTTTCCATACGGAGGCAAGACGCGTCAGGTCATGGTAAATCTCAACCAAGGCCTGCTGCAGTCCAAGGGTTTATCTCCGAACGACGTGTTGACCTCGCTCGGCAATCAGAACCTTATCTTGCCAGGCGGCACGGCGAAGATGTCGAGCTTTGAGTACGACGTTGATCTGAATGCCGATTTGAAAAGCGTTCCGGAGTTCAATAGCCTTCCCGTCAAGACCGTCGGCAACTCTGTCGTCTATCTGCGTGATGTTGCAACTGTCAGCGATGGTTTTGCTCCGCAGACAAATATCGTTCGGCAGGACGGCAAACGCGGCGCGCTGGTCACCGTTCTCAAGGCCGGAGACGCATCCACGATCGATGTCGTTAAGGGCGTGAGGCAGATTCTTCCACGGGTAGCCCAAACCCTTCCTCCCGAACTCAGGATTCAACCCCTTGCCGATCAATCCGTCTTCGTGCGCGGATCCATCAATGGGGTGATTCGTGAGGCTGTTATCGCCGCCGCGCTTACCGGTCTGATGATCCTGATTTTCCTGGGAAGCTGGCGCAGCACATTGATCATCGCTGTCTCGATTCCGTTATCCATTTTGACTTCGGTTATCGTATTGAGCTTCCTGCACGAAACCATCAACATCATGACACTCGGCGGCCTGGCACTCGCCGTAGGTATCCTCGTCGATGACGCGACGGTGACCATTGAAAACATTGAACGCCACCTGGAAGAGGGCGCTGAGCTGCATGACGGCATACTGGAAGGCGCAGCACAGATCGCTGTTCCTGCTCTTGTTTCGACGTTATGTATCTGCATCGTCTTTTTGCCGATGTTTTTCCTGAGTGGAGTGGCACGTTATCTTTTTGTTCCCCTCGCCGAGGCGGTCATCTTTGCCATGCTTGCCTCTTACATTTTTTCGCGTACCCTCGTGCCAACGTTGGCGATGTATCTGCTGAAGGCGCACAAGCATGGAGGTGCGCCTTCTCGTAATGTCTTCACCCGTTTTCAGAAGGGTTTTGAGCGGCTCTTTGAGAAAATTCGCTCTTCCTACTCCTCTTTGCTGACGCAGCTTGTTTCAGTCCGTCTTGCCTTTGTTCCAATCTTTATTGTCGTCTGCGTTCTGGCGTTCGCTCTGATCCCCTTTCTTGGCCA
>Ga0207114_1202_pt1 | contig 14219 bp, 12 predicted proteins | sample Alteio_BWMinHeat_70_FD_153560 | JGI IMG/M metagenome (GOLD analysis project Ga0207114, IMG submission 153560) | Enriched cells from forest soil in Barre Woods Harvard Forest LTER site, Petersham, Massachusetts, United States -... | ecosystem: Environmental > Terrestrial > Soil > Temperate forest >... | reverse complement strand
CTTACGTCATTTAGGATAAAAATGAGAAGATCCATACTTACAGAATGGAAATCAGAAGGATACAAGTTATTTCACCCCCCAAACAACCAATCCAGATCTATAAAATGTCATTTAATAGTGAATACAAGAGGTTATCTGGTTAAAAACACTTGTTTCAGAGTCAGAAACAATCCTTTCTCAGTCAGTAATACTTATTTCTGACTACGAAATAAGTATCTTCTACTTGAAAACAATTCTTTTTAGCTCTGAAATAACTGTTTCACAGTCGTTATTAAGTGTTTCTTACCAAGAAACACTTTACACGTACTCTAAAACAACTCTAACTCACTCTAAAACAGTTATTTCAGAGTCAACAACAATTGTTTCTGCATGAACAACAGTTGTTTCTGACTGTAAAACAATTGTAATCGAGTAAGAAATGGTTGTTTTAGAGTAGGAAAGAATTGATCCCTACTTCAAAAGAACTGTTTCTAACCTGGAAACAATTGTTTCTTTCTAAGAGTAAGTAATTCGGCGCAAAAATGATTGAAAGAAGATGGAAATGGCTTAAAAATAACGTTATCTTAAAATAACTAACCGTTTATTTACCCTTTTTCCCTGATCGGAAACGACTGCGTTATACACCCCTTGTTCAATACTTTGGGTATAAATAGTGGTGATGAAATCCTGCAATAATTCCGTCATAACTAGCTTCCCGGTCATGTCAAAAAGCTGCAGGATTTCTTTTTTATTTGAATTCCGTTCTATGACAAAAAAATCGGAACTGGGGTTAGGATAAAGGTGAATGATTTCAGAAGGAAAGGACTGAATTGGTCGGGTTCCAGCTTGTGCCATTGTCTGTTGAACGGAACACATTCATCAAGGCCCCACTGCCATTGTCGGCGCCGATGAAAAGATCACCACCTACTGTTGCGAAGCAATAAACAAAATTCGAACTCAGGTTCGAGCCAATATTCGGGGGACTCCAGTAAGTTCCATTATTGGTGGACACATAAAGCCCTCCATCATTTCCCGAGAACATTTCCGACCCGTTGACAAAAATGCAGTGGACATTTTTATTTGTAAATCCAGAGTCTATTGGAACCCAGGAAGCCCCGGAATTGGTGCTGAGAAAATCCCCACCATAAAAGGTTCCGGCGAACAAGTTGCTTCCACTTGCTTGAAAGGTAGTTACATTGAGTGTGGTCAACCCCGTATTTACCGGAGCCCAGCTCGTTCCGTTGTTCGAAGAAGTAAAAACACCACCTCCATTGGTGCCTGCATACAAGGTCCCGCCAACATTGGTTAAGGTGGTTACAGCGAGAGTTGTTAACCCGGTATTGGCAGGACTCCAGGAGCTTCCGTTGTTGTTAGAAACAAACACTCCACCGTTTGTTCCTGCAAAAAGGCTGGAACCGACGTATGCCAAAGAGGTGACAGAGGTATTGGTAAGTCCGCTGTTGCTCATAATCCAACTGGACCCGTTATTGGTTGTAGTGAAAAAGCCATTGGATGTTCCGGCCAACAAATTAGTACCATTAAGACAAAAGGCATAAACGGTGTTGCCTGTAAGCCCCGAACTCGCTTGCATCCACGAATTGCCAAAGTCAGACGAAACATATACTCCGGTATTGGTGCTGTTTGATCCGGAAAGCCCAGCAAATAAAGTATTGCCGTTAAAGATTAGCGCACTTATGTGTTGCGAACAGAGAATCCCTCCATAGGCCCATGTTTTGCCATTGTCTGTGGAGGTATAAAGACCATTGCCTGTACCGCCTATCAGGTGCGATCCGTTGGCGGCCATGGCAGTAACCTGATAGCCGAAGGAGGAGCTGGCGTAGGTGTTATACCAGGTGTTTCCAAAGTCGGAACTTCTGAACACTCCCTTCCCTCCTGACCCGGCAAACAAATCTGTACCATTCATCCACAAATGGCCAATGTCCTGAATAGTATCGAGACAGGTTTCTGCCCAGCTGTGTCCATTGTCGGAGGAACGGAATACAGCTCCTCCTCCGGAGGAGAAAACATAATTTCCGACAGATGCGATACCGCTCATGGGATTACAGGTTATGCCGCTGTTAATCCAATGCAATCCCTTGTCGGACGACAAGAAGGCGCCGCTATACTCAGATCCTGCAAGCAGATTGCTTCCGCTAGCTTTTAAAGACAATATAGGCAAACCGAAGAGTCCGTTACTGATCTTGGTCCAGAGACCACCATTGTTAACCGAATGATAAACCCCTCCTGCACCACCCGCGTACAGGTCTGTGCCGTTCACTTCCAAACAATTTACTGATTTATTGGTAAGACCGGCATTCACAGCATTCCATGTTGCACCGTTATTGGTGGTGAGAGAAATCCCGGCGGAGTTCGCTGCAAATAAATTCGCGCCAGTAGCCATGAGAACGCTGATGTTCGCACCGGTCAATCCGGCCGACTGCCAGCTGGTGCCTGTATCGGCTGTAACCAGAACACCTGTGCCATTTCCTCCTGCATACATTTTTGTTCCACTCCCTGCCAAGGCATAAATACCGGCACAGCCGCTATTGGTGTTTGTCCAGGTAGCTCCCAGATCTTTGGAAACGAATACTCCGCAGTTGCAACCACCATTGTCAGTGCCGGCAAAAAGAACGCTTCCAATAGTGGATAAGGCATTTACACTTAAAAAGGTTAAACCATTGTTCACTGAAGCCCATGTAATTCCATTATCTCCCGACCGGTATACTCCGTTTGCACTTCCGGCAAACAGATCACTTCCGATACAGGCAAGTGAGGTAACAGGAACGGTTAATCCGTTGTTGGTCCAATTGATGCCGTTATCAGCTGACATGAAAACTCCATCGGCTGTCCCGGTAAATACATTGCCTCCGTTGATCACATAACAGCGAACTATACCTGAACCGGGGCCATTGGTTGTTGTCCACTGAGCTTTTAAGGGAAGCATTGAACTTAGGAAGAAGAGAATGGCTATACCTTTTTTCATTGGAGCTGAAATTAAAGTCGATAAATCGAAAACAGTCGAACAAGGTCTGATGACCGAAAGGTAGTTCAATCAGGTGATTTTGCCCCTAAATAAAAAGGCAATTGATTGGAAGTGTCGTTTGCTTGAGCGGATAGCCGGTTTAGAGCTGTGGATTGCTGACCGGCCGGGCCGAAACAACGATATAAACAGTAATGCTCAACACTGCTGCAAAAAAGCACCATACGGAAATCACATTTCCCTGGAAAAACAATTTGGATACAATAAAAGAGGCCAGGAGAACAGCCCCCAAAACAGGCATTTTTTTTGCGCTCGAAATAAACGGGGAAACCACAGTTGGGATGAAATAAAACATTGCAGAAAAGGGGAGATAATAATTGGGGAAATCCAGATCATAATGAATATGATGACTGTCCACCACCGGTTTTACCGGGAAAGTGAATAAGCAATAGGCCAGGTAAATGCCCACCATTGTTCCGAGAACCAAAAAGATGTCCAGTATTTTTTTTCGTTTTGCCTCCTCTTCCATCATCCGGATGGAAAGCGGAACCCAGATGGGCCATACCACTTGGGCAAAAATAAGGAAAGCGTAAGTGGCCCAGTGCAGATGACCGGCCCATGCCGGATTGGTGAGTCCAAGCCAAACAAATCCTTCGGTAAATTGTTGCAGGGAGAAAATAATCGGAATAGCTGCAAAGGGCAGTTGGGAAGGGTGTTGCACCTTTTTAATGGTCGCAATTCCTCCTCCCAGCAAAACGGCACTTATTCCAAAACTCGCACTTGCCGAGAAACACATAATACATCAGATAAGAAAGGGACATGAAACCCTTATTAAATGTACTATTTATTGTTTAAATAGCTTATATTATTATAATACATTTACTTCTTAAAAAATAAAATAATTACTCAGGGGCTTGGTATTTTCATATGCATCTTCACCTGGTACTGAAAGGTCATTGTATTATCCCAGCAAGTTTCGTTGCAAATAGTCATGTCATACACCCCAGGGGAAATCTGATTGACATATACGGGTGAACCTCCGGCACAAGAAGCGGAAATGGAACCGGATGTATAATTAAAGATCATCTGTTTGTTGCCTGGACTAAATCCTCCATTTGTCATATACGTCCCTGTAGCCAGGGCCGAACCGAAAGTGAAACTGACTGTGGCGCCTGAAGCCGTGGTGGCATTAAAAGTCCATTGACCTCCCGCGCTGTTCACCTTGCTTACAGTGGTATAGGTATCCGGACCATTTCCCAGATCTACATAGTTCTGGGCAATTGTGCAGGGAGGAGTAACGGGAGGAATAGGAGGAGGAACAATGGCAATGGATTTGCTGTAAACATACCCATAGCTGTTTGTTGCCCAGGCTGTAAAATAATAAGTGGAGTCGGGACTTAAGCCCCTGTAAGTGGCGGTAAAATTAGGTCCATTGGGTGTAAAATAGAATTGCCGGCTGCTCATGGAGGGCTTGGGAGAAGTGCTGCAGCAAAAGCCGTAATAATCAACAGAGGCAGCACCGTTTGAAGTCAGACTTGCTTTCACGATAACGGAACTATCGGGTTGCTGAGTTGCGGAGACCATCACCACCTGAGGATAATAGTCATTGATATTGTTGAGGGCTTTCTTACAAGATACTCCGGAAGCAAGGAGGAGAAAAAGAAAACTCCATCCGCACAGTTTTTTTAGTTTCATGGTTGATCGATATTGTTTAAAAGCGAAATCATTAAAAATCATAACGCATTCCCAAACCGTAATTGTTGGAAGAGAAGAGGGCAGCCGGTTCCGTAACCAGCAAGTAGCTTCTTTGAGCTTCGAGAAAAACGGTGATGTGATCAGTGAAGCTGTACTCTCCTCCTAACTTACCACGAAATCCGGCCATCAGGCCTCCTCCGTCATAGTGGCTGTCTTCCAGTGCGTTTTTATCCTCATAAACCACATGTGTCAACCCGGCAATGATGCCAGCGCCGACATACAGGGCCCAGTTGTCTTTCTGCACAAATGCAAAATCAGCACTTGCGCCAACCTGAAACATATTATAGGTAGGGTAACGCTCATAACCGGGTGTAACCGTGGTTGTGTAATCGTGCAGAACCCCGGAAATAAAAAACGTATCCTGTCTTTGTTTAAAGGAGAGGTAGGTAAAATTGAAAGCCGTCCTCCATCGGCTGTCTTCAAACGATCCCATATAACCCAGTTCTGCGGTGACGAGGGGTTTCATCACAAATCCGAGAATGCCGGTAGGACGATAGTCATAAACCTGCAGACTGATTTGTGCGGATGCAGTTTGTAACCCGAAGATTACGAAAAGCATGATGAGGGCTAATCTGGTCATGAAAGATGATTTTGGTAAGAAGTTGGTCTGAGTCGGATCGTTCTGTAAAACGAATTATAGGCAATTTAGATAAAATCAGTCTCGGGAGAAGTGAAAATGAGTGGATGGAGGGTTTGGTTGAGTGAATGGAGGGTTTATGCACATGGATGGCAGCGGGAGAGGAGTAATAGATTGCTCATTTTTCCACTGTTTTTGGTTTGGGTCTTTCCTTAACTTGTTTCAAATTCAGACTATGGATCTTTACGAATGATTCCATTTAAACAGCGCCAGCAGAAATTAACTCATTCTCCTTATGGACAGAAGAAAATTTATTCAAGCCACCTCCCTAAGCGGGTTTGCTCTGGGCACATTCGGAACGTTTGGCTGCAACCTCGGAAACAAGCAAGAAGAGGATAAAAAAAACGAGAAGGAGGCCGGTTCCGTTCGATTCCAGGACTTTGCTCTCAATGAAACAACTATTGGGGAGTTGCAGAAACAAATGCAAAGTGGTGCCCGTTCCTCCAGGGAAATTACTGAAATGTATCTGAAACGTATTGGCGAAATAGACCGGGCGGGGCCTAGAATAAATGCTGTGATTGAACTGAATCCGGATGCGCTTTCCATTGCAGAAGCATTGGATAAGGAACGCAAAGCTGGAAAGATCCGCGGACCTCTTCACGGCATACCCGTTTTGATAAAGGATAATATTGATACCAATGATAAGCTGATGACTACGGCAGGTTCCCTAGCTCTCCTGGGTCATCAAGCAGCCCGAGATGCATTTATCATCAAACAACTGAGGGAAGCAGGAGCTGTACTTCTTGGGAAAACCAATCTGAGTGAATGGGCCAACTTTCGTTCGACCCGCTCCACCAGCGGATGGAGCAGCAGGGGAGGGCAAACAAAAAATCCCTGTATGCTAGACCGCAATACCTGCGGATCCAGTTCCGGATCGGCGGCGGGAGTGTCTGCTAATCTATGTGTGGTGGCCATTGGTACGGAAACCGATGGATCCATCATCGCCCCTTCTTCTTTTTGCGGTATCGTCGGTTTGAAGCCAACTGTCGGTCTTCTGAGCCGCAGCGGAATCATTCCCATCTCAAAAACCCAGGATACGGCCGGTCCCATGGCAAGAACGGTAATGGATGCGGCTATACTACTGGGAGCCCTTGCCGGAACAGATCCGGATGATCCTTCCACCGGTCAATATCCAGGCAGGGTGATAAAGGATTATACCATTTATCTGGATGCAAACGGATTAAAAGGGAAACGAATAGGAATAGAAAAATCCTTCCTCAAAGGTCATGAGGGTGTGGTGGACCTCTATCAAAAAGCCATCGCCTTGTTGAAGAAACAAGGAGCCACACTGGTGGAGGTGGAACTGGTGAAACAGATTAATGAGCTAGGGCCTTTCGAAACCCTGGTGTTGCAGTATGAATTCAAAGAGGGACTGAATCGTTATCTGAAACAAGCCCATGCAGGAATAAAAACCCTTGCTAAACTTATTGAATTCAATAAAAAAAATGAAGCTTCCGTCATGCCTTATTTCAAACAGGAGGAGCTGGAACAAAGCGAAACCAAAGGAGGGCTGGACAGCCCCGAATACACGGAAGCCTTAAGAAAGACGCTCAGCTCCCGGCTGGTGATTGATGAGCTGATAAAAACAAACCGACTGGATGCCATTGCCGGAACAAGCATTGGTTTGCCCTGTGCCATAGATCTGATAAATGGGGACTACGAAACCGGTTTTTATTTTTGCCAGCCTGCAGCCATGGCCGGATATCCGCACATTACTGTACCTATGGGGAAAGTGCATGAACTGCCGGTTGGGTTTTCTTTTATCACCGGAGCCTGGCAGGAAGGGGAATTGATACGGCTTGCTTATGCATTTGAACAAGCTTCCTTGCACAGGAGTTTGCCTAAATTTATTCCTACCTCTGTGCCTGTATGATTGTCTTCTAAGTGTATTTCCCCAATATTAAGAAGCCTAATGCCGTCAACAAAAAACAAATCCCAACACTGATAAACAATGCCGTAAACCCCGCCACATCCGCAAACCGGGAAGACAAATAAGGACCCACGGTTTGTGCCGTTCCCCAGGCCATGGTCACATAAGAGGCATATTGCCCTCTGTTCTTTTCTACGGCACGGGGCACCCAAAAGGAGTTGAGGAATGGATGGGATCCCATCTCACCTACAGTGATAAGGAGTATCATCCCCAAAGCCACCCACCTGGCGGGACCGGGAATTAGAAGGGAGAAGAAAGCGAGTGCACAAAAGATCACTCCGATACGGATATAATAAAGGGGTTGCTTTTTCCCTTCCAGAGAATAAATCAGGATCATCTCGAACAACACGATCAATCCTCCGTTCACTGCCATGATCAATCCGATATACCTTTCTCCCAGATGCATTTCATCCCGGAAGTATTTAGGTACGGTTGTAAACAACTGAAAAAAGCAACAGGCAAAAAGCGTGACCAGAAAAATAAAGCACAAGAAGACTTTGTCTTTATGTGCAGGAAGGACTGGTGCAGCAGATACCTTGCTTTCCATTACCGGTAGAGATACGGGTTGGGGTTTCAAAAAGAAATACAAGAGAATGGCTGCGCAAATGTTGGTTCCCCCATCTACCCAAAAAATCAATTCGTAATTCCAGGCTGCCAATAGCCCTCCTAAGGAAGCACCTACAGACCAACCCAGGTTTATGGCCAGACGGTTGAGAGCGAAGGATCGGGTTCGGTTTTCGGGTTTACTGTAAGCCGCGATAGCGGAAGAGTTGGCGGGGCGGAAGCCTTCGTTTAACAAACTCAAGACAAAGGTGCAGACACAGATAAGGGGATAGGACTTGATCTGTCCGAGCAGCATAAAAGTAAGTCCCCCCAAACAAAGTGTCAGCAACTGCACCTTGCGAAATCCAATCTTATCCGAAAGCCGCCCGCCGATAAAGGCTCCGAAGATGGAACCGAGCCCGAACAAACTGATGACAAAACCTGCTTCGCTCAGCGTGTGGTGCATATCCTTTCCTGTAAGGTAAAGCGTCATGTAAGGTACCACCATGGTGCCGCTGCGGTTGATGAGTACCACCAAAGAGAGCAGCCAGGTATCGGTGGAGAGACCGGTGAAAGAATCTTTGTAGAGGGAAGCGATCCGTTTGATCATGCAGGCAGCTAAAGTAAGAAAGGGAAACGGAGCGGAGAAAGAGTGTTAGGGGAATTATGACGCCTTTGGCGCCATGATCCTTAGGGGGGCTAAACATCAAATGAAAACAACCCCTTGCTTCGCAAGGCGGGTTGTTTTGCTTCATGCCTTAGCCCAAATGAAAAATTTGGGCACGTCCTGAAACAAAACAACCCGGGCCTTCGGCCTGGGTTGTTTTCCTTTGCTGTTGCCCCCAGTGGACGAGTTTCGAACGAATTACTAGCAGATACAAGGGCTCTGGCTGAAATATTTGATTCGCTGGCCGGGGAGGAATGGTTTCCCTACAAATAGGCAAAACGAGGAGGATCAGCGGAAAAAAGGAGGAACTACTTGGCTCGTTGTCGACAAGATTTGTTACCGATTGTGGAAAAGTCTTACTTTTTCTCATACTTGGCACCTTGTCAACGAGATTTGTTACCGATCATGGGAAAACCCTTTCACAAGTTAGGAGATAAGGGAAGAAGGTTCCTGCAAGCAACACATCATCAAGTAATATCTACTTCGTTAATGAATCCATCAAAGTTCATTTCAGTTATTACAGATCCTGCTTTTCGCTGGAATGAAAGTGCTTTTTCTATTTGTTGCTTCTTGGCACGATAACTTATGTTTTTTTGAAGAATTCTCTTTAACTGGTTAATGTCATCAATCCCATTGCGTGCAAAAAGCTCCCTAACGAGTAAGGAAGCGTCTTCAAAATCAATGATCGTCTTATTAATTCGATTTTCCAAATGTTTTGCAATTGCCATTGCAATCGATTGAACTTTCATTATCTCATTGTCCGGAATATTTAATTTGGCTCCGAGGGTCGGGAATTTGGATTGCCAAATGTTTTTTAAATCAGATGAAACCCTTCTTCCAGAATGGACAATAGCATTTCTAACGTAAGTCCATTTGTTCCACTCTTCAATTACAGAGTTCATGGGTTTAAGGTCGCATTTTGCCATTTTAGCAATTCTTGCAATGATTTCGGTGTGTTGCTTATTCCTGACCGTTTTGTCCGTGGATGCATCACTAAACCAAAGTTTGAAATCCTTGCTATTTTCTAACCCTGACACTATTTCCTTTGCGTCAAACTTCATTTCGGAGTTGGCAAGATTTTCCGGTCTTAAATAGACAATCCTACTTAATATTTCAAAAAGGTAGACTTCAAATGCAGTGATAAAATTTACCAATGCATTTTCTCTCGAATGCTCAATAACAGTAGATAGCTGCTTGACGTAATCCGAACATTTGATGTCAACATACGAGTAGGGAGGTATGTTTTCCGCAACTTGAGTTATTCGCTTTTCCGAATCAAACTGATTTAACCAACTATTACTGAAATCGGCAGCAATTGCAATACTCCAATAGTCTCTAATCTCCCGTTCAAGTGACTTTCTGAATTTAAAGTAAGGCAATGAATAAGCCATTTATCTGTGTTTTAGTTCCTGATTAACCTATGAAAATTTCCCTATTGCTTATTTACTTGTATGACTGACTTCATAAGAATGTTTTTTGTCTTAACAAACCATCCTGTTCGCTCCATAAGTAAGCAATCAAAATATTCCTTGCTGCCTTTACAGGCCTTCAACAGAGTGATAAGTTCTTTAAAATCCATAACATTTAAATAAATGTTTTCTTCCCGGATAGCCCTTTCCATTTCTTCTTGGATTTCACTCCAATCTCCAAATGGGAGTAGCTCGGAAACCAAGACAATACAATGCGGTATAATATTTCTATTAAAAGTGATTACTCGATTGTTAATATCCCGAATCTCAACTCCTTTTTCTATCCCCTTCTTAGCACCGATAAGTTGTCCTATCCCCTTATTAATATGCTTTTGCAAGGAAGACACTTTTTTAGCCATCGATTTATTCCGATCAACAGCAATAACAGATAGGGCCTTAGATTCAATTAGAATTATACCCAGTTTATGAAAGGCAAGAATATCAATAAATTCACGTTTCTTTTTTCCAGAGCCAATGGTTGAGTTCTTGTATAAATCGAAGTGAAAGATATTCTCCAATGAAGCCCAAATTTGTTTCTCAAAAGACCCACCTTCATCACTATCATTAACGCTAACTAAATTGGCTTCGTTCAATCCAACAAAGTGAACATCGACAAACTTCCATTGAGAAAAAGTCCCCTTAACCAGCAATAGTTCAATTTCGTACACATCTTTAAAAGGTCTCTTGTTATCCAGAGAGAAGTCAAAGCAATCTAAAGACGAAATTGCTACAGCATCGAAATCTCCAGAATATAATTCAGTTGGGGCTCCTTGAAACTTGACAACTTTATTTCGATCAGAAAGGGAAATATTTACTATGCCAGAGGCGACGCAAACACTAAACTCGTTGTAAAGCACTATCTGAATTTCTGGTTGCTTCATGATCAGCCCTAAGGCCTCGTGTTCTTCATGAAAACGATGGGTCCCTATTATGGAAATGAAGTGAACCGGATCGTCATGAATCCGAATTCCCGTGTGGAAATAGATATTTTCGCCGCGAAAATCTTTCCCAAAGAGGAAATCCACAGGACAGCCATTAATTACAGATTTTAAAACATTTGAAGGAAGCTTTACTGCTATCATACTACCGTAGTCATCGCTTATATACCAGATAGATGCATCCTCTGCCACTATTTCCTTATTGATTCTTTCATCAATTGAACCGGTGCTCATGTTATAACGTTAAGAATTCTTTGAATTTATTTTGAGCTTCCTCAATGGATATTATTCCTACCTTATATAGGCCTTCTAAAATTCTTGTGAAATAAAGGTGTCTGTAATATTCGTCCTTGAAGCCACGTCTCCTTCCAGCTGGGTGAGGTAATACAACAACCAGGAACGGATAGTCTCCCGGATACAGGTCCCATAAGTATTCTTCAACACTACTCCCGAAACAAAAAACAACCTTCGGATTAACGATGGCCATCTCCTTCAGCAAAACATTTTCAACACATGTCTCTAGGCATTCGTAATCATATTCTTTAATCCCCTTATAACCATCCTCGTGATTGTTTAACCCGCACTTCACAAGATTTGTGAGATAGGCGTTTTTTAATTTGAAAGTAAAAACAATACTATTAAACAAAGCACCATACCGGCCTCCCTTAAATTGCTGAGGATAAGAATAACTTTCCTGCTTACCGTGGACCCAATACCATTCTTTTGATGGTTTCTTTTCGTGCCCATTAAAAACATTTTCCTCGTATAATCCCCAATCGATGCTCGGACCCTCCATCAAAAAAAGAACCCCTTCCTTATGCCAATCTGTAAAACTTAATGCTTGTTTGTCAGTGGCAATTAATATATCCTCCGATGTTGCACCATGCGAAATATTCTGGAGTTTATAAGATTGGTCAGATGGGCAAACATTACAGCCCTTGTCTTCACACCTTGTACAAAAGCCTTTAATTAAATGTTTGCCGTTTTCAAGGTAAACGTTGAAATCATACGTTGAAATATCCGTATCTAATACTAAAAGATCATTGAAATTTAATTCGTTTAGCCGACTTAACTCCATGAATTTTGGACTGTTTTAATAACTCCATCGATCTCCACTCCTGTTATTGGAAAAGGGAGGATAAGAATTATCTGGCTCAATAAGCGATTTTCGAATGTAGGCGTCATGAATCCATCGCTGAACAAATATTGGATTTTCATCCCAGCGGTGGATACTAGCAAACTTCTTTTCTAAATTTTCATGTAATCTAGGTGGAATCGTGAATGGATTATAATTATTCGAAGAATAACCAGAATAAATTGGCAGCAATATACCCAATAACCCAGATCGGGGATTCGCCCTGGTTTGCCGAATACTTGACCCGATCTCCCAATCAACATGCTTCCTTTGCCAAGTATTTGACCCAATAAGAACAATAGTCACTGATGTGTCTCTTAAATACTCGTCCCTGATTTTTTGACGGACTGTTTCCGTTTGTATGCCTTCGGGAATATCGCCGATGTCAACTGATTCAGAAATAGTTATTAAGCCATGAAAAAGAGATTCAAAACGAGCCTTATAAGCAAGATCGGCAGAATGGAAGCTTAAGAATATTTTGTGGATATTTCCAGCCATATTGAAACAAATTAAAAGCGGAAAGCATCAATAATATAGAAAGCTATTTCGTTGCAAGTTGTTGGAGCCTTTCCTCACTCCAAGAGTAAATTTTGATCCCGTTTTGAGTCAAGCATTTGGGTGAAACGCCAGATTCTTCTTTTAGCCAAATTGCGTACACCGGCTTATCTCGCTCAAGTGTCATTTCAACTTCTTCCCTGACCCAAATACTTTTATGGGTGTATTTTCCTACGAAAACAATTGTTCTGGATGTTCCCTTAATTGATTTAGTTATAGCCTGTCGGATAACTACTTCATCTTCGGTATCCCACCTTTTAAGCAAATCTTGTACTTTAAAATCAAGATTGGGATATTTATTATTTACTGCCCTGCCTTTTATTTTTGCAACCGTATGTCTATTTGCTTCTGTGAAGCTAAAAAAAACTACTGCCATTTTGCTTGATTTTAGGGGTAAACTTTGACCTTTTCAGCGATTGGTTTATTTCTCTTTTCGAATGCAGCATCAATATATTTGTTTGGCTCTATAATGAAATCATCCCATTTAACAAGAACACAAAATCTATCTTCGTCCGACCAGGAACAATTTTCGTGCGGAATATAATAATTGCGATTAAATTCCTTAACAGTTGTGGTGTCATTGATCGCAACATGATTGTGGCTACTGCCGCATTTTGAGCATGAATAGGAACCTTTGTAAATTAAATCATAAGCAGGAGGTAATACGACACCTAAAATACCGTTTCGGCTATTGTCTTCGCCATTGAATAGAGATGCTTGAAGTTCTCTTTTAATATATTTTTGCTCCTCCAGACCTCTGTTTTCAGCACTATAAGCACCTATAAGATGAATTGTTACGGTCGTATCAGATAAATAGTCAGTCCTGATTTTACGCATTATATAATCTTCCTCATTCGATTCAATCGCTTTGTCAAGAGACTTATCGATCATGTCAATCTTTAATTTTTCCTGAATATGGGTCTTATAAGCCCGGTCTTCGGTTTTAAATGAAATGAAACATTTATGTGCCATTGAAATTAATATTTATTAATTGTTCCTTTTTTGTGCCAACCACAAAGTATGCTCGCGAGAAATTGCGTTTTCTGAATCGAGGACAAATTTCGATAGCATCTCTTCTGAATTCACATTTAAAGCTGAAGTTTCGATAATACTTAATTCTAAAACCGCTGTAGCATAGGCCTGTGTTAAGGCTTGGTGTTGCTTAAGCTGTAGCCAACCAATAGCGGAAGAGGCCAGCGTAGTAAATAATCCTACTAATTTAAAATTTGAAAGAGGAACCTTAATTAAATATACTATGCTGATAATAGATAAAGATTGGCAAATGATAATCAGGGCAAACCACAGATTATATCTCCTTTTATTGAAAATGGCCTTCTTGGAATACCAATCCTTCTGCTCCTTAATTCTTTCGTCGAGATACATTTCTTTCCGTCCGCTCAAGCTTTTGCTTCTGCCATTTTTCATTTCAGGAGTAATTATGGGAAGGAGGAGGATTTCAGGGTCAAGATCTTTGTTTAAACCTTTAACCTCATTGGACAATTCTTTGATTCTCTTTATGAACAGATCATCTACCTGGTTTTCAAATTCCTTTCCAAACCCTTCGGAGCATGTAATATATCTCCATGAGATGGTTTTAACAGATTCTGCTAAAGCCCTTCCCTGATACCAGA